>Ga0209201_1000885_pt1 | contig 38428 bp, 30 predicted proteins | sample AD_UKC055_MetaG_FD_184411 | JGI IMG/M metagenome (GOLD analysis project Ga0209201, IMG submission 184411) | Active sludge microbial communities of municipal wastewater-treating anaerobic digesters from USA - AD_UKC055_MetaG (SPAdes) (version 2) | ecosystem: Engineered > Bioreactor > Anaerobic >... | reverse complement strand
GCTGATTGCCGTGATGCTGGCCGGCAGCGGTTGCGCCTCGTGGTCGCACGGCTGGAACATGAAGCCCTACAAGGCCTCAGGCAAGCTGGACGTGGCCGAGGTTAAGGCTTACGCCGATCGTCTCGAGAAAGCGGCCGTTACCCGGAGCCAGGTGCAGAACCTGATAGATTCGCTCGAATACGTTCTTGGGGTCGAGCCCGGGAATTTCGACGCGACCGTCAGGCTTTCACAGGCGTGGATCGTGAAGGGTATGGGGCATGCCCGCGACACAGGTGAACGTGGCGACAGCCTCAGACGGGCGATCACGCTGGCCGAGCGCGCGATGTCCCTGAAGCCTGAATTTCTGGCCGCGGTTCGGGCCGTTCCGGACGGCAAGGGACAGGTAAGGGACGCGGTGTCGACGCTTGACGCTTCGTTCGCGCCGGCGGTCGCGACGTGGTCCATGGCGACCCTTCTCTACTTCGAGGAGTCTCTCAGTGAAGTCCTGAAGATCACGAATGAAAGCGTGATTGACGACGTCCTCGTGGCGCTTTCGTGGATGGACCAGAACGCTCCGGGCTTCGGCGGGAACGTGTCGCTGGCGTTGCAGGGCGTGGCGGCGGCCATCAGACCGGGAGCCGAGATGGTGAACGTCTCCGAGGACTTCGACGCGGCGGTCCAGGCCAGTCCCGATTCGATGGTCAACCTCTGGTTGCGGGCCACCTATCTGTACCGCAACTTCGGTGACAAGGTCAGCGAAGGCGCGGATCTGAAGGCGATCAGGGATCTCAAGGCCGAGGAGACACCCGGATTCAGACCGTTGAATCGCATGATCCGCCTGATGGTCGAGAAGAAATCAATGCGCTGACGCGCGCCGTCTCATTCTTCCCCCTTTGTGGATATTGGGCACCAATTCCCACGGCTGACGCCGTGATCCCAGGGCTTGCGCCCTGGGCTCTGGATGGGCGGGCCTCGCTACGCTCGGGCCTGGGTCGTTGGGGACGACGGGATCCCAGGGCTTGCGCCCTGGGCTCTGGATGGATGGCCCCTCGATGGACGAGGGGCCAGGGTCAGGATCAGGGTCAGGGGACAGGATCAGGGCCAGGGTCAGGATCAGGGTCAGGATCAGGTTCAGGTGTAGGGGCGAATGACAATTCGCCCTTCCGGAGGCCGGCCCGCAGGGACGGTCGTTCATTCGTAGGGGCGAATTACATTCGCCCTTCAGGCACGAGGCTGGCGCCATCGGCGCCGCCCAGGCCCTGGGTCATGGTCCCGGGGATGAATCACGGTTCAATCGCGAGTCGTTTGCATGTACAATCCGGGCGCTGTCTTTCGCGTTGCAGGCGGTTCAATCATGAAGATTTGCAGCATATCGGAGGTCCTGTCGGGCGCGGTTCCCGTCGGTTCCGAGGTTATGGTTCGCGGATGGGTCAGGACCAGGCGTGAGTCGGGCATGGGATTGTCGTTTGTGGCGGTTCACGACGGCTCCTGTTTTGCCCCTCTCCAGGCCGTGGCAGACAAGGGCCTGGACAACTATGAGTCCGAGGTCGTTCGTCTGTCCGCCGGATGTTCCGTCAGCGTCCAGGGTCAGGTCGTCAAGTCCCTGGGCAAGGGACAGGACGTCGAGTTGAAGGTTTCGCGTCTGGATGTCGTCGGATGGGTCGATGATCCGGAAACATATCCGATCCAACCCAAGCCGCACTCGCTTGAATATCTTCGCGAGGTCGCCCATCTGCGACCGCGAACGAATATCATCGGCGCCACGATGCGTGTCCGCGACTGCCTGGCGCAGGCGGTTCATCGGTTTTTCCACGAGCGTGGCTTTTACTGGATTCACACTCCGCTGATCACCGCGTCTGACGCCGAAGGTGCCGGCGACATGTTCCGGGTGTCCACACTCGACTTCGCGAATCTTCCCAGGACCGATTCCGGCGCGGTCGACTTCGACAAGGATTTCTTCGGTCGCGAGGCCAGACTTACGGTTTCCGGCCAACTCAACGTCGAGACCTATTGCCTGGCCATGTCCAGGGTCTACACGTTCGGCCCGACCTTCCGCGCCGAGAACTCGAATACCCGCCGTCATCTGGCTGAATTCTGGATGATCGAACCCGAGATCGCGTTTGCCGATCTCATGGACGACGCGGCGCTCGCCGAGCAGTTTCTCAAGTACATCTTCAAGGCGGTTCTCGACGAACGTTCCGACGACCTGGCATTCTTCAACAAGTTCGTGGATAAGACCGTGATCTCGCGGCTCGAGTCGTTCGTTAATTCCGAGTTCGCCGTCATGGAGTACACGGAGGCGATCGAGCACCTGAAGAAGGCGAAGGTAAAATTCGAATTCCAGCCCGAATGGGGTTGCGACCTGCAGGCGGAACACGAGCGCCACCTCAGCGAACATGTTGTGGGCAGACCGGTGGCCGTTATCAACTATCCCAAGGATATCAAGGCATTTTACATGCGCATGAACGACGACGGTCGCACCGTTGCCGCGATGGACATCCTGGCGCCCGGCATCGGCGAGATCGTCGGCGGATCCCAGCGCGAGGAACGTCTGTCGGTAATGGACGATCGTATCCGTCAGATGGGCCTGAATATCGACGATTACTGGTGGTACAGGGATCTGCGCCGTTACGGCACCGTGCCGCACGCCGGGTTCGGCCTGGGGTTCGAGCGGGCCGTCATGTACGCTACCGGCGCCGACAACATCCGGGATGTGATTCCCTTCCCCAGGACTCCCCGCAACGCCAGGTTCTGACAGATCCCGTTTCTGGGGCGTTCGATCCCATTACAGACAGCCGGCGGCGATCGCGTTTGATGTCTGCTTCCTGGATTGCGTCTGCTGTGCTGAACGCTCAGGAATCGAAGTGAATCCGGAAGATCTCGAGTTCGGCTGTTTCGGAGTCCTGGATACACTCGCCGCATCTGGATACGCGGATGATGACGCCTTCGACGTCGTCGAGGACGTATCCGTAGTCTTCAAGAAACGCCTTTGCCGACATTGAATCCAGATTGAGGCGCCTGTGGCAGTTCGCGCAGTACATCGTCGCGCACAAGGGATCGCCGCAGTCGGAACAGATGAAATCCTGCTCCGAGGTGCCCTTTGCGTTACAGATGACGCAGTGACCGATCTTCTTCTTTTCAGGGGCTGTCCTGTTGCTCAAGATGACCTCGATCCGCGCTGTTTCCATGTGAAGAATAAGGGCGAGTCACGAAAAGCGCCAAACTGACTGCATAATTTTGCTGAATTGGGCCGTATTTTCCGGCCGCTGTACAATCATGTCGTCTTGGAACGGATCTGAGCATGAAGATTCACATCATGGGGATCGGTGGAACCGCGATGTCAGCGGTCGCGGGGCTTATGAAGGACTCGGGGCACGAGGTGCGGGGATCTGATCGGGTTCACCCGTATCCGCCGGTTGGGGACTTACTCGACAACCTGGGTATACCGGTCATGCATCCGTACGATCCGTCCAATTTGGACTGGGAGCCGGATCTGGTGGTCGTCGGCAACGTGATAAGGCGCGACAACCCCGAGGCAGAAGCCATGCGGGAGCGCCAGATACCGTTCATGTCGTTTCCGCAGGCGCTTCGCGAACACTACCTGGCGGGCCGCTTTCCAATGGTCGTTACCGGGACCCACGGCAAGACCACGACAAGTTCCCTGATTGCCTGGCTGCTGCACGCTCAGGGTTACGAACCTGGATACCTGATTGGCGGAGTGCCGCTGGATTTTGGCACCAACTTCCGGCCAGCCGGTGGAAAGTTCTTCGTCGTCGAAGGCGACGAATATGACACCGCGTATTTCGACAAGGGGCCGAAGTTCCTGCATTACGCGCCGCAGGCGGCGATCATCAACAACGTCGAATTCGATCATGCCGATATCTATGCTGACCTGGAGGCGGTGATTTCGGCCTTCCGCAGATTTGCTCGGATAATGCCCGCCGGCGCTCCCTTGCTTGTTCCAGCCGGGGACAAGAACGCGGCGGCGGCCTCGGCTGGCTCCGATGCGGCGCTGAGATCCTTCGGAATCGAATCCGGGTTCTGGCATGCTGCCGACGTTTCCTGGTCGGGCGGCAAGGTCTTGTTTGAACTGATGGCCGGGGATGTATCCGCCGGCCGGTTCGTGTCGCCGCTTTTTGGCCGCCACAATCTCGCCAACACAGTCGCCGCCCTCGGTCTGCTTCACGAAACCGGGTGCGTCACCCCCGATCTTGCAAGGGCATTGGCCTCCTTCGCCGGCGTACGAAAACGGCAGGAAATAAAAGGTGTTGCCGCCGGCGTGACGGTCATAGACGATTTCGCGCATCACCCGACGGCCGTGCGCGAGACCATTCTGGCCGTTTGCAACGCGTTCCCTGGTTCGCGGATCATCGGGCTGTTCGAACCGGAATCGAACACCAGTCGGCGCCGCGTGTTCCAGAACGAATACGTCGAAGCCTTCGCGGAAGCGGATCAGATACTTTTCTGCGCCCCGCTGGAGAAGAATGACAATCTTCCGCCCGAGATGAAGATCGACATGGCGCGGCTCGTTGCGGATATCAACGCAAGAGGCACGCCGGCCGCCATCATCCCGGATATCGACGAACTGGCGGCCGCCGCGGTCGAGGCCGCCCGTCCCGGGGACGTGATAATGGGAATGTCCGGGCGGGATTTCTACGGGGTTCATCAAAAGGTGCTGGATCGTCTGCGGGAAAGGGAGCGGGTCGGCGATGGGGTCTGATTCCGCAACAGGTCCTGGAGTCAGGATCGACCTGGCCTATGAGCAGGTTCTTCGCGCCGAAGGTGTCCTTCGTGATTCCGAGGACCTCGCGGTCTGGCGGGATCGACTGGTGTTCATTCAGGCGAAAGCGGGCTACCGCTTCGGCGTCGATGCGGTCATTCTGGCCCGTCACGCCGCCGAACTGCAAAAAGACGCCGAGTCGGGACTGCCCGGCGGCCCGTCCGGTCTTCATATCCTCGATGCAGGCACGGGGTGCGGGGTAATAGCGATTCTTCTCGCGGATGCGCTGCCCGATGCACGTGTGGACGCAATCGAGATTCAGCAGGTGATGGCGGATCGTGCTGTCAGAAATGTGGCTCTGAATCGACTTGAGGGCAGGGTTCGCGTGATTCCCGCCGACGTCCGATCGCTGGAACCGTTGCCGGACCAGGACGGATATGACCTGATCGTGTCCAATCCGCCGTTCTACCGGAGAGGAACCGGTCGAATCAATCCGGACGGCGAACGCGCGATCGCGCGCCACGAGATCAGCCTGGACCTGAGCGGTCTTCTTGCGGCCGTGGCACGTCTGCTCAAACCGCGGGGACTGGCTGTTCTGCTGTATCCCTTCGAGAGGTTCCAGGAATGCCTGGAAGCGATTCCCGTGGCAGGTCTGTCGGCATGCTGTTTCGTGCCATTGCTTCCGGCCCCCGGGTCGCCGCCCGAGTCATTCCTGATGGTCGTTGGACATGGGCTTCGCTTCCACGCGACCGGTGATTCCGGCGCCATCCGCCTCCGCGAACTGCCACCGATGCTGCTCTCGCGGGACGTGAATCCGGCGTGAACCGCGCGCGGGCTTCCGGTTAAGTCTGATACGGATTAAACTTCCGCACGTCGCGGACCGGGGCCATTACCGTCAGGTCCACAAACGGATCCATTCATCCGGAGATTGAGAACATGCCCGAAACGAAGACTCCCTACTACGTAACTACTCCGATCTATTACGTTAATGATCGACCTCACATCGGCCACGCCTACTGCACGATTCTGGCCGATGTCCTGCGCCGCTACCATTCGATGTTTGGTTGCGAGACGTTTTTCCTGACCGGCGTGGACGAACACGGACAGAAGGTCGAGGAGGCCGCCAGGAAGAGGGGAATGACCCCGCAGCAGCACTGTGACGAGATGCAGGCCCACTTCCGCGACCTCTGGCCCACGCTTGGAATCTCGAACGATGATTTCATCCGCACGACCGAGCCACGACACGAAAGGGTCGTCAAGGAAGCGCTTCAGAAGTTGTTCGACTCCGGCGATATCTACAAGGGCGAGTACGAAGGGTTCTACAGTCCCCGCGTCGAGAAGTTCTTCACCGAGGATGAACTGGTCGACGGCAAGTGCCCGGAAACAGGCGGCGACGTGTTCAAGATCGTCGAGGGAAACTACTTTTTCCGCATGAGCCGGTACCAGCAGAATCTGATTGACCACATCAATGCCAATCCCGATTTCATACGTCCGGAATCGCGCCGAAACGAGGTGCTGGGCTTCCTTCGCAAGCCGCTGCAGGATCTGTGCATCAGCCGTCCGAAAGCGCGTCTTTCCTGGGGCATCGAGCTTCCATTCGACTCCGATTACGTCACCTACGTCTGGTTCGACGCGCTTCTGAACTACTGCACCGCGATTGGCCTGTACCACGACGAGCCGCGTTTCAGAAAGTGGTGGTCAGCGGTCAACCACCTGATCGGCAAGGATATCCTGACCACTCACTCCGTGTACTGGACCACCATGCTGTTCGCGCTCGGACTTCCGATGCCCAGGCACATCATCGCCCATGGCTGGTGGCTGGTGGACAAAACCAAGATGTCGAAGTCGCTCGGCAACGTCATCAATCCGCTGGCGATGCGGGACAAGTACGGTGTCGATTCCCTGCGCTATTTCCTGATGCGTGAGATGGTCGTGGGACTCGATTCCGATTTTTCCGAGGAGTCGTTCCTGAAGCGCCACAACTACGAACTGGCGAACGATCTCGGGAATCTGGCGAATCGCCTGGTCGGTTTCGTCGCGAAACAGATGGGCGGCGTTGTCCCCATGCCAGGCAAGGGTGCCGGGCATCCTTCGGATCCCGAGATACGTGAAATGGCCGCACAGCTTCCAGGCAGGGTGAGGGAACTGGTCGAGAATCTCAGGGTCGAGACAGCGATCGAAGCCGTGATGAATTTCGTGCGCCGCCTGAATCGCTACGTGGCCGAGACAGAGCCGTTCAAGGTCATCAAGGTCGACCGCGACGCCGCCGGTAACTCGGTGTACACCGCGCTGGAAGGCCTCAGGATTGCGTTGAACCTGCTGTGGCCGGTGATGCCCGCGAAGGTGGAATTCCTGCTGGCGGCGCTGGGTGGCACGAAGGTGGTGGCCTCGCTCGACGATCTGAAGTGGGGCGGCCTTGAACCCGGAGCGGCGCTGGTTCTGACTGAACCGCCTTTCCCCAGGTTCGATGTGCCGGAATTCGAAGCGAAGCCTGCCCCGGTTGCGGCCCCGAAGCCCGCGGACAAGCCCCGGGTCGAGGTTCCGGCTCCGCCGGAGCCGGAGGCGACTTTCGATGACTTCCTGAAGATCAAGCTGCTGGTCGGCACGGTCTTGACCGTGGAGCCGATCACGGGCTCGGACAAACTGCTCAAACTGTCGGTCGATCTCGGCGAGGAAAACCCGCGTCAGATCGTGGCCGGAATCGGCGACCGTATCGCGGCGGCGGAGTTGCCCGGCAGGCAGGTGACCGTTGTGGCGAACCTGAAGCCGCGCAAGGTTTTCGGAGTCATGTCACAGGGGATGATCCTGGCGGCCTCGGACGAGGCGGGATTGTCGCTGGTCGCCCCGGTCGGAACTCCACGAAAGCCCGGAACCAGGGTCGGGTAGGAGGCTGTCGCCGTTGTGACCAGCGGGATCGCGGGAACCAGCGTGCCGCGGCTTACGTCCTGTCGCCGCTCGACGCCACCCGGTCTTCCCGCCGGCGGGCAGTCATCTTCTCCCACGCCAGAGTCAATGCCCACAAACCGATCACGGCCGCGGTCATTGATGTGCCGGTGACCAGGATCTCCCGCAGCATCACGGCGGTCTGCTCCGGGGAGCGCAGCGCGGTCAGAAACGGCGGGTATGGAGACAGCTCGCCGCTGATCGCGTGGTCGACGATCAAGGCGACCGAACTGGCCCACAGCATGATGGCAAGTCTGTCCAGGCGCAGGGCCGGCACCTTCTTCCTGAGGACGGTCGTTACGGTCGCCAGTGCCATCGGTGTGATGAAACATGCCATTTCGAGATGTCCTTCAGCGGCCGGCGTGTGGCCTGCCAAGCTTGACGTTGTGGGATTCCTCGAGCCACATGCATTCCAGGTAGTCGACGGCGGTCGCCAACTGGAAGTCGAACTTGATTGTTGGATGCGGGTTCGCCCTTCCCGACGCCTCGGCCGTTCCCATCCTGCCCACGCATTTCGAAAGCGATTTGACCCGCGCGACGTTCGGTGACGTGTATTCGTTTTCGATCAGGGTCAGGTGGTGCACCAGATCTTCTTCCCTGAAGCCGATCGGCTGCTTTCCGTCCACCTCGGGCGGAGTCGAGATGTCAGGCACCACCCCGGACACCTGAATCGTCCTGCCCGATGGCGCATAGTACCGGGCAATGGTTACCTTGACCACATAGTCGGTTCTGGGGTAGGGCGGGACCAGCGTCTGCACCGAAGCCTTGCCGAAGGTCCTGTCCCCGATGACAAGACCGCGCCCGTTCTCCTGAATGGCGCTCGCGAGGATCTCGGAGGCCGAGGCCGACCCGGAGTTCACCAGCACCACGATCGGGAAAGTCCATGAACCGGGCGCGGCATTGTAGGATTCGTCTTTTTCGGAAGGGCTCTTCACCGACACGATGTTCCCGCCTTCCAGGAAAGCGTCGGCGATCTTCACGCTCTCGTCGAGCAGGCCGCCGGAGTTCATCCTGAGGTCGATGACCAGGCCGCGCAGTCGTCCGCCCTTAGTCTTTCCGATCAGTGCCTGAATCGCCTTTTCAACGTTGGCGGCCGTGCCGTCCACGAAGCCCGTGATCTTGAGGTATCCGATGTCGGGGTGGTCCTTCAGCAGGCGCCACTGGATGTTCTTGATCTCGATGTGCTGCCTGATGATCGTGAAGTCGACGTCCTGTGGCACGCCCCTTCGCCGGATCGTCAGTACAACCGGGGTACCCTTCGGACCCTTGATCAGCTTGACGACCTTCGTCAGTGCCATCCCCAAAACCCGCCGCCCATCGACCTCGACGATCTCGTCACCAGCCTTGATTCCGGCAGTGTCCGCCGGCTGTCCCTCCATCGGGGACTCGATGATGATTCGTCCCTGACTGGTCGTGAGCTGGGCGCCGATTCCCTCGAAGCTGCCGTCCTCGGTTTCCTTCGTGTTCTCGTCCCAGGCCTTTGACGAAAGGACCGATGTGTGCGGATCAAGCGAGGCGAGGTAGCCCGTGGCCGCCGCGATCCATGTTGAGGACTCGTTGAAAACTGGTCTGGATGATTCCTGTTCGACCACCCAGGCATGAACCCGTTCGAAATCGTCTTCGGAGAAATCGATTGATCTCCACTGTTTTTCACGTTCCTCGATCGTGGTTCGGATTCGCAGCTTCTCGACCTCGAGCTGTTCGTCGGTCATGGCCGCGTAGTTGCGATCCTCACCCTCGGGCTTGACGGTTATCACGAATCTGTCCGAAGGGGTCAGCTTTACGAACTCAGCCCCTTTGTACTCGGCCGCCTTTTTGAAATACCTTTCCGGAAGAATCGTGCGCGCCGGCTTCATCGACAGCAGCATGTAGTCGGCAGCCGTCACCCAGGCCAGGCGTTTGTCATAACCAGGGTCGATGTAGTAGCTCGCGATGATGTCGCGAACCTTCGAGAAGTCAGAAGAGTCGAATTCGATACCTTCCCAGTAGTCGATCTCTTCGTCGCTTTCCTCGTAATCGGGGCCGGCGTCGTCGGCAATGACCCCCGTTGGAACGGACACAAGCACGCCAATGGCAAACAAAACGGCGATTGCGGGTTGCAGGCAGCGCTTCACACCGGCCTCCGGGATGTTCCCGCCGCATTATAGCAGTATGAAACCTGTGTTCCCATAGGCTGGCTCGGTGTATTCTCCTGCAGTCGGGTGCAGGATCTTTGTGCTAGAATCCGTCCGCCCGGGTGCGGATCGAGGTCGCCATGGCCAGAGGCCAGTTCGCAGCATACCTGAACGGTAACGCCAAGAAGATGTCTCCGGACGTCGTTTCTCTGGTCGAGGAACTGATATACCCGGACGACATCTTCTACTGCAATTCGTTTGAAGAGGGAGCTGCCGCGGCGAAGACCATCATCGAGCGCGGGTACCCGACCGTTTTCACCGGCGGTGGCGACGGTACCGCGGTCAATCTGATTAACGACATGTGGGCGGCCGCTGGCGGCGAGCGTTCCGCAATCCCGACGGTCGGGCTGCTGTCCTTCGGAACGGGAAACGCCATGGCCGGCATGGTTTCCTCGGGCAGCCCATTGAAAGACCTGAAGTCCTATGTCGCCAATCCCTCCATGGATACGGTGACGATCGGGATGGTCGAGTCCGAGGGACATCTCTTCCCGTTCGGAGGGCTCGGGGTCGACGCCCAGATTCTTTCGGACTACATCTCGGTCAAGCAGGGACTTGGTTCGGGCGTGCTCAAGCCGATTTTCCAGACCGTCGGCGGTTACTTTTTTGCCTTCTTCGGTCTGACCGCTCCCAGGCATATCTCCAACGTGCTGACGGGCCGCAACACTGTTGTCAGGATCACGAATCTCGGCAGATCAAGCTGGAAGGTGGTCGGCGATGGCGCTCCCGGGCAGGAATACAAACCCGGGGAACTCCTTTATGAAGGGACTTTCACGATGTTGATGACCGGAACGTGTCCCTACTACGGATACGGAATGAAGGTCATGCCGTTCGCGGATCTCAGGTCCGACGCGTTTCAGCTCAGACTTGTCCAGATGAGCCCGGGCAGGATCGTTGCAAATCTCGGACCGGTCTGGAAGGGAACGTATCGGGATCCGGAGCTTCACGATTTCTATTGTTCCGAGGTCCGGGTCGAGCTTTCGTCGCCCAGTCCCTACCAGCGGGGTGGCGATCTGGTGGGCGATTCGACCGAGCTGGTTTTCCGTCACGTGCCAAACGTCGTTCGTCTTCTCAGGTTCATCTGATTTAACTGCCGCGCCGAAAAGTCAGACCCGGTCGCGCAAACTTTTGCGGTGACTTGCAGACCATCGCTGTGGCAGAATCGACATCGGGCCCGCGGTTTCGCGTTGGGCATTTCTACACCCATTGAATCCGGAGGAATCTTCCATGAAGTACATTTGTGTAGTCTGCCAGTGGATCTATGACCCGGCAAAGGGTGACCCGGATGGTGGCATCGCCCCCGGAACCGCCTTCGAGGACATCCCGGATACATGGTCCTGCCCGGAATGCGGCGTTTCGAAGGATGACTTCGAGCCCTACAACGGCTGACGCCGGCTTGAACCGGTGGACAACGGTGTCGACGGGTTCGTCCAGGTCCGCGACCTGAAACGGTTCCGGGCGGATGTCTACCGTCAGGCACCGTCGTGCGTCTGGACTGCTGGAAAGCTGGAACTACGGGATCCCGGGATGCGTCGCGGCCGCGGTTGACATGGGGATTCCAAGAGGGTACAACCCCGTTTCAGGGGAACCCGGGGACTTGCAATGTATCTGGGAAAGGTCATCGGCACGGTTGTCGCGTCCCGGAAATCGCCGGGACTGGAAGGGCTGCGTCTGATGGCGGTGATGCCCATCAACCACGACGGGACTCCGCGGTCGACGATGATCGTGGCCGCGGACGCGGTCAACTCCGGTCCTGGAGACATAGTTCATCTGGTCGGAAGCCGCGAGGCATCCCTGGCGTTCGAGAACCAGTTCGTGCCTCTTGATGCCGCCATTGTCGGCGTGGTCGACTCGATTGATCTGGAGGAGCTGCCTTGATCCTGGGAAGGGTAATAGGAACCGTCGTTTCCACGGTAAAACACCCTGAATACAAAGGGCTCAAGCTGCTGGTTGTTCAGCCCGTCGGGACCGATGGCGCCGCGCACGGCGATTCGTTCATCGCGGTCGACGACGTCCAGGCTGGCGTCGGCGATACGATTCTGGCCATACGGGAAGGCAACGGCGCGCGTCAGATCTTCGGCCGCAAGGATTTCCCGATCAGGGCGGTCATCGTCGGAATCGTCGACCAGATCGATGTAATGTAACAGGTGGGGCGTCCAATGAGTTCAAGGGTAACGCTGCCGGAACTGGAAAGAACGATCACCCGCGTCGCCACCAGGATGTACTCCAGCCACATGGTTGCTGGACACTGGGGCAATGTCACGGCGGTCGCCGAAGACGGAACGATTCTGGCGACTCCCGACTGGATGTCTCTGGGCGATGTCGGCGAGCGCGATTTGATCAGGGTCGATCGGTCGGGACAGAAGCTGTCCGGCAACGGCCGTCCTTTCTTCGAGCTTCCGATGCACCTGGCCGTTTACCGTGGCAGGCCCGACGCCGGCGCGGTCGTTCATGCCCATCCCAGGGCCGCTTCGACCTTTGCCGCGGCCAATATGGCGATCGACGGTCGTTTTTCGCCCGAGTTCACGTTCATGACCGGTGGCATCGTTCCCGTGGTGCCGTTCGCCATGCCCGGAACCGAGACCCTGTCGGTGAACCTGGCGGCCTGCCTCGAGCAGTACGATGTGGTCCTTCTCGAAAAACACGGCATCCTTGCCTGGGCGTGTTCTCCGGTGACTGCCTTCGCCCTGATCGAGCAGGTCGAGGAGATCGCCACGATAATCATGAACTCGTCTTCGGTCGGCAAGATTGAGCCGCTCAAGCCCGAGATCATCAGGCTGATCGAGGAATCAAGAACCAGGGCCGGACTGGGGCCTTCCGGTCGTGATCGGAAGAAGTGATTCCACCGTCGCATTCAGTTGTTCAGGCCGCCTTCCCGTCACGGTATATCGATGCAACCAGGAATTTCCGTTTTTTCATCAGAGAAGCTCAGGATTGGTCGGGGGCGAGTTACCCTGCAACGGCTTCGGACGCCTGACCCGACGGATAATCCAGCAACAGAGCAAAATGACTGCCCACAACGCAATCAGACAAATCAGCCCCCCGCCAATGGCCGTTATGTAAGCGACCTTGGCTCGACGCTGCAGATTCGTCTGAAACTGTCCCCATGCTCGGTCCACAAGTTCGTTGATCGAAATCTGATGTTCAGGCGCGAGACCCTCTACAAACGGCAAGGCGACGTCCACGAACCGATCCCGGATCCGGTCAAGCATGTCACTCAACAGCGATCCCCAGAAGCCGGGATACTCCAGTTTTGCCTCCTTGATAGAGTTCAATGCAGACCCGATTTTTTCAAGTGGCAGTTTTTCCTGAAGGTTCTGGATACCCAGCCGTTCGACACCCGTTTCAACAGCGGGTTTGATCAATCCGGAGCCCAGTTCATTCACCGCCTTGACTGAGGTGCCGAAGCCCGCCACGTATGTGCCCGCGCCAATACCGACGAGGAACCCGGTGATAACCACAACTGTAATGAACAGAATGCGCCACCATCGTGGTCCATTGTCTTGAACCCTGGACCAGCCCAGGCGATGCGCCAGCCACGACAGAAGTACCGCCGAGGCCACGAACAATGCGGTAATCACCAAAAGGACAATAAAAAAATTCGCCACATATCCGAGGATATGCGTGAGTATGGATTCCATAGGGGCGCCCTCGTGCGAGAAACGTCAGCTATTCGATTTGCCCATGCTACGCGACGAAACGGGATTGTCAACACGGGGTTCGACTAAACGTGAAACCGGTGGGGCGAATCGGGGTAGTGCGATTCAGGGACAGGATCTAATCCAGTTCCTGCAGCCGCCTGATGATCCTGCTCTTTACCGCTTCGTTGACCTGCGACAGACCAGTCGGAAGCATCGACGCCTCGATCAGCGCCAGCTTCGCGCGGGTTTCCATATTTTCCTGTCCGCGACGGACGATCGGTGCCTCGGGACCCTCGGACACGCCGTAGCGCAGGCGCAGGAAGCGTTCTTCTTCCTGTGTCAAATCGACAGTGTTGATAACGTTTCTAACGTCGGCACGGGTGACAACCCGAACCTCGGTCTCGGTTCTGGTATTACGCTTTTCCAAGGTCATTCCTCCAATCCCCGGCCTGTCCGGGACTTACCATCATAACCCGACTTTTTTACCACTGCCAAATTTGCTGCAACACCAATGGAAACAATCGGATAGACGCTATTGTGGCAGAGGAGCCGAAAAAAATCATCGATCACCGTCGAAATTTTTCAGCAGGTATTCAAGACTCTTTCGATGGATGCCGGCAATGCGGGCCGCCTTTGAGATATTGCCGTCTGTTCTGGCCAGCAGCCTGGTGAAATAGCGCCGCTCGAATTCGTCCACCAGCCGTTCCTTTTCCTGCTTGAACGGCGCGTCCAGGTCGACAGCCAGAGCGCCTTCCTGCCCGTTGATGATGATCGGCCCGGTCCTGGGAACCGGGATGTCGAGCGCCTCGGGCGTGCCCTGAACCCGCCCGGCCAGGATCACCGAGCGTTCAACGAAATTCTTGAGTTCGCGAACATTGCCGGGCCACGGTGCCTTCTTCAGCTTCTCCATCGTCTCCCAGGACAGGCGGACAGGCTTCTGCCCCTCGCGGTCGGCGAATTCCACCAGGAAGTGGTTGACCAGCAGCGGTATGTCCTGAGGCCTTCTCCGCAGCGCCGGAAGCGACAGGGTTATCACGCCGATCCTGTAGAACAGATCCTTTCTGAAGGCACCTGTCGCTGCCTCCTGTTCAAGGAAACGATTGGTGGCTGCGACAAGCCTGAAGTCCACCTTCCGCGTCCTGTTCGAGCCGATCGGCCGGATCTCCCTGTTTTCGATGGCCCGAAGCAGTTTTGGCTGAAGCGCCAGTGGAAGCTCTCCGATTTCGTCCAGAAACAGCGTTCCGCCATCAGCCGCGGCCATCGCCCCGTCCCGATCCCGCACGGCTCCGGTGAATGCGCCCCGGACATGTCCAAAAAGCTCGCTTTCGATCAGGTCGGGAGGCACCGCCGAACAGTCGAACACCACGAACGGACCGCGCGCGCGCAGGCTGGTCTTGTGAAGAGCGTCCGCCACCAGTTCCTTGCCGGTTCCACTTTCACCCTGGATCAGAACGTTTGAATCAGTCGGGCCGACCTTCTTGATGATCGCGAAGATCTCTCGCATCTCGCTGGACTCGCCGATCATGTCGCCGAATCGTCCGGCCGTCGCGATTGACACGCTGACGGTCTCGTTGAATCGTGAGAACAGCAGCCTGGTCGTGCCAACACTCAACTCGGCGCCGTCCTGGAGAAGAATATCGAATACCCTGAAACCGTTGGCGAATATGCCGTTTTTACTGTTTTCGTCCCGCAGCCGGAAACCGCCGGGGCCGAACTCGAGCGAGGCGTGGATTCTGGACACGGTGTGGTCGTTGAGCTGAAGGTCGCACGATCGATCGGTGCCGATGGTGATCTTGCGCTTCTGGAAGGCGTGAGCGGCGCCCGAATCCGGTCCACTGACAATCCTGAGGCTGTACTTGTTGAAGGTCAGGTCTTCCGTCGGGATGTCGAGCGCGACGGTTCTGGTTTCTTCCATTACCATCAAAAACAACCTGTCCTGGCGTGAAAGGGAATCGGCTACCGCACGACGGTTTCCTGCAACTCGATCGTGCCAAGCGCCAGCTGCGAACCGGCCTCAATGTTAAACGATCTTGTCTCGCTCGAGTCGTCTTTGTTTGATCGGACGATCAGAGTGTGTCCGCCAGCCGGAAGATCCACCTCGACCAGATTGCCCTGGACAGGCAGAACCCGGCCATCAAGCAGCACCGTGGAGTCCGCAGGGAAGAAGCGGAAGATCAGTCTGCCGCTACCCCTGCTGTCGGCACTCTGTGATGCTTCGTTGTTATCGACACGATGGAGCGGGCGTTGAGTCTGAACTGCTGGAGCGACGTTCCGAACCTTCCCGGGCGTGGTCGTTACCGCGGAATCGTCGGCTGCCGCCTGTGGATCCGGTTCCAGTCCTTCGTCTGACACGGTCGACTCGTCGGATTCGGCCACGGCGGCATCTGGCGCGGCTCGAAAGGCACTGGCGTCAGCGGCCACGAACCTGTCAGGAAGCGCGGCTGGCGGTGGGTTGACCACGGGTTCCGGGCCGTCCGATCGATCCGACATCAGAAACCAGCCCAGCAGAAGCGCGATTATCGCCGCCAACCCGGCGAAGATGGGCCATCGTCTTCCTGTTGTTCTCCGGGCCGGCGCCGGCGCGGGAGTCGGTGTCGACTCGATCGGTCTGGAAACGGTTCCGGTTCGCGAAGGTGGACTTGTGGGCGTGCGCAACAGACCGTCAACGGCATTCGCCATCAGATCATCTATTGATGGACCGTTTACCGCGCAACCGGACTGCCGCCCGAAGTATTCGGAGATGATTGACTCGATGCCGGCGGACATCAGGCTGATGCCGCTGGCGTGCGCCCAGCCCAGAAGCGCGGCCGAGAATTCCTCGGAGGTCTGCCACCTGGAATCAGGATCGGCGGCCATTGCCTTTGAGACTATCGCGCACAACTCGGCAGGCACGGCGGGAGCCGCCTCGGCCAGGTCCACGAAGGTCATCGAACGAATTTTTTCCAGCACCCCGACGTCCGAATCCGCATCGAATGGACGTCTGCCGGACAGCATTTCGTAACCGATGACCCCCAGGCTGAATACGTCCGAGCGGTGATCGCATTCCATGCCGCGAACCTGCTCGGGGGCCATGTAACATACCTTCCCGTGAAGTTTACCCGGCATCGTCACGGAAGTCCTTCCCGTGGCCTTGGCAACCCCGAAGTCGGTCAACTTGACCAGTCCCTGGCGCGACACGAGGATGTTCGAGGGACTGACGTCGCGGTGAACGACCCGCATCGGCCGATCGTTTTCGTCGCGTCGGTTGTATGCATAGGTGAGGGCCTTGGCCGTTTCGGACAGCACGTGAACCGTGAACGGCAGCCAGCGGTTCAGATCGACGTCCCGCCCGACCCGCGTCAGCACGTCCTTCAGGTCGGGCCCGTCGACAAACTCCATCACCATGTAGAAGCGCCCTTCCCAGCATCCAGACTCGAAGACCTGGACTATATTTCCATGGGCAAGCGACGCCGCTATGCGACTCTCGTCTGTAAAGCGGTCCACGAATTCGGGGTCTGATATCAGATGGGGCAGCATCATTTTGATGATCACGGTACGCTCGGAACCCGCGACGCCCTTCTGCCTGGCAAGCAGGATCTCTCCCATTCCGCCGGTGTTGAGGCGGCCCAGGATCTCGTATTTCCCGAATAGTTCGTCAGACATCGGAGTCCCTGTGCACCATACGGTGTGAACCGGAACAAAGGGCGATTCTATCTCAGTATTATCGATTGGCCCTGTTTGATTTTTTCCATCGAGTCACGAGCGCGGGTGTTGCTGTCCAGCAACGTTTGTCTCAAGGCGTCGGCGGTCGTGGCGGGGTCGTTGATGGCAGGCATGGCCATGGAAGAAAAAACACTGATGATCGGACCAAAGGCGGCAAAGTCGGGCGACGGAATCGAACCTGCAATGTGCATCCGGATCCCTCGCGAAATGGGATTGGAGAGGTAGTCGGACGGCAGCTGATCCGTGGTCACGAACAGACCCGGGAATCCTTCTCGAGCCAGGGTGGCCATGCTGCCTGATGATGTGAGCCACGAAAGCAACGCGGCGGCCAACTGCTTTTCGCGTGACCATGAACTCATGAAAATGGTGTCGGTTTCCCACCACGGGGTCACGCGCGATCCGGGCGCCACCTCGGGCATCGGCATCACGATCCAGGGTTTCGACGCCGGGATCGATGAGACCTGATCAGGCCATACGATGGCGGCCGATACCTCGCCGGCACGGAATGCGTCAATCGGGCCCTCGTACGATTTCAATGCCAGGACGGTCTTGGCAGCGACCTGGTTCCTGAGGAAATCAGCGCCCTTCAACGAAGCCTCGGAATCGATGGCGGGGTTGCCCGCCGCGTCGACCACAGTCCCGCCGAACGCGTTCAGGAAAGCGGCTACGATCCTCCAGTCCGTGACATCCACGGCCAGCATCCGTTCCCGATCGAACATGTGTTCCGGACGTGTTCCAGGCAGTCTTCCTGCGTTGTCCGGGTCCGAGATCAGCAGAGGCACCCGAACCGCGAGAGGAATTCCCCAGATCAGGCCGGAACCCTGGACGCGGGAGAGGTGACGCGGCAACAATCTGTCGCCAGGCGTTGCCGTGCCGGATGCGAGCAGTCTGTTCAACGGTTCGACGATGCGTCTCTGTTCGAACCATTCCCTGGCGAACGCGTCGCCCGCCACGAACAGGTCGGGACCTTTTCCGCCAAGGATTGAATCCTCAAGGTTCTTTTCCAGGCCCGGTCTTTCAAGGCGGAGAATTTTGACCGTGACGTCGTCGCGCGCCGCATCGAATTCCCCGATCAGTTCTTCAAGCAGTTCGGCGGCAGCTCCCTGGTAGGGATGGGCGAAGGTGATTTCGGGAGTGACGGGGGGCGCCACGGGATCCGAATCCGGCTTGGACGCCGGTTCCCCGGACCCGCAGGCCGTGGCCGTCAGTCCTGCCGCAAGAAATATCAGCAAAAGCGGTGTCGTCCGTCGTATCCGGCCGTGAATCATCGAGACCTCCCATCTGCTTCCGGCGTGATGATTGCCGTCCCCGATTCAAGGAACGGGAGCAGTTCACCGTCGCCGAACCATTCCAGGTAACGCGGGCTGACCCCGGAGCACCAGGGCTTGAGGACGCAGTCGGCACAGGCATGTCCGAAAGCGCGTTCGCTTTCCCACCACTGAGATGGGCCCACCGCATACCACATCGATTCCAGGTGCCGCAGATATCCGCGCATGCGGCAGGGGGGAAGGGAACACATGGAACTGAGGCTGACGCGCAGCCCGAGATCCAGCGCCAGATCGATGGCGGGAGCAAGGGCCGCCTGAGCCTCGGACAGGGTGGGGCAGGCGTTACGCGAGTCTTCCATCAGCCCGCGGATGACGGGCATCGAGAACTGAAGGACGACGTTGTCAGGCACGCCCGAACCTTCGCCAGTCGACGCGCAGAAACTGACTATGTCTTTGAGTTCGCCAAGGTTCATCCTGGTCAGAACGCAGGTGACCTTGGTCATGTAGCCCAGTGAAACGGCCTTGCGGATGGCCGACATCTTCAGTTCGAGGTTGCTGGCGGAACCGGCCCTTGTGACCGCGGCGTTCGTTTTTACGGTTGCCGCGTGAAGCGAGAACCCGAACGAGACGCGGTCCCGGAACCCGGCGAACATCTCGAGGAATCCGCCCTTGTCGGGGAACAGTCCGTTTGTCTGGACCACGATGTCCTTGAACCCGCGATCCAGCAGCCTGTGAAGGTGTGACGCGAAACCGTCCGCAAGCACGGGTTCCCCACCGGTAAGGATGACCTGGTTGACCACGGCGGGGTCCAGTGAGTCGATGGCCTTGATGACGGTCTCGGCTGGAACCGGGCCGCGTGCCAGTTCCTGCGGCGTGCCGAAGAAGAAACAGAACACGCAGCGTTCCTGACAGTCGTTGGTCAGTCTGATGTAAACCTTGCCGTCGGGCCTGATTTCCAGCAACCGGTCGTCGTCTGACGATAGCTCCGGCGCGCAACGGTTTTCCGATTGGGCAATGGTCTGTTCAACCATGTCCGCGAACTCGTTCCCGACGACCTGGAGCGTCTCCCAGGGGAGTTGGGTTCCGTGATACCCGATACGGAAACCCGGCCGATCGAATGGACATCCGGGGCCGTCTTCCGGGTTTCCGACAAAGAAGGAAACTGATGGGAGATCCGGGTGGGCGCATTCCACGTCGGCCTCGCGCCCCCTGATGGAAATGGCGCGCACGATCCACGCGTCGCCGAAACGCGCGCCCGCACGGATACCCGTGAAAGACTCGACGCGTGTTGAAACCGGTGTATTGTCGTGGTGGATTCTTGACTGGTCGATACCGCGCCGCCCCAGCATCCTGATTTCGGGAAACTGGGCCGCGTAGTCCAGAATTGCGCCAAAATCCACAATTGTTTCAGTATCTTTGGTCATGCCGATGCCCGTGCCGCCGATCAACGTCGGATCTTTTGACAAAGTAGCGCGTGAACGTCAGACAATCAATGTCAAATGGCGGTTGTGGATTGCGGCAGACATCTTGCGGTGAAATGGCCGGGATAGTAAAAGTCATCCGGGCTTTTCGATGTGACGCATCCGCGGAGGGTGCGTGAAATCAGGGACATGATGGTTGCTGCAAGCGATTCGTTTGATGTGGTGGTGGTTGGTGGCGGTGTGGTCGGTGTGGCCACGGCCATGGCTCTGTCTGATCAGGGCCGTCTGCGGGTGCTTGTGCTGGAGGCCGAGAAGGAACTGGCGTTCCATCAGACCGGTCACAACAGCGGAGTAATTCATTCCGGGATCTACTACCGGCCGGGAAGTCTGAAGGCGGCCAACTGCGTGGCCGGTCGCGAACTGCTGTATTCGTTTCTGGCCGAACGCGGCATCCGCCATGAGCGTTGCGGAAAGTTGATCGTCGCGACCGACGCTCGCGAGGCGGCCAGGCTGGATTCGCTGATCGAACGGGGAACTGCCAATGGAATAAAGGGCTTGCGTCGGGTCTGCAGGGCTGAGATGACAGAGTTCGAGCCTGCTGTTGGCGGTATTGCCGGCGTGCTGGTGCCAGACACCGGGATCGTCGACTACTCCGAGGTCACAAGGGCATACGCCGCCGCGGTGGTGCAGTCCGGCGGTGACATCCGACTGGGAACCAGACTGGAATCGGTGCTGTCCGGCAAGGAAGGAGAGGTCGTCCTTGCCACGACGCGGGGCGAGGTCCGCGCCAGGATGGCAGTCAACTGTGCCGGACTTCAGTGCGACAGGGTGGCCCGCCTGTTCGGCGTCAGGACCGACGTCAGGATTGTGCCCTTCAAAGGGGAGTACTACGACGTGGTGCCCGAACGCTGGAATCTGGTCAGGAACCTGATCTACCCGGTCCCGAATCCGGACTTCCCCTTCCTGGGAGTTCATTTCACGCGTTCGATCGAAGGGCGGGTGCACGCCGGCCCGAACGCGGTTCCGGCCCTGATGCGCGACGGATACGACAGGTTCAGCTTCTCGGGCCGCGACGTAGCCGACATGGTCCTGTTCCCGGGTTTCATTAAGATGGGTATGCGCCACATGGGAATGGGGGTGGGCGAGATATGGCGTTCGGCGGTCAAACCGGCGTTCGTCAAGGATTTGCGTCGTCTGCTGCCGGCGATAGAGCCCGCCGACCTGGTGCCGGGAGTGCCTGGAATCAGGGCACAGGCAATGGATCGCGGCGGTGCGCTGCTGGATGACTTCGCCATCGTAGACGCGCCCGGATCGATTCATGTCCTGAACGCGCCATCGCCCGCCGCCACAGCCTCGATCAGTATCGGTCGCACGATAGCTAACCGTGCGTTCCCGCGTCTTGGCGTTGGAATCAGGAAGGATTGGGAGATCGTCGTCTGACGGCGGGAGGTGTTAAGTGAGACAGCGTGACTTGGCCGCCCTGCCTTTGCTGGCCTTTGTCCTGGCGGTCGGATGCGGTTCCGAGCCCAATGTGCAGGCTGATGCGCAGATGGATGTGCAGGCCGACGTGCCGGAGGTCAGGGATTTCAAGATCATGACATTCAATACCGGTACGAGCGACAGGCTGGACCACTCGTATGACGAGGACGGTTACGACAACCAGCTTGCCGCGATCAACAGCGATCTGTTTGGCAACAACCTGGCCTGGTTGAAGGCCCGGGACGGACTGCGCGCCATCGTGGACACCCACAAGCCGGATATCATCGGCTTCCAGGAGTTGTTTTTCGACCCGGAGTGCGTCGAGATCTGCGAAGGTCTGGCAGGCTCAGGCGACCTGGACACGGTCTGCGGAGCCGAGGCCGGAGTATTCGTCTGTGCCCGATGGATCGGCGCGGTGGATCCAGAACTGACGGTCAGGGCGGCGGTGGGGCCGGACTACCAGGTTGCCTGCGCGCCCAACCACCCGGACAACTGCATAGCGGTGCGCAGGGACTTCGGGACGTTGACGCCCGTCGCGGGCGCAACCGAAGTCGGAGGCGCGTTCATCGACGGCCTCGACGGCATGCCGCCGCCGAACGGATGCACCAATGGCGCCCGGGTCGCCACCGGACTGGTCTCGATCACGAACGGGCCGCAGGTTGCCTTCGTGGACGTGCACACCGTCGCGGGTTCCAACGTCGACTGTCGTCTCGCTCAGTTTCAGCAGGTTTTCGAGGATCGCGGTGACGGCCGGCCCGCCACTTTCGGCGAATACAATATCGTCGTGGGCGACATGAATATCGATCCATTCTCGTTCAGGGACGACAGCGTCACTTACTGGAACGGAAAGGTCGGGCAGGACAAGGCGTTTCATTACATATCTTCCAGTGGCATCGAAGGTCCGTTTACCCACCCGGCCACGTTTTCGAAGCTTGATCACGTCATCTCGGACAGCCTGACCGGGTCTTGCGTGGTGCTGGGTATCACAGACGGCACGGACGCGCCTGTCTCGGCCACCAGCACCTACTTCGACCACAGACCGATCGTCTGTGAAGTCCACATTCCGTAATCAATCAAAATTCACTGCCGAATCTCGGAACGATGCTTGACCGGTTGAAGCTGTATGGCGGGAAAATGGGGGGATCAGAACAGCTTGCCGCCCCAGGCGACGACGAGGCCGGCGAACACGACCGAGACCATCGTCATCAGCTTGATCAGAATGTTGAGGGACGGACCGGTCGTGTCCTTGAAGGGGTCGCCGATCGTGTCGCAGGTGACGCCGGCCTTGTGAGCCTCGGAGCGCTTGCCGCCGAAGTTGCCCTTTTCGATGAACTTCTTCGCGTTGTCCCATGCGCCACCAGCGTTGTTGAGCATGATCGCCAGGACGAAGCCGTTTGCCAGACCGCCAACCAGCAGACCCATGACGCCGCTGACACCGAAGATAAGGCCGGTTACGACCGGGGCGATGATCGCCATCAGCGACGGCAGGATCATCTCGCGCTGGGCGCCGGCCGTGGAGATCGCCACGCATCTGGCGTAGTCGGGCTTGTCGGTGCCTTCCATGATGCCGGGGAACGCCTTGAACTGACGGCGGACTTCCTCGACCATCGAGCCGGCCGCGCGTCCGACCGCCTTCATCGTCATCGCCGCGAACACGAACACCATCATCGCGCCAATGAACATGCCGCACAGGACTGCCGGGTTCATCAGGGTCACGTTGTACGCGGCCATGAAGTCGGCCATCGTGGCATTGCCTGTCGCCACCAGCTTCAGTCCGTCGGCAGCGGCGACCATCTGTGATGTAGGCTCGCCAACGCCCTTGAAGAAGGCGATCGGGCCCTGAATGATGACGCCATCGGCGGTATCGGCCGCCATGCGGCCCAGCCACACCCGGATCTCTTCCAGGTATCCGGCCAGAAGCGCCAGGGCGGTCAGTGCCGCGGAACCGATCGCGAAGCCCTTGCCGGTCGCCGCGGTCGTGTTGCCAAGGGAGTCGAGCGCGTCCGTGCGCTGACGGACCTCTTCCGGAAGGTGGGACATCTCGGCGTTGCCGCCGGCGTTGTCGGCAATCGGACCGAACGCGTCGGTCGCCAGGGTGATGCCGAGCGTGGCCAGCATGCCTACCGCGGCGAACCCGATGCCGTAAAGACCCATCGCGATCGAGTCGGCCTTGCCGTCGAATCCGCCCGGGGCCCAGTAGGAGACCAGGATTGCGGCCACGATGGTGATGACGGGGATAAGTGTCGAGTACATGCCGACCGCCATGCCGTCGATGACGGCGGTCGCCGGGCCCATCGTGCACTGCTTCGCGATACCCTTGGTCGGCTTGTATTCATCGGACGTGAAGTATTCGGTGGCCTGGCCGATGATGACACCCGCGAACAGTCCGGCAACCACCGAGATCCAGATGTTCGGCGGGATGATGCCGAAGTGCGACAGCAGGATGACCGCGGGGACGATCAGGACCGACGCGCCAAGCGTGCCTATCAGCAGCGACTTGAGCAGGTTTTTCTGGGTGGCCTCTTCCTTGGTGCGGACCAGGAAGATTCCGATGATCGACAGGATGGTGCCGACACCGGCCACGATCATCGGGGCCAGGACGCCACCCTTGCCGAAGGCGGGCAACGCCGCGCCAAGGGCCGCGGTGGAGAGGATCGAGCCGCAGTATGACTCGTACAGGTCGGCACCCATGCCGGCCACGTCGCCAACGTTGTCACCAACGTTGTCAGCGATGGTAGCGGGGTTGCGCGGATCGTCTTCCGGGATGCCGGCTTCGACCTTGCCGACAAGGTCAGCGCCCACGTCGGCGGCCTTGGTGTAGATACCGCCGCCGACACGCGCGAACAGCGCCTGGGTCGAGGCGCCCATGCCGAACGTCAGCATCGTGACGGTGATGTCGATCAGCTTGTCATGCTCGCTCATTCCCTTGTTGACGAAGGTCAATGACATGAACTCCAGGCCGGTCTTCATGTTCTCGGGGGTAAAGACCAGCTTGTCCAGGATCAGGTACCACAGGCAGATATCGAGCAGGCCGAAGCCGACCACGACCAGACCCATGACCGCGCCGGACCTGAAGGCTACCTGCAGTCCGCGATTAAGCGAGTGCCGGGCGCCCTCGGCCGTACGGTTGGAGGCGAGGGTGGCGGTGTTCATGCCGATGAAGCCGCACAGACCGGAGAAGAAACCACCGGTCAGGAAGGCGATCGGAACGAACGGATTCTGGACGCCTAGGAAGGCGAGCGCGGCAAGAAGGATGACCATCACGGCAAAAACGATGGTGACGACCTTGTACTGCCGGCGCAGGTAAGCGAAGGCGCCCTCGCGGACGTACTGCGCGATCTGCTGCATCGTCTCGTTCCCGGGATGTGCTTTTTTCATCATCCGGAAGAGCACGTACGCCATTGCGAGTGCAATCACAGACGATATCGGCGCGATCCACCACAGCAGATCGATCGTCGAGGCCGATGCCGCAGCCATCGCCGGCGCGGAGGCCAGGATGCAGGCAAGTGCGGTCAGTGCCGCCATGCCGCCCAGGTTCTTTCGGTCTTTGCCCATCACACAACTCCGTTTTTGCGAGTGTCGTTCAGATCCCGAAATATCAGGATTTTTGCGTGGTGAATTGTCTACCGGATAACGGCATTTTTCAAGGTTGCGTGGATGGATCAACCGCACATAGGACTGGATCAGGGGCAGGTGGGCGTGACGTAGATGATGGATGGTGTCAGGCGGACGTTCAGCACCGGTTCCGTGCCGTCGACATTCAGGACGTGGGGGTGTTCCGTGGATTCGGCGTCAAGCAGCGCGCCGTCGATGCCGATGACCGTGGCCTGCGAGCATCCCGGAGGCAGTGGCAGCGCGAGGTCAAACGAGGTTTTCTTGCCTCCTGGCCCGTCAACGTTGTAGTTCTGGTCAGGAAAATCACGGCCATCCCATGCGGCGACGACTATCCGGCCCGATTCGTCGACGAAAGCCAGCGCGTAGACGTCATTCGGCAGAGCCAGTCCCGCCGAAAGGTCGCGCGCGAACCGGGTGTCGCCGAGCACGTCCGCCATCGCCTTGAACGAAATCCATGCGGGCTTGGCCCGCCTGATGCTGCCATCCTCGCCGGTCCAGCCGAACAGTCCGAAATAGGACTCGTGCGGACGCAGGCCTTCCGTTTCCGGGTAGCCGTCCCAGAATGTGTACCACATGTATGACTCGACCCCGTCACGGGCCGCCAGCAGGATGCTTCGTGGCAGGAACGCGCCAACCTGCTCCTCGGTCAAATCGTAGGAGGGCCAGCCCTGTTCCGTGACCATCAGCGCCTTGTCGGGGCATCCGAGCGACGCCAGATACGCGCGGACGATTTCGGTCTGCGCCGTCTGGCCCTGGAATTCCAGGGTTTCATCAATGATCACGTCACGCTCGGGCGGGTCGTACTGCATGAAGGTGTACGGGTGGAACGCGACGATCTCGAAATAGTCGCAGATGTCGGGGTGCGCCTGACCCAGACGTTCCAGGAATCCGAAGCGGTCGGTAAGATCCCTTTCCGCGTCGTAGCTGGACATGCCACCCAGCAACACCCGCGCGTCCGGACAGGCCGTCTTGATTGCGGTGTGAGCGGCCTTCAGCATGTCCCCGTACTTCGCCGCATCCGGTTCACCCCCCCAGAACCTGGGGATGTTCTCTTCGTTCCAGATCTCGTATTCCTTGATGTTCTGACAGTATTCCTGCGCGACGCGCCCGGCGAACTCACCGTACTCGTCCGAATCGATCGTGGAAAAGTCCTCCGGGTCGGTCATGGCCCATCCAACATCGTATCCCAGCATGGGGATGATCCGGACGCCGCCTTCGACAGCCATGTCTACCTGGCCCTGAACCCGTGAGAAGTCCCACTGATCGTCAGCCGGTTCGATCCTGTGCCAGTGGTAGTCCTCGCGGATCGTCACCTCGCCCAGTTCCGCGTACTTTTCGAATTCGAAATCGCGTTCGGCACTCTCTTCGATGCCCTGGTGCATGTGCGTGGAAACGCCAATCAGATGTTCGATGGTGGGCGCCGCGGTGGCCGTCAGGTCTTCCCACAGCCCCGGCTGCGCCACGTCAGATGTCGTGTCGTCAGATGTCGTGTCGTCGGACTCGATGACATCGGCGGTATCTCCGCCTTCATCGGTGACAATGCCTTCGTCGACCCGGGCATCGTCCTGGATGTCGACCTGGACATCTTCCTGGACGTCGGTGACCACATCCGGGGTGGTCTCCGGGCTTGAGCAACCGACGCACATCAGCGCAACAGCGCCAGCGGCCAGGAAAATGCTGGCAAGACGAACCTGTTTCATTCTGAATTTCCTTTTTTGAATCTTATGAGGCAGGGATTTCACTGGCGCTTCATCAAATCGTTGATGGGGGTGTACAGGCTTTCCTTGAAGGCGTCCAGCGAGTTGTCCTCGCCCGGCCTGGCCGCGAGAATCTCGATCGCGCGGGCGAACTCGGGAGCAACGGACCGAACCCGCAGCTTCGAGATCCGTTTTTCGGGCGGGACCGGAATCGTGTCGGTGACCAGAAGTTCCTTGATCAGCGGGTGCTGTTCGACGCGCCTCAGTCCCTCGGCTGAAGTAAGAACCGGGTGACAGATCGCGGCCCTGAGCGAAGCGGCGCCCTTTTCCATGCAGAAGTCGGCCGCCTCGATCAGCGTGCCGCAACTCATCGTCTCGTCGTCGATGACCCAGCAGTCGCGATCCTTGACCTCGCCAACCATGTGCTGCGCGTGCGCCTTCTCGTTGTCGGCGATGCGTTCCTTGTTGATGATGGCGATGTCCATCTTCAGCATGTTCACGAACGGACCGAGGTGTTTGGCCTCTCCGATGTCCGGGGCCACGAACACTGTTTTGTCACGCTGAGAGTTTGCCAGGATCTCGTACGCGAAGATCGGCTTCATGTTCAACGTGTCGACTTTGATGGTCTTCTGGTCAAAGAATCCGTGGATTTGCTGGAAATGGGGCTCCATTATGATGATTCCGCGGGCTCCGACGCTGGTCAGAAGGTCGGCGAAGGTTCGGGCGCCGATACTGGCCCGCGGGTGGTCCTGCTTGTCGCTTCGAATGTACGGAAGATAGGGGGTCACGACCGTAACCCTGGCTCCCGCGCAGGTCAACGCGTGTACCATCCAGTAGAGTTCGATGATCATGTCGCTGACGGTCAGATTCACACCGAAGATGTCCTCGCCGCTCTCGGTCTTGCCGATCAGCGCCCGTCCCGGTGCCTGGCTCTGGATGACGAAGCAGTGCTTGCCTCGGACGTTCACTTTCGGATCGACCAGCACGTTCCCGTTGGAGAACCACTTGATCGTCGGACCGCGGCGGTCGCTCTCGTCCGGTTCGTGCAGGAACACGCCAAGTTGTCTTGCGATCGAACGCGCGAAATCGAGATGAGAGTTGCCTGCGAACAGAAGGAAATCTTTGTGAGCCATTTGAGTCGACCTCGGCAAATGACAGAAATTGTTGAACGGACTGTTAATCCCGGTTCGGTTCTGCCGATTAGCACTTTAGGGACAAAATCGCAACCGGTCGTGCCGGATCCGGGCCGCTTTTCCTGTGCGTAACTCATTGAAATGGCGGGGCATCGGTCTTGATGCCAGATATCTCCGGTCTGGTTGAAACGGATGATCCCTTTTGAAGTCCGACAGGTTATTATCCTGGGTGAATTCCATCCCGCGAGGCACCCGATGACTGAGATGCGCCTGTTGTCCTGGAGTCTTGTCTGTCTGGTCCTGTTGACTGTCGGATGCGGTTCGGTTGGTACCGACGATATCCTTTCGCCTTCAGACGTCCCAGACGCCTTCGCCGACCTCGTGGACGCTCCGGACTCATCGGGCCAGACCGATGTCGACTCGCATGAAGTCGGTCAGACCGGCGACGCATCCGACTCTGAGGTGGTCTCCGATACCGCCGATGACGTTTATGTCCCCCCTGAGCCCGATCCCACGTTCATTCACGAAGTCCGTGTCAGGGAAACCTGCGTGGCCGACGGCCCGTGGAAAATCGATGGGGTGCTTCAATTCAGGGACGCGGCAAGTGGCTTCGTGTCGCTGGATATTCGTGCCGTCACGGTTTCGGGCGACTTGGTGTGGGCCCTTTCCAGCGAAGGCCTCTACAGAATGGTGTACGTAACCTCCGGCCTGCCCGCCACGTTCGAGAGGGTGATGGACGCGGGCGCGGGGTCTTTGATTGCGCCGGCTTTCGCGGCCGACAGTGGACTCATCATGGTTGATGGCGACACGTTGACCGAGTTTGTCGGGGAACTGACCGACTCCAGAACCGTGTCTCTGCCGTCAGCGGCGGAGTCGATCATCTTCTGTGGCGACGACGCATGGGCGGTCGCCGGGGGGACCCTCTTCAGACTGCCGGACGACGGCCCGGCCCAGAGCCTCGATGTCGGGGTTCAGCCGTCAGGTCTTCTTGCCTGCCGTTCCGGGTCACTGTTGTTCGCGGTCGATTCCGCGGTTTACGAACTGGTCGATCCGTCCGATCCGTCAACGGCGACGCAGCGGTACGACGGTGGCGAAGTGGCCTTGACCGCGTTGGCGGCCGGTTCCTTGATGGTGGCGGTCGGCGCAGGCGACGATCTGGTGTTGCTTGACGGGTCGACATGGACACCGGTGACGATCAGTCCAGGAAAGGGCGGTCTGCCAACGGGCTCCATCCGCGCTCTCTCTGTCAGTCTCGACGACAGGTTCGTCGCCATCGCGCATGAGGTGGGCGTGACTGTCCTTGATCTGACTCCTGGCGACACCGAAAGCCTGGCGGTTGGGCGAATTTCGATTGGTGACGACACGGTGGCTACCGTCGATCATTTCACCTCGGGAAGGTGGCTTCCCGCCAACTCTGCGTCGGATCTGTTTCTGTCCACATCGGCCGCAGGACTCTGGGTGGCGACCCCGGCTGGATTGTCACGGATATCTTCCCAGGCGGTCAATCTCGCCGACAAGGCCGAGCGCATGTTCGACAACATGAACCGATGGTTCTGGCGCCTCGAGGGATTTGTGACCGCCGCGGCCCAGTTTGAGAGCGCCTTCAGCGATGTCAGACTGCCACTTCAGGACAACGACAACGACGGCCAGTGGACCCAGGAGGCGGTCGGAGCCTTATGCTACGCTTACGCCACCACCGGAGACGAGCGTTACTACGAGGCCGCGCGAAAGGCCATCACGAACATGGCGATGCAGATTGACATCCCCGCTCAGGATTTTATCGATGCCGGCCTTGGACGCGGCTTCGTGACGCGTTCCTTCGTCCGCGACGATGAAGGCGAGGTCTTCACATCCAAGGCAGGCCTGTCCAACTGGCACCTGGTCGAGGACTACATCGACGGTCACGACTATTACTGGAAGGACGACACGTCTTCCGACGAGATGACAGGCCATTTCTATGGATTCTCGATCTATTACGACCTGTGCGCGAAGGACGACGCCGAGCGCGAGTGGGTGGCCGAACATCTGACCGCCCTGGTCGGATACATCCTGGATCACGGATTGCTGCTGCTTGACCTGGATCACCAGCCGACCGAACACGGGAAATACAGTCCGGAATACCTCGCGGTCGCCGTCGACGGACTCGAGGCGTGTTCAATGCAAGCAGACCTTGAGACCTGTATCGGTTCCTACTACGGCGGTGCCTTCCTGGATTCGACCGAGATCCTCGGTGGACTGCTCGCCGCCTGGCACGTCTCGGGTGACCGGCGTTTTTACGACGCGTACGACACCCTTATCAATGAACACCGCTACGATGAACTGGCCACGTTTCACAATGAGGTGCTGACATGGGCCAATCCATCGGTAGCCAACTACTGCGACCATGAACTCTCGGATCTGGCGCTGTTGACGCTGATACGATATGAACAACGAGATGACCGGCGCGCCATCTGGATTAAGTCGATGCTGGACGCATGGGAGTATGAGATTGGCGAGCGCAATCCCTTGAAGACTCTGACCATGGCCGCGGCGATTCCAGCGCCACCCGGCGTCGAGAACGGCGTCTCGACGCTGGTGGATTTCCCCGAAGACCAGCGCGATTACGAGGTCGACAACAGTCATCGGCTTGATGGCGGCAAGTGGCCTAAGGATCGTTTCGAGCGTCCCCAGTTCAATACCGTCTTTCCGTATGACGAAGTGCTCACCATGCGGTGGGACGCGAATCCGTATCGTGTCGTGGGCGGTGGCAATCCGGCCTCGCGCCGCGCACCGAACTTCTGGCTGCTTCCCTACTGGGGACTGCGTTACTACAACGTGATCTGCGAGTGACCGACTCGGCTGGCGTCGCACTTCCGCGTACAGACCTCCCGACTCCAGAGACATGATGCCGAAATCGGTGGCGTCGGGCGGGTCCATCTGTAATTCGCCCACTTCGCTGCTCAGATTCTGGCCGCCACGGACGCTTCGTTGAGGTCTGGATTGTTCAAACGTTCCCCCGCGAATTCCGTCCGAAATCGCTTCCAATGCAGGTAAGATAGCCATCAGCAAGGCGGGGGGCAGGTGCTTCCGTCGCCGCAACCATGCGGACGACGATTATGGACGCCTGCCGCCGCTTAGCCTGCTGTACGCAGCCGCGATTGCAGTTAAGGCCGGACACGACGTGGTCGTCATCGATGCGATAATCGGCTGGCTGACGCTGGAACATGTGATTGCCCGCTTACCGGAACGGCGACCAGCACGGAATGGTCTTCAGGTGGGGGAAACTGGGAAATGACACTTGTGCAGATGACGCTGTCCGGCTTGGAAATCATCTGGTCAAGGTTTACCGGCAGACCTGTTCCCGTCGCAGTACGCTGGAACCTTCTCAACAGATGCGCCTGCCGCTGCGCATACTGCAGCCTCTGGAAAACTGAATCGAAAGAAATCCCTTTTGATGGTGTCCGAGAGATTCTTCGGCAGTTCCAGCGCCTTGGCACCAGGCAGATTTCGTATTCCGGTGGCGAGCCGCTGCTACGCGAGGATATCGGTAAAATCATTAGTGAAACGGCCCGTCTTGGCATCGCGCCCACGATGAATTCCAGCGGATACGGCCTGAAAAGGCACGTGGAAGAACTGAAGGATCTGGACCTGCTCAAGATCAGTCTTGACGGACCCAGGGAAATCCATGATCTCGTCAGAAATCGGAATGGTGCATATGACACCGCGATCGAGGCGGCCGAAATCGCATCAAGGCGACTCAGGGCGTTTTCGTTCAGCACGACCATCTCCCGTTACAACGTAAACCATCTTTCATTCCTGCTTGATCTTGCCGAACGCCATGATTCGACAGTGACCTTCCAGCCCCTCAAAAAGCTTTATCGCGGCATTGAAAGCATGGGCGACATCGCGCCGGAATCAGGGGAACTCCTCACGGCGGTGCAGATGCTGATCGACCAAAAAATGGCGGGGAACAAACGCATCCTGAATTCGATACCGGAACTTAGACGAATGAAGGCATGGCCGTCATTTCCGCCGGTCCGCTGCACCGCCGGAAAGGTCTTCGTCATGGTGAATCCGGACGGCACGCTCTTGCCATGCGACCGAATCGAGTATTCCTCGCCGCTTCCCAACATCACCCAGACTCCCGTGGCTGAAGCGATTAAATTGCTGCCAGAGGTCAGGTGCGCTGGGTGCGCATTCACGGGGTCACAACAACTGAACATGCTTTACAACCTTGATATCACACCGCTGGCCGAAGTATTCAGGCTGAGCAAGTGACGCGGAGTTTTCCCGCAGATGACAGGAACCGGCACGACAGACGACGGGCAACCTCGCGCGAACAGCAGACTTCGTGGGCTGGTGACCAACCTTTTCGTTTGGCTTGGAGCCGTGGCAATCCTTCTTCTGGTGCTGCGTGGAATCGATTTTTCAGGCATCGGGAAGATCGTCTTATCCACTCGCCTGCTCTGGCTCCTGCCAGCGGCAGTCATCACACTCATTTCTGAATTCATTTTCTGGACCCTGCGTTACCGGGCGATACTGCGGACAACAGGAAACAATCTTGCATTCAAGGAAGTACTTGCAATCCGGATGGGCACCATGCCTGTCCGCCAGGCACTGCCATTCTATGCCGGAGACGTGGTCAGGGTCATGCTCCTGTCAAGGAAGCATCACATTCGCGCCAGCCACTCGATCCTTACACATCTGTTGAACGCCTCATCCCAGGTGTTCGGGCTCGCACTGGCCGCTGGCATCGGCATGGTGATCACAAAAAACATCGCAGGGGCCATCGTGATACTGGTTCTGGCAATGATTTGCATCGCGACGGCATGCCTTTCAAGAGTCCTCGACCGGTTTGCCGGCAGATCGCGCCAGTCCACGGATTCACTCGACCTGATTTCATCGATCGCTGCCTTTTCGGGCAGACTGACCGGCGAAATGCCTTCCATAATAATGCTGTCAATAATCTGTACCGCCTGTGAGCTTATCGCCTCCTACCTCATCATGGCGTCCTTTGGGCTGAAATTCCCAGGGTGGGATATCATTTTCACTCTTTCGGCAATCAGTCTGATCGGTTCAATTCCACTGACCCCGTTCGGTCTTGGCATCAGGGAAGCAACCGTCACTGTACTCGCCGCGGGTTGGATGGGACCGGCGGGACTGGCAATATCCGCGATCGCGTCCACTGCCTTGCTCAGAGTACTTCCGGCGCTCGCAGGGACTTACTGGCTTATCCCGAACCTGAAGGCACTGGCATTTCCAAAACGACCGAGGTCAGATACCACAGACTAGAAGTCGCCAACATTGGTCCAGCTCCGGACTGTTCGCCCGATTCTCATGATTTTCATCTTCCCGACGCAGCATGCGCGACCATCGCAGATCGGTCGTGTCAATGACCGGAAGGCCTGCTCGAACCCCATTTCAACAGCATTGAAGATGTCTTTTTCCAGGGGAATCCCACAAAACGTCAGTGTTCCATCAGGCATCAATGTAGCTGTTATCTTCGGACAGGGACACCTGTCGAAAGGCGTTTTCATCCTTTCCAAATAGAACTCCAGATCGGATTGGGAATTGGCGAGAACCTTTTTAAGTGGTCCCCCATCCCTCGAAACTTCAAGCAATGAGGTCCACGCTGCTTTCAACGACTCATGATCGGGCAAGACTTCCGCCCTGACCTCCGGAGGCACGGCATAAGTGATCAAGGGCTGAAAGGATATCGTGGCACCAAGGTCTGAAACGTACTGCAACACATCCTTGATGCGCGCCGCATTCGCGGCGGTTATGCATCCGACCAGCCTGACGGGGATACCCGCCGACCGGGCGGCCAGAATCGCGTGTTCGACAGAAGCGGCGCTGCCCTGACCGCGAAAACCATCGTTGATGTGACCTGGACCATCCAGACTTAGCTGCAGGAATTCCAGTCCGGTCAGGACGCTCAACCTTTCCGGCACGAGATCCCCGTTCGAATTGAGCTTGCATGCCATGCCACGCCGACTGGCGTGCGTTATCAGATCGCCGATGTCATCACGCAGCAGAGGTTCGCCGCCGGAAAACGACAGCATCGCGACACCGGCATCAGCCATCTGATCGATCAGTCGGTGGGCCGATTCCGTGCCAATTCCCGGATTCGAATGTTGAGGTGACCATTGGCAGTAAAGGCAGCGCCGGGTACACACGTCATTTATGAGCCACGCGACCGCCCAGGGACGACGCTGGCCGCCCAGAACAAATCGAAAAGCGTCAGCACCAAGACGTGAGATCGCTGCCAGTTTCATCGACGCCCCGGAGACCCGGCGGATCCGGGCCCGATTCATACGGACCATCAAGCGGCATCAGGACGTCGAATGTTTTTTCGACGGCGAAACGCGAATGCTGCCGCCAATGCTGTCCACAACACGGCGGCCAACAGGCCCGTACCACCAAGAACCATGCCGACCATGGTTGAAACGGGCCGATACATCATTTCCACGATCGAGTTACCCTTCGGCACCTCAACGGCTCGAAAAATGTACCACGTCCGCCTGACAGGCGTCGCCTCCCCGTTCACATAGGCCTTCCAATCACTTGACCAGTAGTCCGACAGCACGAGGTCTGCCTTTTCCGGACTCTCAACCTCGATTTCGATCCTCGACCCCGAATAATCCCTGATCTTCGCCGAGCCATCCAGCAAAACGGGGACGGAATCTGTCGCGGAAGTCACGAACTGCAGACCCGCAAACTGCCCATCGGGAGTATTGGCATCGCGCACCAGGAATGCCCTTGGAAGCGCCTCAGAATTCCGGTATATCCAGTATCCATCGGCTTTCAAGACGCAATTCGCACCCGGTCTGGCCAGAACAGGTTCCCATCCACCGATCTCGACCGGGGCGCCTGAAACCAGAGTGGTCACACCTGCAATATCCCAGAAGGGCAGTTCCAGGACTTCCGGTTTCGTCAAGGACATTACCCTCGAATCCTCGCGAATGAACTTTTCCCGGTCCGGATTGAATGAGGTCATCAAATCGGCATACCTGTCGGGCAGGTGACTTGCCACCGCCTGCACGTCAAACAGGCCAGCCGAAGACGCAAGATTGGGGTACATGATTTCAGTGCCGAGTCTGACAATTCTGCCAAATCGAGGCGTATTGTCCCGAATGTCCGACAGGCAGGCTGAATCGAATGACTCGAATGCCTCGGGCGGCATCTGCAATTCATAAATCTGTTTCAGCGGCGCAGTCCACACCGGCCATAGCGCAAGAATGCAGACGAAGGGGATCAATACCCTGCGCAGGCGCCATTTCAAGCCCGACGCCACAGCAACGCCCAGGCCTGCGCCAACGGCGGCGATGATCGGAAACGGCGAAATGAAGTACTTTGAACTCAGCTTGAAGTAGGAAAAGAATGGGACCGCAAAGTGCCAGACCTTCAACAGCGGTGTGTTCATCACGGTCAGGACAAACAGCACCAGCAGAGACAGGACGGAAATTTCAACCCACCTGCGACGTAACGGAAGAAGCAGGAAGACAAGCAGGCCGGGGCCGAGCAGGGACAGGATGTATCCCGGCAAATTCTCATCCAGTTCCGGATGAGTGGCATCGGCGAAAACGTGCCCGGATTCGTGTATCCCCGCAGCCAGCGGAACCAGTTGGGTGGCTGCGATCAGGCATGAAACGAATAACCACGCAATGCCACCCGTGATGACGAATCTCCGATCATCCCCACGCCTGCCCAGGGCCTCTCCCACCAGATAGAGGATCCCAAGCGCGAACCCGTAATAGGCCCCTTGAGGATGACCCGAAAGGGCCGAAAAACCCATAGCCACGGACGCCAGGGGAAACGCCATGGCCTGTTTTCTTCGGACGGCCATGGCCAGGAAGAATAGGGCTATCACTGACCAGTCGGTCGCGGCATAGTGCAGGAGTACTTCCTCGACAGGAGGATACCTGAATACCAGCGCGGCAAAGACCATGGCCCCTGTCACTGAACCGACAGCCGAGGCTTCAAGTAGCCTGAGCAGTCCGAACAAGGCTAGTGAGGCCAGAACGCCGAGGATGATTGCGCGAAAGGAATACACCCTCGAAACAGGCCCCAGCCCGCGACCCACAGCCATGACGGGATCGAACAGCAAAGCATTTGGATCTGAATCCAGCCCGAGTCCAAAAGCAGGATAAGGGTTGAAAGCACCAGATTCTCCCGAATTCCACTGCCTCAAAACCTCTTTCTGAAGGCTGAAGTGCAGCGCGGACTCATCCGTCGGTGGCCATCCGTCGTGAGTGTGAAAAAGGGTTCGTCCGGAAAAGAGTGTCGGCCATGCGAATAGAATCACGACAGCCGACACCGACACGGCAGCAATCAATAACGGTAACCACCGGCTGGTCTTCAGTCTTTCTGGCAAGCCGGTCATGAGAAGTTCCAAATGAGGCTTGGCATAGCTTAACCGAACCGGTGCGGCCGCGTAACACCGACGAAAATGAATTGTAACGCACCAAGTTGTCCCCCTGGCCTTCCCCCGAAAAAGTGGACACATCTGTTAAGCTGCCGTGGCAGCGCCAGAGAAAACCTGCCTTTCATAATCCACCGGGCACAAATGGCCGTTGGCCGAGTGCCTGCGTTTCCAGTTGAAAAACACCTCAACGTACTGAAACAGATCCGGTCTTGCGCCGTCGCTGCACCGACCGCATCCATTCACCACAACATCGTCCCGATCTCCAGTGTTTTCAACGACAGACTCCGCGATGAGTTCCTCAATGTGAGTTGGATTTTTGGTGTGTTGGACAGGGATAATCGCAACTGGCGTAATACCATCCGCTAAAGATCGATGGCGAGCTGAGTGCGCCTGCCCGTAAAATCCATTTGACAGCGGACGTGGAGGTTATGTAGATATGACTTCCATTGCTAGGCGTGTCTAGCAAGGGAGGCGGCATGTCCTGGGAACTCACCAGTGCTCTTGAAGATTATCTGAAAATAATTCACGAACTTATCCGCGAAAAGGGGATGGCGCGCGTCCGTGATATCTGTACGGCGCGACAGGTTAAATCGGGGTCAGCGTCGCCGGCAATGAACCGGCTGGCCGAAATGGGTCTTATCGAACACAACCGTGGGGAATTCATCGTCCTGACCCGACGCGGCGAGGAGATCGCCCGCAGAGTCAGGGCCAGGCATGACACGTTGCTTTGGTTGTTTCGGGACTTCCTGGGCGTTGACGCGGCGGTCGCGGCCAGGGACGCCTGCGAAATGGAACACCATCTGTCCGACACCAGCCTGGATGCCCTGGTGCGCATGCATGAACACGCCAGCGAATTTCTGGGTGGGCTTGCCAGAATCGTGCCTCCTGGCACTCGTCTCAGCCACATGCATCGCGAATCGCAATGCCGGTTTTGCAGACATGACGATGGCCATGACGACGACTGCCGTCCAGAGGACGTGACGAAGCTGTCGGACCTTGCTGCCGGTGATCGGTGCGTGGTCGACGGAATCGACGCGGACGATCAGACCAGGGTCAGGCTGGTGAACTGGGGCGTAATCCCAGGGTCCAGGCTGGAAATCAATAGGGTTCGGAAAACTCGGGACGTGCAGATCTTGATTGAAGGAAATCGGGTCGATCTGTCGGGCGCGGAAGCCTCCGCGGTGCGGGTCAGACAGGAAGGGGAATCGATTTGAAGATAGTCGCCAGAAAAGCAGCAACAACCCTGTATGGGGCGGCTCTGTGCGTGGCCCTGATGCTCGTATCCATGCCAGCCTGGTCTCTGGACACCACCGAAACGTTTGAACAGGGCGCCCTGGACCTGGAGATATTCGCCGGTTTTCACGGATTTTCCGGGGGGCGGCATTTTGAAGGCTTCGATTTCGAGGCTGCCCTGAACTATGGGCTCGTCGACCGGTTTTCGATATACGGAAAGGGGCAGATCGGAAGTAACGGTGATTTTACGGCTGCAACCGGCGGCGCTGCCTTCGGGATACTGGGCAATCCGCTGGATACCGATCATTTTGACTTGGATCTGATGGTTGAATTCGGTTTCGGCGACTACGGCGTGGCGGTAATCCCGGCAGTCGAGTTGAATTTCGACCTGGTTCCCGACTTGAAAAAGTGGGGTATGTACCTGCGCGTCGAGGAGATCATCATGGCCGACATGAATGCCGGCGGTTCAGGTTTCACCGCCTATACGGCGATGACGTTCGGCACATACTGGGCGATTGTCGAAGGGCACAAGGTGCTTGCCGAATACGACATGCAGTTCGCCAACATGCCGGCCGCCGGTGAGCGCACCGTGGACGTGGGCAGGGTGGCCCTGGGTTACAACCTCGGCATCGGGAACAATGTGGACATGATCAATGAAGTTCATTGCGACATTCCGCAGTCCGGCGAGAAAGCCGGGTTCGGGTTTTCGATTGGGTTCAAGATTTACGGAATCAACCACCGCTGAGTCCGGGATGGCAAATATTGCACGCGGGCGTCCGATTCGCCGATGCGGGTATCGGTGCGTTAATCCGGAGTTCCGCCGCGATTTGAGTGCTATCTTCCTGTAATACTTCAGTTATGTGTCGGATGCAGTGTTGGGTTTCTGTCTACAGGTCGAGCAGTTCGAAAGCTTTCTGCTGGACAGGGGTTGGTTTGGAGTACTGGTCCCAGGTGGCCTCGGTGTCAGCGACCTGATAGGTGATGCGGGTCATGGCGGCCAGATGTTCCATCAGTGTGTGGAA
>Ga0209201_1000883_pt1 | contig 38495 bp, 28 predicted proteins | sample AD_UKC055_MetaG_FD_184411 | JGI IMG/M metagenome (GOLD analysis project Ga0209201, IMG submission 184411) | Active sludge microbial communities of municipal wastewater-treating anaerobic digesters from USA - AD_UKC055_MetaG (SPAdes) (version 2) | ecosystem: Engineered > Bioreactor > Anaerobic >... | reverse complement strand
AGGTAAAGAACAATTTGAAAGTGAGTACGGGAAAGTGTCTCCCGCTTCAACAGGTATTATCATCAGAAAGCTGATGGAACTTGAACAGCAGGATGCCGATCTCTTTTTCGGTGAAATGTCATTTGACATTAAGGACCTCATGAGGAAAGATAAAGATGGTAATGGTTATGTAAATATTGTCAGGCTTACAGATATTCAGGATAAGCCAAAGCTGTTTTCCACTTTTATGCTTTGCCTTCTTGCAGAGGTATATGACACAATGCCTGAAAGGGGCGATCTCGATAAACCTGAACTGGTAATTTTCATTGATGAAGCACATCTTATCTTTAACCAGGCCGGTAAAGCTCTTCTGAATGAAATTGAAACTATTGTCAAACTTATCCGGTCGAAGGGTATCGGGGTCTTTTTCGTTACTCAAAATCCGATGGATGTACCTAACGAAGTCCTTGCCCAGCTCGGATTAAAAGTGCAGCATGCGCTCAGGGCTTTCACAGCAATAGACAGGCAGGCAATAAAACTCACAGCTGAAAATTTCCCATTATCAGATTACTATAAGACAGATGAAGTATTGACCAGTTTAGGAACCGGTGAAGCACTCGTTACAGCCCTGAATGAAAAAGGAATACCGACACCTCTTGCAGCAACAATGGTAAGAGCTCCGATGAGCCGGATGGACATCCTCACTCCCGAAGAGCTTTCATCAATTAACAGGGCATCAGATCTTGTCCGCAAATACAGTCAGATCATAGACCGCGAGAGTGCTTACGAGATTTTAGGTAAAAAAGTAGAAGCTGTTAAAAAGGAAGAAGCCGAAGAAGCAGCAAGGAAAGAGGGGGAGAAAGGGAGAGGGGGAGATTGGGGGAGAAAAACTTCAGGAACCTCAGGAAGAACAACTGCCAGAAGGCGCTCCGGTGTCAGCCCTGTAGTAAAAGTCCTTACCAGCGCCACATTTATCCGGGGTGTAATGGGGATTTTAAAGAGAGTGATCTGATAATTGAATTAATATCAGCCAGCTTCAGCTGATTTTATGCTTTGAAATCAGGTTGTCTTCAACTGCCATCAGGCTCAGTTGATTAATTTCTGACCTGGACGCTGTCGACAAGGTATTTTGAATCACCTCTCCAGAAAACTGCTCCACCCTTCTGGATATAATGGACAATTACATTCTGACCCTGAAGGGTATCAAATTGCCTGATCAGTTTGTCATTTACCATCGTAAAGAAAAATTTTTCCGAAGCAATTGCCACCTGCTTGTCGGAAACGACACTGCTGAGTATCATTTCCCCTTCATAGGTTTTGAAAGCAACACCCTTTCTGGAAAATTTCTGTAATAAGCCTGCCCTGTAACCTTCACTGTAGGTATAGAAATATTTCATATATACAAAAACAGCAAGAAATATTAGCAGGAGTATAATTATCCATCTGAAGAATTTCTTTGTCTTACTGACAGTTTTACTCCAGACTTCGGATTTTGTGGTAGTAGTTGCTAGTAAAGGACTCATTATTTTAAATTTTATGGCTGAATGATCAGAAACTTCATGCAAAGTAAAATAAAAGACTTTAATATCAGGCTGCTTTTAAAATAAATAATTTTTTTGTATTTAAAACGAGTCAGGGTCCATCTTGGTTTGGTAGATAAATCTAATTATCTCCGTGCAACGCAGCACTCCCAGATTTAGACTTAGAAACTATGACCATTCCGCTTTCATTTTGATTATATTTGCTCTGAAAGATCTCTAGATGAAAATTTCTTTATTATGACAAGGCTTTGAACCTGAATCGATCAATGCAGTCGGGAAACATTTAATAGAATTACTTTCAAGGAAAGTTTTTCACACTTTCACTGGAATATCAGCATTTGCAAGCGAGGCAGGAATAATTGGATTATCTGACCATTTTAATACCGCTAAGGCTAATTTTAAAAATTTAAATTTAATTGTAGGAATTGATGAGGAAGGAACCTCAAAAGAAGCACTCTTAGAGATACTTAATCTTAATATTAACAGCTACATATTTTATCAGGAAGAGCCACCTATTTTTCATCCCAAAATTTATTTATTTGAGGGAGATGCAATTACAACGCTGATAATTGGTTCTTCGAATCTTACTGCCAGAGGTTTATTTGGTAACGTAGAAAGTGCATTATTAATTGAATTTCCGAAAAAAGATGCTCAAGGAACCCAATTAATAGCTGAACTTAAAAACTACTTTAAAGGCCTATTTGATTTTAACGATCCAAATCTGTTTAAGATATCTGAAGAAAATATCCAGGATTTTATTTATAGAGGAATTGTACCTCTTGAGAACACTCGTAATAAAAAGCATGGTAAACGACCAACAGAAGGTAAAAAAGAAAATAAGGAATTCTTGATTTTTATTCCAAAAAGGCCGACTGCAAAGATACCAAAGGAATTTAGAGGAAAATCCAAAACTAATAGAAAAATAAAGAAAATACTTGAGGAACTTGAGACAAATGATATCATCGAAATAAAATTAGGAAGTCAAGTATGGCAGAAAACAAAATTACCCAGCTCAGATGCTCAACAGGTTAGTGGAAATACTGCTATTACAGGAGTCCTAAGACTTGGGGATGCAAATTTTAAGATAGACGGAGAAAAGATTGATCGGAACACATATTTTAGAGATTCTGTATTTGGTGATTTAAATTGGACTTCAGAACCAAGGGCTAATAATTCACCCCTACAAATTGCAAAGTGTAAATTTAAAATTACAATTGTGAATAAGGACCTTGGAGTGCATGAACTAAAGATAAGCCACGACCCAGATAGAATTTCTGGTCAGCATAACATTCCAACAACTATCCATTGGGGACGAACTTTAAATTCTTTTCTTAAGAAGAATAACGTTACTGGGAAAACTTTAAAATTATACTATCCTGATTCTGAGGGAAATCCTTTTTCTATAATTATTGAATGACAAATAAAGATAATTGTTGAAAACTTTATCATCTTTTCATTGTATTATATGTCTTTCTTTATTTATCTTTGGACAATATTAGTCCAAAATAATATGAATTTCGAGAATAATTTTGGTGATACAATAAAAAAGCTTCGTAATGAAAGAAATTTAACATTACGAGAAGTTGCAGATGCATTGGAAATTGATACATCTATGTTGGGAAAAATTGAAAAGAATACAAGAAAACCAACTATACAATTAATCGAAAAAATATCTAAGATTTTTGCGGTAAATGATAAAGATCTAAAAGTTGCATTCTTAAGTGATTCTGTAGTTTATAAAGTGGCTGGTGATGAGGATATAGCAAAGAAAGTGCTAAAGGTTGCTGAGAAAAAGGTTAAGTATATGACCCTAAAAAAGAAATCTTAATCTATGAAACTAATTACGGAAGCAACTGCCGAAAAACTCAGAGGTGGATTCTATACTCCTGAAATTATTGCAGAGTTCATTCTTCGTTGGGGTATTAATGGAAACTCTAACTCTGATATTCTTGAGCCAAGCTGTGGTGATGGAATCTTCCTTAAACAAATTTTAAAGAACAATTTATATTATAATTCGATTACAGCCGTGGAGCTAAATGAAGTTGAGGCTGAAAAGGCTGATTCGATACAACTAAAGAATAAACAAATAATAAATGCCGATTTTCACTCCTATTGCAATAATACACTTCAGCGATTTGATCTAGTTGTAGGGAATCCACCATATATTAGATACCAGTTTTTCGACAAATTGCAACAAGCAGAAGCAGGTGATTTGTTTGTAAGAGCAGGTCTTTCTTATTCAAAACTTACAAATGCCTGGGTATCATTTGTTGTAGGTTCATCTCTTCTTTTAAAAGATAAAGGTGGGAAAATAGGATTTGTTTTACCAGCAGAAATACTGCAGGTATCATTCGCAAAACAATTAAGAAACTTTATTGCCCACTTTTATAACAAAATCAATATTATTTCATTTGAAAAACTTGTTTTTCCTAACATTCAGCAGGAAGTAGTATTATTGTTATGTGAAAAAAATAACACCTCTGAACATAAGATTGAACATATAGAATTATTGAATGCAGATGCATTAAAATCTCTTGATGTTGCTCGGCTAAGAAGCCCAAAGAAACAGATAGACTTTAAATCAAATAAATGGACTTTCTACTTCTTGGATCAAGAGGAAATTAACTTCCTTGAGCAAGTTTCCAAATTAAAAAAGATTAATACTCTTGAAAAGTATGCTCATGTTGAAGTAGGTATTACAACTGGTTCAAATGATTTTTTTACAGTCCCTTTAACTACAATTGAAGAATATGACCTTCACGAGTACGCTAGACCGATGGTTGGGAGAAGTGTTCAAGTCAACAGTGTAATTTTCACTTATGAGGATTGGGAAAAAAATAAATTTTCTAAGGCAAAGGCTCATCTACTTGTATTTCCCAATAAAAAAATTCTACGCGACCACAATGGTGCCAGTCAATATATTGCTTTAGGAGAGCGCAAAGAGATACATAAAGGTTATAAAACCGGGATCAGAGAGGATTGGTTTGTAGTCCCATCGTTAAAAATATCTGATGCATTATTCATTCGAAGGAATAATTTGTATCCAAGATTAATTATCAATCAGGCTAAGGCATTTACAACAGATACAATGCACCGCGTTTTCATCCGACCAGGTACGGATTTAAACGCACTAACTGCGAGTTATTATAATTCTTTATCATTAGCTTTCACAGAAGTATGTGGTAGGAGTCACGGTGGAGGTGTACTTGAGTTAATGCCAAATGAAGCAGAGAAAATTTTAATCCCATATAAGAAAGAAAATGGAGATCTTCTTCCTTTGATAGACAGATATATTCGAAACAAATCAGATATTCACGAAATATTAAGAATCACGGATGGTATAATCCTAAAAGAACGTTTTGGATTTAGTGACCAAGAAATCCGACTTGCACAAAATATCTGGAAAAAGCTTTCATCAAGGCGATTAAATAGAGGTAAATAGACGACTATTGTACAGCCCTCTTTCTAATACCCTATACCCTCTCATGCATTTGGACGATTTTGGGGTTCCCACAAGGCAAGGTAACTGGATTCTGCTCTATGGTTGCGTCTGGGAGTTCCCACTAAATTTCACCGACAGGCTTGTTGAAGTAATTTTAACAGAAACAGCAAACCTCATCAAAAGGCAGTTTCTTCCTAAGGATTACTGGTTTATAACCACTTCCGTTGATCTCTGAGAATATACCGGATTCTTTTTAGCGCCGGGTTCTGTCACTCTGAGTCCGGTAATTTCAACTTTGTGGACATTGTCAAGTACCAAAGCTGTCCGGTAATCTTTCTTAGAGCATAAAAGGGTAATATTTTCAAATTTTATACCCTTTGCATGACGGATATAAAAACCCCAGGCGGGCAGCTCCTTGAACATTGAAAACTCGGGATAGTTTGCACCAAGCTCCGGAACCTTGTCCAGCTCATCCAGCCCGACTTTCGCATAGAGGGGATTACCTCCGCCAGGATAACGTATCTCGATATTCTGTAAAGTAACATTTTCAATAAATGCATCGGGCATTCCGACAATGGATGACGGGGAAATATTCCTTGGCAGATCCTCAACAGGCCCTTCATAATTATAACCTGCATCAGGTTTAGATGACGGAACCTCAGCATATACATTTGAGATCGAAATATTATTCATCCTCCCTTTTTTCCCTTCCCTGCGCTCACCAATCCTGAGGAATATCACATTACCGGTATTGATTGATCTGAGACTATCGACAATAACATTCTCTACAAATCCGCCGTCAACAGCAGCAAAAGTTACTGCTGAACGGTAAGTATCAAAAACGAGATTGTTGATGATCTTAATATTCCTGAATCCGCCATATGAAGCCGTTCCGAATTTTATGCCGTTGGCGCTGGTACGCACGGTATTGTTATAAACATAGATGTTCTGGCACACAAAATCCGGAGAATGTGATTTCAGACATATCCCGTCATCAGCTGAATCAATATATGAGTTCATGACCTTTACACTGTCACAGTCGACAATATCCACCCCGTCATTGTTCCAGTATGATTTACTGTCAACAGTAATGCCGTCAATGATTACATTTCTGCACTGGTCATACTGCTGGTTCCAGCTTCCCGGATCTTTCAGGAGGATCCCCTGAATAAGCACATTGCTGCATCCCCTGAAATATATGTTTTGCGGGCGTATGGACTCTCTCGGGCGGTCATAACGCAAGGGATCGCTTATAACTCCCTTGTGTATCAGATCAACAAGATTACCTGCAACCTGAAATCCCCGTCCGTCAATCACCCCCTTGCCGGTGATCCCGATGTTCTTCTGGTCGAGAGCAAAGATCAGAGCAGTCCAGTTATTACTCAATTCATAATCAAGCGGATTCACTGATCCGACAAGGATGGCACCTTCTTCAAGCTGAATTGTCACATTTGATTTCATGTAAATTGTGCCTGTCAGATACCTGCCCACATAGAAAACCAGTCTGCCTCCCCCGTTGGCACTTATGTAATCAATTCCCTTCTGAATCGAGTTAGTATTTAGGGTGGTCCCATTGGATTTTACCCCAAACATTGAAGCATTGTAATCTTTAGCCGACAACAAAAATGTTGTCGACAGAATTATGATTACCAGCAATAACCTGAAGATTTTCATAATATTAAATTTTTGATTTAACAATATAATTATCCGAAACCTGAAACCTGGAACCTGAAAACTCTACGCTTCCCCTCTTCCCCTTTTCTCCCTCTCTCCTCTTCCCCTTATCCCCTCTTCCCCTTATCCCCTCTTCCCCTTTTCTCCCTCTCTCCTCTTCCCCTTATCTCCTCTTCCCCTTATCTCCTCTTCCCCTTATCTCCTCTTCCCAATCTCCTCTTCCCCTTATCTCCCCCTCCTTCTTCAACCCCTGTGCCTCTGCGCCCCTGAGCCGCTAATAAATCGTCACCGGCCCGATAAGCCCCATGGATTGAACAGGTTGAATCTTATTCTTCTCATTTGTCCAATATTGGGCAATGGGATTATCTGTAAGCGATTTCATGTAATTCCCCATTGATGTTGCAACTGAAATTTCAATTTCATTCAATCCCGGTCTCAGGTATTTGCCGATATTGAAGATCCTCCGCCCATACCACTTCGCACCGCAATAGCATCCGTTAACTCTGAGTTCCGAAACACCCCATACCTTTCCGAGATTAATATACAATTTTGCAGGGCTATCGATCATGACTTTGTTACGATAAATAACAATCCCTGCAAAATCCGCAAATTCAGGTATATCTTTCAGATCTTTGAGTGTGTCGATCTGAACTTTAACGGATGATCCGTTTCGGCAGTGAATAAATTCGGCACTCCAGCCGGAATCAAGTCTTACTTCGGAAGTTCCCGATACAGGTAAGGGATTCCAAAAGGAACCGTTTTTATTCCTGTCAAAAACGAATAATCGGGATTCAGCAGGTCCGAGGGTCACATCCAGACTACCATCGCGCGAAAGAGATATACGGAATCTTTTTCCTGACTCAGGATCCCAGATCCAGCAAAATTTTCCGGCGGAAAGTACTTTTGAAAATGTGATTTTTGATCGCCAGGAATTATGCAGATGGGAATTTATGATATAAAGAACCTCAGAACCGTTATCCGACCTGTAGCGGTTCTGCATCACCCAGGGATCAGGTTTGTCAATTCTTATATAAGGAATTATGTTGTACTGTGACTGAATATTCCTGTACCAGTTTATGAAATCCTTTTCTGGTTTCTTAAGGTGAATAAAACCTCCGGTATATTTTTTCAGTTCACCAATAATATCATTAATCTCCTTATCCCGTATTTCATGATCTTTCCATCCGGGTGATTTGAACGGAATTGTCTCAATACAGAATATCCTGCCTCCTGATCTGACAAATTCAAGCATCTTCCGGGCGGCAGAAGTATCAAGGGTTTCGATGTGGACAAGGAAAAGTGTACTATATTTTCTGTTTCCGCAATGAAGATACCCTTTTGTGATATGAGAATCGCGTATGACCTTTTGTGAAACATAGTCGCAACCGTTTCCATTTTTATTTATTGCCTCCCATACAAGAGTAAACCAGTCGATATGGGTAACAGAAGGAAATGGTTCCATCTGTGATCCGATGAGGCTCCACATATCATCGTTGGGCGGCAGGATGGCTATATCGGTAAACATGGTAACGTGCTGCAGAAGTGCTGACATCCTGGCTTTGTATTCATTATAAAGGTGAAACCATGGCCACCAGGTATTTTTTTCATTGTAATATGCTCCATATCTTATCCATCCCGGGTAAGGAGCTTCGGGAGGAGAATAATTGAAACCATGAAAGACCGAATGTGTCACTCCGGATATTGCACTCTGATCACCGCCGATTTTAAGATTTTCAAGTGAAGTATTAAAGACCGTATAAGTATCAGTCATTTCTTCGCAGCTTACAAGCCGCTTACCTGACAGATTAGCTGCAGAGGAAACATATTTATTGATCATTGTATATGCTCTTCCCCTCCGGTAATCTTCTTCGGGCATCTCTTCTCCGATCTTATGCTTCAGCCAGTTCATTGTCCAGGACTCACATTCGGGTATGTCGTAATGAAAGCTGCTTTCGAGGGGGAAGAAACTCCTGCCGTAAGCCTGTGCACGGGATTTCACATTAAGCTCTCTGCACCATCCCGTGAATGTCTTTATGAACCGTTCTTCGAGAAGTTCTGCTTTTGTAATCTCAAAATCATACCTCATTCTCCGGATCATATTTTCAAGTTCCTGAGAAATATTCACGCCGTATTTAAGATCAGTGATATTCCCCATTGCTCCGGTTTTGAAGAGCACGAACGGCAGGTACGGAAAGATATCATATCCTCTTCTCTTTCTGAATTCCTTCATCATATCTGTCGACCAGTTGGCGCCTTCAAGCTCCATGCTGTCGGTAAACAGAGCCCTGATATGACCTGAAAGTGGTCCGGTTTTATTTTCAATCGCATCAGACATTTTTTTCAGATACATCCCTACAACCTCAGCATTATAGTGATTCAGTACCGGACCGGTAGCCCCCGGGGCTCCGTTAATCACCTCCATGAATCCGTGTATCTTAACCAGTCCGTAAAGGGCATGCTTACCTTCGGGAACTGAAATCCTGAAAGAGCCGTTTACTTTTTTTTCAGAAAGATCGACGACCTGATCCATACCTTCAAGCGGATCGGGGACAAGATATAGTGATAAAAGCTCCATTGTCCTTCCCGGGAAAGGTGAGCTGACAGCAGGGTCAGCTTCTTTAAAGATCTCAAATTCTGATATCTCGTAATCGAGAGGTCCTGTAAGTTTCTTAACGGCAATGGCCACTATCCGGCTACGTTGCTCTCCTTCCAGATATTCTGCACCAAAAGGCCACCCGGAACCGACTATAAGATCGCAAGTCATTCCCAGGGATTTTGCTTCTTCAAATACGATCCTGAGCATTCCTATCCATTCATCACTGAGCCATTTCAGGGAAATTTTGCCAAGATCATCGCCTTCAAACCTCGTCGGAAATTCAATAGGATTAATTTCCACGCCACCAATACCCGCCTCTTTTAATAATCTGAGCTCCCTGATAAGTTCACCGGCTTCAACCTTATTACCGTTCCACCACCAGCGTACATAAGGATGATAACTTAATTCCGGATCTTTAAACAGTTCATAAAGATCGCGGGCTGGTTTCTGCACAAATGCCGGGTGAAAAAAAACAGAATTCAGTCCTCCAGTCAGCAGACAACCGGCAGAAAACTGGGTTCCTTTCTTAAAAAAAGTTCTTCTTTGCATATAAAACAGAATACCTGGATTTTGATCTTAGTTATTCTAAGGATTTAATGGCAATTTAGATGATTGAGGAAAGCGATATGAAATTGATAATCCTGCCCTGAATCCATTCCATTCCGGTCTTACCGGATTGTTATTCTCCGTATTAATCAATTTCACGTCTTCATTTTCTGAGTACCTGAATGACCCGTCTCCGGCCTGTATCTGGAATCCTGCATTGAATCCAAAGTCAAGGAACTGATATGAATAACTGATCTTCAGGCCAGCTTCGAGGTAATAATTGAAGGATTTGAATTTAAACTTTTCATCTGTCTGCGATTCATCATTAACAACAAGTGATTCTTTCATTTTCAAATTCGAAAATAATGCACCAAATGTTGAATAGAAGGAATAGTGAATATTATTATGGCCATATAATACTATTTCATCATAAATTCCCGGTCCACTCGAATTGACTACCATATCCAGAAGATATTCTCCGGAATAATCCCTGGCAGATATCCTTGAGCCTGTAGATTGAAAAGTATATACCAGTCCAAAGCTTATTTTTTTTAGCTTCAGCAATATGAATGGTCTGTAATAAAAATATGCAGGAAAATCGTGCACCATTTTTGTGTCGAAAGGAGTAAGTCTTACAACAATTTCATTTAATTCTTTTAAGTCTGTCATTGAATAGTTGCCGAGTCCACCCTGTACTCCTGTTTCTATCTGTTGAGACTTACAAGGTATAGTTACCAATAAGAAAAGAAGAGTTATGTATGATACTTTAGTCATAATTAATTTTCTTCAAGAAAATAGATAACTCCCTGCATACAAATTATTGCATTCCCGACGAGCCGGCAGGAGTTGTACCAAAAGCCGGGATAAAGTGTATATGTAACATCATGTAATAACGATCCGTCTGTAAAATTGCGTACATACAAATGACCTGCTGACCACGTAAGTATTTTATTGTTGTAATAATCTATATCCAGGATCTTCTCATCAGAAAGAGGGAATTCATAGTCAGTCGAAAAATCCAGGCATTGTTTAACTGAAAGTATGGAACCGTTCCAGATAACGAACCGGCCAGAGTCTTTGCCGTCAAATTCATAGAATGCCGGTTCATTAAATCTTGAATGGCTCCATATATTTATAAACTCTGAATTAATATAATGAACAAGACGCAGAGAATCATGCAGTAACAATATATAATCACCGTTCATAGAAATTGAAAGACCTTGAAGAGTGAAGATGTCTTTATTATAATACGCGATGGTTGAGTCTGTGTTAAAATTGTACAAATAGAATCCCCCGTTTGAGTTATTAATAATAACAAGACCTTTATCAGAAACCGGGATTTCAGGTATGTACATAAAACCTGACAGGGATTTTAGATCACGAATTGTATGATTTAAGAGGTTCCCGGAATTTGCCAGCATTACTTCATGGTCGCAATCAACATAGGTGGTCAGATATTTGCCCGACGGAGAGACCTTAAAACGGGTAAAGCAGCCCATCGTACAGCCAATAGGCTGATATCCATATTTTTCAACAATCTGTTTTTGAGTAACTGAATAACGAACAAGACTGTCAGATCCGGTGATGTACATAAACTCATCGGGACTTACCTGGCTTATGTCTGTAACGCCTTTATTCCTTGTACCAAAAGAGAATCCAACTACGACACTTTCGAGATAAGATTCAAAAAGCGAATAATATCCGGGCATATATTGAAAGCTATTCTTTGGTACGACCCTCAATGTTACATCGATTCTATTACCAAAATATGATATGGGGACAATATAGGTTGTATCATCCGGCTCATTGATTGCTTTGTTTGTCGAATTAGTAAATCCCTTGTAAGTAGCCAGAGATAATCTGAATGAATCTACTGCATTATAATATTTGCTTTTGTTCCACTTTACAATATACTTGTTGGACTCTGAAATAATGAAATGTAATTTCGGAAGATCCTTCTCCAGTTCCAGGAAGCCCCATGGAATTATTGTTCCGTTGTCAGTAATGACTTCCACATCGTATCTTGCTTTTTCCCCGACATAGGTGTTGTCAATGAAAAAGCCAGACTTTAACCTTGCCAGCTCTTTATCAGTACCCCAACCGGTTCTGTAAACAACGTATTCCTTAAAATCATACCCCCGGTACCGGTTCCAATATAATTTTAAAAATCCATCACTGATTGTTGATTTTACATTAAAAGAATAATTCTGGTCAATATAAAGCACCCATGACTTTGAAAAAAGAAATCCTTCCATCCCAAGGTGCTCTGCAATGCTTCCGGATCCTGAAGCAGTGTACACTTCCAGCACCATGTCATGAATACCATTGGTATAGATCCTGTAATCTAGTTCAAAAATACCGTTGTTATTTTTTATCAGGTACTCTTCATTACCATCAATTGTAAACCGCACTGCCAGAATCTCCTGATCACTGCTGACAAAACTGAAACGGATCTGTTTTGATCCATACAGAAATATTGTATCATAATCAAGGTTAAGCTCAACTACCTGAATTTCAGGAGCCGAAACATCCTCATTTACTGTACGTTCATATATCTTGTGTGGCTCAAATTCACAGGAGTTTGATAATAAAACGATAAGAAATAATAAAACCAGAGTGAATAAATAATCTTTAGCGGATGACCATATATGATTGAAGTTCATTTAATATGTACATTAATCATTTAACATTTATCTGATCAGTTTCTGAACCAGTTTAAAATTATTGATTTTTTCGTTGGGTCATATCGTATTCTGTAACTTTCATTGACTTTTTGATAGTGTTTTCCCTTCAGCCTCAGCCTCAACCTTAACCTCAGCCTCAACCTTAAAAGTTGGCAGTTGGCAGTTGGCAGTTGGCAAAAAATTGCAGTTGGCAAAGCAACCTCAGCCTCAGACTTACCGCCATTTATTGTATGGGTGCCTCAATTTCACGAATGGTCATTAACGTAACCGGACCAAATAATCCCGATCTGATCAGCGGAACCTCAGCCCATGGAACCTGGATCTTGTTCAACCCCGCAATATTTGTGGTCCTGATGTTAGTGTTGGTATGCTTTTGTCCGGTAAGAGCGTCTCCCTTAAGCCGGTTTGACCATGTATTGGCTACTTCAACAGTAAGGGTATTATCTCCATTCTTAAGGATGCCTGTCACGTCAAACCTGAATGGCTTTGTCCAGGCAACCCCAAGGTGTTTACCATTCAGACTGACATCCGCGATCTTTGATAGTTCACCGAGATCAAGAAACACCTTCTTCCCTTCACCATATGACGAATTTATATCATACTGGAATGTCTTAACATATTTCACTATTCCCGAATAGTATTTAATTGCCTGATTCTCATGATCTGTCCATGAGATAAGCTCAGGGAAAATGACCCTGGTGGGAGCTCCCTGTCCCTCCCCGAAGAAAAGTTCCCAGGCTCCGTCAAGATTCTGAACCTTAATGCTGCTGTTGATTTTTGACTTACCACTTTCAGATGAAAGGGTAAATATTCCGTTTTCAAGGATCGAAAACCGGCCGTTACTGTAACTAACGGCAGGAGGTATTGTATCACGGCTGAAAACCGAATCGTAATGTTTCGCCGGTTCTCCTTCCCTGAATACAACAAAATATGATCCGTAAGGAGGAAAGCTGAGAGGCATGCTAATGTAATCCGGTTCCTGATTTAAGATCAAAACCGGAGATATGTCACAGGTAACAGGATCCCATATCTCAGGGATTCCGCTTTTCAGTCTGAAACTGCAGTTTCTCGATATCCATCTGTCAGTTGTATTTCTCACAAAATAGAAATGAATATTACTATCTGAATAATGGATGTAGTCAAGCAGGAACAAATCATTGTCGAAATATTTAAAGTCCGGCCCATTGGCATTGATCTGCAGGGCCTGAAATGGCGATAATCCTGAAATGATCTTTGATTCTGGCAGATTACCGTCATTGCTGTTTTCATCAAATCTAGTCCATATCTTTTCAATCATCTTCAAATACTCAGACGTATCACTTGTACTTTCCATCCTGGTCACCCTTAAAGGTTTTTCGCCAAGGATCAATGCGCCCTGACCTGACAGTTCCTTCAGTTTCATCAGGACCTCAGCATTAATTTCACCCTCATCCTCAAGGCAGAGAAGTTTAAACCGTGAACCTCCGGGCAGAATAAGTTCTCCATCATCCACCTGAAGCTGAAGCAATATTTCTGTATTTATCACTTCATAGTCATATCCGGGTCCGGCTATGAACCTGCTGTTCTTATGACCTGTATAATTCGGGATTGCATCACCGTAATAATAAAGGACATCCGCCTGGAATTCCGTTTCCTGAGCTATCAATGATATCCTTGCCAGGTAATCATTAAAAGGTCTGACCATCGGCCACCATACTCTTTTATCATTGAAATGTGTTCCGGCGTGGTACACATATCCCGGAAAGCCGGTCCCGGGAGGATTATGACTGAATCCATGAACAACATATCTGTTCATTCCCTCGCAGAATGCACGGTCGCCGACTGGTTTTATATCGCCCGGAGCTTCCTGCCAGTGCTGGAATGAGGAAAATGATTCTTCCTCAGCAATTCCACGTTGGTAAATGTGAGATGCTGCAGAAACCTCCTTAACCACCCTCAGAATATCTATTCCGTCTGCATTCAGCCTGTTATGGTTGATCCAGAATTCACCCCTGGGAAGATCGAGCGCTCCCAGTGATTTAAGGGGTTCAACAGGAACATTATGCAGAGGGAAACCCGGACCTCCTGCTTCGCTGTTTATCATAAGGCCGTTCATATTCGCAATTTCACGTGCTTTCTTATAAAAATTGCTTATCATCAGTTCAGACAATGTGCGCCGGAAATCGGTCATAAACCTCTTTCCTGTTTCGTCCGGAAAGAGTGCCGGATCATCGAACAGGGGAAGAAACTTATGGAGGTCATATCCGTTAATTTTCCTGAATTCATTGGGAAGAGAAGGAGTCCATACTGATGCTGTAGCCTCGTAACTGGCAAGATAAAGGCTCTTAAGTGCTGAATTCTTCAGATCCGGAATTATAGTCCTTAATCTTCCGATGACATGATTAAAATGGGTAGTTGTGGCTGTTGAATCGAAGTGATCGATTATTGGTCCGGCTGAGTTCCTGCTGGGTAACATCAGCTGTTCCCCGGAATTTGAACAGACAAACCTGTAGATATCCCATTTCCCCTCTGCCGGTTTCCAGTCAAGCTCTTCGGTAAAAGGATCGAAACGGGATGACAGGTTGATGATTTTGCCTGTATCAATCCTGCCTGCTTCCACATCTGATGGCACAGCTATCACGGCAATCTCCCTGTACCATGCCGGTTTACCATCCCTGTCAAGACTTAATAATCTTATCCTTCCCCTGCTGTCTTTTTCTGATATTTCAGGAAATGGAAGCTTTATCCCGGAGCTTTCTCCTTCATATTCCGTTTTGGAAAAATAGATTGATTTTGCTGCATGTTCAGGTCTTATCCAGCTTCCGCCCGCATTCCAGCTGCTGGCCATATTGAGTCCAGCCTTCATTCCAAGTTTGCCAGCTTCCTCAATCACTGTTTTTATTGAAGCCAGGGATTCATCACTCAAAAATGCAGGTCCTGCTTCGACCATAATATCTTCTTTGGGGACCCCTATCTCAAAAATATCGAAACCGGAGATACCGGCTTTTTTCATTTCCCGCATTTCTGTCAGTAACCTTGAAGTGTCAGTATTTCCGTTAAGCCACCACCAGTAAACCTTTGGATGAGCACCGGGCGGAGGATTTATGAATCCTTCCCTTAGTTTTTCATAAGAGGATTGCTTAGCTTCCTGAACCTTTTTACCTGTACAGCCTGCAAGTATAAGCAGGATGATCAGCATACTTAAGATCCTTACCATAATTGATGATATTGTATTTTATAAATATATAAGATCCTTTAATATATCCATTATTGGTATCTTCTGGAAAACAAGATCTGCCTGGCTCCCCTCATATAAAATACCAATATGATCATTGTCGACTCCAGTCAGACATGAATACCCGTTTCCTCTTCCTTCATCCAGGAGAAGCTGGTATTTTTCAGGCCAGGTATTACCGTTATCCAGGCTCGCTTTAATTGTTATATGATGCCGTCCGCTTTTTGTTGAAGGATTTGAGAAGAATAGAACAGATCTGCTCTTATCGTTATATTTATATGTATGCTTATACAAAGATGCCATACACACCGGTTCTATGAGAGTATTTTCTGATGTCGGGTGCATTGTCCAGGTCTTACCCAAATTTTCCGTAACGGCAACTGCTCTTCCGTTATCCGGGCCTTCATTGTTCCTATTCCTGTTGTTTCGCATGTTCAGCATCAGAGAACCATCATCAAGCTGTACTACCGCACATTCTGTTGTATTTGTATATGCAGGGGCACTTGTTTTCCAGGTAACTCCTCCATCGGAACTGTATGTGATATTTGAGAACGGCTCACCTGTTTTATCTCTTCCCTGTGTGGGAAAAACCAGTGTACCGTCTTCAAGTGTGATACCGTTACCCGGGGCAGGTGCCCACAACCACCAGTCTGCCTTTTTGCACATGCGGGTCAGGTTCACGGGTTCGCTCCAGGTAAGTCCGTCATCGGAGCTTTTTGCTATAAGGAACTGCGATGTCTGTCTTACATCAAATCCTGGCTGCGACCCCCTGGTCCTCCACTGGTGATTCCATGCAGTGCTTGTATCAGTAAGGTTTTCAATCCACTTTCCGTTATCATCTATCACTCCATGCATCCACAGACCCGCTACAAATATATTCCCGCTGTTCCTGTCAACAAGCAGACAGGCATCGCTGACACCGTTGAATTTCTGAGGCAATCCGCCCCATTCACCCATATCAAGGCCTGTGATCGTCGGCCCCCAGGTATTGCCTCCGTCTGTACTCCTGCTTATACCGATATCAATATTCCCCTGAAGATCACGCCTGCTGTCACGCCTTATGTCATATACAGAAATCAGGGTCCCCCGGTTTGTGACAATAAGCCCCGGAATACGATAAGTATCAACACCATCATCATTATGTTTCCTGACTGCAACACCGAATCTCAATGCCTTATGACCAGGAGATTGTCTGACCACGGCTTCCCCGTGATCTGTAAATGCCCTCAGACAGGATCCGCCGGCATGGTGGAGGATATCTGCATCATCCTTTAACCTGTATGATAACATGAAGTAGTTTTTACCAGGCTTGAGCCTGAGCGAGCCTTCAAAAGTTATAACTGAAGATATTTCAGAAGTCACCGAAAAGAGTACCGACTTCTCATTTATCAGTTCATCCTTGTCACCTGTATAAAAGAGGGTTGCTGATTCAATATCGGCAATGTTTGTTGTTCCACCTGTACTGAACACCAGCTTCCGGATATTTGTTATTTTCAAAGTGTCATTCAGAATGACCTGTAATTGTAAAATATTATTATAGTCCTTTGATTTAAGGACAGGATATACTGGTTGGATATGAACGATCTGTGTATTAGTATCTTCCTCTATACAGGATGAAAAGAATAATACACCTGTAATTAATGAAATGAGCAATGATTTCATAATTCTGATATAAAATTTCCCTTCCGGAAGTAATTAGGTTTTAAAAACATTTAAAAAATATGGTTCCCGTGTAAAATACTAATAATAACTGTTAATTTTGCAACATTTTGTTCTGATACAGGCTTTATTATTAGAAAATTGAAAACCATAAGTCCAAAATTCAGCAGGCTGGCTATAAAGATAGGAAGTAATGTTATAGCAAAGAGTGACGGATCTCTTAATACGGGAAGGATGCTTCGCCTTGTTGAAGAGATTGCAGTTCTGTTTAAACAGGGTGTCGAGGTTATACTTATCACATCGGGAGCGGTAGCTGCCGGACGCAGTGAAATGACTCCTTCAAAGAAGACCAGTATAATTTCGGCACGTCAGATATGGGCTGCGATAGGACAGGTTAAACTGATGGGCACCTATCAGTTCCTGTTTGGCAAATATGGAATACAGGCAGGTCAGCTTCTTGCTACCAAAGACAGTTTCAGGGACAGGCTTCATTATCTTAATATGAAGAACTGTATCTCTGCAATGCTCGATAATAAAGTTCTGCCCGTAGTCAATGAAAATGACACTATAGCAATTACTGAACTTATGTTCACCGATAATGATGAATTATCCGGAATGATCTCTTCAATGATGGATTGTACCTCACTCATCATCCTTTCAAATGTTGATGGTATTTATACAGGTATCCCCGGAAGCGAAGATTCTGAACTGATAAGGGAGGTAAACGGCAATTTTGATGAGATTACCAGCTATATAACAACAACCAAATCCGGATTCGGCCGGGGAGGAATGCTTACAAAATGCTCAATTGCAAGGGATATTGCATCTGAAGGGATAGATGTTTATATAGCCAACGGAACGCGCGATACAATCATCACAGATATAGTACGTGAAAAAGATGTCCCATGTACAAGATTTATAGCCGCGGAAAAAAAGAAGACAGGTGTTAAAAAATGGCTCTCACATTCCGATACATTTGCCAGAGGTATTGTGTATATTAACAAGGGCGCAAAAGAGGCATTGCTTGGCGACAAAGCGACCAGCCTGCTTATGATCGGGGTATCAAAGGTTGAAGGATTCTTCAAGAAGGGAGACATAATAAGAATATTTGACGAGAAAGGAAAACAGATCGGGCTTGGTAAATCACAATATGATTCCGAAAAAGCCGAGCTTTATCGTGGTGAAAAAAGGAAAAAACCGCTTGTCCACTATGACTATTTGTTGATGAATGAGAAAAGTTGACAAACGGTAAAAGAAGGAGGGGGTGATGAGGGGAGGGGGTGATGAGGGGAGGAGGTGATGAGGGGAGGAGGTGATGAGGGGAGGAGGTGAGGAGGTGATGAGGTGATGAGGTGATGAGGTGAGGAGGTGATGAGGTGAAAGGGTAATAATCACCTCATCTCCTCTTCTCCCACTCCCCCCCTCTGTAAAGTATAATTTAAAAAATTATCTCAATTAAAATGGACTGTATTCCAATATTTGAATCTGCACTCAAAGCAAGCCGTGAACTTAACAATCATGGTATTGAGACCATTAACCGGGTTCTCCTTGCACTTGCAGACAGGACTGTGGAAAACATCCACCGGATACTTGCTGAGAATGAGAAGGATCTTGCCCTTATGGATAAGGTTGATCCCAGGTACGACAGGCTTCAGCTTACATCATCGCGGTTAAAAAACATTGCATCTGATATACGGAATGTTGCCGGGCTGGAATCCCCTCTCGGCAGGATAAGCTATGAATATAAAAAATCCAATGGCCTCAGGATAAAGAAAATAGCTGTCCCTTTTGGTGTTATCGGAATAATTTATGAAGCAAGGCCGAATGTAACCTTTGATGTTTTTTCGCTATGCATTAAATCGGGTAATGCCTGTATCCTTAAAGGTGGAAGCGATGCCTTCAATTCAAATACAGCAATTGTAAGATTAATAAAGGATACGTTGAAAGAGTGCGGTGTTAATGAAAATGTGATTTCTCTTTTACCTGCGGGAAGGGAAGAGGCTTCACAGCTCCTTAATGCACGTGGTTATGTCGATCTTATAATCCCCCGGGGAAGCCAGAATCTGATAGACCATGTCCGCCAGAATTCAACTATTCCGGTTATCGAGACCGGAGCAGGGATCTGTCATACATATTTTGACGAATATGGCGACAGCGAAAAAGGAAGAGCAGTAATAAACAATGCAAAAACACGCAGGGTGAGTGTATGCAATGCTCTCGACTGTCTGATCATTCACGAGAGCCGGCTTGATGATCTTGGATATATTGCAGGATTATGCAGTAATTCAAAGGTGATAATCTATGCGGATGAAAAAGCATATAAAGCATTGGAAGGTAAATATCCCGGGGAACTCCTCATGAAAGCCGACAAAAATTCCTATGGCACGGAATTCCTTGATTATAAAATGGCCGTAAAAACAGTATCATCATTTGAGGAGGCACTCGAACATATTGATCGATACAGTTCCAGGCACAGTGAAGCGATCATCACCGAGAACAGGGAAAGGCAGGAATATTTCTGCAAGGTTACCGATGCCGCTGCAGTATATGTTAATACTTCAACAGCATTTACCGACGGTGCCGAATTCGGACTTGGTGCGGAGATCGGGATTTCCACCCAAAAAATGCATGCAAGAGGTCCGATGGCCCTGGAGGCACTTACGACAACAAAATGGGTAATCGAAGGAGACGGGCAGACAAGACCCTGACGAAAATAATCATCAAACGGAGGTTAAATTATGAATCCTGATCATGAAAGAATAAAAAAATACTACGATGATCTTCCCGACCTGATACTCAGGACCAGGGAGATAATGAAGCGGCCGTTGACACTCACCGAAAAGATCCTTTACAGTCACCTTTCCGATCGAAGTAAAACGACTTCTTACATCAGGGGGATTGATTATGCTGAATTTTCACCGGGAAGGGTTGCTATGCAGGATGCAACAGCCCAGATGGCAATGCTTCAGTTCATGATGGCAGGAAGGATTAGTACTGCAGTTCCCTCATCAATCCATTGTGACCACCTTATTACCGCATCCCGCGGAGCAGAAAGCGATCTCAGGAAAGCCACTGAAAATAACAGAGAAGTGTATGATTTCCTGAGATCTGTAAGCTCAATGTATGATATTGATTTCTGGGAGCCCGGATCCGGTATTATTCATCAGATCGTGCTCGAAAATTATGCTTATCCGGGAGGATTGATGGTGGGTACAGATTCTCACACTCCCACTGCAGGTGGCATGGGAATGATAGCAGTGGGTGTTGGCGGTGCCGATGCAGTGGATGTAATGGCTGGACTTCCATGGGAACTTAAATTCCCAAAGATAATCGGTATACACCTTACGGGGAAACTCAGCGGGTGGGTCTCACCAAAAGATGTTATCCTGAAAATCACAGGAATGCTCTCGGTAAAAGGCGGAACAGGATCTGTGATTGAATATTTTGGTGATGGAGCTGAATTACTTTCAGCAACAGGCAAGGCAACCATCTGTAATATGGGCGCTGAAACCGGAGCTACATGCTCGGTCTTTGGATTTGACAAACAAATGGAAGAATACCTTTCTGCCACCGGACGGCAGGACATTGCAGAAATGGCTGCTTCTATGAAAATGCATCTCACAGGAGATCCGGAGGTATATGGCGATCCGCAGAAATACTTCGATAATTATCTGGAAATAAACCTGTCAGAGCTGGAACCATATATCAATGGTCCGTTTTCTCCCGACGTGGCAACACCAATATCGATGATGAAAGAAACTGCTGAAAAAAATAAATGGCCGGTTGAAATTTCAGCAGGACTTATCGGATCATGTACAAATTCTTCCTACGAAGATATTTCAAGGGCTGCATCGGTAGTTAAGAATGCGCTCAGGGAAAAGATAATATCCAAAGCCGTATTAAAAATAACACCGGGATCAGAACTTATCCGTAAGATAACGGAGAGAGATGGCCTCCTGCCGCTGTTCAGGGAAATTGGCGGTGAAATTTTTGCCAATGCATGCGGTCCATGTATCGGCCAGTGGGACAGAAAAGACATGGAAGACGGCCAGGTCAATACGGTTATCCATTCATTTAACCGTAATTTTTCCAGACGGACGGACGGAAATCCCAATACCCATGCTTTTGTTGCATCGCCTGAGATTGTCACAGCTTTGACAATTGCCGGTAAGCTTACCTTCAACCCTCTCACTGATTCACTGATTAATTCCGAAGGCCGGCCGGTAAACCTTCCTGAACCGAGAGGGCACTACCTGCCTCCTGACGGTTTTGGAAGACTGAACGAGGAATCCAAAAAACATGCAAAAAAGAAGCCTGAAGCAAAGATCCTGATAAACCCCAGGTCGGAAAGACTTCAATTGCTTAGTCCCTTCAGACAATGGGACGGCCGGGATATGACCGGTCTGCCTCTGCTTATAAAAGCTAAAGGCAAATGCACCACCGATCATATATCCATGGCGGGTAAATGGCTTAAATATCGCGGACACCTGGAAAATATCTCACAAAATTATATGAACGGAGCTGTCAATGCTTTCAATGACAAAACAGATTGCATACTGAACCAGCTTAATGGCAAATACGAACAGGTCCACGTTGTTGCAACAGCATATAAGAAAAGAGGTATCGGATCAGTAGTCGCAGGCGAGGAGAATTTCGGAGAAGGTTCATCGCGCGAACATGCTGCAATGGAACCCAGATTCCTTAATGTTAAAGCCGTTATAGTAAAATCCTTTGCCAGGATCCATGAATCAAACCTCAAGAAACAAGGTATTCTGACCCTCACTTTTGCAGAAAAAGATGATTATTATAAAATAAGGGAAAGTGATAAAATCGATATAAACGGACTGAAAGAATTTGCTCCCGGCAGGCCGCTTACAATGATACTTCATCATAATGATGGCTTGTGGGAATCAATACAGGTCAACCATTCCTATAATGAATCTCAGATAGAATGGTTCAAGGCAGGAAGTGCACTGAATCTCATAAGGAAGAGAGGGGGAGATGAGGTGAGGAGGAGATAAGGTGAGGAGGAGATGAGGAGCAGGGAGCGGGGAGCAAGGAGCGGGGAGCAAGGAGCAGGGAGCAAGGAGCAGGGAGCGGGGAGCAGGGAGCGGGGAGACAAACGAAGGTAGAAAGCAAAGTGCGGTAAACGAAGAGCAAAAATTGAACTATGAGCAGTGGTGAAAAAATAAAATTCCTGAATGGGAAACATGAGGTACCGGATTTTCCTGTAATACCTTATATTATTGGAGATGGAACGGGTCCGGATATCTGGAATGCGTCTGTCAGAATTTTTGATGCTTCAGTTGAAAAAGTTTTCAGGGGAAAGAAAAAGATCATCTGGAAAGAGGTTCTTGCCGGTGAAAAAGCATTTAACCTAACCGGGAACTGGTTACCTAAGGAAACCCTTGATACATTCCGGGACCATTTTGTCGGTATAAAAGGTCCCCTGACTACACCTGTCGGTGAGGGAATGAGGTCCCTGAATGTTGCACTCCGCCAGGAGCTGGATCTGTATACATGCTACCGTCCGGTCAGGTATTTTGAAGGAGTGCCCAGCCCTGTCAAAAAGCCCGGACTGGTAAATATGCATATCTTCCGCGAAAATACTGAGGATATTTATGCCGGAATAGAATATATGCATGGCAACCCTGATACAGAAAAGCTTAAGGATTTTCTTATCAGGGAGATGGGGATAAAAAAAATAAGATTCCCCGGCACTTCGTCAATTGGTATCAAACCAGTATCTGTTGAAGGCACGGAAAGACTTGTAAGACAGGCTATTAAATTCGCCCTTGAAAAAAGACTCCCTTCAGTGACCCTGGTACATAAGGGAAATATAATGAAATTCACTGAAGGTTCGTTCATGAAATGGGGATATGCGCTTGCTGAAAGAGAATTCGCGGATAAAGTTTTTACATGGGATCAGTACAAAAAAATTACAAGCACTCAGGGAGAAAAAGCGGCTGACGAAGCACAATCTGTTGCTGTTTCACAGGGAAAGCTTATAATCAAGGATGTGATCGCGGATGCTTTCCTTCAGCAGATCCTTACACGTCCCGCCGACTATTCAGTGATAGCAACACTGAACCTTAACGGCGACTATATTTCAGACGCCCTGGCAGCAATAGTTGGAGGTATAGGTATTGCACCGGGTGCAAATATCAATTTTGATACAGGTCATGCAATATTCGAAGCCACCCATGGTACTGCACCCAGATATGCCGGACAGGATAAAGTAAATCCGGGATCAGTGATCCTGTCGGGAGCCCTGATGCTTGAATACCTGGGATGGAATGAAGTAGCATCCCTGATATATAAAAGTCTTGAGAATACTATTCTCAAAAAGAAGGTAACATACGATTTCCACAGGTTAATGGATAATGCTATTTTACTTAAGACATCTGAATTTGCAGATGCGATAATTAATCACATTCAGACTGATTAAATAAACTTTTATTATGGAAGACAGGGAATTCTTTTCACAGCTCGAGGACTCTGTAAGAGAATCGTGCCGTATCGATAATGATCTTTTTGAAAAATATGATGTAAAAAGAGGCCTGAGGAACAATGACCGGACAGGAGTACTTGTGGGATTGACAAATATCGGCGATGTTGTCGGTTACGAAAAAGAGAACGGGAAAGTGGTTGCAGTCCCGGGAATATTACTCTACAGGGGAATCGATATTGAAGCTATCACACACGGATTCCAGAAGGAAAACAGACATGGATTTGACGAAACTGTTTATCTGCTTCTGACCGGCCACCTGCCTTCACGTGAAGAGATAGAGAAATTTTCCTCCATTATGGCCTCGATGAGAGGGCTGCCGGATCAGTTTACAAAAGATATGATCCTCTCAATGAAAGGAAAGGATGTTTTGAATATGCTTGCCAGGTCAGTACTGGGATTATATACCCTTGATGACCGGGCAGATGATATATCACTCGATAATATGGTAAAGCAGTCTCTTAACCTGATAGCCAAATTCCCTTCGATTATTGCATATTCATACCAGGCCTTGCGTCATCTGTATCATGGAAAGACTTTATCAATACGTCATCCAAGGCCAAATTTGTCCACTGCCGAGAACTTCCTGCACCTCATCAAGGGCGAAGGCTCATATACAAAGCTCCAGGCCGATCTTGTCGATCTTTCGCTTGTCCTTCATGCTGAACACGGAGGAGGAAATAACTCAACCTTCACAATGCGTGTGACAAGTTCGACAGAGACAGATATCTACTCAGCTGTCACCTCTGCAATTGGTTCATTAAAAGGTCCTCTGCATGGCGGGGCCAATCTCAAGGTCCTTGGAATGATGGAAGATATCAAACAGAATGTAAAGAACTGGAAAGATGAAGCCGAGGTCGCTGATTACCTGCTTAAGATCCTTAAAAAGGAAGCAAATGATCATACAGGTATCATTTACGGTATCGGGCATGCGGTGTACACAATTTCTGATCCCCGTGCTTTACTTCTAAAGGAAAAAGCCAGGGAACTCGCTCATGAAGCCGGTAAAACAGATGAATTCGAACTTTATTCCCTCGTGGAAAAACTAACCCCGGAAGTATTCAGGCAATTCAAGGGGGAACAGTCTGCAAAAGTCGTTTGTATAAATGTCGACTTCTATTCGGGCTTCGTTTATTCATGCATCGGAATACCTAAGGAATTATATACACCGCTTTTTGCAATGGCAAGAATATCAGGATGGTGCGCTCACAGAATTGAAGAACTTACCTTTTCTGCAAAAAGAATTATCAGACCTGCATTTAAAAATGTCTATGGCCGCAGGAATTATATACCCCTTGAACAAAGGTAGTTCCGGGGTTATTCCTTCTTCTTCGACTCTGCCAGCCCCTGCCTGAATAATAGAGCTGCTGCAATTCCGAACAAAAGTATCAGCAGAGATTTCCAGTCAAAGCTCTTCAGGAAAATAACAACTGCTATGACCGACGAAACTACTGCAAGGACATAGTAAATAACGGACCTTTTCATTTTTTATATATTTAATAGGATCAGTAATTCTGTTCCAGCAACTGCATGAATGATTTAGGATGAAGACAGGCGGGACATGTTTCATATGCCTTGGCTGATTCATAAATGTATCCGCAGTTAATGCATTTCCACCATACCTTTCCATCCTTCATGAATACTTTATCTTCTGATACATTCTGAAGAAGCTTCAGATACCGGCGCTCATGTTCCGCTTCAACTTTTGCTATCATTTTGTAGGCAGTGGCTATTTCCGGAAATCCTTCAGCTTTTGCGACCTCGGCAAAATGAGGATAAAGATCAGTCCATTCCTCGTTCTCCCCTTCAGCTGCAGCTTTCAGATTTTCTTTTGTGGTTCCGATCTTACCGGCCGGATAAGAGGCTGTTATCTCAACCATTCCGCCTTCAAGGAACTGGAAAAACCTTTTGGCATGTTCCTTCTCCTGCAATGCAGTTTCCTGAAAAATGTTCGCGATCTGCTCGAATCCTTCTTTCCTGGCAACACTTGCAAAAAATTCATAACGATTCCTTGCCTGTGATTCACCTGCAAATGATTTCAGCAGGTTCTGCTCTGTTCTTGTACCTTTTAATGTTAATGACATAGAATTAGTTTTCATTTAGTTCAACTTATTGTAAATTTGTTCACTAAATTACAATTTTTTAAAGTGATTCCTGCAGGGATTTGTCAATATATAATACTAACATTATCCGGAATCAGGTAATTTATAAGATATCACACAAAACACTTAAATATGAAAACAAATTTTATTTTGCTGTCAGTTCTCATACTGGCATTGACATCATGTGCCGGTGAGAAAAAGCCGGTAACACCTGAAAATGCACTTGAAAACTATATTAACAACAATGATAAGACTTATTCATGGGAAATAAGAGAAGAATTCAAATCAGACGGACTCGATGTAGCAGTTCTGAAGCTGACATCACAGAAATGGAGGGAGCATGTCTGGCAGCACCAGCTTACGGTCATCTCTCCGGGAACAGCTAATTCAGAGGGAGCATTGCTTTTCATTACCGGCGGGAGCAACAGGAACGGAGAACCAAACTGGCAGGGGAAGGATGATGATATCTTTAAAGCGCTTACGATAGTGGCTGCAAAAAACAATGCTATTGTCGCAATTATTTCACAGGTACCGAATCAACCTCTTTATGGCGATCTGACTGAGGATGCCCTTATCTCATACACTCTGCATGATTTTAAAAACGACAGGGATTTTACCTGGCCTCTCCTCTTCCCGATGACAAAAAGTGCAATAAGAGCCATGGATGCAGTTCAGGAATATTCAGAACAAGTACTGAATCACAGGATTTCGGGATTCGTTGTAACAGGAGCTTCAAAAAGAGGTTGGACCACCTGGCTGACAGGCTCCCAGGACAAAAGGGTGATAGCCATTGCGCCGATGGTGATAGATGTTCTTAATATGCCCGTCAATATCCCTTATCAGAAAGAGGTCTGGGGCGATTACAGCGAACAGATAGAAGATTATGTTAAGCTGGGGATCGCTCAGGACCTGGGAAGCCAGGAGGGAAAAGATATTGCAACAATGATCGATCCTTACTCCTACCGGGCATCACTTACAATGCCAAAACTGATAATCATAGGAACAAATGACGAATACTGGCCGGTAGATGCAGTTAAGAAGTATTTCAATGATATCCCCGGTGAGAATTACATTCATTATGAACCTAATGTAGGTCACGGTCTGGGTGACGGAGTGAATGTGATAAAAGCTTTAAGCGCTTTCTTTAATCTTGCCGTTAACAAAAAGGATCAACCGGCATGTGAGTGGCAGGTAACATCAGATGCTGATAGAACTGATCTGAAAGTCAAAGCATCCCCTGAACTTAAAGAGGTCAATCTCTGGATATGCGATTCACCTGACCGCGATTTCAGGGATAATCAATTCGTTGAAAAAGATGTTGAATACCCAAATTATAGTTCAATAAATGTTAAGGTTGATCACCCGGATACGGGATTCAGGGCATTTTATCTGGAGCTTGTTTATCCTGACCCTGTCGAAGGAACATATTCAAAAAGTACCAGAATGTTCGTTTCAGACGATGATGAATTATTCCTGAATTAGGCAAATCTAACTCACTGACATCAGATAAAAAATCCGGCGTTATAAATACGCCGGATGTCATGAAAATATAAGGAATGAAAAACCAGGAAGCTAACGGTAATAATGCTTTCCGGAGTCAGGATATTCAAGTCCGTCTTCTGTCATAATCCGGAACCTTTTATCCACATCCGTAACGTAATCATCATTATAGTATGAACGGAACAACCTTTCAACTGTTTTGTCCATATAAACCACGGTCCCGACAGGAATGTTTACGGTTACACCAACCTCGTCAAAGGACCATTTTGTATTAGCGGGATAGGTAAAATAATCATCCATGAACAGAGTATCTCCTGAAATTCTGTAATTATACAATAACCTTTCTGCTTTTTCGGTGGCATCTCTCTTCGACCTGCCGGCCGATCTTTTTCTGAGGATGACCGATATTTTATTTTCATCCGTCCTTTTTATATCAAGGAAAGTCTGAACATAAACCCTTTTATCTTCATCCGATATGAAGATTGCATATTCTTCATCAGGTATCCGGATTTCGTTATCTACAGAAAGTTCCGATATTCTTTTTTCCGATCTGATATATAAAGTATCAGGAACTGCCCTGAAGTATTCCTGAGATGTCGATTTTGCGGTTTCTGCAAAACTTATTCCTTCATTGAAGAGTAATATCGACAGAGCTGCTATACTAACAACCCAGATTACAAGACCTGCAAGAAGAAATGCCCCGTCCTTTGCCCTGAACCAGAAGATCATTCTGACTCCGAGGTAAATCATCACCAGAAGCGGGAGGATGACTGTAACCGATACCAGAACCTTTATCCAGGGAACCAGTGAAGGTGCTACAACATAATTCAGAAAATCCGGAAGATAACTTATATTAAAGCCGGCAGCATCTGTCGAAAAAGCTCCCGGATATTTGAAAATAAACACCATTATGAAAGCAACAATAGCGAGGAAGCCTGCCACCACAATTGCAATTCCTGTCAGTATAAGTATGATCCTTACAATAATCCAGAGTATTTTCCCGATAGCTCTGAATATCTCGTTCATAGCATTTCCGAAATCTGTTGTTGCCGTATAGGGTTTTGCTTCCTTTCCGGTTGCAGATGACTGAAGATAAGATTTGCCATACATATCCTTCTTCAGGGATTCTGTAGCGGCAGAAGGCAGTGCAATCCATAACGCCAGATAAACAAATATCCCGATCCCGAACATCAGTGCAAACAGAACAAAAAGTATTCTGAACCACACCGGATCAGTATTGAGGTAGGTGCCTATACCACCGCAAATGCCGCCGATTATCCTGTCATCAGGATTCCTGAAAAGCTTCTTACCATATGTTGTGCCATAAACAGGGCCAGGCCTATCGTCATCAGGCTGACCGAAATCCTCGGGTTTGCCCATCATATAGATCATATCTTCAACATTAATTCTGTTGATAACACCTGCTGTGGATTTCTGGGAAAGAAATATTTCGGCGATCCTTGATTCAATGTCGTCAACTGTCTCATTTCCACCCGGGACATTCTGGAACTTCCGGCTGATGGCCTGCAGATAATCCCTCAGTATCCGGTAGGCTTCTTCATCAATATGAAAAAGTGTCCCCCCGAGATTTATATTTATTGTCTTATCCATGATTAATACTTGAAAGGTTAATTATTCTGCTGCCTTGTGCGGATCATATTTACTGATTCTACAAGCTCATCCCATGACCGGTCCAGGTCTGTAAGATAATTCTTTCCCTGCTGGGTAAGCTCATAATATTTCCTTGGCGGCCCCTGCTGGGATTCTTCCCACCTGTAACTAAGTAACCCGGCATTTTTCTGCCTTGTAAGAAGCGGATAAAGAGTTCCTTCAACTACTATAACCTTTGCCTCCTTCAATTCCTTGATTATATCACTTGCATAGCACGAACCCCTTGAAATCACTGATAAAATACAGTATTCCAGGATCCCCTTTCGCATCTGAGCTTTTGTGTTTTCCAGATCCATAATTTTAGTTTTTAAGTTATACACTCCGTTTTTCTGCCTCCCTGGTCATACTTATAATTTCATGTTTTTCCTTACTGTGTCAAATTCATTCTTTACAGAATCTGTAATATTCTTGATATTTACCGGATCACCCTTCATTTCTATTTTCTGCGATGTTGTTTTTGCTTCCGGAAGAACAACATACAGGATCAGATAGATCAGTAATCCCAGGCCTCCTGCAAGGGTTATGGCAATAAAGATCACCCTGACTATCCATGGTTCGATACTCCAGTATGCACCCATCCCGGCGCAAACACCACCAATGATCCTGCGGTCCGGATCACGGTACATCCTGTGATAGCCGGGTGCAGAGAACTTACTGCCTGATGACTGAGCTTCCTCATCAGAAAAATCCTCAGGATTGCCCAGAACAGAAATGGCATACCTTACATCCTCCATGTCAATTACCTGCTTGTAAGCAGATAAACGTGCCCTGAAAAGCTCTGAAATCCTGGTTTCAATATCAGAAAGTATCTCAGAGGAGCTCTCCTCCCCCGCAAAATGTAACTCAAGATTTTTTAGATACCTCTTCAGCTCACCATATGCATCCTCATCAATATTGAATGAATACCCTCCAAGATTAATGCTTACTGTTATTTTCATTGTTCTATAAAATTTATACTACTGTTTTTAACATGTATCATTTGCTTACAAAGATATATATTTATTTTGGTACTATGCATTACAATATACTAAAATTTTCAAAATATTTATATATTATTAGTTATTAAGTACTTAAAATTACATATTAATTTATAAATAATCCTCATGCCGGTATTTATTGTGAATGTATTGCACATTAATAATACATCTGAGTTGGGAAGTTGATCCCTTAACCAATAATCTATATCTTTATTCCCAAATATTTAAGCTATGAAGAAATACAAGTGGGGTATTCTTGCACCCGGGAAGATGTCAGCCAAGTTTACAAAGGCTCTCAAAACGCTGGAAAATGCCGAATTGTATGCAGTCGGTTCGAGGGATATTGAAAGAGCTACTCTTTTTGCGAAGGATTACGGATTTCAGCACTATTACGGAAGTTATGAGGAGCTGGTTTCTGATCCGGGGCTTGAAATAGTCTATATTGCCTCACCACATTCACTTCATTATGAACATACTATGCTTTGTCTCAGGAATGGCAAGCATGTAATTTGCGAAAAGGCTTTTGCCCTGAATGCCGGAGAGGTTAAAGAGATGATCCATGAAGCCCGCAAAAGGAAGCTGTTCCTGATGGAAGCTCTCTGGCCTCCGTTTCAGCCTTTCTACATTAAAGCACATGAAATAATCAAATCAGGGATACTTGGGAAGATAAATTATCTGGATGGATATTTTTCCTTTATTCCCCCGTTTGATCCCAACGACCGTAAGTTTAACCTGGCACTGGGCGGTGGTTCCCTGATGGATATTGGAATATATCCCGTAATTGATGCACTGACCTTTCTTGGTGTACCATCCGGTATTAAGGCTGCAGCTGTTTTCGGACAGACAGGCTCTGAGGAATCGCTGAGTGTAATTTTCACATATCCCGATGGAAGAATGGCTTCCCTTTACAGCTCTTTCAGGACTTCAATAGGAATCGGATGTGAGATTTACTGTGAAAAAGGGAATCTGACCGTATCCCGCGGAAGAGATATGAACCAGAGAGTAATTCTCTCTCTTCACGGTAAGGAGAAAGAGGAATTTGTCTTCAGTCCTCCTGCCATGGGCTATCATTGGGAAGCGGAGGAGGTAATGAAGTGTCTTGATAAAGGTCTTTACGAAAGCCCGGTAGTACCGCTCTGCTTCAGCCTTGACCTTATCAAAACTCTTGACAGGATCAGGAAAGTTGCCGGGATCGTCTTCCCCGGAAAAAAATGAAAAATGTCTGAGGGAATACAGAATTCCATATCCGAAGAATCATTTTACAGGAAAAAGTTTCTTCTGAGCCTTATCATTCCGGGGACTTTTGTGTTTCTCATGTGGCTTACAAGAATAACAGAATCACTCTTTGAACTTGACCTTGTCAGTCTTGGAATTTACCCGCTAACACTCAAAGGATTGCCCGGCATCCTGCTTTCTCCGTTCATCCATGAGGACTTCAGGCACCTTCTAAATAACTCCCTGCCGTTTCTGCTGCTTTCAGTGGCGCTATTCTATTTCTATTCCGAAATAGCTCTCAGGATATTTTCACTTACATATGTTTTAACGGGATCACTTGTATGGCTGGGAGGCAGGGAAGCATGGCATATCGGAGCCAGCGGACTGGTTTACGGTCTTGCTTCTTTCTTGTTTTTCAGCGGGATCATACGTAAATACTATAGGTTAACAGCCCTGTCTCTGTTGATAGTTTTTATTTATGGAGAAATGGTATGGGGATTGTTTCCCGGTATTTATAAAAATATATCCTGGGAATCCCATATGCTTGGGTTCATTTCCGGTATATTCCTGGCTCTGGTTTACCGGAATGAGGGGCCGCAGAAACCGGTTTATGACTGGATGGAGGAGGAGGAAGAAGAGGTGAGGGGTGAGGAGTGAGTGGTGAAGGGTGGTGAGTTGTGATGGGTGAGGCGTGAGGCTTGAGGCGTGAGAAAATCACTCTCCGGGAGTGGAAAGAACCTGGTTTTTCAGATTTAGATGTTAAAAAATCTTAACGCCTGTCTTACACCCGGGAATTAACAATCACTGTAAGTTATTATTGGTTAATTTGCAGCCTACGACAGGTTGAGATTTATGGTTCTTACTACCCGGATCATCTTTGGTTATTAAATCATTTATATGCAGAATAAATCTTTATTAATTATTTTCCTGGCTTCAGCTTTTTCTTTTTCTCTGACCGTTCACGGGCAGGAGATCCCTGACACATTACGCAGAGCTGCAGTTAAAATATTCCTCGATTGCAACGACTGTGATATGAATTACACAAGGCAGGAAATACCTTATATTAATTATGTAAGGGACGTAAGAGAAGCCCAGGTTTTTATACTTGTCACGGAGCAGAATGCCGCAAGCGGAGGAGAACAGTTAACTTTTACCTTTCAGGGACAGGGTGAATTCAAAGGCATGAATGATACTCTTACATACACTACCAATCCGGATCAGACAGATACCGAAATCAGGGAAAAACGTACTGATATGCTAAAAATGGGTTTGATGAGGTATGTTGCCAGGACACCTCTCTTTAATGAGATTGAAATATCTCACAATCAGGAGCTTGAAAGTGAAGAAGTTATTGACAGGTGGAATTATTGGGTTTTCGAAATATCGACTGAGCCTCAGTTTGAAGCGGAAGAGGAACAGAAGGAGCTTGGATTGAGGAATTCCATAAATATTTCAAGGGTAACACCTGATCTAAAGCTTGAAATAGAGTTGGATCATTTTTTCGACCGTGAGAAATTCATAGAATTTGTAAATACCGATTCGGCTGAAACTACAACATATTCAACCAGCTCAACTTCATTGGATAATCTGTTTGTCAAAAGCATCGGTGATCACTGGTCGGCAGGAATAAAATGGGATCTGGGCTCCTCGACCCGTGAAAATTACAGGTTCATGACAAAAATACTGCCTTCGCTGGAATATGATATCTATCCTTACTCCGAAGCAACTCACAGGCAGTTAAGGATCCTTTACAGCCTGGGTTATCAGTTCAATAACTACATTGATACTACTGTTTTTAACAGAACATTTGAAAATCTGTGGCTGCACTCCGTGAATATTGCTTTCCAGGTCCAGAAAAAATGGGGATCAGTTAATATGGCGCTGATTGGATCCAATTATTTTAATGACTTTTCACGTAATCGTGTGGAACTTAACTCCTGGATCAGCCTGAGGATATTCAAAGGATTAGCTCTCCAGATATATGGAGGGGTTGCTCATATAAACGACCAGTTCAATCTTAAAAAAGGAGAGATCACCGAAGCCGAGAGATTATTGCAATTAAGAGAACTTCAGACCAGGTATCGTTTTGAAGGGGGACTGGAGCTTTCATACACATTCGGTTCCATTTATAATAATATTGTCAATCCCCGGTTCAGTGAGAGTCATTTCCATTTTTAATTAAATTTATACGGTAATTAATTGAGTATTGATCATGATTCAAATAAATGATAATCTTACTGCGGCATATCTTTCAGACAAACTGAAGAGATTCTGGGAAATTTCACGCCGGAAAATCAGGCTCATGGAAAAGAATTACGATGAATCAGAGGGCTCACCTGTATTTACTGTAAAGGGGAAATATACGTCAAGAGGATGGACAGAGTGGACCCAGGGTTTTCAGTACGGTTCTGCACTTCTCCAGTTTGATGCCACCGGTGACCTCGGAATGCTTGAATATGCAGAAAAGAAGATCGTTGGGAAGATGGCTCCTCATATCAGTCATATCGGTGTCCACGATCATGGATTCAATAATGTAAGCACCTATGGTAATCTCTTACGGATTACTAATGAAGGGAAGATAGCTGTGGATGAATGGGAGAAGCATTTCTGTGAGCTTGCCCTGAAGATATCCGGGGCCATCCAGGCTACAAGATGGACTTCAATAAAAGATGGAGGATTTATTCATTCATTTAACGGAGCCCACTCACTGTTCGTTGATACAATCAGATCATGCCGTGCATTGATTCTCAGTCACCGTCTTGGTCATGTTCTCCAGGGTGAGGGAGATGTCAGGATCAGTTTGCTTGAAAGAGCAATTGAACACATGAAAGCAACAGCCCGGTATTCTGTTTTCTATGGCGATGGCAGGGATATTTATGATAATGAACCCGGAAGGACTGCTCATGAATCAGTTTTTAACGTTAAAGATGGCAGTTTCAGATGTCCTAATTCCCAGCAGGGTTATTGCGGCTTCACGACCTGGACAAGAGGATTGGCATGGGCAATGTGCGGTTTTGCAGAACAGCTGGAGTGGATATCCACTGTCGATGAAAATGATCTTTCAGCGTCAGGAGGAAAAGAATACCTGTCAGGATTGATTAGAAAAGCTGCGGAAGCAACCTGCGATTTTTATATCAAAAACACCCCGGTGGACGGAGTACCATATTGGGATACCGGAGCACCCGGACTGACCAGTTTAAAAGATTATCTTCAGAAACCTTCAGATCCTTTCAACGATTTTGAGCCGGTTGACAGCTCTGCTGCAGCTATTGCCGCCCAGGGGCTTTTTCGCCTGGGTCATTTCCTGAGTGATAATCATAAAGAACCACCTGATAATATCTACTGGAAGGCCGGCCTCAGGGTTCTGGATACTCTTCTGCAGGAACCCTACTTAAGTACTGATCCTGACCATCAGGGTTTGCTTCTGCACTCTGTTTATCACCGTCCGAACGGCTGGGATTTCATTCCCCCCGGGAGTAAAATACCATATGGCGAATCAAGCATGTGGGGCGATTATCACATTCGTGAGGTATGTCTTTACCTTCAGAGGATAATCAATAAAGATATTTATTATAATTATTTCAGCTATATCAGATGATGCCGGAACCACTAAATAACCTTGAAAGGCTTTGTATTCATTCAATTACAACCAAACCATGGACTATTGAAGAAGCCACAATCAATTATTCCTCAAAAGGGGTCCATGGTATTACAGTTTGGCGCGATGCTCTGACGGGCAGGAATATCAGACAAACAGGTGAAATGCTTCGCCGGCATGGTCTTAAAACTGTTTCTTTGTGCAGGGGGGGATTTTTTCCTTCTGCAGAACCTGCAAAGAGGAAACAGGCTGTTGATGACAACCGCAGGGCAATCGAAGAAGCATTTGAACTAGGAACAAACCTTATTGTCCTGGTCTGTGGCGCCGATCCCGCACAACCGCTTGACGATTCCCGTAAACAGATCCAAGATGGAATACTTTCAGTCCTTCCCGATGCAGAAGCTGCCGGAGTCAGACTGGCAATAGAGCCTCTTCACCCCATGTATGCAGACACCCGTTCGGCAATAAATACACTGGCTCAGGCAAATGATCTTGCAGAATTAATTAATTCACCCTGGGCAGGAGTCGCTGTCGATGTTTATCATCTCTGGTGGGACCCAAATCTTGAAAAAGAGATTATACGTTCCGGGAATAACGGTACCCTCCTGGCATTTCATGTCTGTGACTGGAAATCTCCTACAATGGATATGCTGAATGACCGGGGACTGATGGGCGAAGGATGTATCCCCATCAGGAAAATCAGATCATGGGTTGAGGCAGCAGGATTTAAAGGATTTATTGAGGTCGAAATATTTTCTGACAGGTACTGGAAACAGGACCAGTCGGTTTTTCTTCAGGATATTATAACCAGGTATAAACAATACGTATAATTTCCAGTTATGAAACAGCACAAAATCGGAATAATAATGAATGGCGTTACCGGCAGAATGGGGACTAACCAGCATCTGCTGAGGTCAATTGCCGAAATAATAAAACAGGGTGGCGTTAAATGTGGTCAGGGCGAGACCATTATGCCCGATCCGGTCCTTGTCGGACGCGATGAAGCAAAACTAAAGAAGCTCTGTGAACTTTCGGGTTTTTCAAAGATGAGCACCAGTCTGGATGAGATACTTAAAGACAAAGGATACTCAATATATTTTGATGCCCAAACAACCGGGATAAGAGCCGATTCGGTAAAGAAAGCTGTAGCTGAAGGCAAGCATATATATTGTGAAAAACCGGTTGCGATAAATACAGGTGTTGCCCTGGAACTGTACGAACTATGCAGGAGTGCCGGATTGAAAAACGGTGTTGTCCAGGATAAGCTGTGGCTTCCGGGTATTATTAAACTCAAACGCCTTATTGAAATGGGATTCTTCGGGAGGATACTTTCGGTAAGAGGAGAATTCGGATACTGGGTTTTTGAAGGTGAAACGATACCCGCTCAGAGACCTTCCTGGAATTACCGTAAAGAGGATGACGGAGGAATTATCCTTGACATGCTCTGCCACTGGAGGTATGTTCTGGACAACATATTCGGGAAAGTTAAAGCGGTTTCATGTCTGGGTGCAACTCATATTGATAAAAGGGTTGATGAAAAAGGTAAGGTATACAAATGTACAGCTGACGATGCAGCCTATGCAACCTTTGAGCTGGAAAACGGGATAATAGCACATTTTAATTCTTCATGGGCTGTCAGAGTCCGCCGCGACGATCTGCTTACTCTTCAGGTAGACGGAACCGAAGGATCTGCAGTTGCCGGATTGCGTGAATGTTATATCCAGCATTACGGAAATACACCAAAGCCGGTATGGAATCCTGATATTCCTCAACCCATTAATTTTTATGAAGGATGGTCTAAGGTGCCTGAACAGGAGAGCTATGATAATGCTTTTAAGGCTCAGTGGGAGCTTTTCCTGAAGCATGTTGTCAAAGATGAGCCGTTCCCCTGGAATCTGTATGAAGGCGCTAAGGGAGTTCAGCTTGCCGAGAAGGGACTGGAGAGCTGGTCAAAGAGGTGCTGGGTCGAAATACCTGAATTATAAAAAAGATAATTGATAAGAAGTTGTGGCAATTCATTCAAATTATTAATTTTAGGCCCTGATAACCTTTGAACCCGTTAATAAAAAACCTCAGTATGAACAATAAACCTGTAGCAGTTATTACAGGCGCCAGCAGAGGGATAGGAAGAGCCATAACCATCTCTCTGGCCTCAGAAGGTTTCGATATCGCTGCAATCGCCCGTAGTGTTGATAGCGAAGGAATGGAGATCCTGGCAAAAGAAGTCGCTGAAAAAAAATCCGAATTCTTTCCGATTGGACTGGATATTGCCTGTACAGCCTGCCAGGCAGAAGTGGTCACAAATATTCTGGACAGGTACGGAAGAATAGATCTGCTCGTAAATAATGCAGGGGTGGCCCCTCTTAAAAGGAATGATCTTCTGGAAATGACAGAAGAAAGTTATGAAAGAGTAATGAACATAAACCTGAAAGGACCAGTCTTTTTTGCTCAGGAAATAGCGAAGGAAATGATCTGGCTTAAACAACAGATACCTGATTACAAACCCATTATTGTATTTATATCATCAATTTCCTCAACCCGTTCATCAATTAACAGGGCTGAATACTGTATTTCAAAAGCCGGATTGAGCATGGCATCAGCAGTATTTGCCGACCGGCTTGCAGGTGATGACATAAGGGTCTATGAAGTTCGTCCGGGTATAGTTAAAACTGATATGACTGCCAAAGTCAAAGATACATACGACAAACTCATTGCGGGAGGAATAGTCCCTCAGAAACGCTGGGGCTTTCCCGAAGATGTTGGAAAAGCGGTAGCTTCTCTTGCCAGAGGTGACTGGGATTTTTCTACCGGGTCCATCTTTGATATCAGCGGCGGTCTGAATATTCCCCGATTGTAAATTCCAAAATGAACAAATCTGTCATGATTTCTGTTAATCAGATAAATTTTAAAAACAGAAATTATGAAAACTATTTTATTATCCATAACAACATTAATCTTTATGAACATTACAATCAATGCTCAATTAAGACTGAGTGCTGATACAGAGAAGACAAAATTAAACTGGCTGGGGGAAAAAATTGTGGGCCAGCATACGTACCATTCAAGTTAAAAATGGCTGGCTCAGCTGGGATGATAACAAAATCCTTTCCGGCGAATTTACAAAAGATATGACAACTATAAAAAATGATGATTCAAATGCCAGACTTGAAGGTCATCTTAAATCCGATGATTTTTTTGGTGCCGATAAATTTACAGAGTCCAGGCTGGAGATAACCGGAAGTGAACCTTTTAACAAAAGTATAATGTCCGCTACGGATCCGGAACATTCTTTGATAACCTTGGCGACAAAACCATTTATGATGAATTTAAAGTCAAGGTCAGCCTGTTTGTTAATTGAATCCCTCATTCTTATCGGGGAACTGCGATAATTTCAGTGTCGCCTGAAACAGCTTCAGGGTTTAAAACTCTGAAGCTGTAATTATTTTCATTAAGGAATTTTTCGGTAAAATCCCTGCACTCTTTTCCATGGGTTGCCACGAGTATTCCGGGCCTGGCAGAAGAAATTATATCCCTCAGATTTGAAAGTACTTCCTTTTCCCCTCCTTCTACATCAATTTTTATAAAATCC
>Ga0209201_1000878_pt1 | contig 38614 bp, 31 predicted proteins | sample AD_UKC055_MetaG_FD_184411 | JGI IMG/M metagenome (GOLD analysis project Ga0209201, IMG submission 184411) | Active sludge microbial communities of municipal wastewater-treating anaerobic digesters from USA - AD_UKC055_MetaG (SPAdes) (version 2) | ecosystem: Engineered > Bioreactor > Anaerobic >... | reverse complement strand
ACTTTTATGGCAAGGAAGCGCATGCGGGTGTGGAACCCGAGAAAGGATTAAATGCTATCTGTCTTGCCGCAGAGGCAATTACGGCTATGCCCAATGGCAGGATTGATTTTGAGACCACTTGCAATACAGGTATCATTCAAGGTGGTTCAGCTACCAATATTGTCCCTAAAGAAGTTTTAGTTAAAGGTGAAGCTCGCAGTCATAATAAAGGCAAACTGCAAAAGGTCTGCGAGGAGATTGAACAGGTAGTTATTTCTACGGTTAAAAAATTTAACGCGAATGGAGCCAAAGCATCCTTTCATTTTGAACTGAAAGAGGAATATGAGGCATTTTTAATTAGTCGTAATGCTCCTGTAGTTGCCCTTGCAGAAAAGGCATTGCAGAATTTGCATCTTCCGGCAGACATCAAAGTTGGAGGTGGCGGTAGCGATGCCAATATTTTTAATGCTAAGGGCTTACCAACGATTATTGTAGGCACGGGAATGAATAATGTGCATACAACGGATGAGGATATTCTGGTGGATGAACTCTATAGAGGAACTGCTTTTGTAGAAGAACTTATCCGTCTTTATACGGAGGAATAAATGGCTGTTAAACTTTGTTTGCTTGGCTATGGTAAAATGGGAAAGATGATTGCTGCTTTGGCTCCTGAATTTGAATGCACCGTTGTTTCAATTATAGACCCTAACCAAAAGGATTGCTATCATTCAATAACTGCAGAAGCCCTGCAAGATGCTGAGGTCTGTATTGACTTCAGCCATCCTTCGGTAATTCTGGAAAATATGCAAAAAGTTCTTTCTTACCAAAAAAATATGGTAGTGGGCACAACCGGCTGGTTTCAATATCTGGAAGAAATAAAACAACAAGTTCAGCTGGCAGGAACAGGTTTTCTTTACGGAGCGAATTTTTCCATCGGAATGAATATCTTCAAACGCCTTGTGGCAGAAGCGACTAAGGCATTTGACCGCTTTCCGGAATTTGATGTTTATGGTTTAGAAATACATCATAATCAAAAGGCAGATAGTCCTTCGGGAACTGCCCTTGAACTTTCTAAAACCATTTTAGCCAATAACAGCAGGAAAAAGAAAACTCTTTTTGAACCTGCTTATCGTAAAATAGAACCCGATGAATTACATTTTGCCTCCGTGCGCGCTGGTTCTTTTCCCGGAACTCATATTGTTGGTTTTGACAGCGAGACGGAAACTATAGAGCTTAGTCATTGTGTCCGTTCGCGTAGCACTTTTGCTTACGGAGCTCTACAAGCAGCAAAATGGATTAAAGACCGCAAGGGCTTTTTCAGTTTTGAAGATATGATAGCGGATGTCTTATGTTGATTCCTTTTCTCAAAATGCACGCTCAAGGTAACGATTTTGTTATTCTGGATTTCTTTGCTCCGGAGTCCTTATCTTGGGCAAAGCTGGATTTTTCTTCGGTAGCGGAAGAACTTTGCAAACCGCATTTTGGCATTGGAGCGGATGGCTTGGTTTTGCTTTCGCCCAATGCTGCCTGTGATGCCCAAATGTTTATTTATAATGCCGACGGCACAACAGCTGAAATGTGCGGTTCTGCTTTACGCTGTGTAACTTGGATTTTGCACCAAAAAACAGGGAAGAAGGAATTTAGCATCCAAACGGAGGCAGGTCTTAAAACCTGTTATGTAAATGAGGATAACACTATAACCGTTAATCTCGGAATACCTTCAATGCTGAAACACAGCTATCAGGCAGAGGGCTTTACAGGAGATTTGGTAAATATTGGCAATCAGCATTTTGTTGTTTGGGTCAATTCTTTGCAAAATAACCCCCATCTTCAATATGGTTCAGTTTTAGAGCATCATAAAGGTTTTAAGCAAACAGTAAATGTGCACTTTGCTGTTTTGCTGAATAGAAATACAGCAGCAATTAAAATTTGGGAAAAAGGTTGCGGAGCAACACTTGCTTGTGGAACTGGCGCTGCTTCTACTGTCTTTAGTGGCATCGCCAATGGCTTATTGGATAGCGAAGTGGAGGTTTTTATGCCCGGCGGAATAGTTAAAATCGTCGCTTCCGAAAAGGGCTATTTACTAAGCGGAGAAGTTTGCCAATCATTTGAAGGAGTTTACAATTGGAAAATTTAGGCAAGTATTTTCTGGATTTGCGGTTACAGCAGGGATACAGCTATCAGGATATCTGGAAGGAACTGCGTTTTCCGGAAAACCAGATTAAGGCAATTGAAGAAAATCACTTTGCTGAACTTGGTCCTTATGGAATTGCCAAAGCAGTGGTTTATAACTATGCCCGCTTTCTGGAAGCTGATTTAGATGCTGTAATGAATGCTTTTTCCTATTTAATGCCGGAAAACGCTAAACCCGAATTTAAACCTGCTACTCCTGTGAAAGAAAAAAGGATTATGCTTTCCACAAACTTTATGTGGCTGATTGGTATTTTGCTGATTATTATTATCCTTGGCTCCATTTTGTGGTATGCCTATAATCAAAACTGGTTGAAAATGCCCGATTTTTTTGCCTCTAATAAACCTGATTCCACTGCCGTTATTATCCAAGAAGAAAAAGAAGAAACAAAACCGGATACTTTGCGTCAACGCCTGCGGGCAATTAGCGAAGCCATTCCCCAAACGAATAGTGTTCCAACCCCGAAAGCGGAGACAAAAAATATTCCACCGGATACAACTGATTATATTGGCAATATTTTAGGCGATAGCCCGGTCAATGTGCCGATCCATTAACTGGTTGCGTCTCACAGATTTTACGGATAACACAGATAAAAATGAAGAATGAATTTAGCGAAATAGTAAGATGGCGAGATTGATTTTTTTACAAAGAGAGAAAGAGAAAAAGAGAATAAATTGAGAATGGAGAATGGAGAATGGATTTAGTGAGATGGAGAGATGGCGAGATTGATTTTTTTTACAAAGAGAGAAAGAGAAAAAGAGAATAAATTGAGAATGGAGAATGGATTTAGTGAGATGGCGAGATGGCGAGACAGGTGCAAAATAAAAAGTGCTTTTCCTAAAATTCTGATTATAATTATAATATGTAATAATAGAGACAACTCTGGAGGATAAAATGATAGCAATTTATTTGATAGTCCCTTTGCTGCTATTTCTATGTCTATTGACAGCAGATAAAAAGGAAAATTACGGTTCCATCTATGGTTCTATTACCGAGGCGGGAAAAAATAAATTAGCTATTTTTCCATATTTTCATTATTAAAAAGGGGGGTAGGGAAAAAATGACTTGACACGAATTGACAAAGTGGAAATAATGTAATTATATATTTTCTTAACATAGATTGTGAGTAACGAGGGATATAAGATGCCCTCAACTAAACAGAGAAACAATAAGTTGGAATTAGCAACAACAATTGTGTCTCAATATTGTTAGTGGTAAAAAACAAGGATATTTACAAAGAAGTAAGTTCCTAAAGAGGAACTTGGAGGTTAAGTTATGAAGATTATTTTAAGTCGTAAGGGTTTTGACGCAAGCTATGGTGGCTTCCCAAGCCCGGTATTTGAAAACGGGAAGATGATTTCTCTTCCTATACCCACAATTGACAAACAGGAAGCATCCATCACCTATGATGATCTCAACCCTCTGGGTGTGAATCTTGGATCATTGTTTAAAAAACTTGGAAAAGAACCCAAGATTTATAACAAAGTAGCAAAATATGTCCATTTAGATCCTGATCTATATCAGGACTCCCTTAAGCCCAACAATAAATTTAGAGCTCGCCTGGACGGGTGGAGGGGTCTGTTCGGAACAAATATGGCTGCTGCTGGAAAGCTCAATGACAAGGATACCGGAGTCAATCCTGGAGACATATTTCTGTTCTTTGGTTGGTTTAACAATGTCATAAATAAGCAAGGGAAATTTGCCTTTGAACCAAACAGCGATGGATTCCACCAGATTTGGGGTTGGCTGCAGATAGATAGAATAATTCATCTTGATCATGATAAGGACTTAAAATCAGTACCGAATTGGGCTAAGTACCATCCCCACTGCTTTCATCCGGAATGGAAACCTAATGTCTTGTTCGTTGCCAAACAAAAACTTAGCTTGGAAGGATATAACACGGACGGTATCAATGGCTACGGAGTGATCACGCAATTTAATGAACTTGCCACCCTCACCGAGATGAACCTTCAAAAGAATAACTATTATTACAATAAATTCCAACGTCAAATAGGAAAACCCCCATCCCCCAACGAGGACATCAAGAAGAGTTTGTGGCGGTTACCTTTATGGTTTTACCACGATGACATTACTAAGCGTTTGGGCTATCATAACAAAGATAACAAGAACACCAAAGCCAGATGGAATAAAGACGAAAATTACTCCTATCTGAGAAGTACTTCACCGGGTCAGGAATTTATCCTTGATCTTCAGCATTATCCGGAATGCGCAAAGCAGTGGGTATTAGATATAATAAAATGTGGTAGTAAATGCTCTTAATACTTATACACACTATTCTATCAGGTTTATTTGGCTTCTTATGAAACATTGAAAACAAGCAAAGGAGGAAATCATGCTGTTATCTCACTTGACCTCTACAGCAAGACTATTAATATTTATAATTGTATTTCTATTTCTATTAGGAATGCCATTACTGTATGGTCAAACATCCTTCACTATACTGGATTTAGGGCTAGGCTTGGGATTAGATAAAGCATCTGCCGATTATGATAATGACGGAGACAATGATTTACTTACATGTAATGGGCTTTACAGAAATGATTCTGGTAATTTTTCATTAGTAAGCGGAACAGGATTACCAACAATGCCCGTTGGAACTTTGGTTCGATGGATTGATTTCAATAATGATGGTCACCTTGATTTGTATGTAAACTTAAGCTCGAATGTCATATACATCAATAACGGCCAAGGAGTGTTCAGTATGATGAACGTAGGACTACCGAACTTAGGATGTAGCGATGCGGAATTTGCTGATTATGATAACGATGATGATTTAGATGTGATCCTAGTTGGCACTTATTACAATACTAAGATTTACGAAAATGTAAATGGTATGTATGTGTATGTTAATTACGGTATTGATAATCCTTATGCAGGAGGATGTGATTGGGGTGACTATGACAATGATGGAGATCTTGATTTCGTACTGACTGGCAGAATGGGAAACATGAGAATTTATCGTAATGATACCTCACAATCAGGGATTAGATCATTCAACAATGTACTTAACTTTCAAATGCTTGAAGGCTCGGATGTTGAATGGGGTGACTATGACTGTGACGGAGACCTTGATATTCTTGTGATTGGAGAGGTTGGTGATTACAGTTCAAATTATACCTGGGTTTATCGAAATGATAACGGGACTTTCACAAACATTAATGCACCGTTAGTGGGCGCAAATTATGGCAATGTAGATTGGCTCGATTTAGACAACGATGGTGATCTTGATATTATTGCAGGAGGATTACAAAACGAAGCAGCTAATCCTGATGTGCCATATAGCGCTATATATATTAACAACAATGGCTTATATTCTGTGTTAATGGATTTTCCTTATCAGCATTTAGGTATATCTACTTTTGATTATGACTCTGATGGTGATATAGATGTTTATCTAACATATAATTGGTATAATCCACCGAGCTCTTGGCCATATTCTAGTATTATGCTCCGCAATGAGTTTGTACCACCAGGACCACCTGAAATCATAAATGTGATTGAACCCGTTGTGATGAATATGAACGATCCTATTCTAACAATTGTGTTATCGGATTACTTCGCAGATAATGGATCAGCTCTTGTATACAGCTACAGCGGGAACCAGAACATCTCCTGCAATATTATTGAAAATGCACAACTCACATTAGTTCTCTCCCTGAATTGGTACGGAAGTGAATACATAACAGTTAGAGCTACAAATCAATGGAATTATTACGTTGAACAAACGTTTAAAGTCACCGTTATCCAGACCTGGCAAACAACCGAGGATTTCAACCACGCTGGTGACCTTCCAGCCAATTGGACAACTCAGCATAGCGGGACAACAGACTTTCCTTGGCAACCGGTGCTGATCGAAGCAGAAGATTATGCCATGAAAACCACGGCAAATACGGGTAGAACAGCCAATGAACGCTTATTCTCACCAACTTACAATCTAAGTAACTACAAAGACATCGTGGTTTCCTTCGATACCGGTTTTTTGCCTTATGGAACTGGCAGTGGCACCTTTGCCTACACTCTGAATAATGTAACCTATACCGTGGTGGAAACCTTCAGCGCTTCCACCGGCTGTGTGAAGACTTATACAATTCCCAATCTGGATGCAAAACCCTCGGTCAAGTTCCGTTGGTTGTATGCCAATAGCAATACCAATACGGGACAGGAAAACTATTGGATAGTTGATGATTTCAGCATCTTTGGCATTGTGAGTGATACCCAATCACCTATCGCAGTTAACGGTCTTGCACTTGTTTCCCAGTCCTTAAATTCAGCCAGTATGTCATGGCAATCCAGCTCTGATCTTTATTTTGGTAGATATGAACTTTATGTCTCAACTGATGAGCAAGTTAGCACTACTGATCAACTATGGTCTACAGATCAAGACCCCGCTCTGTACAATGTTGGCAATACGACAACCACAATCACTGGCTTGGCTACTGGGGATTACTGGATTGCCATCCGTGCAGTTGATCAGAGTAATAACGCCTCGGCGCTGTCTGATCCTTTGTTTGTGCATATCGATGGAGAAGCACCAGTTTTCAGTAATCCAATTCCTGACTCGCAGCCAGGACCTTTATGGACAAATTCCAGAATAGTGAATATTGGTTGCAGCATAAGTGATTACAGCACGATAAATCCTAATAACCTATTTTATCGTATTGATGCTAATGGCAATGGCTTATACGATGAATCTGAACCTTGGGTAAATGTACCCCAATCTGCTATAGCCACAGGTAGAGATGCTCTTAACATACTTCTGGAAGTGATTTATGCTGCGGATGGAATCTTGGCTTTTGAATTTAAAGCAACCGACTTCTATGGAAACACCGGCTATAGTGGTCAAAACGCACAGGAAGGCATTACTGATGATTGGGTGGTAAGGATAGACGCCCTGGCTCCCGTTTTCAGTTCAGCCATTCCCATCAATCAGCCGGAACCGGATTGGCTTCAAACCCAGGCTGTTCAGATTGGCTGTTCAATTGAGGACATGAACCTGATCCAAACCATAGAATACCGCCTTGACAGCAATGGCAACGGCAGTTATGATCCAGAAGAAGCCTGGCAAAGCTTCACTCCATCCAGAAGCATAAATCGTAACCTCTTGTTGGTGGAAGTTCCGGTGGAATTTGCAGTGGATGGGGTGTGCTCCTTTGAATTCAAAGCCACCGATATGTTGGGTAATGTTTCTTATAGTGGTTTTGACAGCCAGGAAGGGATACAGGATGACTGGGTGGTACGTATGGATACCACAGCCCCAATCTTCATTGATCCCATTCCGGCTAACCAACCCAATCCGATTTGGGATACTCAGTTGGAAGTGCAAATTGGCGCTACGATATATGATTATAACGATATAGATCAAAGTTCAGTTATGTACCGGATCGATCTGAACCGCAATGGCAGCTATGACCTTGAGGAAGAATGGATGACATTAATGCTTAGGGCAGGATCACTTAGAAACAGCATCCTTGCCTCAACAACGATAAATGTCCCCACCGACGGAGTGTATGCCTTTGAATTCAGAGCTGCAGATTCATTTGGAAACGTTGGCTATAGCGGACAGAGTGCAACTAATGGAATTGAAGATGACTGGATGATAAAGGTAGATACAAATCCGCCTTTCTTCTGCTTACCAATTCCTGGAGATCAGCCATTACCACTATGGTCTAACAACTATTCTGTTACTATTGGAGCAACTATACTTGACTCCATCGCTATCGATATGAACAGTGTCCAGTATCGCTATGATCAAAACCAGAATGGGGTTTACGATCCTGAAGAGAATTGGCAAAACATCACACCACAACGAAGTAGAACTTCAAGAAGTATCCAAGTCCCAATTGAAGTTAATCTTGAGCTGAGTTCTGATGGAATATATAAGTATGAATTCAGGGCTTCTGATCCCAATGGGGTGACAGGGTTTAGCGGAATATCTCATTTGCAAGGGATTGTTGATGACTGGATTTTCAGAATAGATACTATAGCTCCTGCTGAAATAACAAACTTCTTTGCTCAGGAGATCACAGATACAAGCGTACAGCTAACTTGGGCAGCATCTGCTGACACTAACTTTCTAGGTTACCGTATCCACTATTCTACCTCGCCTGAGGTGAGTATCGCTGATCCTTGTTGGGATTGGAATAACGATCCCATCTTAGGGTTCGCTGGTTCGAATTTAGTGTCCGCTGTGGTAACGGGTTTAAATCCTGCCACTCGTTATTATTTCATACTTTTAGCAACCGATGAAGTGGGCTGGGTTACCCAATTCCCACAGGTTATTACAGCTATGACAAACTCTTCAGCCGAACCTATGGCTCCCGCAAATCTTACTATCTCAATTGTAAATGGGCTCTTGATCCTGGATTGGGATGATGTAACCCAGGACATCTTGGGAAATCCAATTGTACCAAGTTGTTATGAGGTGTTTGTGGGTGATAACCCTGAGTTTATCTGTAATTTCGATTCCCTGATTAGCACTGTAAATGAATCATATCTGGAGCTTGAGGACATTGTTGAATATGCGGATCGCTTGTTTTTCAAAGTGATAGCTCTAACAGGTATGATAAGAACTACCAAGTAAATATAGTAGATACAAATCAAGGCTCAGGATAAAAGCTGGGCCTGTTTTTATATTTAGTAAACATCAGCCATCGTATTGCACTTCCAATTAAACAGTGGAAACGGAGTTTTCGCTCCGGAAACACTAACAAGATTCATCTTTGATTCGTATTCGTTCTAACCGTCTTTGATGCCGTGTGCCAAGGGCTTTGAGGTATTCACGGGCATCATAAAAATTATTATAGCTGGTCTATTGCCTCAAGGTTATATATCATTGCAATTGAAAAAGATGAGGGAAAACCGGATAAGTTCTATACAGTTTATTTCTATACGCGACTGGTTAGAGCAAGGTAGCCCTTTTTTTGAAAAAGATGTTTTGAGAGTAAAGAAAAAAAGTATCCCCATTTTTAATAAGTTCAGTTACTAAAGAAGAAGGAATATACCGTTTCTACAATTCATCAGGAATTTGCCACTGTAAAAAAATTCCGAATAAGAAAGCCCCATAGTTTATGGACATAGTCAGCAACTAAGGTGCTGAATAAAAATCGTCTAAAAAAAAGGTACGCATTAAGTTCGTTAGCAAACTTCGGTTAATTTGCCAAGCAAGAATTGGTTAGCTCATTTTCTCCCGAACTTTAAAATTTGGAATCGATATTATGTCTTATCCTAATATATTTACCTGTCATCGGGTATTTTCTATTTTAGTATAAACTGCATCTCAGATTCGGGCACCGCTTTTCGCCCTAAGTTGATAGCATAAATCAAGTGTTTATCTAACCTTAATCAAGCGTTAATTATTAACGCTTGATTAAGGGATGTTAAATGATAGATTGATGGCTTTAGGAAAGGTATATAGGAGACAGCTATATTAGGATGATATGGTATAAGTGATTGCTAAAGTTGGTATAATACTGCCTCAATAGGGAAATTATCGCAATATTTCTAAGCTGTTACTTTGATACTTCCAATAGTAATTGAAACTTATAGTTATCATATAGGAATGAATACTTTAGGGAGATGTTTTTCCCCTTTATCACCTAAGCTTATAGAATAAAAACTTGACTTGGATTGAAAAACTGGAAATAATGCAATTTGCAATATGCCTTAACATAGATTATGAGAAACGAGGGATATTAGATTCCCTAAACGAACCGGAGAAAAAACGCGTTGGAATTTACACCAGCATTTGGGAATCAAATTATATAGCAATTAACTATCTATTGTATTTGATTTTTTGTTTTCTTTATCAATAAAATAAAGAAGAGTACTTCTGGTACTAATGGAAATATCGGAAACAGCTTTTATTAATTCAGATATAATATAGATTGATATTAATAAATAAATACCCACTATTATTGATATTACGCTAATGTACCAAGTGTCAATATCAATAAATAGAAGAGAAATAATTATACAAGCAGCAAACATTATCCAAGCAATAACTTTAAGTATGTTTGCCATTTTCACTAATACTGGGTAACATACAGGATAATATAGTGATTTTAACTCAATTGAATTATCTTTAATCGATGCAATAGTATGGCTATTAAAGTTTAACTCTTTATTTTCCTCTTTTTCTTGAGATTTCTTTTTCTCTTTAAATTGAGATATGGTTTTTACTATAATCATAATAAGAATGAAAAGAAAAATAGCACCGATAAATATGTTAAGCCCGTTCATAATAAACTCCTTTAAATATCATAATCTCATTGTTTTTTGAGATAAGAATTATGTCAATCAAATTATATATTTCAGATCCCCCTATTTTTAAAACAGGGTAGTTTAAATTGTTGAGAATCAGCCCATTTACTTTTATATATATAGATGTCTTTCTTTATTACATTACTAAACAATCGGACACTACATTAGTAATTAAACAATGAACGATGCGGTTTATTGCTTACCATAATTTATTTGGATAGAGTATTAAATTAGGGGAAAAAGCTAAATAATTTTGGTGATATATAAGCTTTTATGAAAAAAACCTTGACATTAATTGACAAACTGGAAATAAGATAAATTATAGATTGTGAGAAACGAGGGATATTAGATTCCTTCAAATAACCTGAGAAACAATGAGTTAGAATGGACACCACTTTTTAGGACATCTCAGAGAAAACTAATCCTAAAGAAGGTTTGATATGGTGTTTCAAGATTACTTAATAACATTAGTGAATTATTGGCTTTGCTTAAAAGCAAAGATTATTAGCATATAATAAGATAAAGAGGAGTATAATATGGATTTAACTATTGATATTAGGTTTAGTGTCAGTATGCCCGAATCTGAAAAAGAAGATTTGTTAAATTACTTGGGCATTGAAAATGACACCCTTAATGATTCACTTACCAAGTTAGCCAAAGCTTCAATTGAAGAATATATTTTAATGCTTGCTGGTAACCCGATGTTCTCAAAAGCAGACGAAATCAAGCAGCTACGTCTTTTCTTAATTATCTGTAATTATTTTGATGAAGGATTGCCAACGGTTCAACAGATATCTTCTATGTTTCATATAACAGATACAGCATCAAATACTCTATTAAAGAATGTTCTCTCTAAATACAGTAAAGATTTAGAAGATAGGTTGAATCAATATATTTCCAAGATGTTAGATAATGCAGAACCCCGGGATAAAAAAAAGATTATGGTTTGTACTTCCCCAGAAATTATGGCAAGAATGAATCAAAAGCTAAGCACTGAAGCTCCTAGATTAAAAAAAGTAAATAGAGTACCCGGATCTGTTGGGGAAATTGAATGCAGTGTGGATACTTATAATAAACTAAAAGAATTATATGGACCTCAAAATGGGAAGTAATAATATTGAATTAGTATCACTGCTATTAGTTATATTAGTATTCTTCCTGGATAAAATACATCAAGAATATTTAGAATTTATAAGGTTAAGTACACCTTCAACAGCTCAAAAAATTGAAAGACAAGAGTGGCATTCAAAAAAAATGTCTATTTTCTTTAAAATTTTATGCAGCATTGTCTTTGAAATAGTAATTATAACTGTTTATTCCAGTGTTGTTATTGATGTTTTTTTGAACTATAAATTTAGTTTAAAACATCCAGATATAAATTGCAGCTTATCTGTATTATTCTACTTCTCTGTAATTGCTTTATTGATATATTCTGTTAGTTTAATAATAAAGGTAATAAAAAAACGTTAGCCACTTTTCTTTGTTTACGGTATAAAACATAAAACGCTTTTTTTCTGTTTTAACTCACAATTTTTTCAATTCGGAAAACAGTTAGAGCTTGGTTGTTGGTGAGAAGTTCGTGGGATGGGGTTTTGGGGAAGGCAGGTGAAAATTGTAAGTCAAAACCTTCTGCTGTATGCATTGTGACTTTTCCGAGGGGCTTACGCACCCATCGCTATTTTTGTGTCGCCCTAAAGGGCTTTTGGCAGAGGGCAGAGAGCTGAGAGCTAAGGGTTTTTCGGCCGTTTTTGTATCTCAACCCTCTAAACTTTCTCAACCTTCTAAACCTTATTTTCCGAGGGGCTTACGCACCCATCGCTATTATTGTGACGCCCTAAAGGGCTTTTGGCAGAGGGCTGAGAGCGAAGGGTTTATCCTTGTTGTTCATAAGAAACCAGGTTTTTTGCGTTACAGTTTGCTTGTCGGTAGGGAAATAAAGCGTGAAAAGTGGTTGACCGGGAGGTCAACCTTCCGAAAATAAAGCGTAAGATGTGGTTGACCAGGAGGTCAACCTTCCGAAAATAAAGCGTGAAAAGTGGTTGACGAGGACGTCAACCTTCCGGAAAAAAAGCGGAAGATGTGGTTGACCGGGAGGTCAACCTTCCGAAAATAAAGCAGAAGAGGTGGTTGACCAGGAGGTCAACCTTCCGGAAAAAAAGCGGAAGAGGTGGTTGACGAGGAGGTCAACCTTCCGGAAAAAAAGCGTAAGAGATGGTTGACCAGGAGGTCAACCTTCCTGGAAAAAAGCGGAAGAGGTGGTTAACCGGGAGGTCAACCTTCCGGAGTTGCCCTAAAGGGCTTTCAAAGGGTAAAATGACATCAGCATCTTATAATACCTGTTATAAAAACGGGGGTGGATCTGGACAACTAACAATTTACTTGACACAGGTGGTGTTTGATAAAAGAGAGAACTTATAAGAAGAGTTTTGTACCGGCGCTCGCTGTAGCGCCAATTTTTAGTGTAGTGTTTGTTAAAAGAGAGAACTTATAAGAAGAGAGAAAAATGATGAAAAATAGACATTGCATAATCCCGGGTTTAGCAGTTATCCTGTTTTTGCTTTCCGCTTGTGAATCCGGAGGAAAGCTGCAGGTTTTTAACCATTGTTCATATCCGGCTTATATTAGAGTGGATAATATGGATCAGAAGACAATTCCTGCAGGGGAATCCGTTTCCTATAATATAGACACGGACACCCAAAATGTTTTTACCGGCGAAGTGAAAAAGAAGCTGAAACTATGGTTAGTAGGGGAAACATACAGTATATATGATCAGGTGCAGAATATTTACATTGATTCTACCTGGATTGAAGTGAAAGCGGGGAAAACATACAGCATTTACTGTAATCCCAATCGTGCCAGTGTGAAGATTGTAAACAACTCCGATCAGATAATCACCCAAGCGGAAATTTGGCAACATAGTCCTTTAACTTATTATCAGGTAGGCGTTATGTATAATATTTTACCTGGAGAAAGCAGATTTTTACGAGTGGACTATGGAACGAATTATTACTATCAGGTGGAATTATACCTGCAGGATGAATCCCATTACACTTTTGTAGATAGTGAAGAAATTTTAGGCAAAGATGAGCAGTATTTAGTTACTTTTAATGGAGAATAAAGCAAGCGGGCAAACTTGCGGGGCAAAATAAAAGGACAAGGAGTTAATAATGAAGAGGATCTACCTGGGCTTAATCCTAATCTGCTGTATTCTAAATTTAGGGGCAATCATTCCTCCGGAATACACAAGTTATCCTTTGCAACAAGACCCGGAAGTAATATCCGGCACTTTGGATAATGGCTTGAAATATTACATCAAGCAAAATGCCAAACCTGAAAAACGACTTGAACTTCGGCTTTTCATCAATGCCGGCAGTATTGTGGAAGATGATGACCAACGCGGACTGGCTCATTTTGTAGAACATATGGCTTTCAACGGCACTAAAAACTTTCCCCGAAGCGAAATGGTAGATTATCTCACTTCTATTGGAATGGGTTATCATAATGGCTTAAACGGCGGAACCAGTTATGATTATACAATTTATGAATTTAAACTGCCTACTGACGATGAAACTAAAATGAGAAAAGGAATTTCCATTTTATCCGATATCGCCTGGCAGGTAAGTTTTGAGCCCTCTGAAATTGAACGCGAAAGAGGTGTTGTAATGGAAGAATGGAGATTAGGACAAAATGCACAAAAAAGAATTCAAGACCAAATAGATAAAGTGCGATTTGCCGGTTCGCGTTATGCTGAGCGTAATCCTATCGGCACAATTGAGAATCTTAAGACCTTCAAGCCGGAGAGTTTAATCCGTTATTATCAGGATTGGTATCGTCCCGATTTGGAAACTGTCTTCATTGTAGGCGATTGTGACCCCCAAAAAATGGAGAGCTTGGTTAAAGAATACTTCGGTGTTATCCCTAAAAGAGAAAATCCGCGTCCCCGCTTAAGTTATCCTGTTCCAGATAATATTGAACCGAGAGCGGTTACGGTTTTGGATAAAGAGCAGCCCTACACGATGTTAAGAAGTACCTGGAAGGTTAAGACCACTCCTGTAACTGATTTGGGTTCTCTGTATAAGGAAATGAAACAGGATTTATTTTTCACGATGGTAAATGCAAGGTTGCAAGAGCTTAGTCAACAGCCCGATCCTTCTTTTCCCTATGCCTATATGTATAATGCCAACTGGTTGCAGGGTTTTAATGCTACAGATTGTATTATGATTGCCAATGAAGGTCGCAGCGAAGATGCCTTCAGAACTTTAATAACAGAATTGGCTCGTATTCGGCAGTATGGTTATCAATCCGCTGAATTGGAAAGAGCCAAACAAATAATGATCAGGCAGGCAGAAAAATGGGTTGCTGATAAACCGACAATGGATTCCGAAGATGTGCTTTGGGAACTTTTGGATGCTGTAATGTCTGGAGATACAATCATCAGTGCTGAGTTCTATGAACAGATGCTGAAAGGGCTAATCAATGAAATTGCCTTAAGCGAAGTGAATGACATTGTGGATGATGTTATCACTTCAGAAAATCTTACTTTAAGTTTAGCAGGGACAGATAAACCAGGAGCTAACTATCCTTCTCAAGAAGAGTTACTGGCTATTTATCACCAGGCAATTACTCAAGAATTAGAGCCCTGGGAAGATATAACCGTTAATGAACCGCTTTTGGAAACAATCCCCCAGCCGGGGAAAATTAACAAAGAAAAAGTTTTTCCCAAATCTGGAATTAAGCAGTGGAAACTTTCCAACGGAGTAACCATCTACAGCAAAAAAACAGATTTTAAGGCAGATGAAGTTATCCTTGTTGCTCAAAGTCCTGGTGGAAAAGCAAAACTGAAACCGGAAGATTATAAAGCTGCAGAAATTATAACCCAATATTTTGATGTGTCCGGTTTTGGTAATTTTGATGCTCCTGCTTTGCAAAAAGCATTAGCAGGCAAAATCGTGTATGTTTATCCGACAATTTCTACTTATTACGAGGGCTGGAGAGGTTCCTGTTCTCCGCAGGATTTGGAATTGATGTTCCAATTGCTCTATCAATATAATTATGCACCCAGGTTCAACGAAGAGGCATTTTCCACAGCTGTTGCCTCAACCCGGGCTTGGATTCAAAATCGTTTACTAGAACCTTCCAATGCCTTTTTTGATACTTTGTTTGTGTTGATGTTCAATAATCATCCCCTGAAAAGAAATTTGCATCCTGAAGAGCTGGATAGCATTACTTTAAAACAGGTAAAAGATATTTTCCAGGAACGTTTTGGCGATTACACCGATTTTACTTTTTATGTGGTGGGCAATTTTGACGAAGAACAGTTAAAGAACTATTGTCAGACATATTTAGCCAATTTACCTGTAAAAGGACGAAAAGAAAAAATGACCGATGTCGGCATTAGAGCTTTTACGGGGAAAAAAGAAATCACCTTCAATAAAGGCACTGAACGCAGCTTTGTATCTAATGTAACAAACAATAAGGCATCAATTTCCCCGCAAAATAATGTGCAACAATCTGCTCTGCAGATGATTGCTTACGAAAAACTGAGGGAAAATGTCCGCGAAAATATGAGCGGAGCTTATGTTGTAGAAATTCAAAGCTCTTACGACTATATGCCTGAACCCGGCATTTTCACTTTCACTTGGATGGGCTGCAATCCTGAAAGAGCCAGGGAATTGAATGCCGCTACCTTTACCACTTTGGATAGCTTGAAAAACGGACTTTTTGCAGACAAATACATAGAATCCACCAAAACTACTCTGCATAAAAAGTATGAGGAAAACATCAAATCCAATAGATATTGGGTAAATAATATGAGTGAGAATATTTCTCACAACTTGCCGATTGATTGTTTTCTGGATTATCCCGCCCTCTACGATAAATTGAATAAGAAAGCAATCACCAAAACCGCTAAACAGTATTATGTTTTTGATAAATCCCTGCTTACTGTATATATGTTTCCGGAATAGGAGAAGCACTCGCAGATAGCACAAATTACATAACAGAAGATAGCTGAAAATAAAAGAAGGGATAGCAACTTAAAGAACTTGCTATTCCTTCTTTATCCTCAAAAGTATCAAGATTTACTTAGAGAACAATAATTTTCCGCAAAACGGGTTTTTCTCCTTTAACCTTTATCTTCAGGAAATAAATTCCTGAAGAACTGCGTTTGCCTTTTTTATCTATCCCGTTCCAGAGAAATGTCTTTTCTTCTTGCAGCTTTTTTCTAAATACCAATTGCCCTTTCAGGTTATAAATTTCCACTATAGAAGAGCTATTTTCTGCATTTTTAACTTCCACTTTCAGAACCGAGCCAGATATAAAACTAACCGGATTGGGATATACATCTATGCCAACAGGTTTCTGAATAAGGTCTTCATTACCCACATAAAATACTGTAACATAGTTGCTTGGTTCTGATTCATTTATTCCATCCGTAGCAGTTACATAAAAGTAAGTAGTAATTTGGGGATTAAAGTTAGTAACAATATAATCGCTTTGGAAAAAAGAAATTTCATCTAAAAAAACATCGTTTTCATATATCCGATAGTGGGTCCAGCTGTAATTTCCCTGTGCCGGTGCCTGCCAAAAAAGTTGAAGATGAATATCCATATCGGGATCAAAGGCAAGATAAGAAGGAATTTCACTAATCGGTTCAGGCATAAATAGAGTAACATTACCTGCAGTTAGAGGGTCATTATTACCCGGAAGATAAATTATGTTTTCCGTTGCTATGTTATAATGATTTTGGTAGTGGAAAATTTTTTCTTCCAGACCTTTCAGCCATTTATCTACAACATTTCCAGCGGAGTCCTTCCGGGTAAAAAGTAAAAAAGGAGGGGCAGAATATTCCGTAACGCAATTATTAACTTGCACTTCGGTAGTTACAATAATATTTCCTGGATAGCTAACTTCGGTCTGCTGCCAGCTGTCTCCGGCGTTAAAATTCAAATATTTTTTATAAACGGTTCCCAAAGGCAGTTCTGTAACCACTTCCCCTGCGGGAGTTCGCCAAATGTTTCTTTTCAGGTATAGATAGTCATCTGCAGCATAAACCCAGTCCACTTTATCATAGCTGTATAAACCCCTGCCCATTAATAAAGGATGTAGCGTTAAACTATTCTCTTGAATTGGCTCTCCTACATATTCATAACGAGCAAGAGGACTATCTGTAACTTCAATCATCCCGATATTTACTGAATTTCCAGGATTGGGTGAAAAAACAGTAGGATTGAGATATCCGCCGGCACAACCATAGAATTCTTTTCCTGTTCCCGTTTCGGTTAAAACAACCTGGGCATAAAAATCTGCATTTATATCCGTTTCAATAGAAAAAGTAAGTTCTGAAAGAGGAACTGTAACTTGAATATTACTTTCGGATACAGTAATCAGTTCCAGGCGTGCTGCATCAATTTGGGCTGTGCCATTATAAGTATAACTGCCAATAATAGTTGTATTTTGTACGGGGCTTATAAAGGGTTCAAAATCCACTGTTGGCAAAGCTACATTATCATTGTGGTCATTGATGGTTTGGGCAATTTCTGCTGCTGTAGCCAAACCCCAATAATTATTTTCTGCCATAATAATAAAACCGGCATCGGGATAGGTATCACAATATATAGAATTATTGTGATTATTGGCATCAATATTGTTGATAATAGTGTTTTCGCCTTGAGCCCAAATATGGTTCATAGTCAGATCTCCCAAAATTGGCTTACCATTATTGGTAATGTAAAAACCGGTATAATTACCTTCAATATGGTTTCTTTCAAAATAAGGGATGGAAGTTATTCCTGAAACCATAACTCCTGCTCCGGAATTCATATCCCCTAAAATATAATTACTGTTGATTTGATTATCTGCTACATAACCTGATGCCTGCAACAGATAAATACCAGTGTAGTTATATTCAATGATGTTATTCAAAATTTGAGGATTGATAGAACCCGATGAAGCAATATCCCAGGCAGAAATTCCCTGCTTGTAATTGTGATGGATATGATTATATAAGATATTAGGATTGCATTGATTTACACCGGATTGATTGCCCATTTGAATAGCTGCCCGAAATTGAGGTCCTGTTCCATTATAGCAAATTTCGTTATATCTAATGTAAGCATTGCTGTTGGAAGTGATAAGAATAGCGTTATGACTGCAGTTTTCAATTAAACAATACTCCACTACATTAGGCAAAGGAACTGCAGAACCTATACCAAAAAAATCTATACCCTTTTCACAAAGATTTATATGACAATGAGAGATAGCAATAGGTGAATTTATAGTTTGCACACCATAAGTAGCATATTCAGTATAGACATAATTTAAGTGACTGGTATGCTGTAAATTCTCAAAACGCAAACCGGGCCAAAGAGCAGTAGGATTTGCCTGCATATTTAAGATTCGGATACTATCTGCTTCCGTTCCATAAGCATTCAAAATCCCCTGAACAGTAATTTGATAGGAGCCCAAAAGATGAACTTCCACCCCTGCTTGAATAATTAAAGAATCGTTTGCGGGAACAGTTATTGCTCCAATTACTTCATAAGGATTGTTTACAGGAGTCCAAATTCCGTTTTGGTTTCCACTCACCTGAATGGCAAAACATAAGGAAAGAAGGGTTGTAATACTAAACATAAGAGCTATGCGTTTCATTTTAATCACCTCCTTACAGGTTTGGGACTGCCGAATTCCCTTTTAAGAAAAACCGCACCCTAAAATAAAGAATTATTACCTTAAGTAATTAAATAACTGTGGCAAAGCGGTAGTAAACACTTCGCTTTGCCACTTTCTTCAGCTAAAACTATTGGGAAATCAATTATTGTGAAATTGCCTGAACAGGGCAGGTATCAATGCAAGCTCCGCAATCAATGCAAAGTGACCCGTCACATTCTGCTTTTTCATTTACCATTTTTAAAGCAGAAACAGGGCAAACATCAACGCAGGCAGCACATCCGATACAGGTCTCTTTATCAATTTTGACAGCCATTTTATGTCTCCTTTCGTTTTTTTCTATAATTCTATTTAGCTGAGATTCGTCAAGTAAAATATTATTTTAGGATGGCTTAATTTGTTTTAATAAAAGTTATATTCAGTTTTAAGGGATTTCCCTCCAGAGAATATTTATCGCTTTCTCAGAAAATGCTATTCATAGCGTAAGGCATCTATTAAATTCAGGTTTGCCGCTTTGGAAGCAGGATACCAACCGAAGAAGATACCTATAGCCATAGAAAATCCAACCGCTAACAGAATAGAAAAAGGTGTAACTACAACGCTCCATTTCATTGCATTACCTACAATTTTGGAAGCCCCAAAACCCAGAAGGATACCTATAAAACCACCTAAAATACTAATCGTAACCGCTTCTATAATGAACTGTAACAGAACATCTCTTTTTCCTGCTCCCACAGCCATCCTGATACCAATTTCTTTTATCCGCTCTGTAACTGAAACCAGCATTATATTCATAATACCTATTCCCCCAACCAAAAGAGAAATACCCGCAATGCTTGCCAAAAGAAAAGTCATTGTATCGGAGACCTTACTGGCTGTTTCAGCAATATCTGTTTGTGACCGGACTAAAAATTCTTCGCTGGTAGTTCCTCTATGTCTGCTTTGTAAAAGATCAAGAATATCCTGTTGCACTTCCAATATTTTATCTTTGGAGACCGCAGAAACAATGATCATCATATTTCTCCACCTTCTACCCAGCAAACGAGTATAGACAGTTGTGTAAGGTGCCCAAACACTATCATCCTGATCCGCCCCCATTACATTTTGTCCTTTAGATTCCATCACGCCTTTAACGGTGAAAGGTATATTCCGAATACGGATTATTTGTCCTACAGGGTCCAGATCACCAAAGAGATTTTCAGCTACTGTTTTACCTATCACGCAGACCTTATTTCCATTTTCCACATCGCTGTCAAAAAACAATTCTCCCTGTTCAGGATTCATATTACGAATATAGAAATAATCGGTATCTACACCCATAATGCCGGTTCTCCAATTTTGGGATTCAAATTTCAATTGGGCAAAGCTGTTATAAACAGGTGAGACATACAAAGCACCTTCAACCTGAGAACGAATAGCAAAAACATCATCAAGTTCCAGTAAACTTCCACTCCCAGCTGCCTGACGCACATTGGTTGAACTACGCGTAAAATTTACAGTTACCATCAGCACATTGGTTCCCATTGAAGAAATCTGGTCTTCTACAATCTTTTTGGCACCTTGTCCGATAGCAAGCATTGTTATAACTGCTGCCACGCCGATAATTATGCCCAGCATCGTTAAAAAGGTTCTGGTTTTATTGCGGGCAAGTGATTTGAAAGCAATGCGAATAATTCCTGCTATACTCATTCTTCATCTCCGGGAAGTTTAGGCAGATTGGCTAAATCATAAGCAGCATTATGATAATTATGATTTTCCACATCAGCTATTATGCGTCCATCACGAAAAGTTATCAGACGCTGAGCATACTTTGCAATATCGTGTTCATGGGTAACCAGCAGAATGGTTTTTCCGCTTTTATGCAACTCCTGAAAAATAGTCATCACTTCCAAGCTGGTTCTGGTATCCAAATTTCCGGTTGGCTCATCGGCAAGAAGAAAAACAGGATCATTCACAATAGCACGGGCAATGGCAACTCTTTGTTGTTGTCCACCGGAAAGTTGATTGGGATAGTGTTTTGCTCTATCTGCTATATTAACCGTAACAAGAGCTTCCATTGCCTTTTGATTTCTCTGGTGATGGGACATTTTATTTCTATACAGCAAGGGGAGTTCTACATTTTCCAAAGCCGTTGTGCGCGGTAACAAATAAAAGTTTTGAAAGACATAACCAATCATCTGATTACGAATTTTGGTAAGCTCTGCGGGAGTTATTTCGTGAATTCCTATATCATTAATGTAATATTCACCGCTTGTTGGCAAATCAAGGCAGCCGAGAAGATTCATCAAAGTTGTTTTTCCACTGCCGCTGGCACCCATAATAGCTGCGAATTCACCTTCTTTAATTTGGAGGGAAACACCTCTGAGAGCGTGCACCTGAACTTCTCCCATTTGATATATTTTGGTTAAATTCTCTGTTCTAATCAGCAGATTTGGCATTTTAGAAGCGCCTCATTCCAGGACCACCCTGATTTCCATTATTGGTTTCGGAGCTACTTTTAGAATTTACACTGGTGATAATTGTTTCATTGCCGGAAAGACCTTCTATAACTTCAATATATCCACTTTCGGAAATGCCGGTTCTAATTCCTTTAGGTTTGGGTTGATTATTTTCCAGTACCCATACAAGAGCTGCTTTACCTGAAGAACTTACTTTAGTTGAACTGAATTCCTGTTTTGTTTTAGCGGATTTCTTGGGGCTGAAATTAGCGGTATCAGTTTTTGCAGGTATAGATTTTGTTTTAGCCAGTGAAGCATAAGCTTCTTTTTGGGCATTTTGTAAAAGGTCGTCACTCCATTTATAACCAAGTTGTTCCCATATTTCTTTACTGGGCTTGAAACGGATAGCCGTTTCAGATATGCGCAGCACATTTTCCCGGGATTGAATGATGATAGTTACATTAGTAGTCATACCAGGAAGGAGTTTTTGTTCCGGATTGGCAGCATCAATAATCACACTATAGGAGACCACATTGGATTCCGTTGTAGGATTCAGGCGAATTTGTTTCACATTACCGAAAAAATTTTCGCTGGGATAAGCATCAACACTAAATTCTACAGGTAAGCCAACTTTTATTTTTCCGATATCGGCTTCATCCACATTTGCAGAAATCTGCATTTGATCAAGGTTATTAGCTATTTTGAATAAAGTGGGAGAACTCATACTGGCAGCAACTGTTTGTCCCTCATCAACATCGCGGGAAACCACAATTCCATTTATAGGACTGGTGATATAGGCATTTGCAAGATTCTTTTGAGCACGCTGTAAGGTGAGCTGAGCATTATTAAAATTTTGTTGAGCTGTCTGATAAGCAAAGAGTGCCTTTTTAGCATCATATTCGGGAGTCATCTTTTTTTCCAGCAATTCTGCCTGCAGATCATAATCCAGTTTTGCCTGTTCTAAAGCGGTTTTTGCCTTTGCTAAATCAGCTTTTGCGGCTTCCAGATTGGTGGAAAGGATTTCTGTATCCAGTTTTGCCAGTAATTCTCCTTTTTTCACAGGATCATTGAAGTCCTTATATAGTTTATCTATTTTCCCGCTAACTTCGGTGCCAACGCTAACTAAAACATAGGGATTTAGGGAACCTGTAGCGGTAACAACTTCTCTGATATTGCCAAAAGAGGGAGTTGTGGTTCTGAATTCGGGTTTGTTTCTGGCTTTGCGTAAAGTGCTTATAACGATTATAGCAATAAGAATAAGCGCAATTATGATGATATACTTAAGGTATTTTTTCATTGGTATTCCTTATCAATTATATATATAGAATTTACCTTACCATTTTCCTAACAGGGGTTCAGAAAGAAGATAGTTTATTTCTTCCTGTTTGGCAATAATAGAATAGAGGTTATTATTATAGGAGATGTCTGTTTCAATAAAGTTGGTTCGGGTTTTATCCAGTTCCAGAAGTTCAATAAGTCCCAAGCGATAACGTTCTTCCGCCTGGGTAATTTGTTCTCTGGATTGAGCCAGTTGTTCGCTGTAAAGTTCATTCATTCGTTTTAAGTATTGCAATTCTCTTAAAGCACTGTCGTAATCACGCTGTAATTGATCTTTTTTTTCTTCCATTGTCACTTGGGAAAGTTGTCTGCTGATTTTGGTTCTGGTTCTGCTTTCGGAATTTTCAAAAATATTGAAGAGGGGGTAGCTAAGAGTAAGAGATATGCCGTGATTGGTATTATAACGGTCAAAATCAAAATCCGCACCACTCACGGAACGGTCTAAATTGTAAGCAAGATTAAAGCGGGGAAAATCATCTAGTTTGTTTTGTTTTAATTGCAGATTAAGACGGTTCAGTTCCTGATTGAGGATATTGATGTCTATATTCTTATCTGTCCTAAACTCAGGAATCTCTTTCCGGATATTCAATTCAAGCTCTGTTAGAGGATAACTTTCATCCTGCATTTGGACGAGAGCAAAAAGTTCCTTGCGAGCATTGGCAATTGTATTATCCAGTTGCATTAAAGAGATATTAGAATTTAAAACCGCAATTTCATTCTGCTTTACCTCAAAGGGAGTGGTTTTGCCTAATTGCAAAAGGATTTTGCTTTGTTCCCAAACCCTCGTTTGAATCTGTAAATTTTCTTCCAGAGAACTTCTTTGCTTTTGTGAACTGAGCACTTTTAAATAGGCACTGAAAACATTATAGGCATATGTCTTGCGGGTTTGTTCCAACTGCATATTTGCTGTTTTTGTATCCAAAGAGGCATACAGATAATTGAAGTAGGCAGCATCGTTCAAACTGATGGTCTTACTTAAGGAAAATCCCGCGGAACTGGTTACATCATCAGTTTCCACAGCAGGGTCAAAATCCTTCTTTATTCCTCCGTTAACGGAAGCATCAGGCAATAAATTCCATTTGGAAGTATTCAACATTGATTGGGAACTCTGAGAACTCAGATAGCTCTTTTGCACGCTAAAACTGTTTTCCAAGCCATAAGTTATCAGTTCTTCCAAAGTGTAACTTTGAGCTGCCAGAAGTAATGGCAATAGCATTATTATCACTGTTATAACTTTCATTTTTCCTCTATTTCGCTTTGTTCTTTCCTTTTCCTCGTCTATGTCTTTTTAAACGATACATTTATTTATACCTTTTTGAGCGGTATATCCTGCAACTTATTTTCTTCTCTAAACACAGACCAGTTCTTTTCTTGTTTTTCCTAACCGCATTTATCGTCAATCATTTTTTGCTCCGGATCGTTGACATCCCCGTCAACCCAAACCACCGGATGGTTGATGTCCTCGTCAACCCTAAATAAGAAAATGAATTGAAATAGTAAATTTAGGGAAAAATAGGTAGGTAGATTTTTAATAAACGACGGGGACGTCGTTTTTCCACGACGGGGACATCGTTTTTCCGGGACGGGGACATCGTTTTTCCGGGACGGGGACATCGTTTTTCCGTTAGATTAAAGCAGTCATTCTTTCATAGCCCTTTACGGGAGGAAGAATACCTGCTTCAACAGCATTTTTTACGCTTATGCAGGACAAATTTTCCTGATATATCTGCTGACGAGTTATGGTTTTCAGATCTATTTCCGGATTCATTTTAGCCATATTTGCCATTAAGCGAAGATATAAATTTACCCAAGAGCGTAAATGTTTGGGACTATTTTCCCGCAATCCATTGTAACGCATTAAATAGAGTCGTAAATCATCCTTGTATTCTTCCGCAGGTTTCAGAGCAAATATGTTGTGAGAAATATTACCAATTCTGGCATTTTCAGCAGTTAATCGGGGATAAACTCTCTTCCGGGCATAAACAATACCGGAACTTCTATCATAACAAAACACCAGTCCATCAGCTTTTCCGGTGTAGCCAGCCAGTCCATATTGAAAATTAACTTTCATTTTTTTTACTCCTTTTGGGGTTCTCACTTATATAGAGAGTGACAAAATTGAGGAGGTGGTGACAAATCTTAGGCATAATATTGGGTGCTATAAAATATGCTGATCGCAACTAATCAAACATTGCTTATAGAAGTTGTGCAGGCAATATGATCCCCGTATCATTCCCATATCACGATACGGGAAGCATAAGGGAATCTCTTGTCCGGTATATTTCCTCCCATTTTGTCCGCAAAATAATTAGGTTACCTGTATTCTTACTTTGATTTCGGGTAAAAAAGTGCCAAGACATAGTTTTGCACCCGCAAAAAAGAGAAACTTATTGACAGTCAGGTTGTAATTTTAAAAAGAGGTTACAATCTGAATATGTTTGTTATGTGTTTTTTTTAAGTGACAGAAAGCTGTCTGCAGTATGAGAAATCATATATAAAAATAAATTAAATTCAAAAATAATATAAAGGAGACCAAAATGTCTTTCAACCTTAAAAATCGTAACTTTCTTACCCTGATGGATTTTACTCCGAAGGAAATTCAATATCTGCTTGATCTTTCTCTCCAGCTAAAAAAAGCCAAATATGCCGGCACAGAACAGCAAAAATTAAAAGGGAAAAACATTGCTTTAATTTTTGAAAAAGACAGCACTCGCACCCGTTGCGCCTTTGAAGTTGCAGCTTTAGACCAAGGTGCCCACACAACTTATTTAGGTCCTACTGGCTCACAACTAGGCAAAAAAGAATCCGTTGCCGATACAGCAAGGGTTTTAGGCAGAATGTATGATGGTATTGAATACCGCGGATTCGGACAGGAAATTGTGGAAGAACTGGCAAAATATGCCGGTGTTCCGGTTTGGAACGGTTTAACTGATCAGGATCATCCCACTCAAGTTCTGGCTGATTTTTTAACTGCATTGGAATATATAAACAAACCCCTGAACGAAATGGTGTTTGTTTATTGCGGAGATGGACGCAATAATATGGCAAATGCTTTGATGATTGGTGCTTGCAAAACCGGAATGGATTTTCGGATTGTGGCTCCCAAAACGCTTTTTCCCGACCAAAATTTAGTTAATAAATGCCTGGAAGTTGCTCAGGAAACCGCTGCCAAAATCACTCTAACAGACAATATTGATGAAGGAGTGAAGAATGCAGATGTCCTTTATACCGATGTTTGGGTCTCTATGGGTGAGCCGGATAGCGTTTGGGAACAAAGAATAAAACTGCTAAAACCCTATCAGGTTAACGGCACAATGTTGAAAAAAACCGGAAAAAGCACTACTATATTTATGCACTGCCTGCCTTCCTTTCACGATTTGAAAACCAAAATCGGCAAAGAAATATATGAAAAATTCAATTTAACCAGTATGGAAGTTACCGATGAGGTCTTTGAAGGAACTCATTCCGTTGTTTTTGATGAAGCCGAAAACAGAATGCATACTATTAAGGCAGTGATGGTTGCTACTTTAGGATAAATCTGAAAATAATAATAAAGCAAGCTGTGGTTCCTCCCGGCTTGACTTTTTTCTTCTTGACGGGTTTTGGGAAAATATGTAAAAGTGATTATATTATAAGTGAGGAGGTGAAGTGACTTTATGAACAATAATGACTATGAATTATACCTTGGTAATGCTCTGGAAATTCTGCAAAAGATTGAAAAAGAGTCGATTGATTTAGTAGTAACATCACCTCCTTACGCAGACAGCAGGACTAATACCTACGGGGGTATAAAACCGGATGAATATAATGAATGGTTTCTACCCGTAACACAAGAACTATTAAGAATTCTAAAACCCACGGGAACATTCATCCTGAATATTAAAGAAAAAGTAGTTAACGGCGAAAGACATACTTATGTAATAGAATTGATTTTGAATATGAGAAAACAGGGATGGCTTTGGACAGAAGAATTTATCTGGCATAAAAAGAATTGCTACCCGGGAAAATGGCCTAACAGATTTCGGGATGCCTGGGAAAGATTATTACAATTCAATAAAAACAAATTTTTTAAGATGTATCAAGAAGAAGTAATGATACCCATAGGTGACTGGGCAGAAAAGCGACTTTCCAACTTAAGCAATACCGATAAAATTAGAGAGACCTCCAAAGTAGGCAGCGGATTTGGTAAAAATGTATCTAACTGGGTGGGTAAAGATAAGGTCTATCCTACAAATGTTTTACACTTAGCTACTGAATGTGGTAATAAAAATCATAGTGCAACCTTCCCTTATGCACTACCGGAATGGTTTATAAAGCTGTTTACAAGACCAGGTGATGTGGTTTTAGACCCTTTTATGGGTTCGGGAACTGCTATTTTTGCTGCTTTGAATATGGGGAGAAAAGCAATTGGAATAGATATAAATCCTGAATATTATAACTTAGTTTTGGGTAAAATTCAAAATCAGCAACAAATTTTGTTTTAAGCGAGGTTATTCGTGATTGATGAAAATATCTTGATGGAATATGTAGAAACGCATATTGAAATTTTTCCTAACAACAGAATTATAAATATCAGCAATTTGTAGCTGCCAAATATATTAAAACATAAAAATCCGTATCTGTTTAGAGCAAAAAATATTCTTAATGCTGGGGAATTAATAAAAAACATTCTGGATGCTCACTTATCTTCTGCTGAAGAAACGATGTTTGGTGAATTTCTGGAAACTTTAGCTATCTATATTTGTGGAATGATTTATGGTGGAGTGAAATCATCTTCTCCAGGCATAGATTTGGAATTTAATAAGGAAAACAAACGCTATATTGTCTCCATAAAATCAGGTCCTAATTGGGGTAATAGTCGTCAAACGGCAAAAATGATAGATGATTTTAATAGAGCTGCCAGAATTATTCGTTCCAATAATAAAGAAACAACAGTGATTGCAATAAACGGTTGCTGTTACGGAAAAGATGATAAACCGGATAAGGGTTCTTACTATAAACTCTGTGGACAGCGTTTTTGGGAGTTTATTTCCGGTGATGAAGAGATGTATACAAAAATTATTATTCCTCTAAGCTATAAAACTAAAGAGAAAAATGATAATTTCTATGCAGAATACGCTAAACTAATCAATAGTTTTACTGCAGAGTTTATTCAGGACTTTTGCGACAAAGGTATAATAAACTGGAATAAATTATTGAAATTTAATTCAGGTAAAGCAGACAGTAATAAGTCCTAAAAGTTATTAGCTATTATGGATATTACTTCAGCAGCAGTATTTTCCGGGTTTGAATGTTTTTACCTTGTTGTGCCTTAATAAAATAGATACCCGAGCTTACTTTTTTACCAGCGTTATCATTACCTTCCCAGGAAAGAGTATTTTTTTCATTCGGAATTGCCTGAAAAAGGGTTTTTACCAGCTGTCCCTTTAGGTTATAAATCTTCACTTCCAAAGGGGCGTTGTTATTTTTACAGAGGATATTTATTTGGGTAGAAGCAGAAAAAGGATTCGGTTGATTAGGCAAAAGGGAAATTTCCGGAACGGGATTATGGACCTCATCTGCTGCCGAAACAGGAAAGCCAAAATAGTTCTCTATAATGTAATGCACAACTTGACGGCTTTGGTTAAAATCCATATAGTAAAGAGGAAAGCTAAAGGTTACCGTTTTGCCTGAAAAATAAGTGTTTTGAACTCCTACCGCTCCACCGTTCAGAACTCCCTGAGGTGAATTATTCTCATAAGCAGAGGCATAATGATAAACAGGAACGGCTTGAGCATTTGTGCTTAATGCTTCTATCTGATAAAGGTGTCCATTAAAAGAAACAGGAACTTTATCGGGGTCAACCTGAATATCCAGATAGCCCGGATAAACACTTTCTGCTTTATTGAATCGGGCTTGGATAGTGTAATCTATTCCGCTGATACCTAAAACTTCATTAATAAATGTATCTTCGGAAAAAACAGCAGGATAATCTGCATTCAGTTCAAAAGCCAGTCCTGGATGAAAAACACTGAAAAGAACTTTACCTCCATAATAAATATAGTTCTTTAAAGCTGCTTGAACTTGATAGGGATAAGTCATATCTGAAAAATCGTTACTATGCCAGATGATAACGGAATAAATACCAATATCACACAGTCGTAAGTCCTCCGTAAAATCAGCTAAATCAAAATGAGCAGGATTCCATAAACCTTCTAATAATTGGTCATAAAAGTTATCTACTGCTTCATCAGTTAGCTGAAAAGGACTGCTTCCGCTCAAATCTGCCGTTTCATCAATAATTAAAAGACCGCAGTTCATACTTAAAGGTCTGGTTTTGAGAGCCGGGGTAAAAGAACTGCTGTTATTATCATTATCAAAAGCACATAGAAAATAGTAATAATAAAATTCACCACCCTGAACATTAGGGTCAATATAACTGCTTGCACTTGGAGGCAAAGTAGCAATAAGTGCTCCCGTTTCGGAACCATTCAAAGAACGGTATAATTTATAACCCGCTAAATCAAGCTCCGTATTTGCCGCCCAGATAAGCTGAACTACATCCGGTAATGGATAATCTGTAAAGTTGACAGGTGTTTGAGGTATTAACATGGGAATACACTGAGTTGTAATAGAATAGCTTTCAATGCCGGAAAAATCAACTGAAGATACGGCAAAGTAATACAGCTGTCCTGTATTTAATCCGCTAATGCTGATTTGGTTATTCGTTGTAGTTTGAGAATTAGTATAGTTATTCTGTGTTATTCCCCAGGAAATATGATAATGCGAAAAATCGGGATCAAGAACAGGACTCCAGGAAAGATGAACACTATTTCCCGTTCCTTCATCCTGAGCTGTAAGATTTACAGGTGGAGATAGCATAGTAGCAAAACTTACAGTTACAGCAGTTGAAGCACGAATTACTTCAGCACAATAACCAGGATCAAGATTGGTAACGGTATCATTATTACTATGATAGACGGGAGAAAAGTTATACTCCTGGAAATAAACAACCGGAAAACCGTGTTGCCAGAATGAATGACTATCACTGCTGGCAGAATTAAGATAACCATAAACAGGTTGCAAACTTGTATATTGAAAAGTTAACATTGCTGCATAATCCGTCTGAGCTATGAAACCATCATAGGGCATTAATAAAACTCTTGGATCATTGGGATTGGGACTTGTGTTGGCTATCATATCGTGATTTAGCATTAACCGGATATTCATATTTGTCTGATCTGCCATAGTGGCATAATACCATGAGCCCCAAAGCCCGAATTCTTCAGCGGCAAAAGTAACAAAACGAATAGAACATTTGGGTTGATAATTATTTGCCATCATTACTCTTGCCATTTCTAAAGCGGCAACTGTACCACTGGCATTATCATCTGCTCCGGGAGCAAAAACAAAAGGATTATCGTAAGTTATGGAATCATGATGACCACCTACGATAATATAAGTATCGGGATATAAAGTTCCCGGAATTGTTGCTACCACATCATATTGAGTAGTTTCATTCCAATTGAAGCTATTCAGGTTTGCATTACTAATCCCAAAACGCTGGAATTGGGATTTGATCCAGTTGGCAACAGCTAAATGGTTATCAGCTAAAGCATAACGCGTAGAAAAATTCTGCAGGGCTTGAATAAAATATAAAACGCTATCAGCCGAAATATCACTAATCATATCTTCTATATCAGTCCGTATAGAACTAATTGCTGACGGGAAAGAAAAAGGTTCAGGAAAATGCATTGGTTCTAAAAGTAAAGGGACAAAAGGGTTTTGAATCCTCTGCCGAAGTTGGATTTCATCTTGATCGGTTTTAATTAATACAACTGAACCCATTTCCAATAAGACCTCTCCTGCAGTGGAAAAATCAAACTTGGGGTATCTATCGCCAATAGTTATTAAATAGAACTTTCCGCTTGTTAGAGTTCCCAGTTTTATAGCTCCTGGATAATTATCCCTGTTGGAACCGGCAATAACATAGAAATCGTTGTAATAATATATTTCCAAATCACTCTCAGAAAGGTCTTGAACTGCTTCGCGTAGTGTTTTTTCTTCTTTAGATAAAGATAGTTCTGATACCGGTAAACCGATTAGATAATTGGAAACTGCACATAAAAAGCTTAAAGACAGTAGGGCAAAAATTAGCAGCAAAAACTTTTTCATCTAAATCTCCTTTAGTATATCTACATTATATAAGATAAGCAAATATCATTCCTGTTAACTGTTTTTTTACACCGGGGACACCGAAAAAAAGATTGAAGGACGAGGATTTTTTAACCCCCGAAAATACAGAAAGGATGTATAATATTTTTCCCTGCTTCATTATTAGTGTTTAATTTATATAGTTTTAACGGACAATTTTGATTCCTGATTTTTGTGTCTACTTTCATCTCACTCTTTTTTTTCTCTCTTTATAAAAAACCTCTTTTCCCCTTTTTCTCTTGGTAAAATTTCCAATTTCTCATTGACAAAATCCTAAGCCCAAAACCTTATGCTTGATAGTTCATTATTTGTTCTATAATGAGCTTTGCAGGATGGAGAAAATATGAAAATTCTGATTACAGGTGGAGCCGGATTTATCGGTTCCCATTTAGCAGAAAAGCTATTGCAGGAAGGAAACGAAGTTTTTGTGATAGATAACCTTTCCACAGGTCGTCTGGAAAACATAGAGTCCTTTAAAGATAAACCCAATTTTCACTTAACTATTGGTAGTGTTCTAAATCGTGAACTTTTAGAAAAATTGATTAGTAATGTAGAAAAGGTGTATCATTTAGCTGCTGCCGTGGGTGTAAAATATATTATTGAAAATCCTCTTTTATCCCTGAAAACAAATATTATGGGTACCGATAATGTTCTGGAACTGTGTAATAAATATAAAGCAAAGGCACTTATCGCTTCCACCAGTGAAATTTACGGTAAAAATGAACAAATACCCTTTTCGGAAACAGATGACCGTTTACTTGGTTCAACTCATATCAGTCGGTGGGGTTATGGTTGCAGTAAAGCAATAGATGAATTTTTAGCTCTGGCTTTCTTTCGCGAGAAAAAACTACCGGTAGTAATAGTTCGTTGTTTTAATACAGTAGGTCCCAGGCAGACAGGACAATATGGAATGGTGCTACCCAAATTTATTAAAGCTGCTTTACTTAATCAGCCACTGTTGATTTATGGTTCAGGAGAGCAGACACGTTGTTTTGCAGATGTTTCAGATGTTGTGGATGCTTTTATAAAATTAATGAACACTCCTGAATGTGCTGGTGAAATTTTCAATGTTGGAACAACGGAATCCATTTCTATAACTGATTTGGCAAAAAAGGTTAAAGATATGTGCCACAGCAAATCCCGTATTGAATATATGAGATATGAGGATGCTTTTGAAGAGGGTTTTGAGGATATGATGCATCGGCAACCGGATTTAACAAAAATAAAAAATTTCATTGGCTGGGAACCCAAACAGAAATTAGACGATATCATTAGCAGGATAATTGAATATTATGAAAAGTAGATTATTGCTGATTCTCTTAATGAGCTTGAGCTTTCTTTCAGCTCTAAATCCTACCCCAACGGAAGAAATAATCCCTATTTCGGTAAGCTTAACGGGCTATGTAGAAAACCCTGGGGTTTATCAAATGACCCCTGTAAACCGTCTTTCCGATCTTTTATTGCTAAATAAAATAGCCACGCTGGAGAAAGTAGAAAAGACACAAATATTACAGGAAAAAAGTGTTGTGGTTCCTAAACCGGCTGAATTATTGAGTCCTCCAAATCCTGAAAAAGAAAAAGAAAATATAATAACCTTGGAGAATAATCAGGGTCTGCGCAGTATTCAAATAACCCGCTCCGGAAAAATAGAGACCTACGATTTGATGAAGTTTTACCGTTTGGGTGATATCAGTCAGAACCCTTTTCTTAAAGATGGCGATGTAGTTTTTGTTCCTGCAATTAAGTATTTTATCTCTATTAGCGGAGGGATAAATTTGCCTGGTGAACTGGAATTTGTTGAAGGTGATAAACTTGGCACAATAATTGATTTGTCTCTCGGCTTTACTTTTGATGCCGATATTTCTAAAGTTCAACTCTACCGCTATAAAGAAAACAGAATTGATTATGATGTTTTAAATTATGATCTGAAAGCCAATCCTGCTTTTTGGGATTTACCGTTAAAAGCAGATGACCGAATTCTAATATTCAGTGATTCTGAAATTAGAACCAGGCAAAGAATTAAAATCTACGGTCAGGTTAAAAACCCTGGTGAATATGTTATTGATGCCAATACTACCTTATATGAAATTCTGCAACAAGCAGGAGGATGCACTAAACGCGGAGATATAAAATCAATGGTCTATTACAATGAAAATATCAGTGCTGAGCCAGACCCCTATCTGGAATTGCTGATGCAGAGAAGTATGAGTGATATGACCCCCTTGGAATATTCCTATTTACGCAATAACTTAATGCAACTGAAAGGAAAATACAGTATAGACCCTGTTAAAATGATAAATAGTGAAGGCAAAGAGGCAAATCCATATCTGCTTGATGGCGACCGTATTTATATCCCCGAAAAAATTGATATGGTTTGGGTTAGCGGTCAGGTTAAAAATCCAGGTATGATTTCCTGGGTGGAAGGAAAGGACTGGGATTATTATATTCAGGCAGCCGGTGGTTATACTAATAACCGGAAAACAGGGAAAGGTAGAATTATTCGTGGAAATAGTGGAAATTGGGTTAAGCCCGGAAAAAATGTCGCTATCAGAGCTGGTGATACCATTTTTGTTCCTGCTCAAACAGACAGGTCTATGTGGACAGATGTAAAAGATATTGTAACGCTTACTTCTTCTGTTGTAACTATCATTTTGGGTATTAGAACTTTTACCAGGAACTAAAGGAGAAAGAATGAAAGTTCCAATGCTGGATTTACAGGCACAATACGAACCATTGATGCTGGAAATTAGAAAGGCACTGGAAAGGGTTTTTGCTGAACACCAATATATTATGGGACCCCAAGTGAAGGAATTTGAAGATAAAATGGCTAACTACCTGGGGATTAAAAATGCAGTAGGTTGTGCTTCCGGAACAGATGCTCTCGTTTTAGCTGTTAAAGCCTTGGGAATTGGAAAAGGTGATGAAGTAATAACTACTCCCTTCAGTTTTTTTGCCACTGCTTCTTCTATCTGGCGTAATAATGCTACTCCTGTTTTTGTGGATATAGACCCTCTCACTTTCAATTTGGATACCGAAAAAATAGAATCAGCTATAACAGAAAAAACCAGGGCAATTCTGCCGGTTCATCTGTTCGGTCAATGTGCCGATATGGATTCTATTATGGCTATTGCTCGTAAATACAATTTGTATGTTATTGAAGATAACGCTCAGGGTATAGGTTGTACTTGGAACGGAAAAATGAGCTGTTCTTTTGGAGATATTGGAATTCTATCTTTTTTCCCTTCCAAGAATTTAGGTGCTATGGGTGATGCAGGAATGTGTTTAACTAATAATGATGATTATGCATTTAAATTACGACAATTGAGAGTCCATGGAGAAAATCCCAAATACTATCATCAATGGGTTGGTTTAAATAGCCGCTTAGATACTTTGCAGGCAGCTGTTTTAAGTGTTAAACTGGACTTTCTGGATTCTTGGAGTAAAAAAAGGCGTGCCAATGCTGATTTTTACAATGAACACTTGAAAAATGTTCCCGGAATACGCCTTCCCCATATAGACCCCAAAGCAGTAAGCATTTATAATCAATATACCCTTGTTTGTGAAAAAAGGGATAAACTGATGGCATACTTAAAAGAAAAGGAAATCGGCTGTGCTGTTTATTATCCTTTACCTTTACATTTACAGGAATGTTTCAGTTCACTTGGTTATCATAAAGGAGATTTACCTGTAGCAGAAGAAATGGCGGATAAAGTTCTTTCACTTCCAATTTATCCTGAGCTTACAGAAGAACAGAAATTATATGTATGTAAAACCATAACTGACTTTTATTCCCGTTAAAGGAAATAGAAATATGCACTTTATTGTTTGTATTAAACAAGTTCCCGGCACTACTGAAATCAAAATTGACCCCAAAACAAATACCTTAATCCGGGAAGGTGTAGAAAGTATTCTTAACCCTTTTGATGCTTATGCTATTGAAGAAGCGGTGCGCTTAAAAGAAAAATATGGCGGAACTGTTACAGCTATTAGTATGGGTCCCAATCAATGTGAGACAACTTTACGCGAAGCAGTTTCCTTAGGTGTAGACAATATAATTTTACTTTCGGACAGGCGTTTTGCTGGTGCTGATACTTATGCTACAAGTTTAACCTTGGCTGCCGCTATCAAAAAAATAGGGGACTTTACTCTTATTTTAACAGGGCAACAGGCAATTGATGGCGATACAGCTCAGGTAGGACCTGGCATTGCAGCTCATTTGAATATTCCGCAGACCTGTTTTGTCCGCAAAATAGAATCCTTTGATGAACAACAGGCAGTAGTAGAACGCTTGCTGGAAGATGGTTTTGACCGTGTTTCAATGCAGCTTCCAGCTTTAATTTCCGTAGTGAAAGAAATCAATGTTCCCCGTTTACCTTCTTTAAGAGGAAAACGCAATGCTAAAACAGTTCCGCTAACTGTTTGGAATTGTGACGCTTTGGGGCTGGATGAAAAAGAAACAGGACTGAACGGTTCTCCAACACAGGTGCTGAATATTTTTTCTCCTCATCACGAAAAGCAGGTGGAAAAGTTTGAGGGAAATAGTGATGAAGCAGTGGAACTAATTGTGCAGCGTTTAGTGGACTTAACTAAGAGATGATTAAATATCCAGAAATAAACCCTGATATTGTTAGTTTTAGCATTGGAGGGTTAAATCTGCATATTCGTTGGTATGGCTTTTTTTATGTGCTTAGTTTTATTCTTGCGTTCTTTTTATACAAGCCGTTTTTAAAAAAGAGAAACATCAAGCTTACCAGAGAGCAATACGAATCCATCATCTTTTATGTTATGCTGGGTGTTATATTAGGCGGGCGTTTGGGTTATATTCTTTTTTACAATCTGGGCTATTACATTTCTCATCCCTTATTGATTTTTGCCGTTTGGGAAGGAGGAATGAGCTTTCATGGAGGTGCTTTAGGGGTAATTATTGCCGGGCTGATTTATTGTCATAAGCATAAGCTGAATTTTTATGCTCTGGCTGATTCCGCTATTCCTATTGTAGCCATAGGTTTAGGACTGGGACGTTTAGGTAATTTCATCAATGGCGAATTATGGGGAAAGCCCACACATTTACCTTGGGGAATGATTTTCCCCGGAGCAGATAATTTACCTCGCCATCCTACTCAGCTCTATGAACTTTTTCTGGAAGGCATTGTGATGTTTGTAGTATCTTATTTTCTGCTGAAAAAGCTGAAAAAAGAAGGGCTGGTATTCTGGAGTTTTATTGGTTTATATGGGATTTTCAGGTTTTTAATAGAATTTGTGCGCGAACCCGATGATATTGATTTTTATACCCGTTTTGGTTATATTTTCGGCTTTATGAGTATCGGTCAATTCCTCAGCTTAATAATGATTATTGCAGCTATCTGGGGTTTTTACAAAATCAATGCTCGCCACAAAAAAACACAAAATCCTCACATTTAATTTGCTTTCCATCCGTTTTTGAACGATAATATTATTGAGGTTAATAATGAAGAAAGCATTAATAGCTGTTCTAATTATCACTGCTATTATCATTTCTGCCTGTGCAGCACCCAAAGGTAAAAGCGAAGAAGAAAAATTACGCCAACAACTGAAAAAATGGGAAAGTTTTGATAGCCAGGGCATAGCAGAGGTCTCTTATAAAAGCTTAGCTATTCGTAAAATGTTCAGTGCCGCTAAAAATGGTAGTCAATTACGCTTTGATCTTTTTGACGGCGGGCTTTTAGGTTCGGCAGGAGAACCGCTACTGACTATGTATCTGGGAGATTATGTGGTGGTTAAATCTCCTTTTATACCAATGCTGGAGCTTTTGGACTTCACACACACTGCTCCTTTACAGAGCTTAAAATTATCTGCCAATACCGATTCCCTGATTGCACTTTACGGGGAAAGAATTATTAAAAATAAGAAACTGGAATTGAATGGAGTAACTATCAATTTCAATGAGGACTACCTTTTAGACAGCATTTCGGAAAAAGAAAACCAGACCAGGATTCAGGCTCTATACAATAGCCGGGGAGACCTCTCCGAATTAGTTGTAACCAGCATAGATAACATTGCTCTGAGAATGAGTTTTGATAAAATTGAATATGTCCAACCTCAAATTATTCCTCTGCCCAAACCTGAACTTTCCTTTACGGAAGATACCTTAAAAGGACTAAATAATTTGAATTTGGAATCTCTGTTGAAGGAATTTCTGCAATATAAAAAAGAAGGACAAAAATGATTCCACGTTATTCCAAACCCGAAATGGAAAGAATTTGGACAGTAGAAAATCGTTATGAATGCTGGCTGGAAGTTGAATTAGCAGCCGCCAGAGCAATGTTTGAAAAAGGGATTATTCCTAAAGCCGACTGGGAAATAATTAATGCGAAAGCCGATTTTGATACTAATAGAATTGACGAACTGGAACAGATTACCAGGCATGATGTAATCGCTTTTTTAACCAATGTAGGGGAAAATATAGGTCCTGCCTCCCGTTGGCTCCATTTTGGTATGACCTCTTCCGATGTTTTAGATACTGCTACAGGGATGCAATTAAAAAGCAGCGGGGAGCTTATTTTGGCGGAATTAAGTCGCTTAGCAGAAATTCTTAAACTGAAAGCTAGGCAGTATAAAAACACAATTTGTATGGGTCGTTCGCATGGAATTCATGCAGAACCGACTTCCTTCGGCTTAAAGTTTGCTCTTTGGTTTGAAGAAGTTGGGCGTAATATTAAGCGTTTGAACGAAGCAATAGAGGAAGTTAGCGTAGGTAAATTTTCTGGTGCTGTAGGTAATTTTGCTCACTTAAGTCCGGAAATTGAAGAACTGGCTTGCAAATATCTGGATTTGCATCCCGCAAATGTTTCCACGCAAGTTATTCAAAGAGATAGATATGCTTTTTTTCTTTCCGTTTTAGCTTTAATTGCTTCCGGCATAGAAAAAATAGCTTTAGAAATAAGGCATTTGCAAAGAACTGAAGTGCAAGAAGTGGAAGAGAACTTTTCCAAAGGGCAAAAGGGTTCTTCTGCAATGCCGCATAAACGCAATCCTATCGTTAGTGAACAGCTTTGCGGTTTGGCAAGAATTTTGCGTTCCAATGCTATAAGCTCTATGGAGAATAACGCTTTATGGCATGAACGCGATATTTCCCATTCCAGTGTGGAGCGTATTATTTTGCCTGATTCCTGCATTTTGATTCACTATATGCTGGATAAAACCTGTTCCCTGATAGAAAATCTGGTGGTTTTTCCCGAAAATATGCGAAAAAACCTGGAACTTACTAAAGGACTTGTCTTTTCTCAAGCATTGCTTTTGCATCTTGTCCAAAGCGGTTTAACCCGCGAAAATGCCTATTCCCTGGTGCAGCAGGAAGCAATGAAATCCCGGGAAACGAGCAGTAATTTTTTGGATAATGTTTTGGCAAATAAGGAAATAACTTCTGCCCTTGCGGAAAGTAAAATTCGGGATATATTTTCTTATGAACGCTATCTTCGGAATGTGGATTTTATTTACCGGCGATGCGGAATTTTATAGCCAGGGAGCTTAAAGATGAAGAAATATTTAA
>Ga0209201_1000872_pt1 | contig 38799 bp, 31 predicted proteins | sample AD_UKC055_MetaG_FD_184411 | JGI IMG/M metagenome (GOLD analysis project Ga0209201, IMG submission 184411) | Active sludge microbial communities of municipal wastewater-treating anaerobic digesters from USA - AD_UKC055_MetaG (SPAdes) (version 2) | ecosystem: Engineered > Bioreactor > Anaerobic >... | reverse complement strand
CGAACCCGGGAGCTCTTCAGCGAGCCCCACGGGCCTTACCGGGCTGGCCCGGAGGGCCTGAACGATATTCGGGTAGTCGCGGGTACGGGGCTGAATTGCCTCATCGCCGGTTACGTGGTCAATACGCTGAACCAGCCTACCCGGGCCTGGGTGAAGTGCGTGCCTGCCGGCGTCGAGGCCCTTTTGCATCCCCGTCTTGTTGAGAGCGATTCTGAGGGCAGGTTCTTGATCCCGGAATTGGCTTCCGCGGACTACGACCTGCAAGTGGGGAGAAGCGTTTTGGGCCATATCACCATGTCTTGTACCGCCGCGACGGTTCATTTGAATCCCGGGCAGAAGCTCACTGGAGTGCGGCTGGTCCTCGACGAATCAGGGGTACTGACGATTTCGGGCCGCGTGCAAGGTGAAGACGGCGCGCCCGTCCCCTACGCAATGATGTGGGCCATATCGGACAACGACAGGATACAGCACCATTCCGACGACCAGGGCAACTACGAACTCCGTGGATTGTCTGAAGGCGTGTACCAAATGTGGGTGCGAGAGACTCCGCCCTACGGCAAATCGAAAACTCGACTTGTTGAAGCGGGCAGCCAAGGGGTGGATTTTGTTCTTCCGCGGCTTCCTTCCATCGAAGGACGGGTGGTCGATGCCCGAACCGGTGCGCCGGTAACGGAGTTCGAGGTCGCCTCGGTACGTTCGGAAACGCCGTCATCGGAGCAGTTGAACGGGGCGTTCCAGCAAGTATCCGATCCGGAGGGCCGTTTTGTCCTCGACGGAGTTAGGGGGATCTGCGTAATACTTGTCCGGGCGCGCGGATACTTCGCGGGTACGTTGAACCTGGGCATCGTTCGTACAGGGCAGACGTATACGGGCCTGCGGATAGCGCTGAAACCCGGCGGAGCGCCTATCGAAGGCCAGGTCTGCGACCCGGACGGAGGCGCCGTAGCGAACGCACTCATTTTCCTGGGCGGTGTCACGCGTCCGTACGATGCGCACAAGGCCGTCGCCACGACCGACCGAAATGGCGCGTTTCAACTCGATCCGTCCATGGTTCCCGTATCGGGCGAGGTCATGCTGTCGGCGTTCGCGCCGGGGCACTCCCTCACCAGCGTGTTCGTGGCAGCGGGGGCGGGTCCCGTGGAGCTTGTCCTGTTACCGGAAAGCGTCATCAGCGGTATGGTCACATGCGATGGCCGCCCCGCCGGCGGGGCGTACGTCTACGCGGATGTTCCCCAGGTTGGCTCACCCGGCGCAACGTCTGATTCGGATGGCCATTACCACATCGGGCAACTTCCGCCAGGGACGTATGCGGTGCGGGCGTCGTTGCTTCAAGAAGGCCGCAAGCCTTTGGAACTCGAGGAACAGGTGGAACTCTGGGAGGGGTGTGAGACCCCGGTTGACTTCGAGTTCGCCATCGCAAGCCAGCCGCGGACGAACGAGCCGGATATGGAGGGGGAACAAGAGGAGCAGCAGGAGTAGCCGCCTCGAATCACGCCGCCCCGCTTATGAGAATCATCCACGCCCACGGGCGTAACCGTTTGTGGCAGTCGCTTTTCTTGCGGCGAAAACCCGAAGAAGTAACGGGAAACAGGATGATACGAGTGAAGCGGGGCCATCTTCCCATGTTGTGGTGGACGAGTCGGTGGCGGACAAGACTCAGCCGCTTTTGTTGCTGGGCGTGGTGAACTGGAACGTGTACAGGAAAGCGTTTTCGAGGGAGAAAACGAGCCGCGTGGGGACTCCCTCGCGTGAAGAAACGCTGGAACCGTCTTCCCACTCGACCGTGACGCCAAGATGATTTCCGCCGATGGGTGTACAGTCATCCACGGCACGCCCCGGCACGGGCTCGCCGCGGTCATCGAGGAGCCCGACACGTACCCGGCCGCCTTCGCGCACGTCCACGTTCAATACGAGGCACTCCCCCTCATATACAAGCGGGGGCGTGGCGAAACTGCCGCCCTCGGGGCCAACCGCTGCAGCCACGAACCGGTCCAGCGGGACCTTGACCCGGCTGTATATGCGCTGGTTGCCGGGCTTGGTAAGGTTGGGAAGTTCAGCTTCGTTATGTTTGAGGGGACCGCCGCTGTAATACAGGTAGAGTTCGTCTCCCACGCGAATGACGCCCTGTCCCATGTAGAGCGAACCGCTGTCGAACTGGCCGGCGGCCCCGAGCGCGATGAACGGCGTTGTCGAATCGGGCCATGTCCAGTTGACGCCGTCTCGGCTGGCCGCGAGGGCGATGTCGAGCGTGTCGTTGTCGTGATGGTAAATGCTTGGGAACATGAAATAGACGTTCTCCGCAAACGGGTATTTGATTGCGGCAGGATTGTAGACGTCGCACTGCGGTGCATCGCGCTCGGGCGCTTCGAGCACCAGCGTTAATGGGTCGAAATGGGCGAAATTGTCGCTGGCAGAACGCCCGATGGCTCTTCCGTGCCCCGAGACACGCCCCAGCAACACATACTGCGCGGAGGAGCCGTCCCAGAACGCCGAATACTGGCTATCGGCGAACACGCGGCAGATCGGCTCGGGGTAACGCGTCCAGTGGAGGCCGTCGGGGCTGTACATCCCCGCGACAAAGTAGGGCGGGTCGCCTGCCTTCGGAAAGAGACCCTGCGAAACGGCCTTGTAGCGTTCGCCAGCCGGGGCATTGCGATCCAGAAACACCCCGTTCCCATGAACGCGGGAATGCGCACCGTCTGGCCCAACCATGCGGAAGAGGATGTTGGTCTGCTCGATTCCATGGTAGGGGAACAGGTTCAGATCAGGCTTCTTCCAATGCACGCCATCCTCGGACTCCGCGTAACAGAAAGACGTGTCGTCGCTCGTAGGCCAGCCTTCGACGTCGTAAGCCTCGTACCACATGCGGCACTTTCCGCCATCTTCCATAACGCTGAACCAATTGAGGGATGCGCTTTCCCAAGGCTTGTCCGGTTCCAGCGTGCGCTCGCCCGTCTTGCTCGCGGGAGAGACACGAAGCGCCACGTTCGGCGAATTCTCAAGAAACAGGCTGTCGATAAAGAACTGCTTTTGGCTGCCGATGGAGACCGGTTCGGCAAGGACAGCATGAAGGTTCACAAGAAGCATCATCGCGATCATCGGCATGGGTACGTTCCTCCAGTAACCCAGTTCCGTTCGTCAATGCATAGTACCAGCCGTAGAGGTCGTGAATCAGTATCCGCCTCACAGCGGGCGGAACGGTTTGTGTCGCGCTTGGGCACTCGGCGGTTAGCTGGCCCGGGACTTGGGGTATACGCCGAATTCCTTTGAATGCGCTCGCAATGCCAAGTCGATGGTTCGCCAGTCAAAACCGCTTAAGCGGCACTTGGGCCGGGTGTCACGGCGCCCTTGGACAGATTGGTTCTCGCTTTTGCATAGCGTTTGCGCTCAGCCTTGTGGCCTATGACATCCATGACGATCTTCAGAATGACGAACGCTGCGATGACGAGCTTGGGCTCACCGATACCGACGACAATAAAGGCGGCGGCGATAAGCGTAATGTGCAAAACAATGACACGGCGGTACGGAGCCGTCATCAGTGCGTCCACGCTTGTCAAGCGGCACTCTCCCTGCATCAAGAAGTTGGAAACAAACGACACGCCGTGGCTAACAACCATTGCCGCCAGGGCGACCGGGATCGCTGGAGGGACGAAAGCGCGGAGCAAGGTCCAGAATTGCGACAGCGACAGGTGGTCGTTGACCGCCAGCGCATCGCCTTTCTCGAAAAACTCCGGACAAAACAGAGCAAAGATGAATAGCCCGTGAGCCAACAGGAATACGCCATAGTGAAATACGAAAAAGGGGATCAGGAAGAACTTATAGAAGGTCACGCCAGCAGTGTAGGGCGGAACCGTTATCATCCGGCAGGCGTTGAACACGCCGATGACGAGATTCTCGAGCCAGAACAACAGCATGATGGCGAACACGTCCCAGCCCCGGAAAAGCACCCCCCACAGCGGGATCAGATTCGACAGGACGATCGCGAGAATTGAAAAGAGACCGGCGTGTGCCCCAAGGCCGCCAGCCGCTACGTCATCTCCGCTCTTGGCGTTTCCCATGTCTTAGCCCACCCCGATCTTCCGCCCGTGCCGCCGCCCGCTCCTTCGCGTTGATTGTATCAACACTGATTGCGGAAAAACATGGGCTACTTTGCCCGGCCCTCAGCAGTGCGCGGCTGCCAACCACGCTCCGCGCCGCACCTTAGAGAGGGATGTTCCGGATCATTCCGGCAGGATTGCCCAGAGAACCCGTTCCTGCGGCTGGCCGTCCTCGGCCGGCATCAGCGAGTCCGTGACTATCGCGAGGCCTTTGCTTAGGTCACTGCCGCTCGCGGGCGAGATCACATCCCAGAACCCCGGCGCTCCCGGCATCTGCGACGTCTCGCACAGGGGCCCGGCGGTCTTCCACCCCTCGCGGGGTCCCTGCCAGAGAAAGGCCGTATTCGAGGCCGCAGCGGCAATCAGGTCTCTATCCGATTGAAAGAACCCCGCATACCCGCTGGGCAGCAAACGCGCTCGCTGCCACACGCCCGAGGTCCCGTCGCGCCAAGCATGATACAGGCCCGGGGGCGGACTGTCCGGCGGCAGGGGTTCCCCGTATTTACGCTGGTTCCACAGGAACAGGATGTGGCCTGTGCCGCTGGCGTCGACCGCAAGGTCCGTTGCGTAGGACATGTGGCCCATGGGCGTGGCAGCGACCATTTCACGAACCGCCGGTTCCTGCGCCCCATTCGGATAGAACAGGTACCAAACCTGGTTGTATGTGTTGCCCTCGCCGCCGTCCGGGGCGTTGGACGCAACGAAATGCAGTCCTTCCTTTGTTGGGAACAGTATTGGATACGTCCACGCCGTCTTGGGCTTGTGCTCGGCCTGCCCCGGGCATACCAGCCGGCTGGGGGCCCATTCGAGCGACGTCAGATTCAGGCTGCTCAGAAACATCGAGTATTCGGGAGTGACAAGATAGGCAAGGTAAAGGGTGTCCTCACGAATCGCGATACCAATGTAGTAAGCGTTCTTCATATCCGGCGGGCTGGGAAGCCGGTCCAGCTCGTCGATGTTGCCCGGCACGTTTGACCGGTAGATGCGGACCGGTTTCGATTGCGCGGTGTGTGCAGCGATAAGCCGGCCCTGTCTATCGAGAACCATGGTGACCGGCTGATAGATATCCGGCAAGTGCGCGCCTTCATGCCACGCCGCGCCGTCGTATTTGTAGAGCACCCCGGCCGACGAGTCCGGGTCGGGACCCCACAGGCCCGCCGTATAGTAGGCGCGGCCGTCGCTCACGATCTTTGGTGAACTGTACCCCCAGTACGGGCTCACCCAGGAGCGGCCCCGGGCAATCTCCACAACACGCCCCGCCGCTTCTGCGCTATTCGCTGTAAGAAACTGAAAGAGAGCGCATAGCAAGGCCCCGATAAAAGCTCTTCCGGTCTTCATGGTCATTTCCCTATAATCCGTTACCAGGGGGCACCCTGATGGCATCGAATGGGCTAAAACGGTCGCACGGCATCTTGTTCGGGCTCGGCATGTTCGGCGGCGCCGGGCCCCTGACCGTGCTTGCGCAACTGCAATTATACTTCACGAAGTTCCTGGGCTACGACCCGGTCATTGTCGGCAACGTGCGCGGGTTATCGATCGCGTTCGACGCGTTCCTTGACCCGATTATGGGGTATATCTCGGACAGGACGCCGGGCCGCTTCGGCCGCCGCATGCCCTACATCGCGCTCGGCTCGTTCGTTTACGCGGCAGGCGTCATCGGCATGTGGTTCGCGCCCCCCGGGCTTACCCATGCCCAGTTCTACGCGTACCTGATCGTCATGCAGATCGTGTTTTCGATCGGCATTACGATGACCGGTATTCCATTCACCGCACTGGTGCCCGAGCTCGCCACGGGATACTCCGCGCGAACAGCGCTGGCTTCATGGATGCAGGCGGGCGCATACCTCGGGAACATCTGGGGAGGCTGCATTCGCTGGTACAGCTCATGGCGGGGAGACGAGATCGCCGGTTTCCAGGAATTCGCGCTCTATTCCTCGGCGGTCATGATCGTCTGTTACTGGCTCTTCGCGGTCCTCGTAAAGGAACCGCCGTTGTCTCAGGTAGAGCGTTTGGCCCGGGGCCAGAGGGCACAAGGCGAGGCGCAGAAACACGCGCTGCGCACGTATTTGTCCCGGCACATGGCCGGTATCGCACGCGCCCTCGGCTATGCGTTTCGCGACAAATACTTCATCATCCTTTTCCTCGCGGTGTTTGTGTACCAGGCGGGAATCCTTGCCGGTATATGGATGTACACGTTCCTGCTCGACGACTGGTTCGGGCGAACGTGGAATACGCCGTTCGCCCAGCGCGTGTTGGTCGGGCCGCTCAGTCCGTTCCGGGACGCGTTCTTTCTCTATATTTTCTGCGCCATCGGATGCGGCGTGTTGTTTCTTCCGTTCTGGAACGCCTTGGGCAAACGCTTCGAGAAGCGGACCTGCCTCTCGCTTGGTATCCTGGGCATCGGGCTGGTCTACGGTTCGAGCTATTTTCTGTTCGCACCAAAATCGTTCCCCTTGCTTATCCTCTACTGTTTGTTGCAGGCATTTTTCTACTGCGCGGCGTACGTGTTTCCCACATCCATGATGGCGGATATCGCCACCCACAGCGAGTGGCAGCGGGGCGAGGCGAACGAAGGCATGTTCTACGGCGCGAACAGCTTCCTGACCAAGCTATACAACGCGGCATCGATCTTCTGGACCGGGTTTGCGCTCAAATATGTCGTCCACTACCAGGAGGGCCAGGGCGCAGTGCAGACCGCCGTCACGCTCTGGCGGATGCGTGTCCTGTACGCGGCGCCTGCATGCGCCGCGGCATGTGCCGCTCTGCTGATTCTCTTGCGATACGACCTTTCCCGTGAGCGTATGGACGCGATCACCCGGGAATTGCATCAGCGAAAACAAGGGGCGGAACAAATCAAGGAGTAGCGCGGCGCCGTAGCCGCTAGAGCACGCCATACCAGCCGTATTGCTCTTTGGGCACGAGGACGAAGTTGGTGACGGCCTCCGGATACCAGGTGTCGGGATTCTTCAAAACGTGATCGTCTGTAGCGGAGACCCCGATGAAATACATCCGGTTCATCTCCGGTACCCGCCACATTACGGACGTCTTGTCCGTTTCTTTGAAATAGAGCCGTTGCGCGCGTTCGCGGTCGAGGTACACCGATACGCGATACCGCACGCGGCCGCCATTGCGTTTTCCCGACCGGCTCCAATGGAGTCGCACGCCCTGCCCTTTCAAACGCTCCGGGGGCAGTACGCAGGGCATCATGGGCGGGTAATCTTCTTCGCCGCCCATGTACCAGCTGTAGTAAGCGAGCGTGCCCCAGTCGCCAAATGAATAGCCGAGGAGCCGGTACCCGTCGCGCGACAAGAGCTCTTCAGGAGTGTAGGCGAAATGCCGCAGCGGCCAGGCATCGGCGAAATAGGGGTCGCGCCGCAATTGGGCGACGTTCAGGACTTCGCCGCCGCGTTCGGGCTGGCTCGCGCCGAACATGAGCGCGTCGGCCAAATGCCAGCGGCCTCCGTACCGGGCCTCGCACGTGACGTGGTGGAACACATCGCGGCGGCGGCACTCCAGTCCGGCCTGTTCGAGCAACGCCAGCGTGACGAGCACGCCCTGCCCGCACCGCCCGTCATGCAGCTCGAGCAGTTCCACCGCGTCCGTCAGCATGGGGCCGGTATCGCCCTCCTGGGGTTGCTGGATCGGGTTGTAATACAGGGCATCGGCTACGAACCCGCAGATTCGTGCAACGCGCGCCTTGTCGTCCATCCGCCCGTCGAGGATACGCTGGAGGATGCCCTGCAGGTACGCTGTCCTGTCGACGCCCTCCAGCCGCTTCCGAATCCGGGCAATCCGTTCGGGCGCGTAATAGCTGACCTTGCCTTGCAGGTTTCCGATCGGCGGCGTCCACGGTTCCATGACGAAAAACACCGACCGGTCCGGCCCAAATGAGCGCGCACTCATGCGAATATGTCGATGCTTGCTCCAACGGAAGTTGTAGCGGACAGGCTTGCTCATCTGGCTCAGCCTCTAAGGTGATTGCCGACGCTTATCTCCGTGTCACGGTGCCAAGTCCAGGCTACTTCGAGAACCGTCTCCGCAGAATCCGGCCCCACACCGCCATGCCGCCGCCAATGAGTAGCAGCGTGAGTCCCGCGCCGCAGTTGACCACGCGGGCATGGCCGGGCGCCTGGAACACCGTCGCAACCAGAACGACGAGCGCCAGAAAAGCCAGAAAGGCGCCGAGGATCAGAAAGGCTTCGGAGTCGCGTTTAGCAAGGTTGAGAGGATCTTGGTCGCTCACGGCTAGCTCCATTTCGAGAAGTAAAGGTATACCAGTACATGAGGCAGCATCGAGATGACGGTCCAGAATCGCAGGTCGTAGAAGAAACCTTTCTTCGGGGCGTCTACGTTCACGTACTCCTTACGGAGCGTGAAGACCCAAATCATGGTGCCAACGAAAAGGCTCAGCGCGCATATCGTCGCCCATGGCATGTAGTATCTGCCCAGGAAGTCATTGATCGGGCTGAAAAATGGCTCCAGAACGGGCTTGAATATCTGGGTGATCAGGTTCGGACCGCTCGAGGGCTCTTCCATTTACTCAACCCTTTCCGCAAGAACGCGCTGGATCTGGCCGTCCTGCATGACCTGGCCGAAAACGAGGCCCCGGATCTTTTCCTCGGGCTCGGGCTTCGTCAACAGGCTTACAACGACCGTGACGATGATTGTGAACACAAAGGACCACCATGAAACGAACAGGAACGCGTCAGCCGAAGGGAATAAGCCCTCGGTGAAATTGAGTACCGTACTGAACGCCACGCCGAAAAGCATGCCGACCAGGCCGCCCCACCGGTTCGTCCGGCGCCACATGATACCCATGAGCAGGATCGCGAACACCGGACCCTGAAACATTGAGAGCGAGGTCTGAATGAAATTGTACATGCTCTCAACACGGTCCAGGATGGGCACCAGCGATGCCCCAATCACCACGAATATAACCGTAAATGCCCGGCCCATGATGAGACCGTGCCGGTCGCCGGGAAGGTGGCCCGTAATCAATTGGTGTGCCCGCCCGTACAGGTCGGTTGTCCAGATGGTGGAAGCGGAATTGAGATAGGTGTCGGCACTCGACAGAAAGGACGCCACGAGCGCCGAGAACGTCAGGCCGCGCACCCCCGCCGGCATAAGGTGCCGGATCATGGCGGGCACCGCAGCGTCGCCCTTGGTGATGGCGCCTTCGGGCAGGATGACAATGGCTGCCAGACCGGGAAGCGCGACCATCAACGGAATGAACGACTTCAGGAAGCCGCCAAACAGCATGCCGCCCTTCGCGTCCCATTCCGAGCGGGCGCCGAAAACGCGCTGAACCACGCCCTGATGCCCACTGAAATAGGCCGTCGACATCACCAGACCCAAGCCGAACACGATACCTGCCCACGGGTACGGCGTATTCGGGTCGTTGTTCGGTTGAAGCATGGTGAGATGCCCGGGGCCCTTGAGCGCGATGACCTGTTCCTGCAATGCGCCCCATCCGCCCACTTCCCACATCGCCAGGGCAAGGAGCGCCAAGCCGCCCACGAACATCACTATCAGCTGAATCACGTCCGTCATGACGACGGCCGCGAGACCGCCGGAAAAGGTGTAAATGAAAACCGCCGCAATCGTGATCGCCACGCCCACCCACATCGGCCAGCCGAGGATGCTCTCCATGAAACTACCGGTAGCCTGGAAGATGACCCCCAGCATCGTCACCATGAAAACACCCCAGATCCCCGCGTGAATGATCTGGACGGCCGCGCTGTAACGCCGGCCGAGAAACTCCGGGATCGTATACACCCCGGCGCGCCAGTAATAAGGCATGAAGATGAAAGCGGCGATAGCCATCGCGGGCATCGAGCCTATCCAGTCAAAGTTCGCGGCGGATACCCCGTACGTGTACGTGGCCCCACCCACGAAAACGAAATCGCTCGCGCCGATGTCGCTTACCACGATCGACATGCCGATGGCCCAAAAGGGAAGCGCCCGGCCCGCCAGGAAGAAGTCCTTGGCAGACTTTACGTACTTGCCGTAGTAAGTGCCGATGATGACAACGCCGACAACGTACGAAACTATGATGATGACGTCGAAAACCGACAGTCCCCACATCTGGGGTCCCGCTCCCATGTGCATTCTTTCCCCCTAGGTGTTTGCGCCCTGGCGTCATTACGCCGGACGTTTGCCATGGCGTACCGGCGGACTCTGTATCCGCAGGGATGGCCGCACGTTCGACCCGACCAGTATCTCAAAGAACCCTTAACGGATCAAGCGCTCGTCCGGACCCAGATCGCCGGGCAAGCACCGGCGGAACCAGGTACGGTACCATGCGCCTCGGGGACCCCGATGAGCCGGGATTTTTCAGCGCCGTTGGCGCGCGTAACGGTTCTGTTGCTATTTGAGGGCCCTCTGGAAATGCCTCTTTCACCGTTTCGATGTACTCCCCTTGCGCACAGTGTGCTCAGAAACCTTTGCCGGAGTTCATGTTGAAGGAGCGCACTTCCACCTTGGGCATGAGGGTCTCGACTTCTTCTTTGGTGAAGTGTCCGATGTCCCAGTTCATGGCATTGGCTGCCCCGGCGGCGCATCCCAGCATTGCCATGTCCCGCAGGGACATGTTCTCGAGCAGTCCGATGGCGAATGCCGCTACGAATGCGTCCCCGCTACCGACGGGGTTGACCTCGGCGATTTTCGGCGGCACAACGTGGAACCGCTCGTTGCCGCGTGAGACAAAGGCGCCCCGTTCGCCCAACGAGAGCGCGACGAGTTCGATGCCCCCGGCGTGGAACTGCGCGATGGCCTGCCACTTGGCGTGATCGGTCTCGAGCGAGTACCCGAACACCTCCTCGGTCTCGGCCACGTTGGGTTTGACCATGTAAGGGACGGATTCGAGTCCAAGGGCGAATTCGGGGCCGTGGGAATCAAGGATTGTCGTGGCGCCGGCCTGTTTAGCGATGGGGATCAGGTCACGGTAGAGGTTTTTGATGCTCTTGTCGCAGACGGTGCCGTTGAAGGTGACCACATGCGCCCCAGCAACGGCTTCTTGGAACTTCGCGACGATCGCCGCATATTCAGCGCTGGTGACGCGCGAGCCGGGCTCGAAAAAGGCCGTCTGGCGATGCACGGGTTCTTCGAGCACGGTGGTGATGGTACGGGTCTGCGATTCGACCCAGGCGGGGATGCACTTAACCCCGTCCTGCTGTTCGATCATGTCTACAACATGCCGTCCGGGATGGCCTCCGACGATGGCCATGGCTTTCGTGGGACGGCCCAGCGCTTTGACGGCGCGCGAGACGTTGGCGCCCTTTCCGCCGGGGATGCAGGTGCACTTGCCGGAACGAATGAAGGCGCCGACAGTGAGTCTGTCGATGAAAACGGTCTTGTCGACGCACGGATTTGGGGTCACTGTCAGGATCATTGCCGTCCCCCACGCCGGCAAAAGCTCAAGCGTTTCCCATACACGGGACAGACAACCCGAGACCTACTGCCGCGGAGGACACGGAAAAGGGCGCACGTTCTAATACTCACGCATTGTCTCCGGTGCAGCATTCATTAGAGCCGCCTGATACCGGCTGCCATATGCCGCATATTGAAGTTCATGAGATATCCGCGTTTGAAATCAAGAAGCCTTCGGGAACTTATGATCCCCGACATGTGCGGACCGTTCAATTCCGGGACGAATTCCAGCTCCGCCAACAAACAGCTTTCGAAAACGACGTCTACCCCGAATGCCGCGCCCATAACGCGCTCACATACACTGTCCGGACAATCACGCAATTCTCATTTCCTCCCTGAGGTGATACGCCCCAGGAAAAGCAGATGACTCATTGCTTTCTTCTCTTTTCGCGCGCGTTCTGCGGTGTTCTCCGTGGTAGAAGGTAGTCTTGTTGCCTAACTCTGTTCTACGCGTGACAGCGCGCAACCTGCAGCGCCGATGACGCCTGCGTCGCCGCCTAGACCCGCGGGGATGATCTCGGCGCGTTTTCCAGGCACCTCGAAGGACTGCGCCCGGGCGGTCTCGCGCACGGGCGTGAAGAGGACGTCTCCGGCGGCGATCATGCCGCCCGCCAACACGACCATCTCGGGGTTGAGGAGATTGATGATGCTTCCGATGCCGGTACCGAGCCAGCGGCCGGTCTCTTCCATGACCCACTTCGCGAAGGTGTCGCCCTGTTCGACGGCATCGGAGACCATTTTCCCGGTAAGATTATCGAGGTTTCCGCCGCACATCCGAATCAGTGCGGTATCGAGTCCGCCCTGCTCGATTCGCTTCCTGGCGGTCTTCAACATGCCTGAAACGGAGGCGTACTGTTCGAGGCATCCCTTGGCGCCGCAGTTGCACTGGCGTCCGTCGCGCTTCACGCACAGATGACCGATCTCGCCCGCGGTCCCGTCGGGGCCGCGCAACAACTGGCCCATCACGACAATCCCGCCACCCACGCCCGTGCCGAGGGTCAGCAAGACCATGGAATCGACGTTACGGCCGGCGCCCAGCCAGAACTCGCCGTAGCAAGCCACGTTGGCGTCGTTGTCGACGTAAACCGGAACACCGAGGCGTTCGCGCATGAGCTGGGCGAGGGGGACATCCTTCCAGCCGGGGAGGTTGGGGGGAGCGAAGACCACGCCAGTCTGCCAGTTCATCGGTCCCGGCGCGCCGATTCCGATGGCGAGCACGTCCGAACGCCGGATGTTCGCGTCGTGAAGCGCGGCATCCACGCCCTCGACCATTTTGCCAAGTACAGCGTCCAGGCCTTCTTCCGCTTCCGTGGGCCGGGAGTCTTTCCCCATCACCTCGCCTTCGCGGCTTACCACGGCGGTCTTGACATTGGTGCCGCCCAAATCGATCCCGATCATGGCTTTGGTCACGATGCCTTCTCCTCCGTTGTCTCGATAAACCGGATAGCCTTGTCCATGCGCTTCATGCACACGTCTTTCCCCAGAAGCTCGAGCAATTCAAACAATCCGGGACCGACACTCTTTCCGGTACAAGCCAGACGCGTGGGATGGACGAATTGGCCCAGCGCTACGCCCGACTCCTCGCTGAGCTTCTCGTAAGCGGCTTTGAGCGTATCGTGGTCCCACGAGGTGATGCCTTCGAGTAGACCGCGGATCGTGCGCATTCTGTCGAGACCGCCTTCTTTCCGCCATTGCTTGCCGACGGCCTTCTCCTCGTATTCCGCCGGTTCCGCGAAGAAGAAATCGGTGTAGGGCACGATATCGTTGAGGGTCGGGATCTTCGTCTGGCAGATCTCGGTCATTTTGGTGAGCCAGGCCTCGGATTTGGCGCCTGTATCGAAACCGGCCTTCTCGAGAATCGGAACCACCCGGTCGCGCAACTGTTCGGCGGTGAGGCGGCGGATATGCTGCCCGTTGAGCCACTGCAGCTTCTTGAGGTCGAACTTCGCGGGCGATGCCCCGAGGCGCTCCACGCTGAAATGCTCGACAAGCTCGTCGCGCGTGAACAGTTCGCGGCCTTCCTCCTCGGGGGTCCAGCCGAGCAGGACCACGTAGTTGATGAGTGCTTCGGGGAGATACCCGTCGTCGCGCCAGTCCAACACATTCGCGCCGTGAAGGCGTTTGCTGAACTTCTTGCCAGCTTCGTCAAGCACCATGGGCAGATGGGCAAACTTTGGAAGGTCGTATCCGAGGGCGTTGAACAGCATCACGTGGCGCGCGGCGTTGGTCAGGTGGTCGTCGCCGCGGATAACGTGGCTGATCTTCATTGTGCCGTCGTCGACAACCACCGCGAGATGGAAAATCGGATCGCCGTTGGGTTTCAGAATGACAAAATCGTCGTATTCCTTGTTGTTGGTGCGCACTTCGCCCTGCACCAGGTCCTGGATAACCGTCTCGCCCTCGGGGACTTTGAACCGAACGGCGTACGGCGCGTCGCCCATTGCGGCCACCTGCTCGGGGGTGGCATTGCGCCATGTGCCGTTATAGCGCGGAGGCAGTTTCTGCTGGCGGGCCTGTTCGCGCATCTCCTCGAGCTCTTCCTTCGTGCAAAAGCATTTATAGGCCTTGCCCTCCGCGAGCAGGCGAAACGCTTCCTGGCGGTGCAGCTCCCGGCGCTGCGACTGGCGGTAAGGGCCGTAGCCGCCCTTCTCGGGTACGCCGCCGAACTCGGGGCCTTCGTCCCAGTCAATCCCCAGCCAGTGAAACCCTTCGCACATAGCTTGGGCGTATTCCTCGGCGCTGCGCTCGACATCGGTGTCTTCGAGTCGCAAGATGAACGTTCCGTTATATTTGCGCGCAAAGAGCCAGTTGAACAGTGCGGTCTTGGCGGTGCCGATGTGCAGAAAACCTGTAGGAGACGGTGCGATACGGACGCGTACGTCGGCCATGGCTAACTCCGTTGCTTTTGAACGCTGCAAGATGCACAGGATACACATTTTAGCCGCAGTCTGCACCTTTTTGGCTTGGCAAATAGTGAACCAAATCGCGGAAATGCGAATAATAGTGCGTAGCGCCCCGTAGTGGGGCGCCACGGGGTGAATTCCCTCTGGAGGAAGGCCATGCGACAACAGCTTGAGAAGATCAAACAAGGACTCGGTACTGCGCAGGGGCGCTACGCGCGCGCGGCAGGGTTAATCCTGATTGGCTTGGCTTGTCTGTTGTTGACGCGCGACGTTCAGTACCTTACGGGGTACGATTTTCTCAACAGTTCGGCGGCTGGGTCCATTGATGACGCCTTGGAGAAGAACGCCTATGTCTTCCTGGGGGTATCATCGGTGAAAGCGGGCATGGCGGTGATTGAGGGCAGCTCGATTGGGGTAGGGTTCAACATCGAGATCGGCGACCTCGTGCAATCGGTCTACGACTATATCGATTACGTCTGGAAGGTTTTGCTCTACGGGCTGACCATCCTGGCGTTCTACAAGATGCTGCTCGAGACGGGGTTTCTCGCGGTCGGCATTAAGATTATCGGCATAGGACTGGTCCTCTGGGCTGGGGCGGCGCTGTGGCCGAAGCGGAGGCGCGCATTCAACCGGGCCGGGCTTCGGTTCGTGTCGCTTGGCGCGCTCGTGGCATATGTCGTTCCCTTGGCGCTGCTCGCGACGGACCTCTTGGGCAACGTGTACATCGAGCCGCTCAAAGAAAAGAACCGCGAGCAGATTTTCGCCGTCGTGAAACAGTTCGAGCGCACCAAGACCGAGTTCAATATGCTGCGCGAGAAGCTGTCGCTCGTGAACCCGGGCGAGAGTCTCGAGCAGCTCAAACAGGGCCTTACCAAGGCCGCCAATTCGCTCGGGAATCTGCTCAACGAGAGCCTGCTCATGTTCGTGCAGTACGCCGCACTGTTGTTCTTCGAACTGCTCTTCTTCCCGTTCCTCAGCGCCGTCGTTCTCTACAAGATGGCCCAGATCGCCCTGGCGCGCGTCGTGGAAGTGCCAAGCGAGGCGGCGAAGACCGTGCCGGCGAAGGCGGAGGCGTAAGCTTCGAGCAGCTTGCGCGAAAGAAGAAAAAGGAAGTGCCCCCAGGGACACAATCGACGAAAGGGACGAATGACAAGAACTGCGGCCCTTCGATCGTAAGAGCGGCGTGGCGGGACTCACGCAACAACTGAGATTCTACTCGAAGAACCTGGGGCAGACAGGCCCGTCTCGCGCTTTCGCGCTCGCTTGCGTGAGTTTCTAGCGATTGTCAATGGCGAGCGGGCCGTAGGTGTAAACCTCAGCATAGGGTGCGCCGACGGATTTGCTGGGACCAGTAAAGACCTGGGTGAAATAGTAAGCGCTATCGGTGGTCACGGCAATGCCGATGCCGGTATGGGTGAATTGGGACCGGAGGATGTTGGCGCGGTGGCCGGGACTGCCCATCCAGCCGTCGACGGTGGTCGCGACAGGATCAGCGTAGCCCCTGTTCCAGGCGATGTTCTCGCCGGCCCAAGCATAGCTGATGCCGGCATCGGCCAGGCGGTCGCCGACGTCGTCGCCATCGGGATTCGTGTGATCGAAGAAGTCACGATCGATCATATCCTGGCTGTGGGCCCGCGCGACGGCGCGAAGGGACTCGTCCATGACGAGCGCGGGCAGAGATTCGGCGGCGCGTTCGGCGTTGATGGCGTAATGGGTGTCCATCTCCATATCAAGGATGGCTTGCGGGACGGGATTGGTGTCGTCCGGGGGTACGGTGTCGTCCGTGATGGGACAGCCTGTACAAAGTACGAGTAAGACGAGCAGCGCCGGCAGGAACAACCACGTCTTTTTCATAGGTTCTTCCCTCTTGTCGCCCTGAAAACGTTCCTCATGGTTTGTCCCACACGACGGGGGAATTGTCAAGGCGCGCGGCGGAAGTTGAGAAGGGGCCCAAGGGACAAACAGGAGAACCGCCGTGGACTTCTGACAAAGGGGTGGGCTTTTGTTACCTGACCGTGAATCTACCGTATGTTCCTGGCCCCCCGGCTGAGGAACCATGACCTGGCAAGCCGCGGTACCGTGGCCGGTTAGGAGTATGATGTAACCAGGTTGGCCTGCCAGGTCACTTATTGGCGAGAACGAACGGGCATGAGTTCCAAACAGGGGCTGGAACGATATGAACGACGCACAGTTGGTAAGCCTGGCAACGCGGGGGGATCGCTCCGCTTTCGAAGCGATCGTTGAACGTTACAAGTCGCTGGTGTGTGCGATCACCTACGGCGCCACGGGGGATTACGCGGCCTCGGAAGACCTTGCGCAGGAGACATTTGTCGCGGCGTGGCTGAATCTGAGCCGTCTGGACAAGCCTGAGAGGCTGCGTTCGTGGCTATGCAGTGTTGCGCGCCACATCTCGTTCTCGGCGCTTCGGAAACGGCGGCGCGAGACCGAGCACACGAAGGTCCTTCAACAGGCATCGCAGGCAGCCGAACAGTCCTGTGAAACACCGCGGGACGCTGCCACCCTCCACGAGGAACAGAAGCTGGTGTGGCAAATCGTGGAAAAGGTCCCGGAAGCGTACCGTGTGCCTCTGATTCTGTATTACCGCGAAGGTCACTCGGTAGAACGGGTGGCTGCGGCGACGGGCTTGTCGGAGAGCGCGGTGAAACAGCGCCTGTTGCGGGGACGCCGGATGCTCAAAGACGAAATGGCGGCCCTTGTCGAGAATTCGCTCGCGGGTTCGCGGCCCGACAAGAAGTTCACGGCCGGCGTGATTGCGGCTTTGCCGCCAGCGGCCGCGATGAGCGTACCCGCAGGCCGGCCGGTTCAGACGCCTTCCGGCGCCATAAGCTCGGTGGCTCAGGAGGTGTTTGCCGCTTGGGGCGCGAAACAAGTCGCGTTAAGCACAATAGCGGTGCTGGCCGTCTTAGGCATCACCATCGTGGGAACCGGTGCGATCTTCGGCGGGCCCGCGCCTGAAAAGGCAGCGATTACCATCGAAGCTTCTGCGGGACCTTCGCTCCCACGAGAAGAGCCGCGGGCACTCGCGGAGGTTCTTGGAACTCCGGAGATGCCTGCAGCAATCGAAACTTCGGAGCCCTCCCCTCCCCCGTCTCCCGGGAAAACGGAACCAGCGCCGGGAGCGCTTGTGCCGGGCCGCGTGGTCGCTCCCGCGGGATACCCGGGCACAGAGATGGACGAAAAGGCGGTGGACACGGTTATGGGCACGGTTTACGCGCCGAATGGCGGCGCGCTGCCAAAAGCCAAAGTCTGGGCCGCCCGCTTTGCCATGCAGGCCCGCGACACTCGCGAAACCGTGGCGGATGAAGACGGGCGCTATTCGCTCGTGGTGCCGCCGGGCCAATGGATGGTCTCGGCGCGGCTGGGACGATTCGGCGGAGAATCGGACGCCGCGCCGCACGGGCAAATCATCACGAACGGCGAGAACAGGGAAATCCCCGCCAATATCCCCACCGAAGAGCGGTGCATTGTTCATGGCCGGGTGTACGACAATACAACCGGCAAACCTGTCTCGCATCCACAGCTCTGGACCTCGAGCCGCCTGCTTGTCGGGGGCGATAACGAAGGGTTCTATGAGATAGAGGGCCAGGATCACGCCTATCAGACACTGGCCGTGCTGTGTCCGGGCTACGCCCGCAAATACATCATCTATTCCACGCTGCTCCGCGATGATTTTGAACTTGACTTGTCTGTGGAGCCAGGCGTGCGCGTGTCGGGCCGTGTTGTCGATAAGGAGGGGCGCGGGCTGGCCAACGCGTGGGTCTGCGCGGCAGGTTCGGGCCGCGGCGTGCTCAGCGCGTACTACGAAGTCTGCGACCAATACGGACGATTCGTTTATGACGGTCTTCCCCGGGGAAAGGAAATCACCCTTACGGCGGAACAACCGCGTTTCATACAAACGTGTTGGGAACCCGAGCCGGTTGAGGGCAAAGAAACGGCCCGCAAGAAATTTGTTGCGCGCGCAGCCCCGGGGACGGCTGCCGAGAACATCACGTTTACGTTGGACCCGGTCGACAGGCAAGAGATCCGGGAAATCAGGGATTGGCCTGACGATCCCCCTTGCGGGGTGATGCGCGGGCGGCTCGTCGCGTGGGATGGGCACCCCCTGCGCAATTTCCAGATCATTACGCGGACTGTGTCAAGGGATTCTGGCCTCCCCACGCCGTTTGGGATGGAGATCAATGAATTCTTTCGCGGCTACAGTTTCACGAACGACGAGGGCGTGTTCACCCTGGCGAGTCCAAGCTTTGCCCCGGGCGAATACCTGCAACTGATCGCAATGGCGTCCGGCTACCTGGACGGCGTCGCGGAACCGGTATTGGCATATCCTGCGGAGGATCTCGGCCGCGTTCCCGAGACTCTCTTCCGCTTGGGAGTGCCCAAGGCTCTCAAGGTTCGCGTGACGGAAGCCGATGCCGGCGGCGCGCCGATACAGGGTGCAAAAGTGGTGGTTCAGGACATTACGGCCGACTACATGACGCAGCCTTTCGATTGGCGAGAAATGGATTCGCCCATGTGGCGGCCTGTTTCGGCCACGACCGACGCTGCAGGCTGGGCTGAACTCGAGGGGATCAATCACGAGAAGGGTATTGTGCTCGCGGCCCATCCGGATTACGGCCGGACCCGCATGATATGGGATGGCAATGAACGACAGTTAGAACTGACGATGGAACGCGAGGCGGCCGTGGATGGTGTTGCCAGCGATGAGAAGGGCGGAGTGCCGCCTCAGTTGGCGGTGAGACTGTCATGGTGCGCCGCACCACCGTATCTCTACCAGGACTTCGAGCGCAGTTCTCAAACCTACTGGGACGCCTCTCCCGGCGACGGCGGCCATTTCTACTTCGACCAGCTTCCGCCGGGGTATTACATGCTTAGAAGTTGGTATTGGCCGGGCGCGAAATATGACCACACGAACCAGGTTCAGTATGACATGGAATTCTTTCTCGAACCCGGGCAGGCCATGAGCGTGCGGCTGCCGGAAGAAAGCATCCAGGACAATCCGGACGGCTGGGTGGCCGCCGGCGGCCTGAATTCGGAGGACCGGCGATTGACAGAGAAGGTCGCCGGCGCCTGGGAGAACCATTACACTGTGTCCGCGCTTGGCCGTCAAGGGCATATTGTGTTGCTCTTCTATGAGAATGGCCGCTATGAACAGACGGTCTTCGGAGAAGGCGCCGACAGAGCCATTGAGGACTCCGGCTATTACCGTGTTATTGACGGGCGCCTCGAGCGGATTACCGATCGGGGCGGCACGCTGTCGGAATCGGTGGAATTCGATGGCGAGGCATTCTTCCTTCACACTGAGGGCGACCCGTACCCCGACCACCCGGGCCGGGGGCCTTTCCGCCCGGTCGATGACGTCGCGAAAAGCCTTCGGCGCGGGGAGTTTCTGCTCAAACCACGCCCCCGAATTCAGGCGTCGGAAGAACCTTCTGAAGCGCCTGCCAGCGGACGGTCCGGTTTCTCGCGTTCGCCGGAGGAATAGCCGACACTGCAGGCAGTTGGGGCAAGTGGCCCAAGGGACCGAATGCACCTGAAAGATACGCCGAATTGACACAGGGTGGCGGCCCTGATAAACTCTATAAGATAGATTTTAAGAATACTTGCCTTCGGGGCAGGGTGTGATTCCCGACCGGCGGTGACAGCCCGCGAGCGCGATACGCGCAGGATCCGGTGAAATTCCGGTGCCGACGGTATAGTCCGGATAGGAGAAGGTGAGGCTCAGAGAAACCATAGCGTCCCGAAGGTGTTGAGCCTTCGGGACTTTTTTGTCAGGAACGGCCGATGATGACCAGTTCAGCCGACAGACAATACATGCGCCGCGCCCTTGAGCTTGCCGCAAAGGGTAAGGGCCGCACCTCGCCGAATCCGATGGTGGGGTGTGTCATTGTTCGCGATGGGAAGGTCATTGGCGAAGACTACCACAGGCGCGCCGGAGAGCCCCACGCCGAAGTACTGGCCATCGAACAGGCAAGCGGCGATGTCCGGGGCGCCACGATGTACATCAACCTCGAACCGTGTACGCATGAAGGCCGCACACCGCCCTGTGTAGACCTGCTCCTCGAGAAACGCCCCGCCCGCGTGGTGGTGGCCATGAGCGACCCGAATCCAAAGGTGTCCGGCGAAGGTATTTACCGTCTCCGACAGGCGGGAATAGATGTCGAAGCCGGGGTTCTCGAGGAAGAGGCCCGGAAACTCAACGAAGCCTTCATCAAATACATCACCACGGGCATGCCATTTGTCATCTGTAAGGCTGCAATGACCCTGGACGGCAAGATCGCCACCCACGCGGGCCATTCGAGGTGGGTCACATGCGAGGAATCGCGGCGCCGGGTTCACCAGCTGCGAAACGAGGTGGACGCCATCCTCGTGGGCAGCCGCACGGTCATGCTGGACGATCCCAGCCTTACCACGCGCCTGGATGCCGGGGAAAAGCATGATCCCATCCGCATCATCCTGGACGCTGACGATTACCTGGACGAAAAGCGCCGGGTGTTTGAAGTCGAGAGCACTGCCCCCACTTGGGTTGTCCTGCCGGAAGAACGTGTGTGCGATCGGGCCGACGAAGTGCTGCATGTGAGGCGCGGCGGCGACGGGTTTGACATGCGGCATCTCATGACCGTCCTGGCCCAGCGCGAGGTCACCTCGGTGCTGATCGAGGGCGGCGGCACCACCCATGCATCTGCATTCGAGGCCGGCGTCGTTGACAAGGTGATGTTTTTTGTCGCCCCCAAGATCATCGGGGGCCGTGAAGCGATCACGGCTGTCGAGGGCGAAGGCGTGGCCACCATGGACGAGGCCGTTCTTCTCGAACGCATGAGCGCCGAACAGGTAGGCGACGATTTGCTCATCGAAGCGTACGTAAAAGCAGGTTAGAGACATGTTCACGGGTATTGTCGAGGAAGTGGGCGCGGTTTCACGGAGGTCGGGTTCGGACCTTTCGATCCTGGCCGAGGTGGTTCTGGAGGGAATGCGCATTGGCGACAGCATCGCTGTTAACGGCGCATGCCTGACCGTTGCAGCTTTCGATGAGAAGGGGTTCACCGCGCAGGTGTCGCCCGAAACCGCCGAACGCACGACTCTCGGGACCGCGCGCCCCGGCGACGCGGTGAACCTCGAGCGCGCCATGGCCATGGGCGACCGTTTCGGAGGCCACTTCGTGCAAGGGCACGTCGACGGCATCGGGCAGGTGTATTCCGTGAGGAACCAGGGCGATTTCTCGCTGTGGCGGTTCCGCGCCCCGGACGAGGTTGCACGCTATCTCGTGCCCAAAGGGTCCATCGCGGTCGACGGCATCAGCCTGACGGTCGTGGAACCCGCCGGAGACACGTTTGGCGTGGCCATCATCCCCGAGACGGTCAACCGGACCATTCTGGGCGCAAAACGCCCGGGCGACCGCGTGAACCTGGAGGCCGATGTTATCGGCAAGCACATCTACCACTATGTCAAGGCCGGCAACGGCGGTCTGACGCAGGATTTTCTTGCGCGCCACGGATTTGCCTGACGCCGGCAGGAGTCTCATATGTTCGCATCGATACCTGAAATACTCGACGAGCTTCGGGCAGGGAAGATCATCATCCTCGTAGACGACGAGGATCGGGAAAACGAGGGCGATTTCGTGGTCGCGGCCGAAAAAGTCACTCCCGAGGCCATCAACTTCATGATCACGCACGGGCGGGGCCTGGTGTGCCTCGCCATGACCGGCGAACGGCTCGATGAACTCGGGATCCCTCCGATGACCGCCCAGAACCGGTCGCGTTTCGGGACGGCGTTTCACGTCTCCATCGAAGCCGCGGAAGGCGTGAGCACGGGCATCAGCGCATATGATCGTGCACGGACAGTGCAGGTCGCCATCGATCCCAACACCAAGCCGCGCGAGCTGGTGCAGCCCGGCCACATCTTCCCGTTGCGCGCGCGGACGGGCGGCGTGCTGGTCCGCGCCGGCCAGACCGAAGGTTCCGTTGATTTGGCCCGGATTGCCGGGATGAATCCGGCGGCGGTGATCTGTGAAGTCATCAATTCGGACGGCACCATGGCGCGCGTTCCTCAACTCGCCAAGATTGCCGAAGAGTTTGGTCTCAAGATGTGTTCGGTCGAGAGCATCATCCAGTGGCGCCGCCGCAACGAACAGCTCGTGCACAGGGCCGCGCGGACCCGGCTCCAGACCGAATACGGCGCGTTCGATCTCATCGCCTATGAGAACGACGTCGATGTGCGCGAACACGTGGCCCTCGTCAAGGGCGATGTGGCCACCGAAGAGCCCGTGCTCGTGCGGGTTCACTCGGAATGCCTGACCGGCGACGTGTTCGCGTCGATGCGGTGCGACTGCGGCTCGCAGCTTCATGAGGCCATGCGCATGATCGAACAGGAGGGCCGGGGCGTCGTGGTCTACATGCGCCAGGAAGGACGCGGCATCGGGCTCATGAACAAGATCCGGGCCTATGAGTTGCAGGACAACGGCATGGACACCGTGGAGGCTAACGTGCATCTCGGGTTCGACCCTGATCCGCGCGAGTACGGGATCGGCGCGCAAATCCTGACCGATCTGGGCGTCCGCCGCATGCGCCTGCTGACCAATAACCCGATCAAGCGGGCGGGGCTCGAAGGGTATGGTCTCGAGGTGGTCAGTCTGGTGCCGATTCAGATCCCGCCAAACGAGATAAACGCGCGGTATCTGCAGACAAAGAGAGACAAGCTCGGCCATTTGCTGTCATGAAAGGAGTGGTTTGATGCCGAAGGTTATTGAAGGAAAGCTCGTATCGTCGGGGAAGAAATACGGAATCATCGTGTCGCGCTTCAACGAGTTCATCTCGGGGAAGCTGCTCGAGGGGGCCTTGGACGCGCTGCAACGCCACGGGGTGCAGGATAAAGAGATTACCGTCGCATGGACCCCGGGCTCGTTCGAGATCCCCGTCGTCGCCAAGAAGATGGCCGTCTCGGGCAAGTACGACGCGGTGATCGCCCTGGGGGCCGTCATCCGGGGAAGCACGCCTCATTTCGACTATGTGGCGGCCGAGGTCTCCAAGGGAGTGGCGCACGTCACGCTCGATACTCAGGTGCCCGTGGCATTCGGGGTCCTTACGACGGACACCATCGAACAGGCGGTCGAACGCGCCGGCACCAAAGCCGGCAACAAAGGGTTTGACGCCGCATGCGCCGCCATCGAAATGGTCAACCTGATGGAACAACTCTGAAGATGCTATTCAGTCCCAAAGCGCGCCGCACGGGGCGCGAGTGCGCGGTCCAGTTTCTATACGGTCTCGATTTCACGGAATACGACTGGGAAACGGCGATCGATGACTTCTGGGCAACCTCCCCCGTCCGCCCTGCCGCCAAAGCGTACGCGGAACGGCTGGTCAAGGGCATCATGCAGCACCGGGATGCGCTGGACGCCGCAATCACGGGCGTTCTGGCCAATTGGCGGCCCGAACGCGTGGGACGTGTCGAGCACAACATCCTGCGAGTGGCCCTGTTCGAATTGCGATACGCGGATGACGTCCCGGAAAAGGTGGCTATCAACGAAGCGATCGAGATAGCCAAACGCTTCGGAAATGATGAGGCGCCCCGGTTTGTCAACGGCGTCCTGGACCGCCTCAAAGGAGAGTAAACCTCGGAAACGCCCTTTGCAGACCTCCACGTTCACACCAATTGCTCCGATGGGGCGGATTCCCCGGAAGCCGTGGTGCAGCGTGCGGCGGAACTCAAGGTTGCGGCCCTGGCGGTTACGGATCATGACACGGTGTCCGGCCTTTCCAAGGCCGCCGCAGCGGCCCGGACCCATGGAATTGCCTTCCTGAACGGGGTCGAGATCACCACTTGCCTGGACAAACTCGAGGTCCATGTCGTGGGCCTGGGGGTCTCGCCCGAATCGCCCCGTCTCCGCCAGCTCTTGGATGTTCTCGCCCAAGGCCGCGCGGAACGGTCGCGCGCCATCGTCGACAAGCTGGCATCCATCGGCATCGTCGTGGCCCACGACAACGTCGCCGCGCGAGCCGCGGACGCGGTCGGACGCATGCACATCGCTCAGGAATTGCACGAGGCCGGCCATGTGCGCTCTGCGCAGGAAGCCTTCGACCGGTACATTGGGCGCGGGAGACCTGCGTTTGTGGCCAGCGCGCGCGTTCCCTGCATGGAGGCCATCGAAGCCATCCATGCGGCCGGCGGGCTGGCCTTCGTCGGGCACCCCGGTCTTGGGGGCGTTCGCAAGAAACTGCCACAGCTCCTGACGCTGCCGTTTGACGGCATCGAAGCGTATCATCCGCAACACAAACCCGGCCGCGTAGACGAGTTCATCCAGGTGGCCGAAGCAAACCACCTTCTGGTTGCCGGAGGCTCCGATTGCCACGGCCGCGCCAAAGGCCGCCGTTCCCTCATGGGCAAGGTGCGCGTTCCCATGGGGCGGTATGAGAGCATTCTGAGAAAGTTGGCGGGGCAGCCGATTGCGGGGCCTGGATAGCCCGCGTTTGCCCCTGGGTTCCAGAACTTTCAGGGCGCTGAATTGGCGCTTACTCGTCAAAACCGGCCGCAAGCTCACACAACACGGCTGCCCTTCCGAACAGTGCTTGCGGCTCTATTGGCATAGCCCCTTCCACCGGTGCTTGTTCCGTCTGGGGTGACGTGCCATCCTGACCCCACCGTGGTCAGTCGATCGACAATTGGACTGTGATCTCCTCGCCTTCGTTCACCTCGATGACCTCGGTGACGATGCGCGCGTTCATGATCGCGTCTTCAGGCGTAGCGGCATTGGGGTCCGCGGCCACACCCACGACCGTGTACGTTCCCGGTTCGACATTCTCCATGCGGAAGGTGCCGTCAGGATTCATCTCGGCTTGGCCGGCCAGCATGCCCAAGTACTCCTGGACCTTCTCTTTCGTAAGCGGGCCGAGCTTGATTTCTCCCGGCAGCAACCCGATGTAACCCATTTCGCCCTCTTTAAGGCCGGACAAGTAGCCCGAGACAAACGTCGGCAGGGGCAGATCGAAGTCCAGTCGCGTGACACTGCCTGCAACGATCTGCGCGGTCTCAGAGTGCTGGCGGCCCCCTCCCCCGCTGCTGTCGCGTATGTAGACCGAGACACGGACTTCGCCGGCCGGTACGCTGTTGATGACGTATGAGCCGTCGCTGTTCGTCTGCGCATAGCTCGATGTCGAGCCTTCTTCCGACGACAGGTACGCGCTGACATGCGCGTTGGTCACGGGCTGTCCTCCAATCGTGACCACCCCCTCGAGCCCGCCCGTTTCGGCCGGAAGATCGAAGTCGGCTGTCGTGGTGCGCCCGGTTTCGACGATGACCTGGCGGCTCTGATTGAGGTTTCCACGGCTGGACTGGACGTATGTGGAGACTTGGCCGCGGCCGCTGGTGACGTTGCTGAACACGTAGTGGCCTGACGCATCGGTCACCGTGGAAGACTGCTGATTCCCGCCCTCGAACATGTACAGATACACGCTGGTCCCAGCCCGGGGCTGGTTGCCCATTCTGACTATTCCCTCGACCGAGCCGCCCGCTGGAAGTTCGATGGTCACGTGGGAAGTGGTCCCCGCGCGCGGGGTCACCGAGGCTTCGCCATTACTGTACGCGGGATGCCCGGCCACGAGTTTGATGGCCGATAACGGAAGATTGGTCAATACGAACTGCCCCTCGGAATTGGTCCGCGTCTCAGGAGACCTGTACGGATCGTACCGCTCGAGGTAGATGGACGCCCCGGCAACCGTCTGGCCCGACGATGTCTGTACCACGCCTTCCACCCGCGCGCCGGGCTTCATACGAATCAGCAGGCCCTCCACATTCTGGCCTTGCGACAGAGCCCCCAGCACCTGTTCGACCGGGGAGTAGCCGTCCGCACGGACCGCCAACGCGAGATTCCCGCTCTGCCGCTGGCGCTGCTCGCGCATTGCCGCGGAGAACTCGCCTTCGGGGCTGGTGTACCGCTGCCAATAAACGTATTGAGCTGAGGGTTTCTCCAAATAACCCGGAGTGACAAAGGCCACGCCAAAACGCGTCACCGGTTTGCCCGTGGCCGCGTCGAGCACTCTCCCGGAGACCTTGCCCTGTGTGGCTACAGTCAGCCGGATTCCCGACGCCCCCGCCTGGGCATCCACGGGTTCCGTGGTGCGATTCCCCCCCGCAATCGCGCTGAGCTTGTAGGCCCCTGCCGCGAGCCCGCTCAACGTGAACGAGCCGTCAACCAGGCTTTTCGAGGTGTAGGGCATGTTCCTTTCATTCAGCGTACCGTATACAATCGCGTCCGACAGGGGTTTGCCCGCGGAATCCAGCACCCGGCCCGAGATAGTAAGGTTCCCTTTGGGGCCCACAGCAGGGGCTTCCTTTTCCCAGATCAGAACCACATCGCTGACCCGCTGTCCCGCAGCCAAATCGATCGTAGTCGTGGCGTCTCCGCTGCCCTGTTCGCCTTGAGTCATCGCCGTGACTGTATACGAGCCCGGAGGCAGCCCCGCGACCAGAAAACTCCCGGTATCATCGGCAGACGCGAAATTGGGTTGCAGTTGGTTCGCCGTCCCCCCGACCAGGACGTTCATCGCCGGCAAAGGGGCCCCGGAACGGTTCGTCACTACGCCCGCGATGACGCCGCCTTCCTGCAGGGTCAGCACAATGTCCTCCAGCGTGCCCGTCGCGGGCACCTGCAGCGCTTCCGTGGGCGCGGAAGCCTGAGTGCCCTTGAATGCCTGCAGCCGCAGTTGTTCGCCATTGGCGGGCCCCGAAAAAACAAACGAGCCATTCGTGTCGGCCATAACTCGTGCCCGGCCATACCCCGCGACTGGAATGACAAAAACCGTGGCAGATCCCCCAGGCGAGCCGTCTGCATACTCCACGCGCCCACTGACAGTCGTGCCCATGTACACGGCAAGGTCGACCCCCTCGAGGACCGCACCGGCCTTGACACTAAGCACTGCAGCCTCCTGGTCACCATAGGGATTACTCGCCAGCCGGTCGTTCATCTGAACCGCCAAGGCGTGTTCTCCCGGAGGGACCCCACGCATCTCGTAAGCGCCGTTATTGTCGGTGCTCACGGAATTGCCGTAACCCATGAGGTTCTTGCGCAGAATCACCGCTGCTCCCGGTATCCCGTTGCCCGTCTGTTCGTTGTAGACGCGTCCCCTGATCGTCCCGCTCTGCGCCACCCGCAGGTCGATGCCCTGTCTTGCTTCGCCCGAGGCCAGCTTGATCCGAGGCGCACTTTCGGCATTCGCCCAGGTATCGTCGGCAGGCATGAGCGCGTATTCGCCCGGCCGAAGAGATGCACATACGAATTCCCCCGACTCATTAGTCGTGGTTTCATGCTTATCCAACGAAGTCGGCCCCGAAACCCGCAGCGCAAACCCGCTCAGGGGTTCGCCGGTATCTGTCTGGAGGACCCGGCCCGCCACGCTGCCGCCGGCAGCAAGCGTGATAACCGCGCCCGTAACGGGAAGTTTAATCAATTCGCTGATATGCGGAGCGTACCCCTCGGCTTTCACCGCCACGAACACTTCTTTTGCAGGCACCGATTCGAACGCAAAGGCCCCTTGGGCGTCGGTTACGGATTCCAGGGGCAATGCCTGAGCTCTGTCCTGCGGCGAGCCAGAGATTCCCCACCGGCCCATCATGCTTTCCGTCGGCACGTACATCACGGTAACATGCGCCTCGGCAGTCGGTGCCCCCTGCGGGTCCACCACGCGTCCCCCAAGGTTATATGCTGGGCGCAACCTGAGCATCAAAGCCATGTCCGGGAAATAGGAGCGCACCTGCGCGGACTGCGCCGCGGCCGTGTTCCCGCTTGTGGCAAGCAGGCTGTATACGCCATAGGCCAATCCCTCCGCGGCAAAGGTACCATCCGCGCCGGTCGCCGCCGTAGAAGGCTCTTCAATAACCGCATCGCCCTGCTCGGAGGCCGTTCGGCTCATAACAACCTTAACCCCCGGGGCCGGCTTCAAGGCCTCGTCGAGCACGAGCCCCGTAAGGATGCCTCCGCCGCTGGTCCGGCGCACAGCCGTTGGCGCATCCACCGAGACCCGTGTGCCTACCGCGCTCCGGTCGAGCCGCTGCGGAGTCTCGTCAGGTTTAACACGCGGCGCCGGGGGAAGCGGCGCTCGCGATTGTTCTTCGGTCTCGCCGCGCGTGACCTCCGGCCCCGAAGGCGCCTCGGCGCCCTGCCGTGACAGCAGCCACCACACGGCGGCCACAGCCGCCAGGACTAACACCAATATCAACGAGAAGCGCAGGTTCTGTTTCATGGCAAGCCCCCGGTAAGTGATTCTTCCACTCTTCGTTAAATGGCGGTTCGCGCCTCAGACGATCAACAGAGAGTATACATTCTTCGCGCCAAACGAATTCTAATAAATCCATGTTTTGCGCGTACAACCCAGCCTGCCCTGCACAGTTCCAGAAACTGCCCCGGCACTGACCCTGCAGCTGCCAGAGTGTTCCGGCCCGCGTCCGCACCTTGACAGACGCTCAGCCCATATGGTATGGTCCCGCCCGCTTGAGCGATTTTTTGCGGCCCCGATAGCTCGAACGGATTTATAACTCCTTATTTGTAAGTAACTTATGATTTTTCGCGGTTTCGGTCTTTGCTCGGGCAGAAAGCCTGATTGTGTGGTACAATCCTCCACGCTCTGGGACCAACTGAGAGAGGTGAAATGCTGCCATGAACAAACGTGATGCCAAGAAATTCCAAAAGCTCTTGCTAGAGGAACGGGAGCGCCTCGTAAGGGGCGTGCGTCAGTTAGAAGAAGATACCCTCTATCAACCCGCTACCGACAATGTCTCGGATGTTTCCAGCTATGCCGAAGTCGGAACAGACAGCTTCGAGCGGGAGATAGCTCTCAGCCTTGCGGGGGTGGGATCTCGCCAGCTCCACGAGGTCGCGGACGCCCTGCGGCGCATTGAAGAAGGCTCCTACGGCAAGTGCGAAGGCTGCCAGAAAGAGATTCTACGAAAACGCCTGGAGGCATTTCCTTCGGCACGTTTCTGCATCGAGTGTCAGTCAGCCCTCGAACGCGGCGGCGTCCTATGATATCTGGACTGAGTCCGGAGAGAAAACAGCAGATACTGTGGATAATCGCTATTGTCTTGAGTATCGTTGCGGTGGACCAGATAACGAAGCATCTGGTCATCACATATATTCCAGAAGGAAGCGAGACCCTGGGCTCCCATCCGCGCGAGTTCTTCTGGCTTACCCACCAGCGCAATTCCGGTCTTGTGGGGGGAATGTTCCGCGGCAGAGAGCTTGTCCCCTTGATTGCCCCGGTGTTTGCTACCCTGGTCCTCGCGTATTTGTTCAAGTTCCTCAATCCGAAATCCAGCTGGCAGTCCCTTGCGTACGGACTGGTGGCCGGCGGCGCGATCGGCAATTTGATCGACCGCGTACGGCTGGGTTCTGTTACTGACTTTCTCCAATTTCATTTCTATTTCGTCCCTTTCGATTTCCCGTGGAAGCTGTATCCCGCCTTCAACGTAGCCGATTCCTGCATTTGCACGGGGATAGTCCTTTTGGTCATACTCACCTGGAAACAACCTCAGCCCGATTCGCAGGAAAGCACCCGTGCTGCCAACACTACTTGAGTTAGGCCCTATCAAGATCAATTCGTACGGCCTCATGCTGGCCATCGGTTTCATCCTCGGCGTCACGTTCGTCAGGCGTGAATGCAAGCGGATAGGCATCGACCCCGACATTATCGCAGACGGCGCTTTCTGGACACTGCTCGTCGGGCTGTTTGGCTCCCGGCTCGCACACATTCTCCTGTACCCGTCGTCGTATTCGTGGCGGGACCCGCTGGGATGGGTGGCCTTCTGGCGGGGCGGTCTGGTGTTCCAAGGCGCTCTTCTGGCGATTCCTTTCGTATACTGGTATGTACGCCGCAAGAAGATCGACTTCTGGCCTCTTGCCGACATTGCAGCATCGTATATCCCGCTGGGTCACGCCTTTGGCCGCCTGGGCTGCTTTCTCAACGGCTGCTGCTATGGGAAGCGGTCCGATGTGTTTTGGGCCATACCCTTCCGCCGGGTTCCCTTCGACCTGAGCAAGGAACCTACCGGGAGTCCGGCTTACCTTGACCATTGTGCGCGCTTTGGACTGTCCTATTGGGAGGACAAATGGTCATTTCCCGTCCATCCCACCCAGCTTTACAGCGCTGTCGGGCTCTTGCTTATCTTTGCGCTGCTGATGGTGCTTCGAAAGAAACATCCGCCCTTTTGCGGATTCGTTCTGCCTATGTATTTGACCTTGTATGGTTTAGGGCGTTTTGTGCTCGAGTTCTTCAGAGGTGATCACAATCCGAGCCATTTCGGCGGGCACCTGAGCGACCAGCAGGTGTTCTCCCTCTTATTAGCGGTAGTAGGCACCGTTCTCTTTTTCTACCTCAGGCGCAAGGCATACCATTCAAGAGACAACAACTGCGACAAAGCGTAGCAGTCGCCACCGTCCGCCTTCGCATGTCCGTAAGAGCCACAATCAGCCAGAGGCTATTGCGTGAAACACAGGAGAAAATCCGCAAGAGTGCTTCCCCACATATTGCCATGGATTGAGCCATAATCCACTGTGAACAGGTAGTTTACGGGCATGTTCCACATGAAACGCTTGACTTTCCGATGCGTTTCGTCTATGTTCTGGGTGGGAGAAGTTCTATGATGCGCCCTACCAAGCTGAGCCAACATGTCTTTCTTGAATTGCCCCCTGTTCTTTCGCACTACCTCGAGGGGGCGCGAAATGTCTGGCTTGAATCGGAACCCAAGGAAGGCCGCCTCACCTTTCTGAATCGAATCGGCTTCTTCATGGATTTTGAGGCAGCAGCCGTCGAACGCCGCCATCTGCTCGAGTTTCTGGGATGGCAGCGCGCCCGCGCCTTGTGTTTTCGGATTGGATTCGAACAAGGGCGCCGGGACGCCGCGCGCCATCTGAACGTGTTTCAGCAGAACGTGCGGTTGGCGCTTCAGGCAGGTCCCGTCTTTGGTCAGCTGCAGGGACGGTACGCGGCAGACCCGATCCGGTTCGAGTATGACTTGGACAGCCGAACGCTTTACCGCGAAATCGCCTTCAATGAGGGTCTGGAAGGCAAGGCCCATAAACTCGTTGCGGGTTCATTGGGTGAGTGTGGATGTTGGAATACCACGGGTTACCTGTCAGGCCATGTCAGTGAGATCATTGGCCGGCGGGTGCTGTGTCTCGAAGTCGAGTGCATGGGGAAAGGCGATGCGCGCTGCCGCGTCGTAGGCCGCTTCGAACCGGAATGGGGCCCCGAAGCCGATTGGATTCGCGAGGCAATGAAAACTGGGGCATTTCATGAGGAAGTTGCGCAGGCGGAACTGAGAACCGCCCAAGTGCAAAAGAAGGCACGGCAAGTTCAGTTGAAACTCAACGCGCTCACTGGACGATTGCGGGGCGAACTGCTTCTCAACGAGGTTGTTGCACAATCCGATGCAATGAAAGTGGTTATGGCGCGCGCAGAGCAAGTGGCTGCTTCCGAAATACCGGTGCTGCTTGTGGGAGAAAGCGGCGTCGGCCGCAAAACGCTGGCCCGAGCCATTCATTTCGCTGGAGGCCGAAAAGCGGGACCGTTTGAAGTCCTCGATACCACAGGGCTCGACAGCCGGCTGATTCTGCAGGAATTGGCCGGGTTCGCCGCGGGAGCTTTTCCTGGGGCCGTGCGGAGCCATGCGGGCGCCATTCGCCGGGCACACCGTGGAACACTGTATGTTCAGGGCCTCGACAGCCTGGATCAGGAAGCACAACGTGTTCTGTACCAAGTTCTTGAGAAAAGCACCGTCTCGCCTATGGGGGATTCCGCCGAGGAGCCGGTTTCGGTGCGTCTCATAGCCGCAACGAGCGAAGAGCCTCACGATATGTTGAGCGGCGGCCGTCTGCGCGAAGACCTGTACTACGCATTGTCGGTCGCGCGGATTGATGTCCCCACGCTGCGCGAACGCGAGGACGATGTATTGCGAATGGCCGAGGCCTTTCTGCGCGAATTCTCGGAACTTTATGAACGGGAGGGGCTTGTACTTTCCAAAGAATGCCACCAGGTCCTGCGGGAATGCGCGTGGCCAGGCAACGTCCGCCAGTTGCGAAACATCATCGAACAAGCTGTCATCTTTGCACAAGGTGACACGCTCACTCTGGCCGACCTGCCGGAGGAGGTAGTTCTGTCACGCGCCAAAAGAGGCCAGGAGGAACTTAGTGAAGATGTTATACGGGCCGCATTGCGTAAGACCAAGGACAACCGCAGTGCGGCGGCTGATCTTCTGGGAATCGGACGCACCACGCTGTGGCGGGCCATGCGCCGTATGAACATCGAGTGACCAACCGGTACCGGGCGGGTACCCTGCGCAGTTAGACTCCTTTCATCCCCCAAAGGGCCTATCTCCCGCAATGTATTACATTCCAATATCTTAAGTTAATGCAGAAGAAATGGTGGTACAAGGAGCTTTGGGCGTTCGCAACTTCATCATTTTTGTGGTATCGTATACGCGAATGGGGTGGCGGTATGTGGCGATTCATCCAGCTATCGGACCCACATCTGGGGAGCCAAGTTCATAATACCCGGAACGGCCGCATAGAAAGCGTGTTGATTCCGGAGCTTATTAGTTGTTTGAGGCGCGACTTGTCTGAGCTGCAGCCGGACTTTTTGATCGTCACCGGGGATATTGCACGGCCCGATTCCCGTGACGCGGTCTTCGCTGCCCGGGACCTGATGGATTCCCTGGGTTTCCCCTACTATCCCATGGGGGGAAGCTCCGATTTCTGCTATGAACAATCCCGCCAATGGTTTACGGAGGCTTTCGGAGCCCATCTTCCGGAATCCCGGACATGGTACTCGTTTACCCAGGGGGAGATCCACATCTGTGTCTTGGATGCGTGGTGGCTCTGGGATGACGGAACTGTAATGCCCTTCAGCCAGCGCGGCAACTCGACGCCGCGGTGGATTGTTCCGCCTGACCAGCTTGAGTGGCTCGATGGCGACCTGGCGGAACACGATGAAGAGGCTACCATTATCGCAATGCACCCTCCGTTGATTCTTCCTCAAATGAAGCTGGCCCGAGATTCGGCCCTCCAGCGGGGGGCGCTGGAAAACGCCGGATTGCTGCTCGACCGGCTCAAAGCTCATGCGCAAGTGAAACTGCTGCTTTCGGGAAGCGCACACGCACATTACATTGCTAAACAGGAAGGGCTTACACAAGTCGTGACCGGCTCTCTTACCCAGTATCCGGTCGAGTTCCGCGATATTCACATCCACGAGGACCGCTTCGAGGTTCACACCCGAGGGCTGAGCAATGCCGTGTATGCTTCTCAGTCCTTGCTGCGGGAAAGGGAATGGACGCGGGGCCGGGATGAAGACCGCTTTGCCGTAATACCTCTCTAAGTCAGAAAAGGCTTAACCGTTGTTCGCGGGGTCGGCGTTCCTCAGCGTCAGGATTAAGACCAGCTGGCCCTCATCGAGCTTGAGCCCTCCCACCTTGAACGGTTTCTCTGAAACGGCAACGAGGGTACACCTCAGGACTTCCTTGTACTTGGGTTCCGCGCTTTGCTCGCCGGATGCGCCGTCAGGCTTCTTCTCCTGTTCCTCCACCCGCATATGAACGCGCACATCGCAGCGGATTCGGTCGTGGGAAGCCTGCTCGATGGGTTTCAGGAACAGCGTGTACCGGCTGTCGAGCGGGATCTTGGTCTCTTCTCCGTAAGTGACGACCGTTTTTGCCTCCCGCAGCTTGCGGAAGTCGTCAAATTGCTTGAGGTCCTCGACGGTTTCCCTGATGGAAACGATGCTGTCATCGAACTTCCGTTCTTGATGGCCCCGGTAGGTGGCCTGCACCGCAATGAGACTCACGTGCACAGGGGCAGGGCGCGCCTCACTTGCCTCCTGAGCTGCGAGGGGCGTTAGAATCAGTGTGGCTGTGGTCGCCAACGCGGCGAAAGTCAAGGGAGATCTCCTTCCGGGATTTCTACCCAAACCGTCATAGTGCCGTTCTCGGTGTTGTAGTAGCCGACCTCGGCGCCTTCAATGGACGTGTTGACCTGCTCTACCTCGGCCGAAACATTCTCAGGCGCCGGGGTTGCAATTATGAAGATTGAGATTGCCGCGATAAGAGACGCAGCGATGGCCGATGCGACGGTCAATACGCCGCGGTAATGCCGGCGCGTGGGCTCGAGGCGTTCCCGTATGCCTTCCATGAAGGCCGGAAACTGGGCGGGTTCGATGGTATGCCTGTGCGCAATCTCCTGTGCGCCTTTACGCAGTGTTTTGAGGGTTTCGAGATGCGCCGCACACCTGGGATCGCTGGCCACGAGGGCCTTCGCCGCTGTTTCAGACGATGCGTCGCCATCGAACCAGCGTTCAATAGTTTTGAAGTTCCGGTTCATGAGTGCGCTCCCATCAGGCCCATGTGCGTAAGGCCTTTTTGCAGTTTCTTGCGTGCGTGATGCAGCCTGCTCATCACCGTGCCGATGCTGCAATCCATTACCTGGGCCATCTCCTCGTACGAGAGGCCCTCAAATTCACGTAAGATGAAGGCTGTCCGATGTTTATGTGACAATTTGCTCAACGCTTTCTCGACCGCTTCGCCGATTTCCTGTGCCTCCAGACTTCGGTCGGGAGGAAGCACATGACTTGGAGCATCCTCCGCATACCGGCTGTCATCGAACGAGACGGTTTCAAGCCGCCGTTTCTTCAAATAATCCTTGCACTGATTCGCGGTGATCCGCATCAGCCAGGTCTTGAAGCTGGCATCGCCACGAAATCGCGCCAGAGCGTTGTGGACCTTGATGAACACTTCCTGTGAGACGTCCCAGGCTTGTTCCCGGTTCCTCACGAAATGGTAAGAAAGGGCAAAAACCTCGTTGCGATAACGCTTTACAAGCAATTCAAATGCGTCGCTATCGCCCGTCTTCGCACGGGCAACCAGTTCAGCGTCCTCAAAAGCGTCGCTGACCCTTGCCCGCGGTTCCTGTTCCTCTTCTTCCGGGATTTCACAGAGAACCGTAGTATCCAGTGCGATACTCAATTGTCCATTCTCCTCACCCGTACTATCCAGACGATATCTATGATGGTTTATTTAATACATTTCACCGTATGCGCCCGCTCATGAGGCACGGCGCTTCATCAAGGCCGCGCGAAGACCCAACAGCCCGGGGCTACCAGTTGCGGGCGAGCACGAAATCCACAATACCCGCCATGGAATCCCTGTAAGGGCTCGGGTGGATCTGGGCGGTGGCCGCATGAGCCAGTGCGGCATAATCGCGGGCGACGGCCTCGGTACGCTCGGCGGCCTTGGTTGCCCGGAGCATGTCCAGCACCCATTCGTGGTCGTTCGCGGTCAGCTCCGAGCCGCGCAAGCCTTCAAGCCGCGCCTTGCCGGCCATGTTGAGGCTGTCTTTCATGAAGAGAATAGGCAGGGTCTGCTTGCCCTCCACGATGTCCGAACACGATGGTTTGCCCAGCACCGTGGCGTCCTGCCGGAGGTCAAGCAGGTCGTCGACGAGCTGGAAGGCAATCCCGAGAGCCATGCCGTAATCGTGGAGGAGCTGGCCGGGGGCGCCGTCAATCAGGCAGGCGGGAGTGCTGCAGGCGGAGGCGAACAGACTGGCGGTCTTCTTCCGGGCGACTTCCAAAACCTCGGCTTCGGTCATCGGACCGTCGCCGTTAGCGAAACACTTGAGTTCCGCCTCGGCCATTTCCCGGATAGATGTGACAGCGCGCGAGATGATACAGGTAGAGTCGTAGGAGGCCATAATCTCGATAGAGCGGGCAACCAGGTAGTCCCCGGCGAGAATGGCCGCATGATCGTCCCACCGGGCATTGAGCGTGTGCATGCCGTGGCGCATATTGGCCCGGTCTATCACATCGTCATGAGCCAACGCTGCCAGATGGAGCAGTTCCATCCCAGTGGCCAGGTTCACGAAACGGCGGGTGTTCCCTGCTCCGGACACCCCCGCCGAAAGCAGACACAGCGCGGGGCGCAGCATCTTTCCGCCCGCCTGTACGGAAGGCATGGAGGGCCCGTGCACCAATTGCAGGGCTTTGGTCCAATAATCGCCCACGCGCGCGGAAACCGCGTCAATGTCGTCGCGGACAGGGGAGTAAAGTTCCTTCAATGTAAGTGTTTTCAACATGTTTTCGGATTCTACCATACGCCAAGTATTCCGCGCGAACGGCTTTTGATCACGTGACATACGCCTTACACCCGCGTCGTTGTCCGATGTGCCGCAGCGACCTGGCAGGGCCGATTCACTGGGCGTGAATGTGTGGGCATCATCTCCTCTTTGTTTAGAGAGAACTGCCCGTTCTCTGTTGGAGCTCATTGTCAAGTTGTGGCAGCTGATGGTTCTGTTCCTGCCTGCTCATCTGAATCGTTGAGAGCAGCGCATCATCGGTTATTGACGACCACTCACCCGCCACAAGCTCACGGTCAAAACGCACGATGACCGGCGCCGGACGGATTTTCGGGAGCGATAAGAGAATTCAGCTTCACGGCACGTCGCGTGAGACGATGTTCTGGCGTGCCAGACAATACGCTGTCCTACGGCGTTGCATAGATGCGCCGCGCAGAAGCACAATATGGTGATGAAGGAGGAGACATTCCGTGTTCACACAATCCTGTAGATACCGCTTTGTGAGTTGTGTCGTCGTAGCCGCTATCCTTGGCCTGGGGCTGGGTGTTCCGGCTTCAGCACGAGCCGCCAGCGCAGCGATAGACATCTCTCCTGTATACGATGTGCCTTTTGTTGCGGGGATCACAATTGACGGGGATGGCGCGGATTGGAGAGACGAAGGGTTTCGAGTCGAGATCATGCCGGACAAGGATGGCCGCACGCTGCCAAGAGCGAGTCTCGAGCCTTCATTCCGCCTCGCGTGGGACGAACGCGGGCTGCTCGTTCTCCTGAAAGTCCGCGACGATTTTTTCATTGAGACGTCAGACGAAACCTCCCTGTGGGAGAAAGATTCGGTTGAAGTCTTTGTAGCCGCCGAGCGCGGCGGTAAGGATTGGTATTCTCTGGTGATGAGTCCAGGCATGACGGCTGAATTTCCGCAGATGCGCGTCACGCCGATAGACCTGCGCAAGAAAGAGCCGCGCGAGCCGCTATCTTATGAAGCTGCCCGGACGAAGTCGGAGGATGGCTACGTTCTCGAATTGCTGCTGTCATGGGCGAACCTTGGCATCGGTCCGGGGCGGGACCGTGAACTCGCATTCCAGGTCTACGTGAACGACGTTGACGGCGCCCAAGGCCGCTTTCAGGCAGTGTGGTTCCCGTCCATCCGTACTCGCTATGATTCAGCGACCATGTGCCGGCTTCGCCTTGGGGACAAGCCCAGTCCTCCCGACTGCGTCCGTGTACGAGGCGAGTACGACGATGCCATGCGGGCCCGTGTCAGTGTTCTTTCGCTCGGCGGTTTTGCGGGTAAATCCGTGATTGTTCGGGAGGGAAGGCGGAAGCTTGCGGCTGGCGTGCTCACGCAAACTGGGGACTATTCACGGGCGGAACTCGTCTTTCCGGCGCCCGTGGGCACAGCTTCCGGCAAGCCGTGGCGAGTACGCGTTGCCAACAGGTTCGATTCGAGCCTGAGCATGCCGAATGCGGATTTGACGCGTGCGCAACGCGTCATGCTCCTGGGAGTCGGCGCGAAACCTCCTGTGTTCAAGGGCGAGACGTTCCCCGTCTGCGACTTCTGCGATCCGTTGATTGCCGAGCGGTTGATCGGAGCCTACCGCATTGAACCAACCTTCTACGATCGCGAGTTCAATCCCGTAACCTCGGCGGTTGAGCCCGGCCGCTATGGGGCCGTGCTCGAGATCAGACCCGAAGCAGGTCCAAGTCTGCGGCGCTACGTCACGCTGTTTCGAGCCCCCGATTCGTTTGATACAGTCGTGTCGTGGCGCTACCTGGAGCCTCGCCTTTCAGCGCGAATGCCCGACGAGGCACGACTTGACCCCGACGTGGTGAAGGCACAGAGCCAATCCCTCGGTACATATCTGAGGTTCAGTATTCTCGATGATCTCGCGAAGGGCCAGGACGCGGCCGTGCTGTTTGCGGGCATGTATGACGCATCGCTCAGCAACTCCGCGGGCCAAACCGTTGAAATTGCCACGGCAGCCGATGACGTCTGGGCCATGGACCGACAGTGGTGGGTCCAGCTCAAACGCAAGCTCAACGGCATGGATAAAGCCTTTCCGAACGCCTTCTCCTGCCCGCGCCAGAAAGAGGGCAAGCCGGCCCCTGAGCTCCGCGAGGGAACGGCTCTGGAAGCTGGGATGAAAGCAGACGCCGTAGACAAGCTCGATGCCGTCTGTCGTGCATGGGTTGAAGAGAGCCACGAACCCTTTGCCGTCTGCTTGGCGCGTCACGGCGTTGTCTTTTTCCACAA
>Ga0209201_1000870_pt1 | contig 38843 bp, 36 predicted proteins | sample AD_UKC055_MetaG_FD_184411 | JGI IMG/M metagenome (GOLD analysis project Ga0209201, IMG submission 184411) | Active sludge microbial communities of municipal wastewater-treating anaerobic digesters from USA - AD_UKC055_MetaG (SPAdes) (version 2) | ecosystem: Engineered > Bioreactor > Anaerobic >... | reverse complement strand
GGCAGATCGGTCTTTCGGTCGCAGATTGAGGTTGACAAGGCAAAACCCTTCATATAAATACGACATCTCTTCAAGGCAGGCCGATGTAGCTCAGCTGGTAGAGCAACTGATTCGTAATCAGTAGGTCCCCGGTTCAAATCCGGGCATCGGCTCCAGATTTCAAGTACTTACAATCAAAGCCGAAAATCAATGATATTAATGTAGCCCCCATGTAGCCAATTTCTGCCAAAATGTGAATTATATAATTTGCCATGTCACGATGATGGGGGGCTAGACGTCATAGTCGCTGGGCAAGTCTTTTTTGCACCAGTGACCAGTCTTATTCAGGATTGGTGTGCGGGATACTTCAATCACGGCAACATGAAAATGAATTAGCAGTAGATCATCCACAGAACACCCGGTGGGGGTCAATTATCCACAGATCAATGACCTGGGGTATTGATGCGCTCTCAAAAAGCGGCAACTATTTCAGAAATATTGGAAACAAAAGATTAAGGGCAATGAACCGGGCGGAAGGGCGAAAATTAAAATGATCTTGACACATTATCAGGCAAAGGAAAGCTGAGCACCTCAAATTTGCCGTTTTTGATTTGCCAAGTCTTGATTTCTGTTGTGATAAAGTACGATCCTTATTAGTTTCACAAATGTTAAGAGTCAGGTGTGTTGTTGGAGCCAGCGTCCCTTGCACTCCCCTGTTCGGCGTTGTTGAGTGACTCGGACACGCCCATGTCGCTTTCGCTCCACCCTTGATCGAAGGATGTAAAGATTGCAGCATCTAACATGCACGGATACAAATCTGCCCTTTTGCAAAGCAACTGAACACCATCCGACACCATGTCATAGTAGGTATGGTCCGCCAATAGGTTTGCCGACAGCTGATACTTCAGAATGTACCTGTTGAGCCATTTGGTTATTCGGCTATCAATAGGTATCTCGTGCTTCGACGCCCCGATCCATTGGAGCAGGTTTCGGCTCTGTTTTGGCCCGATTCCGTGGAGATGTTTCGCAAGGAGATGCGCTGCTTTCCGCTCGAGTATGGGATTGTCGGACTCAATAATTTCCTGTACACGAGACAAAAGCTCATACCACAGCCCATTATTAAGGATCTTGTAGTTGGCTGAAATCTGTTGGGCTATGGTTGGAGGACGTCTAATCCCACCGAAGGAAGTTAGTGTTTCTCTTGCGAAGCCTTCCAGATCGCTCTTGCCGGAACATACGCCATAATTCAGAGGGAATGGGGCAGTGTCTAGAAATCTCTTGACGGTACTTCCCGGGCCTGATCGTTGTTGTGTTGTGAGCAAACACCCAACCAATGCCATCCATGTTTTTTCTTTGGTAATTTCGGGCCGAGGACTGTCAACGTTACGTTTTTGGCGGAGCCTGACAAATGGATCATCAGCCCATTTCGCATGGAAGGATCTGACCTTCTCAATGTCTTGATCTTCAATTTCCCAAGTCAGTATCATATTTCCCTCGTCGCCGAACGAAAAGCTCATAAGGAGCAGCCCAGCGGGGCTGCGATTGGGTACAGCGGCTGGTTAGCGGTATATGTTCTATGCTTCCGATAACTTCTTAAGCCGTTCTCGGGCACGCATAACAACTTCTTCCTTAAATGAATCTGGGTAACGAACAATAACGGATTCAAAGGTTAAATCCTGCATTCCCATTTGTACAAGAATCTTATAGCCATTCCGCTCAATGGGCTTATCTACAGCCCTTTCTGCCGCACTTATAATTCCATATTTATTGATCATTTGCCATGTTCGTGAAGCGCGAGTCGTTTTCTTGTTCTTCTCTGTCAAGACTTCTTCGTAAGCATAAAGAGCCTTGAGCAATTCCAATTCAATCTCTTTGGTGCTGCCGTAAGAAATAGCACGAAGTTCAACGGCGCGGCGTCGCGCTTCTTGTGCCAAAGACGGATTCCTTTCAATAACATTCTTTGCGAGTTGAATACATTGCGCTGGGGTTTTTAACTTACTTATTATGTCTTCCATCTTGTTCCCTCACTTTATTTAATTATACGTATGCTAACAAAAGAATCAGCCGGAGGGTTAGCGATCGGCTGTATCGATTATGTTCTGTTTTTCCCTCGTCTCGCTCAAATTAGCTCCTCTTGATTTTGTTCGGTAAATGTAACCATGCAAACCATTACAAATAATATTTTTATAAGACCGGCTTCTTCTTATTTATGTTTGGGAGTTGATTTTCTCCATTTGACACCTTCCATGATGGTTATCTCTCACATTCCCTAATACTCAAGCCGTCTCTTATCCAGACCACCGCGGAACCCCTCTATTTTAAGAACCTTGACCCGTTTTTTGATGTAATCTGAAAATTCTGGATCGCATGATCTTTCCAGAGTTACCTCTATGTCCTTCACTTTGGGTATACCGGTAATTTTAAAGCAACCGGGCTCTTTTGTCCTGTCCATATCCGTCCATTCTATTTTTGTGAATATATAATGACCGTTTTGATATTCATAATATTTCATGAATTCGAGACAACCTCCACACCGTGTGTAGGTTACAAATTGATTATTTTTTGCATCAAAGTTCAGTCCAGACTGATCTGAGAGGAGTTTATTCAAAATAAATTTATGAGTCTTTGGATCATATACAAAGGATGCATACCAGTCATTACCGGTTGCCCCTTTGTCTATAAAAAAACGAAAGTCCAGATAGCCATCAAAATTCATATCCACGATTTGAACGTAATCATAAGATGTGCTATTGCTATTCACCCAGGATGCATTGATCTTTTGAATAACTTTCCCAGTTGATTTATTTTTTATTTCAAACTTCTTCGGTGTGAAATATTCATCTTCACCTTGTTTATTGATTTTACCCCTGATCGTAATGACATATGGCGGCAGTGAGTCGTGAACTCTTATCGTGAATGAGGCGCAGCCAATATTTTTCCCGAAATTATGCCAAACCAAAGCAGGTTGCTTAGACAAGTCCGCACTGAAGGCAACAGTATTTAAAACAAATAGTTGAAAGAGAAATAAAATTAATGAAATAGTCTTTATTGGAACAATGATCTTAATAAATTCCGATTGTCTGGCCATATCCAACTCCGCATCGAATAACGCTATATAATATGGATAGATTATTTTGCCAAGCAACCCTCTGTTTTGTTAAGAAATTCCGGGCTTCTTTATGACCTAGCCGTGCTGCCTAACATTGAACCGCTATCATCAATTGCATCATTTTGATAACAGCCTAAAGCACAAAACCCTGCCCCGCTGATGTCAGCAGAGGAGGGTTTACAATTATTTTGTATTTTATCAGGTTATAAAAAATAATCAACGGCGAATATGACAATTGATATAAAATAGTTGCAGGATATTGAAAACAGCATTTTTAAAATTATTGGAATTTTGTGTTAATGGTAAAGAATCCAGATGGTTGGATGCCATGCTCAAAATATCCTTGACAATAGAACATCTGTTCTATTATGATCTGGCCATGGAAACGAAACGCACCGTCAAATCCGTGGCGCAGAAGATCGCCGATTTCAGCCGCAGCAATCATCGAATGCCGACCTATGAGGAAATGCTTGCGCTGCTGGCCGTCCGATCCAAGAGCGTGGTCAATTTCTGGATGAACAAGCTCCTGGAAGAAGGCATTCTGGAAAAAGACCCAAAGGGCCACCTGACGTTCATAAATCCGCTGATCGGTGTCCCTCTGGCCGGTGAAGTATCGGCCGGCTTCCCCTCCCCGGCGGAAGAAGAACTGCGCGATGTGATTTCCTTTGATGAATACCTGATTACAAAGCAGTCTAATGCATTTCTGTTGAAGGTTGACGGGGATTCCATGACCGGAGCCGGGATCATGCCGGGCGATCTGGTGCTTGTCGAACGAGGCAGAGAGCCGAAAACGGGCGATATTGTCATTGCCGAGGTGGACGGCTCATGGACCATGAAGTATTTTCGCAAAAGGGGCAAAGAGATTTACCTCGAAGCGGCCAACCCGAAGTATCCCCGGATTAAACCACAATCAGAAATGCGCCTTGGCGGCGTGGTTACAGCAGTCGTCAGGAAATACCACACGTAAAAGACCGTTATGACAGAACAACTATTCAGCCTTCAGTCCTGGCCGCGGGCTATTGCTCACATCGACGGCGACGCCTTCTTTACCTCCTGTGAGGAGGCCATTCACCCGAATCTGAGAGGGAAAGCCATCATTACCGGAGGAGAACGCGGCATTGTCGCCTGCGCCAGCTATCCGGCCAAGAAACTGGGCATCAAGCGGGGCGTCCCCCTGCACGAAGCCAGGAAAATCTGTCCCGGATTAATCATTCTGCCCTCCGATTACGAGACCTACAGCCTGTTTTCCCGGCGGATGTTCGACATCATGAGACGTTTTACCCCAGATGTGGAAGAATACTCCATTGACGAGGCTTTTTCCGACATTACCGGTATGCGACGGGTATTGCGTTCATCCTACGAAGAAATCGCCCTGAACATGAAAAGGGAAATTGAAAGAGAACTGTCCATAACCGTCTCTGTCGGTCTCAGTATCACCAAAGTATTGGCCAAGGTGGCCTCCAAATATCAAAAGCCTGCGGGTATGACCATCATCAAAGGCCGGGACATTGCCCGATACCTGAATAATCTGCCGGTGGAAAAGATCTGGGGGATCGGCCCGGCCACGACCAACTATCTGAGCAAGCTGGGCATTCGGACGGCGCTGGCCTTTGCCCAAATGCCGGAAAAGACGGTTTTGAAGAAATTTACCAAGCCCGGTGTGGAAATCTGGCAGGAGCTGCGCGGCAAGTCAGTCTATCCGGTGACAGCCGGAGAAAAGAGCTCCTACGCATCGATCAGCAAGACCAAGACGTTCGCGCCGCCCACATCCAATGCCGAATATCTGTTCGCCCAGCTGATGCGCAATATGGAATCGGCCTGCATCAAGGCCAGACGCTATTCACTGGCGCCAAACAGAATCGTGGTGTTTCTCAAGAAGCAGGATTTCCACTCGGTCGGCAGCGAGGCAAAACTCTCACGACCGTGCGCCTGCCCCCTGGAATTTTCCGATGTTATTCATGAGCTGTTTGACGCCTGCTATCGCCCCAGGGATGTTTATCGGGCAACCGGGGTTGTTTTGCTCGACTTGGAGGCGGATGCCAATATCCAATACACGCTGTTTGACAATCCTGTTCAGGCGGAAAAGATAAAAGACCTCTACCATGTGGCCGATGAGCTGGGGCAGAAATTCGGCAAGCACACAGTTCATCTGGGTAGTCCCCACCTGATTGACAAACTGGGCAAGGGACGAAGGGGAACACCCACGGTCCGGGAGCAGACTCGAATGCTGGGGGAAACAAACCGCCGTCATCTGGGGCTGCCGCTGCTGCATATAAAAATATAGGTGCGGGGGGGGGCTGAGTTCTGTGCGTTACCAACGAGTCCATAGATTTCTGAAGCCCGGAATACTGCAAATTACCAATTGAAACAAAACAGTTGCAGTCAATCACGTGCTGCTGGAAGGTTACGCGAAGCATGAGCTGACAATTGAGGTAGACAGATGCAAGACACTGTTCGGTCAGTTTGTCCCTCTTGGAGCGGATTATGCGTTGCTATTTGCCGCAAATACATCACAGAAAGGCTTAAGGAATCTTCTCTCCGCCGACCAATCAGTGATGGCAAAGACAATGTCGGAGAATGCGCCATTGTAATCGTTCTCTAAAGCCCGCCGAAAATCCATAGCAGTGCGGTGTGGATCATTCGCGAAAGCACCACAGCCCCATGCGCCAAGAACCAGCGTGGAATATCCGTATGACCGTGCAATAGCGAGTACTCGATGTATCCTTTGCTGTAAAAGGTCTCCGGCTTTTGGTTGTCCAATTCTGGGAGCATAAGGAGCAGCACATGTAATGAAGCTCAGAAGCCATGGATCTGGTAGATCCGTTCCGTCATCCATTCGGAATACTGGAACATCAGGCGAATAGATAGTCCAGTCCGTTGAATCTGGTAGTGGCCTCATTTGATGATTTTCATACATCGGATCACCAACGAGTGTTAGATAAAGGGCGCTGGATCGGCACAATACTTCCTCCTGTGCTCTGGCCCCGCGCAGAAAGCCCCCGCCTGGGTGAATACCATTGGCGAAATTTAATGCGAGAGGGCGCAAACCGAGATCAACAAGGCGACGTGATACTCCGAGCGTTGTTTCATTGGTGACTTGAACTTTCGTTTCCGCAAACGTCATTTTCTCGTTATCTGGCACTATATCGTCAGGACGAATGCTCAACTTGGCTGCACAGGCAGCTCGCACGGCGTCACGCCAAACAACTTTCTCCCCTTCTTTCGTAAAATAGAAACCTGCGCGTGCAGCTTCGACCGCAGACCGACCCCATTTTGCGGCAACATCTCTGGAAATATTCAACTCCTGCCGCCGGGAAGTGGCCATCTGCGCAGAATCGAGGCAAGGTAATATATGTAGTTTGCTCATGTTTCTCCTCTGCTTGTTTAGCATACACACATCTTGGGTATCCGCAATTCAGAAGTTTCCAAGGTGTTCCTATAGTTTAAATATCACCCTCTAACCTTTTCTAATTCAGCCAAGTCTTTTTTCCACTGCTCTATTTTTTTATGGTTATAAAGATAACCAAATAATCGGAATAGAAAATAAAATATCAATAGCAGTGGAAAAATTGCAGGCCAATCTGTATCATAAAGCCTCAGCCACATCGGAATTAAGAGGGCCTTCTTAAATGCGTCGGTCATGGCATATGTAAATACATCTATTATCCACATTATGATCAAAAAAAGGGGAATGCCCATTACAATAAATGCAGGGATCTGTATGAATATCTTCGCAAAAGGAGACGCGGCGGATATTTTCAGGTTGGTACCTCTTAGCATGTAGTAATCTGCCTTGTAATACCGTCCATCTAAATAAAATAGAATTGCACCACAATTCGGACATTTTAATGGCCGATCTGTTAATTCACTGAAGGCGTCGCATTGTTGATAAAAAGTTATGCCACACTTTGCACAGGATGAATCCTTCCGATATTTCTTAAATATTATTCCCATAAAGTGTTCCTCACTCACCCCATTGGTTAATTCGCTTCATACCATATATCCTCCCAGATAGTACGCGATGCTCTTTGAAAAAGTTACAAGCTCATTATAGCCTTTTACAAATGAATCATTGTGAAAAATCAGGTCGGCATTCTTCTTGTTGTGAGTGTAGAACGTTACATTCCATCTTTGATCTTCATCCATCCATACAATCGGGCACCATTCAACAGGCTCAGGCTGATACCAGGTCCACTCCTTTTGCGGCAGCTGCTCAGCGGCTGATACGAGATCATGATGTGACCAAGATGCACAATGCCATATGGAACCCAATTCAGCCATTTCTCGCAAGAACATGGACATTTGAAAGTAAGACAACGGTGATCCGTCACCTTCGATATAATTTTCAACTACCATGTCTGTCCATTTTGGTAATGAGCGATATGAGGGAAAGGCAATGCCGATTAAAGAGTGAAAAACCTTCCTCAGCGTGGATCGCCAATTCGATGCATCGTCAGATTCGCCATATGTGGACATAAACAACAAGTCATGGAGAACTTTTTCAGGCACTCTCTTGGGTAACATTCGATTGTCAGGAACAACAAATACAAAAGAACTTCCATTACCGCTTTTACCGACCCCTTGATATGCCTCTAGATGATAACCCCTTTTAAGATGTAAGCATTGGAATATATCTACGAGCTGATTGGGATCATACGGCGCCAGAAACCAGCCATTGAGGCTGTGTTTTCTCTCGAAAGCAAAATATTTGATGGCCTCCTGTTCTGATATTTCACGATCATTGCTGCTTTCTTTAATGCCTTTCTTCTCCCTCATTATTGTCAAGTGTGCTTCTTCCATGTCTTCTATTGCCTGGATACATTTTCCGCGAAATGATGATGCTTCAGTATGCAACTGGCCGGCGGTCTGCTTGTCAACCTTAACTGCCATCTTGGCATTAGCGATTGATTTTAGATACTTGTTTACGATGACGGATTCTTCTGAATTGATCTCGTGAGCCTTGTTAAAGAACAAATCCTCAGCCACTTCTTCATTTGGGTCGTCCAAGCCTTGGGCCATAGATCATTCTCCATTCAGATTCAAAAATTTACTGTAGAATAATTTTACTTCGACTGTTTTGCCAACCATATGCGGTGCTGTTTAATCAAATCCGTCAAGCAAGGAATGTCCTTCTCAAATTTCGCCTCCAGCAGATCCAATAAATGTTTTGTATGCAGAATCGATTGCGCTTTTCTGTTTTTAGCACCCGTTTCCTGCAAGTCTTGGTTTACTTCCATTAGGTCAATCCCCAGTCCCTCCGCTGCATCATTGTCTATTAGAAAACCACCGCCCGGCTCTTGCAGGGAAAGTATGCGGATTAATTCAGCGCCATTGCCATCGCCGTTCCATGGAGGAAAATTTAGATTCATGTCCAGGTTCAAACCCATTCCTTCAAGGTTCTTCTCAATTTCGTGAAGTGATGTCCGTCCAAAGTTTCTCAGTTTGAGAAGTTCAGACGCAGACTTCTGCACCAGTTGTCCAATCAGTTTTATGCCCGTAGCGTTCAGACAACCCTTTGATCGGACTGACAGTTCCATCTCTTCTTCAATGAGGCAAATGAGAATTCTTTTTTGTTGAAGCAAATTCTCTGATTCATTCCTGACGGACGCTTTCCTCTCGAACACCATGCCTGAAGATACAGTACGTTGATAACTTTCTGTCTGCTGCATAGTCATAAACCTCCTTGTTTTTGGCAAACACATCCCTTTCGATGGGTAAACCTATCCATCTATGCTTGGAAAAGCATCATTCCAATGCAATATTATGTACTTAAGATAAATTTCCGGCGTTGGAGGATTATAATAGCCGGAGTGTCGGCGAAAAATTTGGAGGAAGAATTACTTAATTTTGTTGGAAAATATTATACAGGAAACGAGTCTAAATGTCAATAGATGCTCAAGTGCTTGATTACAAAAAGAAATCTGTTATTTTGTCTTTAGGGCGTGTTTGCGAGATGTAAGTACCAGTGTTAATGTTTTACGAGCCTGAATCAAATCATCTCAAAAACTACAAAAATATCGAAAATCAGTCATTCATTAATAATTTCTTTGACTTGCCATTCATTTGACATTTCGCCCGATGTGAGTATAATGTAAGTAAGAAATGAGCCCGTTGCCTTCTTGGCGCGGGCTTTTTGTTTATGAGACATGAACGGCGGATTTGCGGTGAATGGCAGCCGCTTAAACGACGCCAGACAGACAGTAACCCCACGGAGCATCCAGCCGTGGGTTTTTTATTGGCTGCCGAAACCAAACAAACCTGAAGGAAAGGAGGTGTCAAAACAAGCATTTGGTGGAGAGGATCAGGTGTCTGATTTATAACGCGCCAACTCTCTAATAAAGAACCGTTGATTTATAACCCGCCCGGATGTAGCTTGCATCCGGGCTTTATTATGACCAGAAAAGGATGATGAACTTATGAAAAACAACGCTCTGGAAATACCTTATCGCCTTGAAACGACTGAAGATGTTGACATTGCCCGGGATGGCGGGATTATTGGGGAAGTTGATTACAAGAGACTTCTGCATTACGCCAAGGAAAAACCTCTTCAGCGGCCCTATGCCCTGATCAACGCCAGAAAGAAAGTCACAAAAGACTTCACACTCGTGGACGAGATTAAGATTAAAGAGGCGAAAATAAGCATTCGTGAAGTAGCCAATTTGCCCACCGGGATCTTTGAACTGCCCGTGGCGGCGAAAGAAAACATCCGTGAAGCAGTCAATTTGCCACTCGTTGATACAAATCCGCCGATTCCGGAGAGCACACTAGAACCGAAATGGCGCTGGACGTATGAATTTCCGCAGCAATATCCGCTGATTCTGGAAAGCATTCCATGGATTGACGACATTGTGAGCAATAAAGATATGTTTTCGTATTTCCTTAACTTTCCTCCGGATATTCGGAAACAACTGCTGCTCGAAAATGGTGTGTCTTCACCCAGTTCGATGTATGCTTCCATGCTGGCAATCCACAAGCTGCTGAAAAAGTGTCTCGTTGTCTATGTCAAAGCGCAAAAGACCACAACGCTCAGCCTACTTCAGTTGAAACAAAGCCTTGTCGCCCTGACCGTGTTCGACCCCCGGAATGAGGACGTCCTGCTGGCCCTGAAAATGGAAAAAACAGATGAAAACAGCCCGATTCAGCAGAATGCCTTGGCGGAAGTCCTTTTTTGCAGATTGCCGAGAATCATTCATGGACTACTTTCTATCACTACCAGCAGCCTCATCCGAAAGCTGTCTGTGAAGATGTCCAGTCTTAAGTTATCGACCAGACACATCATGAACCTTATGGGCTATTTCAATCACAAGACGGATCATGATGATTTATTCAAGACATTGGACAGGATATGCGGCGTAGCCGTGAAAATGAAGATCTCACGGGAATCTAAGGACAGGCTGCTGGATTATATCGATTCCATGAAGAAAAATATGGAACGCGCCCCTTCGGTTTACAGGACCCTTTTCCTCAATCCCGAACTGGAAACCTGCCGGAAACTCTACCAGCCAGCCAGATTGCTGGTGTTAACGGAAAAGAAGAAAGAGAACCCAAGTCCCAAGCTGGAAACCTCCCGGAAGCTCAAACAGCCTGCCATAGTGCCGGTGATAAAGGTAAAAAAGAAAGAGAACCTGAAAGAAAAGACGGTTCAGCAGTTCACGCGGGTAAAGACGCTTGATTTTTATGCGACTAAGGACTTCTTTGATCTGGTCAAAGCCAAGTTTTCAAAGGACTGCACCGATACTTATCTGGGAGAACGGCAGCTCATGACGGACCATTTCTTCAATATCCGGATATTCAGAAAGGAGAAATGGATAGGCAACATCTACATGCTCGATTTCTGCGATTCGTTCGCTTCTCTTATCGTTGACCGGATACAGATGCCCAGAGAGAGAAAGGCGCTGTATCACCGGTTCTTTGATGACCTGAAGGAGGTGCTCATTGAGATGTTCAAGGATGTCCATTACGGGTATATCCTGATGCCGGTTAAAATATCGAATCACGGAACAATCCAGAAAATCTACAACCAGTACCGGAAGAAGCTGACCAAGAAGGAAATGTGGATTTCTCCCCGGATGGACCAGTTTGAGAGCATCGCAGGGAATACGTTTTATGTGCTGCACAAGACGGTGTAGGGATAAAGACAAGCATCGCGAGGAAGCCCTTTGTTGGACATCATATTAATCATTGTTTTGACCGTTATCTTTTATCTGATCATCAGAAGACGGAGAGAAAAAAAAGAGAAAGAATGCTCCACGGTTACATCAACGTGTGACGCTGATTCTGTTGACGGTCAAAGCAAGCTAGATAAAACATGGTTATTGATAAAGGATAACTTCTGGATTATTGCCGCCATTGTTGTATTCCTCGCACTATTATTATTTTCACAACTGGAAAATAAATACAGAAATGTGGGGCATGTAACCAAACCGGTGCCAACAATACCTTGCGCTGATTACCCGCCAACAGGATTAAAAACCGTGGAGTTAAAAGAGGTTCCAGATTCAGATCGTACGGTAAAGCTAATACTCAAGCACGATAATATTGATCCGCAAGATGCAAGGTTTTTTCAGGTTGCAAGGTTCGACATTAACAACGATGGGAAAGATGATATTGCATATACTTGTCTAGGCTACTCTGGTTCTTGCGGCTGCTCATGGAATTTTTTGCTTAATAAGGGAGATGGCAAATATGAAGCAAGCCGATATAGCATTGGTTGCACTGGCGAGACATTAGAATTTGCAGAAGAAACTATCAATGGTATGAGAATTCCGTATTTTGAGGGAAGAAAACTTGAATATGAGGTATCAAAACCTACCATTAGTGATGCGCTTTGAAGAGCCTGATGATTATATGAAAATATGAGGGACTGTGAATTTTCGGTAAAGTTATCTCTGTCAGCATCATTTGTCATCTTCATGGGGCAACTCCTTAAAAGGACAGTTTATGTCATACTTGCAAATATTTTCATGGACCCTTGAATAATCAAAAGGATAGGTGTATGAAAACATGCAGCAAATGCGGACAACCCATCCAGGAAAACGACATGAAAAATGCGGCGGAGATTTTAGGCGAACTCCAAGAAACGTCATCCGGCGAGTTTGACGACCAGAATCTCTGCCAGGCCTGCAAAGAAGAGCTGGGTATGCTCAGCCTAGTGGGTTTCGGTGAGTGATATTCATTACGGAAGAAAAATTAGCTAGATTTGTCAGGTCGTGCACGTAGGAGGCAACATCAGTCTTGAATCAAAGAAAAAAAATATTTTCTGGACCTTATCGCCTCAGCTTTACATCTGTTTCCCTGCGTCCTGATTTGGCTCGAATTGCTGCTGATGCCTATCTTGCCTGTGGAACGTGGGTGGGTGCAAGTCAACAGGTTCTCGCGGACAATGCCTTCCAAAGCCGAACAAAGACATCCCTCCAGAGAATGGAGAGGGAAATCCGAATGCGCCTGGAGAACCTTACGAAGGATCAAATTGTTTTACTTGCCCAGGGTACGAGTGAAGAAAGAGCCTCGATGGCCTGGTTGGCCGCTATCAAGTACTCCGCCATGATTCGCGAATTTGCCGCTGATGTGCTGAGGAGCAAGTTGTCGGATTTCGATTTGGTACTTCGGCCTTCGGATTATGATAATTTCATTGCAGCCAGGCTTCCTGCGCATCCGGAGTTGGACGAACTGACAGAATCCAGCCGAAGAAAGATTCGGAACGTTTTGCTGCTGATGCTAACGGAGGCCGGAATGCTGCGAAAGAAAAACGGGGCACGACTGATTATTCGCCCCTTGCAGTCGAAAAGGGTCATTGACAGCATCGTCGCCGATGATGCACAGCTTCTTGTCGGATTTCTATGGACCGACAAGGAAATCGCCGCTATTCGGAAGGATAAATGAAAAATTCACCGGAACAGCTTTTTAGCATTCTCAGCCACCCAGACTTCCTGGCAATGAAGGGCTTGGCAAATGAAGTACCCATTTTCATCCAAACCTATCATCCTGCAAATGAAGATAAAATGGAACAGACCGTTGCCGCCACTATAGCACGGCTGAAAAAAGAGGGTATTTCCGTGGCCCTTATTGATCTGTTTGATATGGTTCTCGATCTCCTCTCTTCCGCTGGCCGCCTAGATAAAGCCATCAAAAACGAACCAGACACGCCCAAGCGCAAGATGCTGGAGATGCTCAATAACGTGGCTGATCCGAAGACCCAGCTGATCCCTCGGCTCTCCAAAATTATAAGTGTTCCAGACATCAAAGTTAGCATCATCAAGGGTGTAGGACATGTTTATCCGTTCCTCCGGACCCACACCATTCTTGAGTCACTGCAACCGGCCATGATGAAACATCCCGTAGTAATGTTCTTTCCCGGTGAGTACACCCATGAAGAGAGTGGGGCTTCGCAGCTACGCCTCTTCGGGCCACTCATTGATCCACCACAGATCGATAGGTTCACAAAACCGTATTATCGCGCATTCAATCTTGACCATTACAGGATAAACCAATGAAAATTCATGAACTCTTTATCAAACCCGTGGAACGTCCCATCGAGGGAGTAATCAAGGCAGATGATGACCGTTATCTCCAGACCGAGGTCGAAGAATACGTCGTCACCGGTGAAATCCGCAAAGGCTTTGACCAATTTGCCAACCGTTACCTGAATGAAACAAATGCCAACGGTGTGTGGATCTCCGGCTTCTTCGGTTCTGGAAAGTCCCATCTTCTCAAGATACTTTCCTTGATCCTGGAGAACCGGACTTTACAGAACGGTCAGACTGTCGCCCAAATAATCCTGCCTAAAATAGATGATGAGATCATACAGGGTGACCTGAAACGCGCCGCATCCATCCCCTCACGAAGTTTACTTTTCAATATTGATCAAAAAGCAGACGCAATCGGTGGGGATTCGACCGCGCCTATTCTGGAAGTATTCGTCAAGGTTTTCAACGAACTGCAAGGCTACTATGCCAAGCAGGGGCATATCGCCGAGTTTGAATGCGACCTGGATTCACGCGGCGAACTGGAAGATTTCAGAAAAACCTATGCCGCCGTTAGTGGTCGTTCCTGGGAAGAGGATCTTCCCGTCATTGAGACTCTGGAAAACGAGACCTTTGCTAAAGCCTACGCACAGCATTCCGGGAAAAAATACGAGGAGTGTTTGAAACTTTTTGACCGCAAACGGGACAGTTACAAAGTTTCCATCCAATCATTCGCCGAACGGGTGAAATCCTATATTGAAAAGCAGCCGCCGGGATTTCGCCTGAATTTCTTTGTGGATGAGGTTGGACAATTTATAGGTCAGGACTCAAAGCTCATGCTCAATCTCCAGACCGTAACGGAAACCCTTGCGACGGTTTGCAAAGGACGCGCCTGGGTTTTCATCACTTCCCAGGGAGATTTGCAGAAGGTTCTGGTTAATTTTCGCCCCGAACTGGGTCAGGATTTCAGCAAGATTGCGGGACGTTTCAAAACTCAGTTAACCCTTACCAGCGCGGATGTTCGTGAAGTCATCCAGAAGCGCTTGCTGGCCAAGAAGGAAGATGAACCACCTGCCTTGACGGCGATCTATGACCTTGAACGCGATAATTTGCAGACCCTCTTCCGCTTTGGTGACGGTTCAATGGAGTTCAAGGGATGGCGTGGCAGCGATGAGTTTTGCGGTTTCTACCCCTTTCATCCCTATCAATTTGACCTTTTCCAAAAAGCCATTGTGCGGCTCTCGGAACATGACGCCTTCACAGGCCGGCACACGGCCGTCGGTGAACGCTCCATGCTATCGGTATTTCAGGAAGTTGCGAAAAAACTCACAAAGCATGATGTCGGCGCGCTTGCTCCGTTTGATCTGATGTTCGACGGCATCGCCGCATCGATTCGCGGCGATTTTCAGACATCCGTCCGCCAGGCGGAAAGACAGTTGGACAATCCTGTGGCGAAACGTATCCTCAAGGCCCTCTTCCTTCTGAAATGGGTCAGAGAATTCAAGGCGACGCCGCGCAACATCGCCATACTGCTTATCGATAAACCGGATGTGGAAATTGCGGCCCATGAAAAAGCGGTCCGTACAGCACTCAATCTCCTCGAAACCCAATCCTATCTCCAACGGAACGGGGAGTTTTACGAATTCCTGACCGACATGGAAAAAGATATTGAGGTTGAAATCAAGAATACGGAGATCGAGGAATCTCAGCTTATGAAGCTCCTCGGCGACATTATTTTCTCTGATGTGCTCCGTGATACCAAAATCCGGTATGAGGGCAACTACCAGGATTATACTTACGCCCGGCGTCTTGACGATCAGCTGGTGGGCAAGGATGCTGACGTGAGTATCAATGTCATCACCCCCGACCATCCAAATCACGAAAATCTCACGGCGTTGATTGCCCAGAACACCGGCAAGGCTGAACTTCTTGCCGTCCTGCCCAGCGATAATCGGCTCATTGACGAGGCCCGTCTCTATCTGAAAACGCAGAAATACATCCAACAGAACACCGGCGCAGGGATTGAGGAAACGCGGCGATCCATCCTGACCGAACGAGGTCAGCAGAACAGCAAACGCCGCAGCGACCTGCAACTGCGCTGCGTCGAATTGCTAAGCAAGACCCCTCTGTATCTGAACGCGTCACGGCTGGAAAGCGTCGGCGAAGGAGATGCCCGCAACCGTTTTGCCAAAGCCGCCCAGGAACTTATCCGCTTTGCCTATCCGAGCCTGAAAATGTTGAAAGGCACGTATGACGAAACGACATTGTCCAAGACGCTGCTTGACCCAAGTGATTTACTGGAAGGGATAGACCTTACCCTTTCCGAGGCGGAGCAGGAAATCCTGACCTATGTTGCCCGCAACCAGAACAGTGGAGAGCGGGTTTCCGTGGAGGAGATCATTCGTCAGTTTGGAAAACGGCCCTGCGGCTGGTATCCTATGGCCGTCCTTACATTTATAGCCCGTTTGTTCCGGCTTGGAAAAGTGGAACTGCGCACGACCGACCTCCTGGATGCGCGGGCCGCCCTGGATGCGCTGAAAAATACTCGCCAGCACGGCGCCGTGCGTGTCCGGTTGCAGGAGCAGTTCAGCCCGGCGACAGTAGCCGCATTGAAACGATTCCATCAGGAGTTATTCGACCAGATGAACGATGCCACGGACGCCCGTTCCGTAGCCCAACTTACCTCTGACATGCTGATTAAGGAAGGTCGCGAGTTGCGAGCGTTGCAAGACCAGCAAAGCCGCTATCCGTTTCTGGGAAATCTCGAACCGGTAATCCGCAGCATCGAGGACTTGGGGGGTAAGTATTTCACCCATCTCCTCAACAATCTGGCCGATTTTCAGGACGAATTACTGACAGCCAAAGGCGTCCTCCTTGATCCGATCAAGGCTTTTATGAAAGGACCACAGCGGAAGGTCTACGACGAAGCGATGACCTTTCTCCGGGAAGAGGAAGCCAACTTCGCCGAAGTATCCACTGAAGATATTGCCCCTCTGCGGCTCTTGGCGACATCCGTCGCACCGTACCGAGGCACTGTCATCCCCGATGCTAAGGCAGCCGTGACCCTTGTCCGTGCCCTGATTGACACGAAGCTGACCGAAGAGCGTTTGCGAAGTACGGCAGTCCTCGAAGAGCATGAGACGAAACTAAAGGCAGTGCCGGATTTTGCAAGACTCAGCGATCCACAGAAGACCCAGGTGCTTCAGAAATCGGATGAAATCCGACAATCCTTGCAATCTGCCCGGTTCATCAGCACCATCAGGGATCGCCTGGCCCGTTATACATCGACAGATTATCCAGCCCAACTCGCCTTGCTGAACCGCTTGGCGACACCGAAACCTCGTTCGTGCAATTATCCTGAGAATACCGGGGATAAACCAACAGGCATAGCTGAAGCGCGTTTTATATCCGCAGCCAGCCTAAAGGCCGAATGCGGTCTGACATATCTCGCCACCGAAGAGGATCTTGACCGCTGGCTGGAAGCCTTACGCAAGATTGCTCTAGCTGAGATCAAGAAGGGCGTGCGGATCAGCCTGTGAGGAAAAGATGAATTTGAATGCTCTTAAAAATTTTGCCCCGGCAGTCCGCCGCCAACTAATCGAAGCCGTCGGTCGGAAACTCGATTTCGTCCTCACCGGCGACACACCGGATTTGCGAGAAAAGGCGCAGCAAAGAACAAGCATCAAGGGAAAGGCGGAAAAGGATCGTACCAGCCTTGTGGAACGCGTGGCCTATACCTGGTTCAACCGTCTTGCCGCCCTGCGTTTTCTCGATGCCCGCGGCTGGCATCCTTTCCTCTGCCGTGTCATTACGCCGGCGAACGAGGAAGAAACCCAACCGGAGATATTGAAACTCACCCGCAACGGTGCGCTGCCCGCCGAACTTGGCCCATTTACCGATCCCGTCCGGATCAACGACCTTCTCGACGGGCGGATACCATCAACAGACCCGCAGGGCGAGGTTTATCGCCTTCTTGTTCTGGCTGCCTGCCGTTATTACCATAATCTTATGCCCTTTCTCTTTGAGGCGCTGGACGACGAAACGGAGTTGCTCCTGCCTGACGACCTCCTTACCGAACATTCCGTCGTGCAAGGCTTCCGCGATGAGATCACCGACGACGACTGCGCTGAGGTGGAGATTATCGGCTGGCTTTACCAGTTTTACATCGAGGAAAAGAAAGACGAGGTCAGGGCGCGGAAGAGCGCTGTACCCACCGAGGACATACCCGCCGTCACTCAGCTCTTCACGCCACACTGGATTGTCCGATACCTCGTTGAGAACTCCCTTGGTCGTCTCTGGTTGCTGAATCGCCCCGGTTCTGGGCTCCGCAAGCACATGCCCTACTACATCGAGGCCGAACCCGAGACCGACTTTCTCAAAATCATCAAACCAGAGGAAATTCGTTTGCTCGATCCGGCCACTGGCTCCGGGCACATGCTCACCTATTCATTTGACCTTCTCTATCTTATCTATGAGGAAGAAGGGCATGCACCCAGCGAAATTCCCGGCCTCATCCTGCGCCACAATCTCTTTGGCCTGGAAATTTGTTCACGGGCAACCCAGCTTGCCCAATTTGCCCTTGTCTGCAAGGCGCGCGAGAAATCCCGTTTAGCGTTCCGAACACCCATCCAACCGCAGGTCATGTGCCTGGAGGATGTGAAGATCACTTCAGAGGAGATGACTGATTACCTTCGCCTGCCCGGCCTGCACGAACTCTTTTCGGGGAATGTTTTGCGGCAAGTTCACCAATTTCGTGAAAATACATCCACATTCGGTTCGCTGATCCAGCCGGAGCTGACTGCGGAGGAACTGACCACTCTCAAGTCCCGGTTGGCAATGGTGAACCCAGGCGACGATCTCCTGCGCCAAGAAACTCACCGCAAGGTCCTCCGCGCCCTTGACCAGGCGGAGATACTCACCCAGCGGTATCATGTGGTCGTAGCCAATCCGCCGTATATGGGTGGGAAACAGATGAATTCGAGATTGAAGCTATTCGTCGAGGCGAATTTTTCAGGCGGCAAATCTGATCTCTATGCTACGTTTATACTCAGAAATCTTTTGTTTGCCTTGAATGCTGGGTTCATTGGGATGATCACTATTCCTAACTGGATGTTCCTTGAATCTTTTGAGGACCTCCGGATTCAACTTTTGAATGATGCCACTGTATCAACGCTTATTCACAATGGACGCGGTCTGTGGGGAGCTGACTTTGGGAGTTGCGCATTCAGCATTCATAAGACCTGCGTTGGCACTGGACGTGGGAGCTACAAGCGTCTATTTACGAAACCAAGCGAGGTAAATTCGCCTGAAATAATCGAAGCGCGGTTTCGTGATGATCGAAATTTTCCATGGATGACTGCATACAGCCAAGAATTCAGGAAGATCCCGGGTTATCTGATAGCTTACTGGATTAGCAAAAGAGTAAGGGATGCATTTTCGGTAGGCAGTCCGCTTAGTCAATTTGGGGATGCACGGCAGGGGTTAGCAACTGCCGACAACGAACGTTTTCTGAGACTTTGGTTTGAACCCCGTAGAAGTCGAGTTCTGCTCAACTGCACGAATCGAGAAGATGCGCGAATCTCTGGAGCCCGGTGGTTTCCATACAACAAGGGTGGAGCATTTCGAAAATGGTATGGCAACTCCGACTACGTAATTGATTGGGAATATGACGGAAAGGAGCTCTTCTCCCTACGGCCTAAGTCTGTCATTCGCAGTCCAGATAAATATTTTCTCCCGAGTCTCAGCTGGTCAAAAGTCACCATCAGCTCTGTCAGTTTCCGAGCATTCGATGCTGGGTATCTTTTTGATGTCGCCGGTTGTTCGTTCTTCCCAGCCCGTCAAATGGTAATGCCCGTTGTCGCGGGTTACCTGAATTCTTCCGTTGTCAAGGCAATTCTTGCAGTGCTTTCGCCTACGATGAATTATGAGGTTGGTCATATTGCAAAGCTTCCCGTGCTCGAAAGAGCAATCGACCATATCTCTGGTCCTGTTACCGATTTGGTTTCAGAAGCAATAGCGCTCGCCCGCACCGACTGGGACAACTTCGAGACCTCTTGGGACTTCCGCGACCAACCGTTACTGCGACCGGGGCTGAAGGGCGCTACGCTTGAGGCAAGCTGGCGGAATTGGGAAACGCAGAACGCTTCCGCCATCCGCCGGATGCAGGAGCTGGAGACGGAGAACAATCGGCTCTTCATTGATGCCTATGGCTTACAAGATGAGCTGACGCCAGATGTGCCCGAGGAGCAAATAACCCTTGCCCGTGCCGATGCCCGCCGCGATATAGCGGCCTTCCTGTCCTATTCAGTCGGCTGCATGATGGGCCGCTATTCTCTTGACCAGCCCGGTCTTATCCTTGCCGACGCAGGCGACACCTTGGAACATTACCTCTCCAAGATTGGCAAACCGTTTGACCAGCTCACTTTCACGCCCGATGCCGATGGCGTCATCCCAGTACTCGACCGAGAATGGTTCGAGGACGACATCGTGGCCCGCACCCGCGACTTTCTCCGCGCCACGTTCGGCGTGGGCACGCTGGAAGAGAATGTTCGTTTCATCGAGGAATCCCTCGGCAAAGACCTGCGCAAATACTTCATGACCGACTTCTACAAAGACCATCTCCAGACCTACAAAAAACGACCCATCTATTGGCTGTTTCAAAGTCAGAAGAAAGGCTTTTCCGCTCTTATCTATTTGCATCGCTACACCCGCGACACAGTAAACGTCCTGCTCAACGGGTATTTGCGTGACTTCCTGCATAAGTTACATTCCCGCATTGAGCATTTGGAACACGTTCAGGCCACCAGCGAAAGTGCCCGGGAAAAGACGGCAGCCCGTAAGGAAAGCGACGCCCTCAAGAAGACTCTTCGCGAATGCGAAGAGTACGAGCGGGAGATTATCCTGCCCCTCGCCCAGCAGCGGATCGAATTGGATCTTGATGACGGTGTGAAAGTCAACTACCTCAAATTCGGCAAAGCCCTTGCCACCATTCCCGGCCTGGCAGCCAAGGAGGAGGATTGATGAAACGCATCCACGACAGCCTTCGTCAGGTTCTTGGTCGGCATCGCCTCGTCTTCTGGTATGATGGTGCGGGAGATTGGGCCAAGGAATTCGAGGCTTTTACCGCCGATGGTGTGGAAAAGGTGCGTGTCGAGAACAACGAGTTCAGCGTGAAGGTGCGCATCCTGCGTCATCCAGATCGAAATACGCGGTTTCTGATTTATTGCCCCAGTCCCCGCCCAAGCGATGCGGACAACTGGCTTCTTGACCTACTTTTGCAGGGCCATGAATTCAAGGCGGACCGTGCCTCTTTGGCTTTGCAGGACACCGGCCTTTCCTATGACTTCCATCCTGTCGTCGAACAGCATCTGGACTTTTTCAATGCACAAAAACGCATCGAGGCCCTGCGGGGAATCCTGGACAAGGATGATGATGCCGACGCCGTCCGCATGAAGATGATGGCCGTTTTGGTAGGTACTGCTCCAGATGTAGATACCCTGCTTCTGCATTTCCTCCGGGAGGCAGCCAAGGCGTCGCTGTTCGACCCCGTCACGGAAGCGCTGGGTCCGGCTGAATTGGTAGGCGACTTCTGGAAGGCGGTAGCGCCGCTTTTCAATTACACGGCTGCTGAACCATCCCTTGTGGATTTTGCCGTGAGCCTTTTCCGGGGGGCTAATCCCTTGGAGACTTCGGCCTCGTTGAATTCCCACGGGCGGGTATTTCTTCAGAGATGGAAGGACAGCCAGAGCCACGCGGATACATTCAGACATTGGTCTGCCCGCATGGAGGCGGATCTGCACGTCGAAGCCCGCTTGGAATCGCTTGCAGACATTGCCATCATTCTGGATGTAGATGAGTTTCCCGTTTTCGAGAAGAAGGTCATTCATTCGCTTTGTCGTTCATTCGAGGCGGGTGCGGACAAGGAAGCAATCATGTCAGTCATTCAGCGCCGCCGCCGCTCGTTCTGGTATCCGAATCATGAGCAGGGTTATCGAGCACTGGAGCAGGCTGTCGAAATGCGGGAGCTGGTTGCAGGGGCAGAGCTGACGGTGGAAGCTTTGGACGAAGGTCTGACCCGTTACACCCGGAGCTGGTGGCGGATTGACATGGCTTATCGCCGGTTCTGGTTGCACCAGCGTGCCTATGCGCAGACCAATTTGATGGGGCAGATAACCACCTGGGTGGAAAAAACCTATGTGAATAATTTTCTTCTTCCCCTGACCGACCGCTGGAGCGACCGAATCCGCGAACTGACACGGTGGTCGTCGGACGCGCTTTCACCGCAAACAATATTTTTTGATCGCTACGTGCAGCCTTTTTTGGAAAGAGGTCAGAAGGTTTTTGTAGTGATCTCCGACGCTCTGCGCTACGAAGCAGCCTGTGAATTTGCCGCCTTGCTGAAAAATGAGGATCGGTGGACATGCGATGTGGAGGTAATGCTCGGTGCGCTGCCTTCCTACACACAGCTTGGGATGGCGGCGCTTCTTCCCGGCAAGACCCGTGAAATAGACACGACAACAGGCAATGTGACTCTGGACGGCTGCAGTACCATCGGAACACAAAACCGCAGTGAGATCGTGAAGGCCAAGGTAAATGGAAGAGGCATCGCCCTGCAGGCTGAACAGTTTCTGGAACTAAACACCAAGACTGAGGGACGCGCCCTGATGCGCGATCACGACGTGGTCTATATCTATCACAATACCATCGATTCCGTGGGTGATTCCGTTTCGACGGAAGCTCAGACCGTGGAAGCGGTCGAACGCGCCTTTGGCGAGTTGATGAAAATTATGAAAAAAATCGCTAACATCAACGCCTCGAATATGATCTTGACGTCGGATCACGGTTTCCTCTTTCAGCAGGAGGCCGTGGCGGAAGACGATATGGCTACCCTGCCGCAGGCGGATGAATGGACATACCGAAGCCGTCGTTTTGCGATTGGCAAGCATGTTCAAAACGGTCCGGGTGTGAAGCTCTTTCAGGCTGCTGATCTTGGTTTGACCGGGGAGTGGACGGTTGCCTTTCCCACGTCGCTTGGCCGTTTTCCTTTGCAAGGGTCTGGAAAACGCTACGTTCATGGTGGTACAGCACTCCAGGAAATCGTTGTGCCCGTGCTACGTATTCATAAGGCGCGCGCCAGTGACACAAGCCGTGTCGAGGTGGACGTTCTCCGGCTGCCGTCGAAAATTACGACCGGCCAAGCCAGTTTCGCTCTTTATCAGGAGCAGCCTGTTGACGACAAGATTCTTGCCCGGCAGCTTCGGATAGGGCTGTTCTCCAAAGAGGGAGCGCCTTTGTCTGAGGTACGCGCTGTTTCCTTTGACTCCTCCGACAGCGAAGCCAGACGGAGAGAAACGACAATTGTTCTTGCTCTTTCCAGGAGTGCAGATGCTTACAATAATCAGGAGATTGAACTGCGCATGGAAGAGACGTTGCCTGGGACCAGCCAGTCCATCATTTACAGAAGCTACACACTAAGATTGCAGAAACCATTTGGGAGTGATTTCGATGAATGATGAACCTTTGCCGAATGCGGACGAAACGCCAGAGCCTTTGGATCTGACAGCAGCCAAGCTCAGCGCACTTGATCGAAAGATCCTTGAATATTTTCCGGGATTGGTGGTTCGCAAAGACCTGACCAAGGGACTCAAGCAGAACGCAATCGTCCCGACCTATGTCCTCGAATATCTTCTGGGGCAGCATTGTGCCACCGACGATCCCGCAGCGCTGGAGGCTGGAATGGAAAGCGTCAGGAAGATACTGGCAAAGCACTATGTGTACCGGAACCAGTCGGAACTTGTGAAATCCACAATCAAAGAAAAGAGGAACCACAAGATCATCGACAAAGTCACCGTGGAGTTGAATGATAAGGGTGGCTACTACGAAGCTAAGTTTTCTAATCTTGGACTGACAAAGGTGCCTGTCCCGGATGATTTCGTTCGTCGCCATCCTAAACTTCTTGTTGGCGGCATCTGGTCCATTATAGATTTAAACTATGAGGTTACGGAAGACCGGAAATCAAGCCCTTGGCAAATTGACGCGATTAAACCGATTCAGGTTTCACGAATCGATTTCGATGAGTTCGTAAAAGCCCGCAGCCATTTCACATCAAATGAATGGCTGGGCGTTTTGATGCAGACTATCGGGTTCAACCCGGAAGTCCTGAGCCGCCGGGCAATGTTCCTATTTCTCCTCCGCCTTATTCCTTACTGTGAACACAATTACAATCTCATCGAACTCGGGCCGAAAGGAACGGGAAAATCACACATCTACGCTGAGTTTTCTCCGAACGGCATCCTCATTTCCGGTTCCGAGGTTTCAGCGCCAAAGCTTTTCGTCAACAACTCTAACGGTCGCATCGGCCTTGTAGGTTACTGGGACTGTATCTGCTTTGACGAGTTTGCGGGCAAGGACAAAAAGGTGGACAAGGGTCTTGTGGACATTATGAAGAACTATATGGCCAACAAATCCTTTTCTCGCGGCATCGAACAATTGAGCGCCGAAGCCTCAATGGTCTTCATGGGCAACACGAAGAAATCCGTCCCTTACATGCTCAAGCATTCCCATTTCTTTGAACCACTTCCAGAGCAATATATCGACTCTGCCTTCCTGGATCGTATCCATGCTTACAGCCCTGGCTGGGAATCCCCCATCATCAGTAGTGAACTTTTCTCCTCTGGTTACGGTTTTATTGTGGATTACCTTGCAGAAATACTCAAGCACATGCGCAATGAGGATTTTACAGGGAACTACAAGGCGCACATGGAAATCGCTTCGGAATTGTCCACACGCGACGAGACCGGCATCGAAAAAACCTTCTCGGGTCTGATGAAACTTATCTATCCCGATGGTACTTGCAGCGAGGCCGAATGCGAGGAACTGCTGAGGTTCGCGATGGAGGAACGTCGTCGGGTAAGAGAGCACATCCTGCGCATCGATGATACGTTCGCGGCGCATGATTTCATTTATCGCCGTATATCAGACGGGAAACTTCAGGAGGTTCTAACACCGGAAGAGGAACAGTATCCCGCTTTTTTCCGGAGACCAGCCAGAGAAGAATCGAAAGAAGATAAAATGAAGGGGGCGCAAGAGGGAACTGGACAGGCTGCCCCAGCAGAGGAATCCTCTGGCGCAGTCTCAGCGAACCCGGCTCCCGCAAGTGAAACGACAGCGGGTGTTGGCAAAACGACAGTGCCTCTCCAGGGACACTTGACCATTCCCGAAAATGCCCGCGGCTGGAGTTATCGTCGTATCTTCGCCGATCACTTACAAGGTGCGAAAAGAATTATTGTCCAGGACCCTTACATCCGGCTTTTCTTTCAGGTTCGCAACCTGATGGAATTTCTGCAAATGGTCCACGAAGGGGTGCCGGAAGGTGATGAGGTGGAAATCCATCTGGTAACGCAGTCCGATCCCGGGACATGCGAAAAACAGGCAGAGTTTCTCACTCAGATTGAAGAAACCTTCACCGGCTCCCGTGTGAGTTTTTCCTGGGAACTGAGCCACAGTACAAATTTCCACGCCCGCAGTGTGGAAACGGACACAGGCTGGAGAATCTCTCTGGATCGAGGTCTCGATATGTTCCAGAAATTTGAAAGCGGCGCTTTTTCCCTCGAAGCCAATATCCAGGAAGCTCGAATGATGCGGGGGGCAGAAATTACATACATGAAGCAATGAGGGGCCAATCGATTGCTCAACGTTGCCGATGATACCCTCGCGGGGCAAGTTTTTCATATGTTGGTTTGCGGACTTCGGTACAAACTGTTCGCTGAATAATTCAAACCCACAAGCGAGGTGCCTATTATGTTGACAGCAAAAGCATACCAAGAGCGGAAGTGGAGAGCTTTTCCAGCACTCAGGAAAGCACTTGAAGATAAAAAAGTGCCCGACGATTACTATGGACCTACCTCTGTATCCGACAATATGTTTGCTAGAATGGACCGCCTACTTGAGATTTCAGTGCTTGTAAGTGAATATCAGGAACATATCAAGGAAACAGCTAAATCAGTGGGGAGAGAAGAGATGTATAGAGATCTGCGGCGGTTGGAAGAAGATCTTGAACAGGCAGCTTACTTCTTCAAAAGGCAGATCGAGAAAGTTCAAACGCTCTATGGTACACTCTGAGCCGTGCTTATTTGTCCGCATCAGGACCAACTGTGAGCGTTTAGGCCAGCTAATCGGGTAGCCGAGGTTTTTCTCCATCCACCACACCAAGCGGAATACGGGTCCGCACCGGCTGGCGACAAGAAAGCAAATATTAAAAAGGTTGGAATTGAGCATTACCTCAAAAATTCAGATAAATGAAACACTCCCAGTGTGGGACTAGGCAAGAAGACAATACCAAGGAGGGGGAAGGAAAAATGAGCAGCTTCAATGAACAGCTTCATAGGGCCGAACAGCATTTAAGGCCTGAAAGCTACGATGTATGCTCAATTCTTTGTGGTAAGACCATGGAATTGGTATTGAAGGAGTTGCTTCAGTTGTATCTGCAAAAAACAACACAGGAAGAGCAGCTACCGATCAGAAAGGAGATTGCTTCGCTCAGGAAGAGATCTTCTGACTCGCTCACTGCGGGAGAAATGGCAAACATCTTTGAAAAATGTAACATCTTGCGTTCCTTCATATCCACTCGCAAGATTTTAATAGAAGACCAGCGACTTCCTGACTTACGGACTATGGTAAAAATAAGAAACAAGGCTACCCACGATAATGTAAATGATGCTGACTTGGAGAAGGCAGACGCATATGTGATGTATGGGAGTGTATTGAGGTTAGTCAAAATAGCCGATCTGCTATTGAGCCAGCATACAAGAGAAGATACTTCCGAAGGGGCTGCTGTGGTTCGGCAAAAGATGGCTCCAAGGCGATTGCAAACCGATGACGTTATGGCGGCAACACCTCCAATGGCACGGCGTGATATGCTGACGCTTTACCGTAACAGATCATCCGGAAAATACTTCGTTTTCCTGGAGGAGGAGGACGCAGGAAAAATGCTTTTGATAATACCTACTGGGCAGATCAAAGCTCTGGATCAAAATTTGTTTGAGTCTGCGTTGGAGGAGGAAGAAAAGCAGGCGCTTCGTAGAAACCTTATCTTGGCAGAACAAGTTAAATGTTACCACGAGTATGTAGGTTACGAAGACCCATTGCCGAGAAGAGTAGCGACAGTGGTAACGAAACCTCAGGAAAAGGTAGATAATAAATCACGTGATGATCACAAGAGGCAAACGGAAGAAGTTTTTGCCTATGAAGTTCATGGGGCAAAAGCGTCACTTGTATGTAAGCACGGTGCTTACATTATTCTGAAAGAATCCACAGCGGTCATGGAGGAAAGGGCAAGTATCCCCGACAATGTGCAAAGAATTAGAAGAGATCTTTTGCGAAAAGGCATATTGGTCCCTGATAAGATCACGACTCGACTGAAATTTACACAAGATGAGAGATTCGATAGCCCGAGTGCGGCCTCTGGTGTCGTTTCGGCGAGTAGTACGAACGGTTGGATATGCTTTAAGCTACCGAATGGCAAGACGCTAAAGCACATAATGCGACGTGAACGGGTGTGAACAGAGGTGGTCTGTTTTATTAGGACAGGAGACAGAGGTTATAAACAAACTCGATGATGAGTGAATCTGCATCATTGCCAGTGGCATTGCGGGATTTTGTAGATGCAGCAGAATGGACTTTTGCCAAGACGATGCCGGAATGGCCACACGAGTATATTGTTCGTGAGCGAGTTGACAAGAAACTTTTTGAGGCACTGGTTTGCCATATACGTGAGCACGGCTGTGAAGGCAAGTTTTATCAAAAGACTATTACCTATTATGATGATCGCGGAATGGTCTATTGGACTATGGGCGCAGCGCTTGGGGAAACAACGATAATCAATAGGTGCAGGAAAGAGGACTCATACGAGAGCCGTCGGCTGAAGGGTACGCTACCGGAGTCGAGGAGCAATACCACGGATGAATAACGGTTGGATTGAAGGAGACATAAAATGATCGTAAACGGATCAGACAAATACTTTCGTACCCCTTTCTCGGACGAAAACGAGATAGAAAACGTGGTAAAAGATTACGCTGAGTATCTCTTCGGCTCCAGCATCCTATTCTTGCCCAAATCAAAGATTACTACACTCGGAGGCACCGGCACTATCCCAGACGGGTTTGTCATCAATGTAGAATCCGAAGAATGGTTTTTGGTCGAGGCAGAGTTGGCCACTCATGGCACATGGCAACACATAGCACCTCAAGTATCAAAACAACTGGCCGCTACCGACTCCCAGACCACAAGAGATTCGCTACTGAAGGTCTGTCTCGAAATGGTCAAGAAGGAGAAGGCAGCAGCAGACGTGTTTGCCGATCTGGACATCCCTCAAATTGAAATACATGGAAAACTTCAGGCGATTATTTCAAAGCCGCCAACAGTCGCCATTCCCATAGATGGCATCCCTCCCGATCTACAATCTTGGGTAAAGACGTTGAAGTTCCCCGTAAAAATATGGTTGATCGAAAAGTATCAATCACTTGATGGTAAATCCGTTTTCTACTCAATACCTGACGAGAACATCCCCACACTTACGACGCAATCAGCGAAAGGTGCGCCTCTTTCCACTTTACTGAATCGTCTTTCACAGCCCTATCAAGAGGTCATGCAGGCTGGTCTGATTGGAGAGGGACAAACGGTTCTCCTCGACTATGGACCACGAGGCAATCCGAAAAAACAGTGGAAGGGGACTCTTCGCAAAGATGGAGTTGAGGTTGACGGCAAGATCATGTCTTTGAGTGCCGCAGCAGTTTACTGCATCCAAAAGTCCGGAAGTCAGCGCGAAACAGCCAATGGTTGGATCATGTGGAAGACAGAGGATGGAACGTATCTCAACGATTTCTATAACAAGGTATTATCATTGCAGGCAAATGATGAAGGGGCGAAAACAGGCTAATTGGGTAATCGAACAGCCGGGGGTACTTAATTCCCAGTCCCCACAACAAGCGGAATGAGGGGCCACCCGGTGGGTTTGTTAACTGATGGTCTTGTAACTTACGCGTTGTGCATCCCGAATTATTCTGATGTCCCACTTACGTTTTGATTTTTTCTTCAACAAGCGACATAATTTTTGATGCGGAAATATTGAATGCTTTTGCGATCTGGAAAATCGTGATCAGTGAAGGCTGTTTATGGCCACATTCTATGAGCGAAATGAAGCTGCGGTCGAGTTTGCTTATGTCGGCAAGTTTCTCCTGAGAGATACTGCTTCTCTTTCTTAGATTTCTGATGACTTCTCCAAATGCTTCTTCGATTGTCAAGTTTGCCTCCTGGTGAAGGAAACCTAACAGATGCGCCGGATATATTCTGTTGACTATTGACAACAAAACATTTATGAATTCAGATATAGCTGATTAACAGACATCTCCTACGAAATATCGAGGTGAAAATGCTTCGTCATGTTCTTGTATCTGTCCTTATTGAACCTGAATTTCCAATAATAAAAGAGTCCAAACTTGATATTAGTTTGCTTCGTTTAGCACATCAGGCGCTTCTTCGCCAAAAAAGCGGTGTTACCGATGCCCTGCTTTTTGTTGTTTGTTGTAATTCAAACGAAGAGGAAGTCACAAAGTCAATAAAGCCTTATGGTTTTCCAGATGCTCAAATAATTTATATTGAAGTTAATGACGAAGATTTATCTATTCATTACGATGATTTGCAGAATCTAATTAACACAGAACTATCTATTTGGCTTGATAAGAATCATCCTGCGGCAATAACAAACCTTTCTACTGGCGAATCTGACAGTCTGGATCTTTGGTGGTCAGGTGTTGAAGCAATAAATGAAGAAAAGGAATGGGACTTTTTGGAAAAGTATGCGGCAACTTTGCCGGATGTACACAGGAAAAAAGCAGGAACATGGTTAGCAATTTTGTCTGAAATATTCGATATCGAGGAACCTTGCTGGCTAACTGAAAATCAATTTTCACTCTATGCCGCAACCTTATGTGAATGGTTGCATGGCTTTGAAGCAGTCAGCGGAAATAGTTACAACCATTTTGATGCAGAAGACGTATATAACGCATTACCGCTGGATAACTTTTACCTTGGTTTCTTGTTAGGACAAAGTGCTCCAGATGAAGAATTGAAGGAAATAATGGAGAATAATGAGTTAGGAGACGATAGCGAGGTAAGAGGATATATTATTAAACAGGCAACCAGTAACGAACGTTTCAAACTTCGCGATATGCTATCAGGCTATTTTGGTTCTGATGCATCCCTATTTTGGGCTCTATATCACGCAATATGGCCGAAGTACAATAAACCATCGGCAGACTTATGTACCGAACTTGTTAGCCCCAGTTCGTATGAAGATGTATCTGAAGTCTTCGGCGCATGGGAATTTGTAACAACCGGCTGGACAGATAGCGCAGATGAATGACTTCCGATTAGGATATTCTTTCATTTATGAAATATGACGAATTTATAAAAGCGCAGGGCAACACGTTAGCTGGCTACCACCTTCTGATCAATACGTTTCCTGATCGTTTTGAGATAGAGACACCATATCCGCCATCTACGTTATCTGATGAAGAGCTTGATGAATTAAAACGACGCTTGAATGAATGTATGCCGTCCAACTCAATGATTATGGACTTATGGGATTGGGATATACATTTTGAGGAGGAACTGGGATGCGACTGGTATTTTGAGGTTGCTTTTGGATCGTTAAAATCAAATCTTGCCTGTTGTGTTGATGAATTAGCTTCCTTTTTCATGGAAAAGGTTATCGAATATGACCTGGATTATAATCAGATTAATGATTCAGCGGAATTTAATGAAATGGTTAGAAAAAAAGCACATGAATTTATTATTGCTTGGCGAGGAAAAATCATAGATAGATTTGTGAATGAGGATTGTCCTATAATAATCATTAGGCAGGTGGTGTTGCCTTAGTTTATTTCAAATCAAGAGAAGGAAAAAGAAAACCGGAGATTAATTGTTGTTCTTTAGGTTCGCAAGCGCCCGTGCTTTCCCTTCCACGGTTTGTGGCCCTGTGGATAATCCACCATGATTCATAATTGTGTCTATATCCCCCTGATTGCAAGTTTTTCTTTTAACGCCGCTACACACTCAGGTGGCAAACCGCTCATGATCCGTTCCAAGGTTTTGCCGTGTAAACCGCTCCGCTCTTTTGTTTTGCCCCTTCGCGGTATGATATGGTCGTATTTACCTGCGGCACGGTTTTCGTCGGCTCTTTCGAGAAGTTTTCTTCGCACCGCATCCGCGTATTCTTTTGGCAGGACGGACAGGACAAATAAAGCATCATCAGCGGTCAGACCTTCTTCCTTGTCCACGAGTTCCTCGATACACCGAACCCGCTTTTCTAAGTTTCTCATGATCTGCTCGCCTCCTTCTCTTGCCGGTAAAATTTCCGTATTCCAATAATCAGCAAATCATTATCTGAAAGGTTCTGGCCGTATTTTTCTTTCATTATTTCAATTCTTTCCTTTGCCAGACGCCTAAATTCTTCTTCGTGATTTGCGGGATAAGGGATCACTATGATTCGTTCTTTTTCTGGAATAACGCAGGTGCCTACACTTTTTTCAACAATACTAAGCCGCCGGATAATACTTTTCATTTTCACACCCCCTGTTTTATTCATCCGCACCGGATGAATTCGGGTCATCATAAATAACATTCATGGTGATTATGGCTTGTCGCGACACCTCATCACCATATTTTCGTTTTAGTTCTTCATGAAGGTTTTTCAATTTGAGTTCTTTTTCTTCTTCCGTGTCATTGGGCCAAACGACAATAAATCTCTCTGAATTAGGAATAATAATTTGATCCTGTAATGCTCTCTCAATTTTTTTTATTCGTGCATTTATTTTCATGATCTATATGTTCTCCTTTCAAGTACGATTTTTTCAACGGTTTCAAGCCTTTCCTCGATTTCAGATAATTCACGATACTTCAAATAGTGTGAGATGATGTCATTCGAGACAGATCGTTTAAGGAAATCATTTTCGCTGTCCAACAGGTCCACCAGGGTAGATACCGCTCGTCCGATGTTTACTCGAAGACAATTCATGGCGTCTGTTACAAGATCATTCTGCTGTTTCTTCAATGCGGTAACAAAGTGGGGATCTTTCAACCACCTATAATAAGTGTCGGTTCGGATTTTTGCCTGGCGGCAGGCTGACTGAACACTCGGAGCAACTGCAAGATAGGGTAGGGCTCGCTTTTGCCGGTCGCTTAAATCCGCATGGTTTATATTTGAATCTGACATTTTTGCCTCCTTAGCGCTCTTTTTCGTCGAATCTTGAATATTTTCGTATCAAGCATTCACGCCTCCGCATAGACTCGTTCCCTGTCCTTCGCCTATGTCTTCGTCACGATGATGTGCACAACGCAGTAATCAAAAACCTTTACACTTTTTCCCCATTGGCCTTGAGGACCTTCTCCTTGTAACGCCGTAGCGCCAACATATCGTCGCGTTCCTGCTCCTTTTCCTGGTTTAATGTGTCCACGTCGATGACGGCGGTAATCGCGTTCCTCAAGATGTCTTGGAGGTCTTTCGGAGCAACGGCCTCTAGTTCGTATACATCCTCCCCGTGACGCGTGACGAATTTCTCATAGTTACTGGAACCGGCCTTGGCCTTCATGATGGGCACCAGTTTCAGGGAATCAACCTGATCCCGATTCAAGGCAACCTTGACGGGGTGGATGTCCTCAATGCCGAAGTCGTCACGCATGGAGCGGGCGAAACTTTGGGCAATCTCCTCGCCGTCCGGGTCGTGATCGGATAGGATCAGGAGGACAAGTTTTTTCTTATTGCTGTGCCGATACCGCAGGAACAGGTCATGTCTTGGCTGAATAGATGCGTATCCGCGCCCGATCGTGTAAGGGATGCAAAAATCCATGGCCACCGGCTTGATGATCCCCTCGATGGTGTTTTTCTCTCCGATTATCTCCAAGTGGTGCGGTTGGGATTGCATGTAATTCCGAAAATACCCGGACATAAACGAACTCATTTGTTTTTTTATGAACGGCTCCACGGAAGTAAAAACATTCCAGCTCACCATGGGTCTTGTCGGATCTGCGATGACATTCCAGGGGATAATCCCGGTCAGACGCGCCCGTGTCAGAAGCTCACAGAGCGCCTGATACGATTTCCGGTCGTTCTGATAGGTCGATTCCTTTTTCTTAGCATGGAGCAGCGGCGGGTCATTCAGAAGCATATAGTGGATTTGCCTATCCGATAAAGGCCAGAAGTCCTTTGACTCCTGGATGACCGTCTTGATTGCCGTCAGGAATGGCCACTTCGCCCTCGTTATTGCGGCTCTTTTTTTTGTTCCTTCGATCTCCATGGCGTCGATGGAAATTTCAGACCGTTGGACCCGGTCAACGATTATCTTGTCGATGGCCTGTTTGTCGGACTCCGATGCGTCCACGGCTTGTTCCCGGATGATCTCGTCAACACCCTTCACTCGCTGCCGGTTATACTCCCGAAGGAGGCGGAGAAAATCGGGATTGCCCAGATAAACACCCTGGCGGATTTCGCAGGGGATTTCCTCCATGTTCGTTAACTGGATGGCTGCGAACCGCCGATGGCCGGAGAGAATGAAAAGGTCCTCACTGAGGACGAGGGGTTCCAGGAGGCCGTGCTCACAGATGGAAGCAGCCAGGTCTTCGATAGCGGGGTCGTCGGGATCGATTTGCTTATAGATCTCGTCGTTCAACCCGGACACCTGGATCTTGGAAATTGAGACATGTCTGATTTTTGAGAATTGAGGCATTATCCCTAAAATATCGATAATGTCATGTCCTTTTTTTAATTCGTTCATGTTACTTTTCCCATTTAGACTCGATTATGAATTTACATCCGTCGACTATCTTGAATCTGACTGACTGCCCGTTTGGATTGTTATGACTGTCAACCCATGACTTGGCCTTGACTATTTTAAGCCGTCCGCTGTCCATAGCCATATACAGGCGTGGCTTCTCTAATCCCCTGGCGCCGCCCAGGCCTTCATCCCGGCCGCTGTTCTTTTGGATTGCGATAAGGGCAAACCCGTTTTTGAGTTTGTCGGAAATGGCTTTAATCATGCCGCCGACTTTGTAGAAGTCATCGTGGATTTCCAGATAGTCTATGATGTTGACAGCATCAGGCTTTATGACGTCGGCAAAGTCTCCGCTGCGTTCCCATGCCTTGAACTTCCATTCTGATAGTGGGCAGTCAAACTTTGACAGGCGCATCTTCAGTTCTTCAGGGCCCCCTTCAGACGAGAATAAATGCACTTCATGTTGTTGCTGATTAAATCTGATAAAATTGTGAATGAATGCTGTTTTGCCTGCGTTCGGATATCCGGCAATGACTCCGATGTTACCCGGAAAAACATGAACAAGGTTATGGATTCCAAAGGGCCATATTAAATTGAGCGGGTTTGTTTCTGCATTTTGCCAGTCAAGAGGCTCAACATCGTTTTCAAGCCGCCGGTAGCATCCGCGTTTGCTGCCATATCGCTCAATCAATGGGCTTGCACCCTCGCATAGACGGGTCAAAACCTTGCTTGTGTTCTGCATGACGACACGTGACGACAAACCCAGTTCTTTGGCCATATCTGACGACGTGAAGACGCCAGATGACGACAACACCCACTCCCGGATGTCCTGTGCAAGGCTGCCTTCGCGCTGGTTTGCGCGGTCAATGGCACTCTTTATTTTTGCATCTATCCACTTTGCATCTGGTTTTTCACCCCAAGAAAGTATAAGCCTTTCTAGCACTTGGGCGATTTCTTCGGCAGGCATACCGCCCTTGACCAAAAAATTTGCAGTGCGGAAAAGATCATTATCCCGTCGCCCATTTGTGAAAAGTTTATCGGCAGCAGTTTGATCTGCGTTACATTCCTCTTTATAATGTACTTTATTATTATTTAATGCGCTTAGAAGCGCACAAGGCGCAGGCGGCATTTCAAGCTCGCCGATTGCCAGCCCTTCAACCCATGCGTAACGCTTGCCCTCGGCATTTATTGACGGTGCGACAACAATGCAGCCGCCGTCGGATCTGAAGTCAACCCCGGGCAGCACCTTCGCACCGACTGTCAATTTATAGTCTTTGAACCATTTAAAAAATAGGTGCCAGCCGCCACGCGGTGTTCGCTCAACTGGAAATAATAAATTGTCAGGAATTAATTTTTGAACTGACTCATATCCGGCAGCCGTGTCGCAATCGACAACAAAGATTCCTGATATTTCGCCGGTAACAATGCCGATCATTGCCTTGGGCCACTGTTTCCACCATGCCTTAATCTCATCCGCCGTCGCTCGGCGTTTCTGGTGTTCGCCCCATTGGATATAGGGGTGTTTGTTTTCGGGCCGGATCGGTATTACTGAAAAATTAAATTTTTCGGCGTAGGCAAGGGCCGCTTCAAGATTATTCTGCATGATGAACCTCACCGCTGGATAAATCGCTAAAGATAACTTTCTCGACTTTGGCGGGTGTGTCGGGATTGCACTTGCAGTTTTCGCAAAGACAGTACCGCACGAATCGCGTCTTCCCGGCAGCGGCACCGTAAAGCTGTGAGTTTGCGGGTGCAAAGATTCCTATGCAATGAGGTTTGCCTCCGCACAAAACGCAACGATCCCCGGCAAAAGGTTTGACTAGCTCTTCAATTTTCATTCATACGCCTCTCGAGCAATGCCAGAAGTGAATCAATTTCACGCGATAGCTGCCGGTCATGGTCTTTGCGGATCTGCATTTCACGCCACCGCAGCATGAATTTTATGAATATTCGTTTAAGTATTTTCATTTTCGTTTACCTCCAAAACCACCAACGCTTTGTCGGCTATTTTTCTCGCATTGGCTGTTTTAAGGTCGGTATCACCGTTGATGATGACCGTCGTCGGCTTCCAAGTTTCGAGGTCAAATTGAATAATGAGTGTTGGGTTCATGCGGTAGCCTCCGATTCTTCCAGAAGCTTGTTGGACTGATCGTCAGACCAGAGTAGGCGCCTGTTTGGTAGCTTGATAGGTTTTAAGCCCAAATAATGACCATCGAGACAATACCCTCGTCTCACTGTACCCGGTTTTACCTTGAGCTTTCCGGCGAGTTCTTCTGTTGTAATTTTTTTTCCATCCATATAAACCCCCTTAAATATTGTGGTGTTTCTTTCATTTGAAGGGAGCTTACTTTTGTTGACTAGTCGACAGTCAATGGACAATTAATGTACAAAAAAAGCCGGATTTCTCCGGCTAATGTTTTTCAATATCAATATGTTATATTATTATTTCAAAATGTGTCCAGCGGTGACAAACTTATTTTTTCTTTCTCGGGCAATTTGCTTCAATTTGTCTTTTGCCTCTAGTGATCGCCCTCTGGCCTCTCTGTCTTAACGCCTCAAGCTGTGTTGCATTTAAGTCTTCACCAAGCTTCAGTTTACGGGCGATTTCTAAAGCTGTTAACCCATGTTCTCGTTTGAGTTGTGCGGCAATAACATTAACATTTACGCGTTGCTGGCGCTGTTGTTTAATAAAGTCATCTACGTTTTGTCTTTCCTCTTTCGTTTCCGGCTCCTGCGATAGATTTTCTTTAGGCATGGTGGATGTTACACCATGGGTTTGTTTGTATTCGTTTGCTGCATTTTTTATTTCTTCGGAGCCTGCCAGGAGGTTTATGAGATTTGATGCCTGGTATTCCCTTTCACCCTCGGTACCTCTGGTATTTGCCAAGTCGGATATTACTGACCGATTGTCAAGTATTACACCTATGAGGGAATTTTCTTTTTCGCTACTTTGCTCCTCGAAACCCTCCAGGATCATTGACCGATTTTTAAGCATTTTGCTTTGTGCTTCATTAAATACTATCGACTCTTTCTTTGTTTGACACTGGTCGATTTTCTCTAGGATTTGGGCTTCATCGATATTCGAGGATAAACGTTTTTTTCTCTTGCCTTTTAGTTTCGGTTGATTTTCTGGCCGCTCTTGCGGTGCAGGCGGGAGAGACAGTTCGCTGTTTCTTACGCTGGGGGAGGGATTGTATTCATTCCTAGTGCTCATAATTTCTTCAGAGCTCCCCCACGTTTCGTTTTGTAAGGCATCAGCGGCGACCTTTTGGATTTCTTCAGAACTTACTTCCATTATTTCACTGACCACCTTCCATGCCTGTAGCTCTTTTTCTTTTACAATCTCGTCGTATGAGGGCATAGCATTACGATTGTTCGACACAACGTCGAAAAATTTAACAACCTCGTCTATTTTAAATTGAAATGCCCATACTTCTGAGAGAGTATTTTTGAGCAGCTCGTTGAAACTCAAGAGTTTGATTCTGTCAGGATGATCAAAAATCTTATCGAATCGGATTTTATATTCATATTTTACCAGAGCATCCATTTCAAAATTATGAGGCTGGCGATTGTGGTGCGCATTCTTTATTTTGGCCCTGAAGTAATTGTGTAAAACCTTTTTTATGTTAACCAGATAATCACTATCAACAACAGCCTCATGATCATGGGTGTATGCTGGGAGTCCAGTTTTTATGTATTCAAATAATTCAAAAATTGAAATTCCATGATCGTTTACCATATCCGCACTTGAACACCATCCTGGATTTACAACTTCTGTCATTGCTTTCCGCTCCCTTCGCGGCCCTATGGTTTAAAGGGGAAGCCGGGTAGGGTTCCCGGCTTGTCGCGTAGCTATCGCTATCCCCGGTATCTTGTTTTTATTATCCAGCGGGAAATTGCAAAACCTTTTTTTCTTCCTCTCCTGCCGCAATTCTGTTCAAATATCTTTCCCATTTAAGCAAGGCTGCATGTTTTTCCTTCATGTAGCTATACCGATCATAATGAACAGCTTGAACACCTGAAATGCCATGACTCAATAGTTGCGCCCGGATGTCGCGGCTTACGCCCAAACCGGCGAGCATGGTTTCAACGGTTCGGCGGATGTCTCGCAAATTAAAGGGCTCGCCGCCCATAGCTAACGCGATTTCCGTGACACGTGGCCCCAGCATAGAATCATGAATTGCTGTTTCATTTGTGCGTGAAGGAAAGAGTAGGGCGCTTGATTTTTCTTTTGATTGTGCCGCAAGCTCGGACACAATAGAAGAGGCAATCGGACCCAACGGCAAAAGATGTTCACGCGGTTGTCTCCGCTTTCCCTTCGGGTCCAGCAAACGTAAAACCTTCGTTTCTGCATTCCAATCCGTAACCTCCGCCCGCAAGATTGCCGCCATGCGTTGACCGCCGGAATAAAGGGCCAGCTTCAGCGCCTTGTCAAGCGTAGTCTCACCCATTGCTGCCATGTAGCTTTTCAATTCCTCTTTGCTCAACGTCCGGTTTCCGGCCCTAACGGGAATGGTTGAAATAGGGTCAACCGGATTATTTTGTATATTGAATTTTTTAAATTCTGCTGGAATCGCGGAATCAAATCTTTTCCTCGCACAATTATACGCGGCGTTGATGGTTGATCGCAAGACGCCCGCCGTTCTTTCTTTTCCGGCCTTTTGCGCTTTTTGTATCAAAGAAAATATTTCATCAGCTGATATCTTATTGGCCGGTTTTTCCGATAGGGCAGGGTCAGATTTAAGAACATGAACGTTAATAACGGACCTTGCGGCCTTTGCTGATTTAGTCTTGCCGCGTTCTTCCAGATGATCCGCGTATGCGTTCAATAGGTTTTTCAAAGTGTATTTTTTATTGATTTCATCCGCTCTTTTTTGTGCCGCTATTTCGGCTTTTTTTGCCGCCTCCAGTTCACGCGGATCAATTCCCTGGTCAAGCATTGCCTGAAGCCGTCGCGCCTCTATACGTGCATCCTCAATAGTCCACGCGGCTGTTTTGCCGATAGTCCATCGGATTGTTGAACGATCCAACTTTCCCTCAAAGACAAAAGCCTTGACCCCGGATGATGTTACCCGGACCGCCAAACGTTGAACGTCTTGATCCCATAAAAACGTCTGAGATTTATCCGGCGGACACACGAACCTTTTGATCCGTTCAACCGTCAATCGTTCACGCTGCATAGCTGCCCCCCCTATTAGTCAGTAGGTTTCCATGTAGCCACCATGTAGCCATATTATTACAATATCATTCAATATAAGTCAATAGGTATAATGCAATATATAATTGATATAGCGGCTATTATGATGGGCTACACAATACCCTTCAATTTCGTTCAATATAACATATTATTGATTCGTAATCAGTAGGTCGGCGGTTCGAATCCGCCCATCGGCTCCAGATAAAATCAAGGGTTTAGGTGGTTTCACCTGATACATTGTCTTTTTAAATGGATCTTTGTATTATACC
>Ga0209201_1000867_pt1 | contig 38940 bp, 28 predicted proteins | sample AD_UKC055_MetaG_FD_184411 | JGI IMG/M metagenome (GOLD analysis project Ga0209201, IMG submission 184411) | Active sludge microbial communities of municipal wastewater-treating anaerobic digesters from USA - AD_UKC055_MetaG (SPAdes) (version 2) | ecosystem: Engineered > Bioreactor > Anaerobic >... | reverse complement strand
GTCGCAGTGGATGTTCTCCTTCTCGACTTTGTCGTGAAGCATGTCGAGGTAGGCACGGATGGGTCTGGACGCCTTGCCGTACACCGCTTCGAGAAACTCGTTAATGGCCCGGTCCTCGCCATATTCAGGGTCCCACAAGAGCTTCGCGTTGAGATAGCCGCTCAGCTCGTTGAACTCGCCGTTCCGCGTCGTGTAGGTGTCCTGCTCGAAGATGCCCACCACGTTGTTCCGGATGAAGAACCGAATGTTGTCGTCACGCACCCGGAGGTTCGGGAACGGCACGAGGTAATGGCGGAAACTGGTCACGTAATCCCATACCCAGAGCCGGTTCGCGACCTTGGCCCAGGCCTCGGCGTCCCGCCGGAACGCGCGGTTCTGCTCGCTGTCGCAGGTGGCCAGGGGATGCATGAAACAGCATTCGATGCTGCACAGCCGGATGATGACGTTTGGCCGGGGCCGCATCGTCTTCGGGGCCTTGCGCGTCCACTGGTAGGCAAGGGTCTCGATGGCCTTGTCGGGGTATACCTTCTCGATTTCTTCCGCGACCTGGTTGACCAACTGCAGGACTGGCGCCATCTGCGACCCTTCCTTCTCGGCCAGGGCCTGGCAGACCGCGCACTCGCAATGGTTGTCCCAGTCGTTCTGCGACACCGAGTACACGAAGGCGCCGGGGTCCGCCGCGATGCGCTTCTTAACCTCTTCGGTGACGATGCGCACCACGTCCGGGTTGGTGCAGCAGAGTTGCGTGTGGTCCTTGACCCGTTTGCCGCCTATTTCCGAGAAGTACTCGGGATGCTCATCGAAACAGGTATCCGGCGGGACGAGAGAATTGAACGTGTGCACGAACATGCCGTTGCCGAAACGCACCTTGCCGCCATGCTTCTCCTCGAGCGAGGCCGCGCTGCTGTTCATCCGGTTGCGGGCGCACCAGTTGCCGTCAAAACAATCCATAACGAACGGTTCCCGGTACTCCAAAACCGGCGCCTTGGTCTCGTTTATGGGGCCGAACTTCAGCCTGGGCTGTTTCGGAACGCGGCTCACGGCAGTGGTAAACCACTTGCAGCCGAAGTGGTCTTCGAGCAGGCCGTACACGCCGTAGAGATTGCCCCGCAACGCGCCCCCGGCAATCACCAAATGCGGGCCCACCGTGCGGAGCACGTAGCCTTCATCGCCCAGCGCATCGAAATCCACCCGGGTGTCGAGCTGGCGCAGGTGTTTGCTGTCGCCCAGGATGATCTCGTGCTTGCCCATCGCTACGGCGTCGGTTTGTACCGGGAACACCGCCCCAGTGATTTCGCGTAGGTAATGCTGCAGTTCGGCCGCGCCGTGACTGGTCGAAGGCGAGGCGTCCTCCGCAATCACAATGAAGAAATCCGTTTGGCCGTTATCGGCCAGCGTCAGCGGGCCTTTTCCCCGAGGTGCGCCCAGCCGCGCGCAACCGCCGCTCCCCAAGCCGACCGCCGCCACCGCCAATATCACCAGAATCCATCCCCGGCGTTTCCCCATGAGACAGCCCTCCCTTTCTTGTGTGCGCCAAGGGATACTCTACTGCCCCGCGGGTTGCAGCGCAAGAACGGGCGTGCGGGACCGGCGCCCCCGCCGGTCAACGTCGGCGGCAAGATGCCGCATCTATTTTTCCCAGATCCCCGGCGGCCACAGCGCCTCGTTGCTCCAGAGCTGGAAGGCCATGTCAACAGCGTTGGAGCCCCAGTCATCGCCCCACCCCTCGCGTGCCACGCCGAAGTTGTTCCCCTCGGAGGCCGACCCGTTGTCACACCACATCCATTTGCCCGTGTCGTTGACAATCGAGAGGAAGTATTTTTCGCCCGGCTCCATTCCCACCCAGCCTTCCACCTCGCAACTGTACTCGTAGACGGTCAGGTCCCAAGTGGCCGGGGCAATGCGCATGGTGGTAGCGGTGCGGTTTACGACGTCGCCCGCCCGCCATTCCCAGTAGCCGCCCGTATCCGGCATGCCGGTCCCATTGTCCCGGAAGACAGTCAGCGTGAAATCGTCGGTCACGGGGTCGTCGTCCCGGTAGGCGCCCCACCATTTCACGAGGGTGACGGTCGACGTTGGCGCAGTGAGCTCGAAATCGTCGCCGAGCTGCTGTTCGCCTCCGAAAAAGTCTGAATAGTCCGATTCGCTGTAACCGGCTGTGTCGCCGCAGGTTCCCTGATTGAAAACCAGCCGCAGCATCGGCGCCGACAGCGGGCACCCAATGCCTGCGATGAACACGCACAAAAGCAACGTCCCGGTGAGACCAATCCTGTTTCGCATGGAATTTCCCTCCCTCTACGGGAACGCCGGCTTTCCCCGCTTCTCGCGGCCAGCCACAACCGTACCGCGCTCCCGCTACCATCGAGCACGCCCTGTCCTATTATACATGCGACACCGCGATCCGTTGCGCAAAGAATCCCCCTGGACCAGCCGGCACGGGCAGCGTTACTTCGCGGGGAGCGGCATCAGGCGTTGCAGGCGCCGCGTTTGAGAGCTTCGACAAAACGGCGGGCTTCTTCGTAGCGGGGCCCGCTGGCGATGATGGCGAGTTCGTGGGCGGGATGCGGTTCCGCGGCCGGTGCGAGGGTCAGGCCCGAGCCCGAATAATCGAGGTAAAGGCTGCCCGACGGCCCCGGCACGAAACCCTTCATGCGAAACAGAACCGTCCTCACGCCCTCCAGTGCCGCGCGCAGTCTGGCTTCATCGAGGGGAACCGGCACCTTCACGGTGAATCGCGCGTAATTGGGATCCGCGCACGGCGCGTATTCCCCCTCCAGCCCGCGGTATTGCGGCATCGCAAGGACATCCAGAGCGACCTCACAATATGTTGCGCGGACAATCCGCACCCCGGGGTGGATACGACGGAGGTCCTCTTCGACGGATTTGAGGGTTTCCGCGTCGAACACATCGACTTTGTTGAGGATGACGGTATCGCTGGCCTCTACCTGGGCTACGATGTTGGGCAACGTGTGCCTGAGAACGGGGAACGTGCCGGGATCGACGATGGTGACGATGGTGCTGAGGGCGTAATGTTCGTCGAGTCTGGTCTCGCGGAGCATGCGCTCGACGACTTTCGGGTTCGCGATGCCGCTGGCTTCGATGATGACGCCCTCCACCGGCGCCTCTCTGCCGAACCGCTCGGGGATGCTCTTGAGGGTGCTGATGAATTCCGTTACGAGGCATGTGCAGAAGATGCTGCCGCCGGGCAGCGATAGGACGTCATCCTCGACGCTCCCGAGGAGGGGCCCGTCGATGTCCACCGGAGAGAATTCGTTGACCAGGAACACCAGCCGGCGGTCGCGGTACTGGTTGACGAGCCGGCGCAAATACGTGGTCTTGCCGCTGCCCAGGAATCCGGTGACCAGGCTCAGCGCGGTCATCCGCCGCCTCCCTGCTTTTCCTTTGCCCGCGCCTCGATAGCGGCTATCAAGGTGTGGCGGTCCGGGATTTGCGAAGAAAAGCGCAGCTTGCCGTCGATGCAGATCGACGGGATGTTCTCGACGTGGAGCCGGCACATGTAACCGATGCCGTCGCGCGTTTTGACCTTGTGCTCACGCACGGTGACATAGCAGTTGGCGTGTTCGGCGGCGTTGCGCGCGGCGTCAATCATGTACAGGCAGGGCGCGCAGGCCGACGAATCCAGGGTGATGACGTCCACAAACACCACGTCCTTGTTGCCGTAATCGGGCAACTGAATATCGTCAAACGACTCCATCTGGGTTGCCTTGAGGGAAGTGCGTGACACCTGGCGCTGATAGTCGTCGTGCACCATCTGGGCCACCGCGATCAGGTTGCGCTCCGGGGTGGCGTACGGCAGATCGCAGCCGGGGGCCAGAATGAAGCCCTGAAGACCCGCCAGGTCGATGCAGCGGATGGCGTCGAGCATGCAATCGGCTTCGCTGCCCAAGAGCAGTACCACCGTGAGCTTGAGATTGCCCCCGAACGATTTGCCGTATTTGTGAGCCAGGTTCTTGAGCAGGTCCAGCGGAATGTTTTCATCGACCTGCACGTTGTCGCACTTCGTGCGGCACATCAACTCGAGATTGCGCGTCGCGTCGCCGCAAACGAACAGCGACGACATCCCGTTTTTCGCCGCAATGTGGGCAAAGACCTTGTTCAGCGGCTGAGCAATGAAGTGTTCGAAATGCTGCTGAGATATCTGGCTCGTCATCGGGTCCACCACCGCGATTACGTCCGCCCCGTGCTCGAGGTAGAAATCCGCCGCCTTGCAGCCCACATTCGCGCAGTAATCCAACAACCGGTGCACCTCATCGGACGACGTCATCATATCGAGAAACAGTTCGCTTCCGCGCAGGTGCGACGCCAGCGTGAACGGGCCGGTAATCAGGCCGTAAAACGCCACGTCGCTGCCCATCTTCTCTCGGCAGCGCACCAAGGCCTCCTTCGCGATGGGATACCGCCCCTTTGCGAGGTCGAACTCGGGCAGATCGCCCAGAGCGCGCGAGGTCAGCGGATGCGACGTGACCGACGGCGGCACCTCGTCAGCCCACTGCAGGTTACAACCCAGCACCTCCGCTTCCATTTGCAGGTCGAACAACACCGGCAGCCCGTCGGGCTTGTACAATTCCCGCGCTTTCAGCAAACCCTCGACCACACAGTCCGCGGATTGCAGGTACTCGGTCGCAGTCTTGCCGATAAGTTTTCCGCCATGAACCCCCACAAAGGGCAGCCACGCCGGACGGGGCGTCTGCTCGTTCCGTATCGCCGCCAATAAGATCTCTTTCCCGGACAGATCATTCGTCATAGCGTGCCCATCCCTTCCTGCGCCTCAAACGTTGAATTCCTGCCCGGTCCCGGCCTGCTGCGCACAGGGCGTCCGGGCGGATTCCCGACACCAAAACACAGCCCAGAACAGAAGTTATATCACAAGCTCTGAGGAAAATGATCCTTGAATGTGCCGCGCATGCTGCGCGCAACCTGCGCGCGCAAACGTGCGCGCCAGGCCGCTTATGTCCTTTCCCTCACGGCGTTAACCGTGGAAATCACGCCATGGCGGGGAGTGCAGTGCAGCCGCGGGACAGCGGCCGCCCGCTCCATCCAACCTTCGTGTGGGAAGGGGATAAGTTACGGCTTTTTTTCGCTGAAACGGTCGCGGTAGGCGCGCGGCGTCATCTTGCGCCGCTCGTGGAACACTCTCTCGAAATGGGGAACATCCGAAAAACCAAGCGCGTAGGCTATGTCCGTTACCGAATGCTGGGTGTGCAGCAGCAGCCAGCACGCGTGCTGCACGCGGCGGTGCTGGAAATACTGGGACGGACTGACCCCAACGGCTTTGTTGAACTGGCGCGCAAGATGGCCCGGCGACAGTCCATACTGCTTCGCAAGGTCAGACACGCGGAACGGCTCGTTCGAGGAGGCGTGATTCTCGATTATCCTGAGCCAGTCGAGAAGCTGTTCGTTCAGACTTTCGGAAGGGTCAAGCCCTTGGGAATCCGCGTACGAACGCCCCACCACGATTATCAGCTTGCCCAGACAGCGCCTGAGGTAGGGAAGCGATGGCCTCCCCCGTTCCAGCTCGAGCGCCATCGCCCGGAATTCCGCGATACATAACGCCAGATTCTCTTCATTCAGCCTGTGATGGGTTACCCGGAGGCTTCCCGCCGGGGCCAGGGCATCGGGCGCCAGAAAAAGCTGAAGCACGCCCGGCTCCCCCCACAGGTCCTCCGAGCCGTGTGCGACACATTCCGACAAACACCCGCATTCGATCCGCTGGATGCCGTCGATTTGGTCGAACGCGTGGGGCTGTCCCGGAGACGTCATGACGATATCTCCCCGCCCCAGGGGCGCCACGTAGTGTTGCGTGCGGTGCACGGCTTTGCCCCCGAGGATCAGCAGCAACTCGCAATGATCGTGGTCGTGCGGCGGCAGTTCGCGCTTGTTCTCGGGAGAGAGGTGGTCCACCGTACCCGGCCAGGCCAAGTCCTCGCACGGACGCGGGGTTTCCCCGTTCACATGCGTGAACTCGTGGTAGCCAACGGATAGCGGCCGCTGCGCAGTCAATATGTAGCCGTACCGTTGGACGGTTCGCTCCGCGATCAGCCCGTACAACTTATTCATTCTGGAAATCCGATCAAAATATTCAATTATCGACACTACAACCCTGTTAGTGTCGTATCCAACATAGACTGCTGGCTATGAAACCTGTCGGCTGACGCGTCAATTCTAGGTGATTTGGACCTTGCTGGCAAGTGGCGTTGTTAACGCAGAGGCTTTCGGGCTCCTAAGTCATTGTTAGCATTTTGGTTATGGAAAAGGGCCCAAACGTCGGACAAGACGGTTGAAGCATAGCGCTTCGGCAGTCCGAGGCGCGGCAGGCGAGGGGCCGTGCGAAACGATACCCTTCAGCTTGCAGAACTTGAATAGAGGATTGGCGGTTGGGGTCGCTGCCACTCCTGGTGGAGAGTCCTCCGTCAACCCTAAGGATAAGGAGAGCGCCAAGGGAAGCAATCCGTACTCATCAAGCATCTTCGTAAGGGTTTCGAAGAGCTTATCGGTCCTGATGAAATGAAAAGTAACGGAGCTGAATCGTAAAGAACCGCAGGGAGTCGACATTATGATATCCAAGAAAGGCTTTACGTTGATAGAGCTGCTGGTGGTGATCGCGATCATTGGCATTCTGGCCGCGATTCTTCTGCCGGCACTGGCGCGGGCCCGCGAAGCTGCGCGGCGTTCGAGCTGCCAGAACAACCTCAAACAATGGGGCATCGTTTTCAAGATGTTCGCCAACGAGTCCAAGGGCGAACGTTGGCCTTACAACAGCATTGACCACACGAATACGTCGTTCGCGGCTGACAAGAACATGGCCGTGGCCCCCGGCGCGTGGGAGGTGTATCCCGAATACTGCACAGACGTCATGATCGCCGCCTGCCCGTCAGCCGGCCGTTATGACGACTACAAAGCCACCGATTTCAGCCTGGCCAGAAACGCGTTGGGCGGCTGCGACACCAATTCGGTGACCCGTGCCACGACCGACAACGACCAGAATAACCCCTGCTTTGGCAAGCAAGCTGCCCCCCGAGTAGTGGAGCCGCTGGTAGGCTCCGGCGGCACAAAGGCGCGTTTCTACGATTGCGGCATCAACCCGAACGCGTGCGCGCCGTATTGGCACACCGACCTCTACACGAGCCGGTTCACCGATGTTCGCAGCTACCGCTATCCTGGCCGCATGATCGAGCAGTCCTGGATGGTGAACACTGCGCTGGACTACTGGGCGGTCGGGCAGAGCGTCATGAACAACTACACCACGGGGAAGTGGCCGGGCGCTCCTACTTCGGAAACCAATTCCTCGTGGCGTAATCGGGCGAGCGACTTCAGCGTCACGCTGCCTTCCGGCAAAGAGATCAGCATCCGCCGGTTGCGTGAGGGCATCGAGCGTTTCTGCATCACCGACATCAACAACCCCGCGGGCTCGGCCCTTGCGCAGTCGGAAATCGTTGTCATGTACGACGAGAGCCGTGCGTATGATGCGGGCGGCGGCGGCGTCGATGCCAACCGTTTCAACCACATTCCGGGCGGCATGAACATCCTGTTCATGGACGGCCACGTGGAATGGGCGCGGTACCATGGCAGCGAGCTTTGGCCGGTAAACGAATTCGCCTACGTGGTGCCGCCCGGCTGCGACCCCGACAATTTGGATTTCCCCTGAGACCGTCTCAGACATATTGCGCACAGCCGCCGCGTAAGCGGGGCCGTGCGGATATAGAAAAGAAGTACGGGAGCGAGGAGTGCCGGCAGCAGTATCGCCGGCACTCCTTACTCTGTTCTGACTCTGGGGACACAACACTCGGTTTATTGGTCACTTCGCCCGCCAACGCATTGCTTCGAGCGCGAATTCCTTTCGGCCGGATCAACGATGGAGTATTCAGGGGTTATCAGTGAGATTTGTGCTTATCCCCTCAAGGCTTGCCGTTAGTTGTCGATTATCATCCAGAGGGGGAGCGGTGCCCGCATTCGCAACTGCCGCGCGCGCAGGGGATATTTTATTCGTTTTTGCCCCGGAATTACTCGTCGGAGCGGAAGCCGGTGACCGTGGAACGGCTGCTTTTCCCACCTCAAGCCTTCCTGTGGTCTTTACTTAAGTCTTTAAAGTCTAGTAGCTTACGTCGTTCTTGCAGATGCCCTACAACAGCTACCACAGATAGCTCTTGACATTCAAATGGCAGTGCTGGCACAATCCTGCCAAGAGATGACGGGCAGTTGATAGTTAAGCGATTATTCTTTTGATTTGGTTGTTGCTCTCCTAGAAAGCCCGCCGTCTGGAGTAGGACGTTGTGGCTCCTTACGTCCTGTTGGGGTTTGGGTAAGGGTCTGGGGGCCCGAATCCGGCGCAGGGCGGCTGACACGAGCACCCAGGAGTCGTGGGGTGCTGGTGAGTCTCAGGAACATGCCGGAGCCTCAAGGTCTGTCCTCAGGTTTCACACACGGTAGGGGGATAGGTACAGGTGATGAGTGTCATTTCCGGTGCTGGGTGTCCCCTGTAACAGTCAGGAAAGGAGGGAATAGCGGAAATTCTGTGGTACCCACGCGGCATATTCGTCGAGGTTTCGACGCGCTGAGCCGAGATGAAGTTTTGAGACCAATTGAGTGAAGTACTCTTGATAAACCATAGGGAGTCGATATCATGGTATCTAAGAAAGGTTTTACGCTGATTGAATTGTTGGTCGTTATCGCGATCATCGGTATTCTGGCCGCGATTCTTCTGCCGGCACTGGCGCGGGCCCGCGAAGCCGCGCGGCGTTCGAGCTGCCAGAATAACCTCAAGCAATGGGGCATCGTCTGCAAGATGTTCGCCAACGAGTCAAAAGGCGAAGTGTGGCCCTATTGCAGCATTGACCACACCAACACCGACACCAATGTCGCGGGCAAGAAGATGGCCGCTGCAATGGGCGCATGGCAGGTCTATCCGGAATACTGCACGGACGTCATGATCATGGCATGCCCGTCGGCCGGCCGGTATGACGACTACAAAGCCACCGATTTCAGTCTGGCCAGAAACACCCTGGGCGGCTGCGACCAGAACTTCGTCACCTATGCCACCACCAACAAGGAGAAGGACAACCCCTGCTTTGGCAAGGAAGCTGCCCCCCGGGTTGTTGAGCCGCTGGTTGGTTCCGGGACCGCCAGGGCGCGTTTCTACGATTGCGGTTTGAATCCGAATGCGTGCGCGCCGTACTGGCACACCGACCTTTACACCAGCCGGTTCACCGATGTCCGCAGCTACCGGTACTTCGGCCGCATGATCGCGCAAGAGTGGATGACCAACACGGTTGATGACTATTTCGCGGTCGGCTGCTACATCATGGGCAGCGGCTCGTACAACACGGCAGACAGCAACATCAAGTGGGCGAACAGAGACAACGACTTCACCCCTCCACCGCTGCCGTCGGGCAAACAGATCACCATTCGCCGGTTGCGTGAAGGCATCGAGCGGTTCTGCATCACCGACATCAACAATCCCGCGGGCTCGGCAACCGCGCAGTCTGAACTCGTTGTCATGTACGACGAGAGCCGTGCGTATTCTGCGGGCGGCGGCGGCGTTGATGCCAACCGGTTCAACCACATTCCGGGCGGCATGAACATCCTGTTCATGGACGGCCACGTGGAATGGGCTCGCTACCACGGGCACGATGCATGGCCGGTAAACGAATTCGCATTTAAGTACCCGATCGGCATCACTTCCGGCATGGACTTTCCGTGACCTTGTACAATGGCGCACGTCACCTGGCCGCCGCGTAAGCGGGGCCATGCGGACATAGTGTAAGCAGTAAATGAGGGGTGCGGGGCGCAGCAATGCCCCCGGCACCCCTCAATTCAATTTTGGGGACACAATACTCAATTCTTCATATCAAAGATATGGAACGCAGACGAGAGACGATTCTTTCGCGGGTGTAGCAATCATAATTGAGTATTGTGTCCCCAAAATTGGTATTATGGGTGTACTACGGGTGTTCCCGAAGTGCCGGCCTCGCGGGGGCATGGTGCCGTGAGGCCGAAGGTGCGTGCAGGGAACAAAAAACAGACAGGGGAGAAACGATGCGTCTGGGTATTGCCACGGATATGATTGCGAAAGCCCTGGTGCTTTTGCTCGTTTGTTGTGTGACTTCGTGTGTTCAGGAAAAGAGCGAGACCGGTCCTGCCGCTCCGGTCCAAAAGCCGGCTGAGCCGCGGGCAGCCGCGCCGGCTGAAGTCCCGGCGGCTCCTCCCGCTGCTGCGGCCGCCGCAGCGCCGGGCGAGGTGGATTGGTCGAAGGCGCAACTGTACGTTCCGGAAGGGAACGCGCTGCTTGCGAAGGCGGGGGAAATGCTCCAACAGGAGCTCGAGAAGCGCAGCGGCGTGCAGATTGCTCTGGCTGGAGCACCCGGCGCCTCGCCGGCGATTGTGCTTGGAACGGCCGCTACGTTGCCCGCATCGTTTGCGTTGCCGGGGGGGGTGCAGGTGCCGGACAAGGCTGAGGGGTATGCGGTTCATTGCGACGGCGCCACGCTGTATCTTGTCGGCCATGACGAGCGGGGCGCGCTGTATGCTGTGGGACACCTCATTCGTACGGCGGAACTAGGGAAGGGCAGCATCACGCTGCCCGAGAGCCTGTCGGTGTCTTCGGCGCCGGTGTATTCCATGCGGGGCCATCAGATTGGGTACCGCGACACGGCCAACAGCTACGATGCGTGGACCGTGGAAGTGTACGAGCAGTATGTGCGCGACTGCATCATTTTCGGCGCGAACGCGATTGAAGTAATCCCGAGCCTGGACGAGGACAAAGAGAGCAACCAGATCATGCCGCTGCCGCAGGAGCAGATGAACCGGAAAGTGTCGGCGATGCTGGATTCCTACGGGATCGACGTGTGGCTCTTCCTGGCGCTCGGCGAGAACGTCAAGAACCCGGACGAATACAAGCAGGCATTGGAGGCGCGCGACGCCTTGTTTGCGGCGTATCCCAGAATCGATCACGTCATGGTGCCTGGGGGCGATCCGGGAGACACGGAACCCCAGGACCTCATGCCCTGGCTCGCCGAGATGACCGGGGTGCTGCACAAACACTTCCCCAAAGCGGGCCTGTGGGTATCGAACCAAGGTTTTACCGTTGAGCAGAACGAAGTATTCTTCAAATACCTTCAAGACAACCAGCCGGAGTGGCTGACAGGCGTGATCTTCGGGCCGTGGACCCAGATCTCCTTGAAGGAAGAGCGCGAGCGCACGCCGTCCCGTTATGCGATTCGCCGCTACCCCGATATCACGCACAATGTGCGGTGCCAGTACCCGGTGCCGGATTGGGACCGCGCGTTTGCCCAGTTGATCGGCCGGGAATGCTCAAATCCCAGGCCCATCGGCACCGCCCATATTCATAACCTTTTCGCGCCGCTGGCACAGGGTTTTGTGTCTTATTCGGATGGATGCCACGACGACTTGAACAAGATGATCTGGACGTCCCTGGCCTGGAATCCGGAAGCGGACGTAAAAGGCATTGTGCGCGAGTACGCGCGGGCGTTCTTCGGGGAGGCGTACGCGGATGACGTCGCAGAAGGGCTTTACATGCTGGAAGCCAACTGGGTTGGCCCGGTTCTGGACAATGCTGGCATCGACGCGACGCTGGCGCATTGGCAGGCCCTCGAGCAACGGGGCGGGGCCGATTTATCGGGCAACTGGCGGTTCCAGCTCTACCTGCTGCGTGCGCTTTGCGACGGGTATATCCGCGCGCGGTTGGCCGCCGAGACCGCACAGGAACAGGAAATCTACACTGCCCTGGAAGGCATTCGGGGAACCGGAGTTGGCGAAGCGGCGGCCGCGCTGCACACGAAACTCAGTCAGACCCCGCCGCCGCAGGTGCGTCCGGAGCTTCGGAAGCGCATTGAGGAGGTCTCGATGGCGATGCATGAGAGCATCGGGATGCAGCTCTCGGTTCTGCCGCCCTATTTTGCGCTTAACCCCGAGCGCGGGGCCATTCTCGACGGCATCGACCTTCCGCTCAGCAACAGGCTCTGGCTCATGAAGCAGATCGCAACGCTTCCGGCCCTGGCCAGCGATGATGAGCGGAATGCCGTCATCGACCGGCTCCTCACGTGGGAGAATCCGAAACCCGGCGCGTTGTACGACGACCTCGGATGCGCCTGGAAACAGCCTCACCTCGTCAAGCAGACCACATGGGAGGAAGACCCCGGTTTCGTCAACGGGCCGCAGTGCGAACATGCCCGCGGCCAGGACAACAGGACGCGCGAGTACACCGACGACCGGCTGTCCTGGCTCGACCAAGCCCAGACGCTGTTCGTTACCCCCCTCAAGATGCACTACGAAGGGCTGGACCCCGCCAAGGCCTACACCCTGCGCGTTACTTATGCGGGGCGGTTCAGGCCAACGATGCGGCTCGTGGCTGACGGGGGCCACGAGGTACACGGACCCATGGCGCAGCCCAATCCCATATGGCCCGTTGACTTCGTGTTGCCGAAGGAATTGACGGCGGACGGCGTTCTCGACCTCGAATGGCAGCGTGTTGAAGGACGCGGATGCCAGGTCGCGGAGGCGTGGCTGATCCCCGAATGATCCTGACGTTCGAGAGAACGTTTACGTGCTGGCGGCGAAGATGCCTTCGCCGCCGGTTTCGTTTTGAGCCAGAGCTTCTGTTTCGGCGTGATGATACGTGGTTGCAGTGCAAAAGAACCTATAGCGGCAAAGCGACGAAATGCACGAGATGAAGACGAAATAGCGGGCACCGAAACGAGAAGCACAACACCTGTTTCCGTGCAGCGGGTTTCGGGTTTGGATGAGCGGCTCCGGCAAGTATCCCCCGGCCCCACGTATTACCTATCACTGTTTTTCGCTCAGCCGAGTGCCGGTTTTCCAACCGGCCCTCCGCTGCGAAGACAACATGCACGTCCCCGCTGTGGCGCGTCCTCCAAACCCTTCACACCTTTCACCCGTTCACACCCTTGACACCCATCCATTCCTCACCCCCGCGCTGTGGCATGGTCTCCCGACCATGCCACTCTTACGACCGCAGGTCTCCAACAGACATAACCCCGGATGCCAATCATGAGCAAAATGCTCATTCTACCCGGAAACTGCAGGCGAGACGCCCGCGCTGCGGTGACCGCGGAGATCAAGTCCGGAGCCCCGCAAGAGGCGGCAGGCCGCAGCCCCGGGATAAGCCAACTCCATCATCCTGCCCCGGAGGGGCGGAGGAGACTTAGTTTCAGCCCTCTATTTCGCCGTGGCACGGTCCGCGTGGCGCCTATTGAGCTTTGTTCCGGGAGTCTTCCGTTTGGTCCGCCCAGCGATACGTCAGCTCGAGGGCACTCCACAATTCGAATTCGGCGGCGCTCCAGACGCCCGTGAAAGGCGGCGCTTGAGCTGCGGCGTATGCTTCGCGCAGACCCGCGGGAATCTCGGCCGTGTCCGCCACCGATTGCCGCACGGGCATCGAGCCGCGAAACGCCGCCTCCCCGCTTTGCACGGCCGGTCCGGTCAGGAAATCCAACACGGCTACAATACCCTCGCGTTTCGCGGGGGCATATTTTGCGAAAACGACCAATGCCATGTCTCCCAGGCGTGATACCGGCCCGCTCTCTCCCGGCACTGGCGCCATGCCCGCCGAAAACTTCGCCCCAAACGTCTGCGGCAGCCATTCCGATGACCCCACCGTCATGGCGACATCGCCGTTGAGAAACGCTGAGAATCCCCACGCGGGATCCTGCAACATCCGCGCCTCGGTTCGTCCCGAGTCGCGCAACTCCAGCAGGAACTCGAGCGTGCGCATCGCGGCTGGCGCGGTCAGGCCGCTCTGATTGAGTTCGCACACCCGGCCCCCGGCTGACCACAACGATTCGACAAAGGGGACGTAACCGATGGCGCGGACGGCCTTGGCCCCGGGCGCGGCGTTGCGCAGCTCGTCCCACGTTTCTGGCGCGTTCGCCACCAGGTCCCGATTGAAGAACAACACGCTGCAGAAACCGTCCGCGGGCAACGCCCACACCCTTCCCTGCATCGCGTAGGCGTCGCGCGCCGCCGGATGGATATCGTCGAGTACCTCCAGGGGAAGAAACCCGTCCAGGGGCATGAGCCGGCCGGCCTGAGCCAGGCGGGCCGCCCACGAACGCTCGACCACCGCGATATCCGGCACGTCACCGGCGGCCAGAGCTACCGTAAGCTTCTGAACCGCCACATGCCATTCGCCGATGAACTGACCATCAAGTTTCAGCCCGGGATGGGCCTGTTCGAAAGCGGCCGGTCCGCCGGGCCGTCTAAGCCCTGCCGCGATGATCGGGTGTGACGGATACCAGACCACAATACGGGCCGGGTCCGCGGGTATCTCGGGGGACTCGATGGCCATGGCGGCCGGATACTGGGTCCGCTCCTCGTCGAGCAGGCGCGTAATGCGCTGGTGGGCGCGGTTGAGCGCTTCCTTCGGGGGAATCGGCTCGGGACCGGCGAGGCAACCACAGGCCGCTGCCGCCACGAAAACCATAAGCGCCCGGCAGCAAAGCCGGGCGCCGCGGCCAAAGGCATATGGGCGTCTTGTCGTCATGGCGAGAACGTGCGATGACGCGCGGTAAACCTCATGCGGGATTTCCCGTCAATCCGTGCCCGGCGCCGCAGGCATCGATGGCAAATGGATCGATGCGTTCGATGGTCTGTTCACGGCCGGGTCCGACGCTGACGGTGCATACGGGCACGCCAAGCAATTCCTCGATCCGCAGGAAATAGCGCTGGGCTTTCTCGGGCAGCTCTTCCCAGGTGCGGCAAGACGAGATATCCTGGTTCCAGCCCGGTATCTCCTCGTACAGGGGCTCGATGTTCTCGAGGACATCGATGCCCGTCGGGAAATCCTTGGTGACCTTGCCATTCACCCGATACGCCGTGCAGATCTTGATCGGGTCCAGGTTGCTGAGCACGTCCGGCTTCGTCAACACGATTGCGGTCATGCCGTTGAGTTTCGAAGCGCGGCGCAATTGCACCGCATCGAACCAGCCGCAGCGGCGGGGCCGCCCCGTGGTGGCGCCATACTCGTTCCCCTGCGTGCGCAGTTGCTCGCCCAGGGCATCGGTCAACTCCGTGGGGAAGGGGCCTTCGCCCACACGGGTCGTATAGGCTTTCACGATCCCAATTACGCCGTGGATGTTGGTGGGGCCTACCCCGGCGCCCGCGCATACCCCGCCCGACACCGTGGTCGAGCTCGTGACGTAGGGGTAGGTTCCGTGATCGAGGTCCAGCATGGCGCCCTGGGCGCCCTCGAAGACGATCCGCTTGTCGGCCGCGACCGCGTCGTGCACCAGCTTTACCGCATCCGTAACAAAGGGGCGCAACCGCTCCGCGTAGACCCGGTACTCCTCGAAGACGTCCTCAAAGCGCAGCGGCGCCTCGTTCAACACCTTTTCCAGTACGCCGTTCTTGTAATCGAGGACGGCCGCGAGCTTCTCTTTGAAGATGGGCTCGTTCACCAGGTCGCCCATTCGGATCCCGATGCGGTCGGCCTTGTCGGCGTAACAGGGGCCGATGCCCCGGCCCGTGGTGCCGATGCGGTTTTTGCCCCGGAAACGCTCCTGGGCCTTGTCGAGCAGCTTGTGATACGGCATGATCACGTGGGCGCAATCCGAGAAGAACAAGCGCCCGTGGGTCTCGTAGCCCGCGGCTTCCAGGCTGTTCAGTTCCTGGATGACGACCGCCGGGTCCAGTACTGTGCCGTTGCCGACGATGCACGTTATGCCCTTGTGGAGAATGCCGCTGGGGATAAGATGAAGGATGGTCTGCTTCCCGTCCACCACCACCGTGTGGCCGGCGTTGTTTCCGCCCTGATGACGGACCACCATCTCGGCATACTTCGTGAGGTAGTCGACGATCTTTCCTTTTCCCTCGTCGCCCCACTGCATACCAACGACGACATAGGCAGGCATGGCTCGCCTCCTTCTCTCTCTAATGGCGCCCGAGCCGCTTACGCCTTGGGATTGCGCAGGTTTTTCAGATCGACCCCCGCTTGTTTCAAGGTCTGCTCATGCACCTGTTGGGCACGCGCCACATAGAAACGCTGGAGATCCGCCAGGGTGCCCGTAAGCTGACCGGACTCCTCGGACGTCAGATTGCCCTTGGTTTTCTCTCGCAGCATCATGAGCGTGTCGATGATGAAGCGCGCGGACGCGATATCCACATACACCTCTTTGGCGTCCTGGGGAGCGATGACGCCGAGCGCGTACAGCCCCTGCGCTGCCAGGCTGTTGACCAGTGCCGTGAAACTGGCCTCGACGGGCTCTTCCTCAGGCATTTCAGCATCAGGTTTTGTGTCTGCGGCCGGCTGAGGGGCTTCCTGGGCTTTCTCCCCGGACTTGGCACGGGCCTGTTCTCTCTCGCGGGCTACCTGGGCTTTCCAGTCTTCATCGATGAGAATCTTCTTCTCTTCATCCGCCATTATCGACCACCTCCAGCACATCCCGTGCAGGTCCGTGCCGCATTGTCACACGCACGCCCACGGCCCCGAAAACCGGGGCCGTGGTACGTTTGCAAAACACCCGAACCGAGACGCGCCATCCGCTTGCTACTTGTTCTTGTGGCGGTTCGCGCGACGCTTCTTCTTGCGTTTGTGTTTGGCGATCTTCGCGCGACGAACCTTACGTCCACCAGCCATGCGATGGCCTCCTTTCCTGCTCGGTCCAAACCGCTGTTTATTCACGCAGCCAAGCTTCGCCGGGCTGCGAATACTCCCACAATTCCGCCGGCTCGAAATACAGGGCAATCTCCCGTTTGGCCGTGTCCGGCGCGTCCGATGCGTGCACGAGGTTGTTCTGCACCGTGAGACCGAAATCGCCCCGAATCGTGCCGGCATCCGCCTCGCGCGAGTTCGTGGCCCCATTGAGCTTGCGCGCCATGGCAATGGCCTCTTCGCCTTCCCACACCATCTGGATGGTGGGACCCGACGTAATGAAATCCAATAGCCCCGGGTAGAACGGTTTGCCAAGATGCTCGGCGTAATGTTTCTCCGCCAGCGCTCTTGAGACGATCTGCATCTTCAGGCCCACGAGTTTCAGGCCTTTTGCCTCGTACCGGCCGATGACCTCGCCGATGAGGCGGCGCCCGACGGCGTCGGGCTTTATCATCACGAACGTCCGCTCTACCACAACTCGTCCTCAACTGTTATGCATGCGGCGGATTAACGGATTGAGCCAGGCACACTTCTGAAACCGCCGCCCCGTTTCCCGGCGGCAAAACCAAACAAGTATAGCAAACGAAGTGCGGAGAGTTCAAACGCCCGGGCTGCTCGCGATGCCGCGCATGACGATGAAGACAAGCAGCCCCACCCGCTCGGGTATGAGCCGGATCAACGGACGGCCTTTTTCCGCGCCGGCCTTATTTTCGAAGCAGGTCGGACACGGCGCCTTGGGCGTCGACGACGGCCAGCGCTGTCATGTTGACGATGTCGGCCTCGTTGTAGCCGCCGTACTCCATGATGTGGGCCGGCTTGTTCATGCCGAGAAGGATGGGTCCGATGCTCTCGGCCCCGCTGAACCGTTGCGCGAGTTTGCAGGCGGCATTGCTCGAATTAAGGCAGGGGAAAATGAGAATGTTGGCCCCGCCCTTGAGGTCCGAGAACGGGAAGTTCTCCTCGAGCATGTCCGGCGAGATGGCGGTATCGGCCTGCATTTCGCCATCCGCTTTCAGACCGGGCGCGCGTTCGCGCACCAGTTCGACGGCACGGCGCATCTTCTCGGCCTCGGGGGCCTGGACACTGCCGAAATTGCTGAACGACACCATGGCGAGCCGGGGCTCGAGTTCGAACTCGCGCACGCGATTCGCGCACAGGATCGCGATGTCGGCCAATTCCTCCGCCGTGGGATCGATCGTCACCGACACGTCGGCGAAGAAATACAGTTGGTCGCGCATGGCCAGTATCGTCATTCCGGCAGCCTTTCGGACGTCCGGCCGCGTACCGATGATCTGGAGCGCCGGCCGCAGCGTGTCCGCATAATTCGTGGTGAGGCCGGACACGATACCGTCGGCTTCGCCGAGATGGACCATCATGGCCCCGAAATAGTTGCGCAACAGCATCAACTCGTGGGCCAGCGAAACCGTGACGCCCTTACGCTGGCGCATGCGGTAGAACTCCTGCTCGTACCGGTCGTGACGGTCAGTGGTCCGTGGGTCGATAATCTCGAGGGCGCTATCGAGGGGGATGCCGCTCTCCTCGGCCATGGCCTCGATGCGTTGTCTGGGCCCGAGGAGTATGGGCTGCGCCATCCGTTCGTCCAGGATGGTTTCACATGCCTTGATCACGGGGAGCTGGTCACCCTCAGGGAAGACGATCCGTTTGGGGTGCGTGCGGGCTTTGTTGATCATCACCCGCATGACCTTGCGCGACATTCCCAGCCTGCCCTCGAGCTCTTCGCGGTATTCCTCGATGTCGATTTCGATACGTGCCACGCCGGTTTCCATGGCGGCTTGAGCCACCGCCGACGCCTCCCAAATCAACACGCGCGGGTCGAACGGTTTCGGAATTATGTATTCGGGACCGAAGCGAAGCCGCCCGCCGCCGTAAACCTTTTCCACCTGGTAGGGCACGGGCTCCTTGGTGAGGTTGGCGAGGGCATAGGCGGCCGCGATCTTCATGTCGTCGTTGATGGCGCGGGCGCGCACGTCCAACGCGCCGCGGAAAATAAACGGGAAGCCGAGCACGTTGTTGACCTGGTTGGGGTAATCGCTCCGGCCCGTCGCCATGATAACGTCGTCGCGCGCCTCGAGGGCGTCCCCGTACGTAATCTCGGGATCGGGGTTGGCCATGGCAAAAATGATGGGCCTGTCGGCCATGGACCTCACCATCTTCTTCGAAACGCAGTTCGCGACCGAAAGGCCCGCGAAGACGTCGGCTCCTTTGAGGGCATCCTCGAGGGTGCGCGCGCCGGTCTCGACGGCGAACGCCTCTTTGTACGGGTTCATGCGGTCGGTGCGGCCTTTGTAGATGACGCCGGTGCTGTCGCAGAGAATCACGTTCTCGGGCTTCACGCCAAGCGCGATGTAGAACTTGGCGCAAGCAATGCCCGCGGCCCCGGCGCCGTTGAACACCACTTTCACCTTCTCGATGTCCTTCTCGGCGATCTGGAGCGCATTGATCAGTCCCGCCCCCGAAATTATCGCGGTGCCGTGCTGGTCGTCGTGGAATACCGGGATATCCATCTCGGCTTTGAGCCGTTCTTCGATCAGGAAACACTCGGGGGCGCGTATATCCTCGAGGTTGATGCCCCCGAACGTCGGTTCCATGAGCTTGACGGCCCGGATAATCTCTTCGGGGTCGTTTGTGTCCAATTCGATGTCGAACACGTCGATATCGGCGAAACGCTTGAACAACACGCCCTTGCCTTCCATGACGGGCTTGCCCGCGAGCGCGCCGATCTTGCCCAGCCCGAGCACGGCCGACCCGTTGGTCACCACCGCGACCAGGTTCCCGCGCGCGGTGTAGTCATACGCAAGGCTGGGGTCTTTCTCGATCTCGCGGCACGGCTCGGCAACGCCCGGGGTGTAGGCCATGGACAGGTCGCGTTGGGTCTGGCAGGGTTTCGTGGAAATAACCTCGATTTTGCCGCGCCGTCCCACGCTGTGGTAGTTCAAAGCATCTTCGCGAGTAATCATGTAGCTTCTCCTCCCGGTACGGTCCCTCCCGGCATGCTCATGGGGCGTGGCTGTTTGCACGGGATTCGTGTCGAACGCGCCTTTTCTGGTTTACCGGCCGGCAAGGCACAGGCCGGTCACGCATGCCAGACCATCGGAAGCGCTTAGTATACCCCGTTCTCCTTATCGAACGCATTATTCCCTGCGCCCCCGCGTTGCCGCATTCTCGAAGCGCGTAACCCGGAGCCGTGCGCGGGTGCGGCGGTCTGCCAACTGCCGGCGCAGTTTGACCAGGCCGCGCTGAACCGCGCGGTGCACCACCGAGGGGTGTGTCCCCGTGCGCTCAGCCACCTCGCGGTACGTCAGCCCACGGAAAAACAACAGCTCGACGCAACGGCGCTCGCGCGCCGACAACTTGGATTTCATATGCCGCCGCACCCATCGCAACAGCCGGGCTTTCTCGCGGCCGTACTCGAGGGCATCTTCGATCTCGCCGGGAGTTTCATGCCAGAGACTCCGCGCTTCGTTCACGGCGTCAAGCTTCGCGGGAGCCACCGGGTACTCCCTTCGCCAGTGCCAATTCGTGGTTTCCATGCGTGTAATTCCTCCTTTTGGCGGCATGGTGCCGGACCGCCCCGTTTCACAAGGAATAGTGGCATCGAAACGGCGAGAAAAACCTTTGCGGAACCAGGTCTTTTTCTTTGAATTTTCTTGGCAGGGCAGCCCGTGCCGTTGAATCAGGGATTCGCCGCTGCGTACCATGGCGGTTACCGGGCGAAACGGAGGCCGGCTCTGCCCGAGAGTCCCCTGCCAGCCCATAGTCCCGCGGGGCTGCTCAAGAGGATGCGTTTCGGAAAAGGCGCAGGCGAACGGCGGCATTCGTGCCACGCGGGGAGCGCCGGCTGTCCAATTTTCGCTGAACCGGGGCCTCTGCTGGCTCAGGCAGAACGATTTGGTGCTCGACGTAACCTTCATCGCAGGAGGCGATACAGCATGAGCAATATGAATCCGATCTCGGCGGTTCTCGTACTTGCCATCACCAGCCAGGGATTTGCGGTTTTCCAGAACGCGAACGCGGAACCAGCGTCCTGGCCTCAGGCCGTCCTGGCGAACCCTCGGGACGTCGAACTCGGCGGGACGTTGGGTGATGCGTTGCGGCGCGGCGTCGCGCGGATGGATATGGCCCCGTATACCGAGGAGTGGCTCTTGGCCGACCTGTCGTTCGAGGTGGAGCGCAGATACACAAACTTCAGCGGTGATGTTTCCGGCCGTTTCATCGAATTGACGGCGTTGACCAGCCCGGCCGGCCAGAAATCGCCTGCAACGCTGGCGCCGGTACTGGCCGCGATAACGCGGGAACGGAATTCTCAATTCCAGAAGCCGGACGGGCACTTCGGCGTCGATGTGGATCTGACAAAGGAGGGTCTTGCCGAGGATTCGCCCACGATTTGCCTGCTCTGGGGCAATGCCCGCCTGCTGGCCGGCCTGGTCGTTTGCGCGCGTGAATACGACGACCCGGCGGCGTTGGACGCGGCCAAACGGCTGGGAGATTTCTATGTTGCAACGGCCGATCAACTCTGCGATCCCCAACGGGATTCCGATTATCGCGCCAGCGGTACGTACGGTCACAGCTATACATGCAATTATTTCCCGGCCATCGAAGGATTGGCCATGCTCTACCGCGAGACCAACGACGGGCGCTACCTCGCGCAGGCGCAGCGGATGGCCGAGTTCTTCTCGAGGTTCGACGTTCTCCCCATCGACCACAGCCACGGCAACCTCTCGGCCTGGCGGGGAATCCTGTACCTCTACGAGATCACCGGCGACCGGAAATACCTCGACCGCGCGCGCGCGAAATGGGACACGGCGGTCGCGGGCGGGTATGTCTGGCCCATTGGCGGCATCGGCGAACGATGGGACGTGTTCTACCGGGCGGGCGAAACGTGCAGCGAGGCCGACTGGTTGCGGTTCTGTCTTGACCTGTGGCGGTTTACAGGCGAAACGCGCTATCTCGAGGTCGCCGATCGCCTGCTTCACAACCAGTATCCTGCCAGTCAATGCGAAAACGGCGGCTACGGCGACCTGTACTTCGACGGCGACCCGATCGCCGGACCCTTCGCGGCCGACAGCATGCTCGAGGCCGATTACTGTTGCTGCTTCGCCGGCCCGTTGGCGCTGCACATTGCCAAGTCCTATCTGGCCGCCGGCTCAGACCGGGGCATCTACGTGAACTTCGCGCTCGATTTTGCGTCGTCTGTGAAGGCCGGCGGGCGCGACTGGCGCGTGGCCGTGCGCACGGATTCCGGCGCCAGCGCCATCGGCGTCAACATGGACGTGACGCTCGCGCCGAAGGACGAGGGCCCGCCCGCTGAGAACATCACGCTTTGGTTTCGCGTGCCCCACTGGGCGATGGGCGTTGAGCAGGTCCGATTCGCCGGCAAGGAAATCATGCCGTCGACCGAGAACGGCTATCTCCGCTTCGACGGCACGTTCCGCGCCGGTGAAACGGCGTCAGTCTCGTGCATTCTGCCCATCGGCCTGACGCTCGAAGGGCGGCGCTTTCAAAAGCTCGCGACGCCGAAGGCCGGAGAGCGCGCCCGCTTGCGCGACGTGTCCGTCTTCACGGGCCCCCATATTTTGTGCGCTACGCAGCCTGCTTCGTCCTCGGGCCGGGTGACCATCGTGGCTGCGGTCGACGCCACGGGCCGGCTCCGTTTTCGCGGCCAGACGCCCGAAGGATACAGTACGGTTTCCCTGCCCAATTCATACGTTCAGGACTACCATGTGGACGACGCGCTCCCAAACGCGCCGGAGGTTTCGCTTCATCCGTGGTCCCGCATCGTGCCCGAGCAGCGCGAGGTATTCGCGTTTGACGTGCTCGTCGTGCCCCTGGAAATGCTTGCACCCGCGAAGCCCTCAAAGGACCTGCCGGTGTCGGGCGAGGTCTTTGAGGTTCAGGGCCACACCGCATTTCTGATTTCGCCGAAGCAACCTGCCGAGACGAATCCGTGGGTGTGGTACGCGCCAAGCCTTGCACCCTATCCGGGTCCGGAAGAGAAATGGATGTTCGAACGCTTCACGGATGCGGGCATCGCCGTCGCCGGTATCGATGTGGGTGAATCGTATGGCAGTCCGGAAGGGCGGGCGCTCTATACGTCATTATACGAACGGCTTGTCGAGCAGCGTGGGTTCTCGAAGAAGCCATGCCTGCTGGCGAGAAGCCGCGGCGGGCTGATGCTCTACAACTGGGCCGTGGAGCATCCCGAGTGCGTAGGCGCCATTGCCGGCATCTATCCGGTCTGCGATATCAGAAGCTACCCCGGCCTCGACAAAGCGTGCGGCGCGTACGGCATGACCGAAGAGCAACTCGCCGGCCAACTCGAGGCGCACAACCCCGTCAGCCGCGTGGAACCGTTGGCGAAAGCCCGCGTTCCCATCTTTCACATCCACGGCGACAGCGACGACACCGTGCCCCTCGAGGCCAATTCCTCCGCCTTGGCCCAACAATACAACCGATACGGCGGACAAATGGAAATCATGGTCATCAAAGGGCGAGGCCATGACATGTGGCCCGGGTGGTTTCAAAGCGAGGAACTCGTGGACTTCGTGATTGCCAGCGTCGGGGGAAGAACATCCGAGGATGTGGGTTCAGCCAGGAAACCGTGAAGCGCGACTTCGTCTCGAAACGGCCCGGAAACAACGCCTGCGACCAGACCATTGAATCATGGATTCGCCGCCGCGTAACATGGGAGTTGCCGGGCGAAACGGAGACCGGCTCTGACGGCAAACAACCGGCCCAGGGTGGCCCGGCGGGCCGCATCAAGACGATGTGCCGCGGGATGGGATGAATTCATTGGTGCGCCATCCCCATTTCGGGGTCACATCGCCTCAGAATACGCACAATTGAACATGCAGCCACAACCAACTCTGGCCGCTTGGAAGAATCGGCGCGTGTCCGTTCCCGCTGAACCAGGCAGAGGCAAGCCTGCATCGTGTCGTCCCTGGTCCGGCGGAAAACCACGGGAGGGAAAGGCCATGTCAATTGCACGCAACCTTGCCACGATTATTCTTTCGGTCGTTGCCCTGGCGCTTGTCGGTTGTCCGCCCGGGAACAGACCCGCGGTGACCTCGTTCGCCATCAACGATGGCGCGGCTGCTGCGCCGTCGGCCGCCGTGACGCTCAATAACACCTGTTCCGAAGCGCCAACGGAATATATGGCGTCGGAGTCGTCGATCTTTGCCGGGGCGCCATGGCTCCCGTATTCGGTAGCGCCGTCGTTTACGCTGTCTTCGGGCAATGGCGCCAAGACGGTGTATTTCAAGGTGCGGAACGACGCCGGCGAGTCTTCTGTAGTAAGCGACAGCATCATGCTCGACCAGAGCGGCGGCGGAAACGAGGAGACCATCATCCTCCCGGGCAACGTGCCGCTCGCCATGCTGTGGATCGAACCCGACACCTTCATGATGGGACGGTACCCCGGCGAACTGGACAGTTCACCCGAAGAAGACCCTCAGCATTCGGTGACCCTTACGCACGGCTTCTGGATGGGCAAGTACGAGCTGACAAAAGCCCAATGGACTGCGGTGATGGGAACCGAGCCTTGGGCAAGCGAAGGGTCCGTGCTGGATGAGCCGGACACTCCGGCGGTGTATGTGAGCTGGGACAACGCCCAGCAGTTCATCACGCAACTCAACAGCCTGACGGGCAGGACGTTCCGGTTGCCGACCGAGGCCGAGTGGGAGTGCGCATGCCGCGCGGGCGCCGCGACCCGGTTCTACTGGGGCGACGACCCGGACTACGTCGAGATTAACGATTACGCGTGGTGGAATGACAGTGCCGAGCAGTCAGGCGAATACTACGCGAACACGGTGGGCCAAGGCCTCCCGAACGCGTTCGGCCTGTACGACGTGAGCGGGAACGTCTGGGAATGGTGTAAGGACTGGTACGACGCCGGCTACTATTCGGCCAGCCCCGCGACCGATCCGGCCGGGCCGGCATCGGGCTCGACCCGCGTGTTGCGCGGCGGCAGCTGGTATTTCAGCAGCAGCTACTGCCGCTCCGCGTATCGCTACTATGCCGAGCCATCGGCCACGGACGCCGACACCGGCTTCCGCCTGGCGAAGTAACCGCCGCTGGGCCGGTTTGGCGCTTTGCCGTCCCGAATGGCTGTTCGGAGGGCCGGGTGCGCCGTGGGCACGTATTACGCTGCGCGCGGGGCAGCCCTCCGTAGAGGCGTATTGCGGTAAGCCCCTGCCCGGGTCAGCGAAACGTCTGGGCTACCCGATGTCCCGGACGACTCTCCCACGATCCCCCTTGGGACCTCCGGAGCGCCGACGGGGCAGACGGCAAAAGAATGCCGAGCTGGCGCTCGGCGCTCCCAGGGGCGCCATCTCCTTGCCGTGGTCAGATAACCCCGCCAACGGCCAACGGCAGGCGTCCTCCAAAGCACCAACGGCGGCGGCATGGGGTCTCCGGGGCGCCGACGGGGCAGACGGCAAAAGAATGCCGAGCTGGCGCTCGGCGCTCCCAGGGGCGCCATCTCCTTGCCGTGGTCAGATAACCCCGCCAACGGCCAACGGCAGGCGTCCTCCAAAGCGCCAACGGCGCGTACCATGCCAGCCTGGCCTGAAGGGCCAGGGGATGGGTTTCAAAACAGGCAAGAGGGCTGAAGGCCCGAAACATATTGGGGATTGAACGGCCGCGCGACGCGATGTTCCGGGCCTTCAGCCCGGTGTCTCTTTTGGGGGAACCGGTTTCCTTGGCCTTCAGCCAAGGCTGGTATGTTACGCGCCGTTGGCGCTGTAACGGCTGGTATGTTGCACGCCGTTGGCGCTTTAACGGCCTGTTGTGTCCCAGGCGGGGATGTCTGCCGCGTCCGCATCGCCCTCGTTTCCCAAAGTCTGTCCTCCCGAGGGTCGATTCCACGTTCCCAGCGCGACATTCACAGCCGCCCCGAACCATCCGGCCTCGACGGGGGCAACAAGCGCTGCCCCAGAGGGTAGAGGCACCCGTGCCGTCGAGGAGAACAGGAGGAGATGGATACTGAAAAGGCTATGTCGTGTGCACGCGGTTGCTGCCGGTTTTCATGTCCTGCCGCCACGGCAATACGCGGGCCTTTCCGTTCCGTTTTGCTGCGAACATGGCCTGGTCGGCCCGTCGGCACAGCACGTCGAACTGGTCGCCGTCGCGCGGGGCTTCCACGACGCCCGCGCTGAACGAAATCCGCAGGTGGTTGCTCTTCTCCGACACGCTCTGAAAACTGCGTTGCATGCGGTCGATGATGTTGACGGCTGCCTTCTCGCCGGTTTGCGCGAAAAACAATACAAACTCTTCTCCGCCGTACCGCATTACAATGTCCACGCTGCGGCTGTTCTGTCTGAAAACCTTCGCCAGCGACACCAGCACCCGGTCGCCCGCCGCATGCCCGTGCAGATCGTTCACCGCCTTGAACTCGTCGATGTCCACGAACGCCAACGCCCCAATCGACGGATACCGCTGGATGCGTTCCAGTTCGCGGCGCACCTCGCGCTCGCCCGTCTGCCGGTTAAGCAACTGCGTCAAGGGATCCAGCTGCGCCGCCTTGGCCAGGGTCTCCCGGCGGGTCAGCACGGCTTCTACGCGCGCCACCAGCACCTCCGGGTTGAATGGCTTGGTGATGTACTCGTCCACGCCGTACCGCAACCCCCTGATCTCGTCCTCGGGCAAGGATTTCGCCGACAGAAAAATGAATCCGGTGTCCCGCAGTTCCGGCCGCGGCTGAATGGCCTCGCGCAGCCCGAATCCGTCCATCTTGGGCATCATGATGTCGCAAATGATGATGTCGACCACGCGATCCTCGAGCAGCTTCAGAGCCTCGATGCCATTGCCTGCCGCAAGCGCGAGGTATCCCGCGTCTTCCATGGTGAAGATGACCAGCTCGCGCGTATGCGGGTCGTCTTCAACGACAAGCACGGTATACTGATATTCGTTTTCGCCCATCGCTGTCTTTCACCCCTGTTACGGGCTATTAGCCGGGTCTCCGGCTGGCAGAAACACCCGGAATACCGAACCCTTGCCGGGCTCGCTCTCCACGGCCAGCCGGCCCCTGTGAAGCCCTACCATTTCGCGCACAATGAACAACCCCAGGCCCGTGCCCGGGACCACTTCCCCCTCGCGGTGCACCCGGTAGAACCGGTCAAAAATCTTGTCCCTGGATTCCTCCGGAATCCCCACGCCGTTATCCGCCACTTCGAGGACAACCTGGTCCCCTTCTCGACAGATGCGGCCCCGCACCCAGCCTCCGTTCGGCGTGAATTTGATGGCGTTGTCAACCAGGTTGTGCAACACCGTATGCAGTTTCTTGGCGTCGCCCCAAACCACGGGCCGCGGCGTGTCGATGTCGAACGCCAGACGGATGTCCTTCGCCTGCGCGAGCTGCTCGAGCGCCGCCGTCACGTGCCGGGCCGTCTCTTCGAGCGCCACCGGTTCGCATTCCAGCAGAACCTGGCCCGACTCTATCCGCGCGATCAGCAGCAGTTCCTCGATCAGCATGATCAGCCGGTCCGCTTCTTCATCCATAATCGTTAGGAAATGCGTGCGCAACTGGGGGTTCACGTGCGGCTTGCCCAACAACGTCCTCACGAAACCTTTGATCGACGTCATGGGCGTGCGAAGCTCGTGCGACACCGCCGCCACGAAGTCCGACTTCATCTGGTCGATTTCGTGCTCCCGGGTCACGTCTTGAAAGATCGTCACGTGCCAGGTATCAGCCTGTCCCATATTGCGAATGCTCGAGCGCGTCGCCCAGCACATGCGCGGTTCCGGATGGCCAAGGTTTACATGCTTCTTGGCGAAATTCCGGTTCTGCTCCGCCGTCTCGCACCACATCTCGCGAAACGCCTCGTCCGGCACAAACGACAAGAAGTCCATTCCCGCGCACGCCGCCGCGGCGGCTCCCAGTAGCTCTTCCATTGCCGGATTCATCATGACCACCCGGGTGTGGCTGTCCGTCACGACCACCCCTTCTCCCATGCTGTTCAGGATCGTCTCGAGCCGGTTGCGTTCCTGGGCCAATATCAACGCCTTCGCCCGGTTGCCGGCCTCCGCTCCGCGGCGCGCGATGGCCTCTCCAATCATGCGCGCGATGGCGTCCAGGAGCTGCCGTTCCGCGGGCAGAAACGGCCCATCCTCGCCGGGACGCCGGCAGTCTTTCGTGTAAAACACCTGGACCATCCCGCGCGCCGCGCCTTCCGCCATGATCACCGCCGAATGCCCCCACGTCGTCATCTCGAAAGGCTGGCTGAGGTATTCCTGGCCGTCCAGAACGATCCGCGCCCGCGCATGCTCGGGATAGCGCCAGGCTTCAGGAATGAGGGACACTGCGTCGCGGCATATTTCCTGCGCTGTCTCGCGCGTGCAGGTCGCCTCGGCAAGACCGTAGATGCACATCAGCTCCTTCTGCTGGCGCTGGTGTTCCGCGCGTATCCGCCCCACTTCCCGCGTAATGTCTTCGTAGTCCGACACGTTGAAGGCGTACAATTGCCCAATGCCCCGCCTGGGCTCGCCCACAAGGGTGAGTTGCCACCGCCGGTCCCCAACCTTGGCGCAAAACATCCGGCGCCCGCCCACCGCGATCAATTCCGGCAAACCGAGCCGCTCTACATCGGGCAGGATGGCGCCGAGACGCCCGGCGCCGCCCGACACAAATCCAAAAGCGCCGGCTGCCGCGGCGTTGGCCTCGAGAACCTCCCCCGCGCCATTGAATCGCGCGACAGGGAACGGATTCAGCTCGTCGAGAGGCGTCATGTCGCCGGACACCGGTTCCAGCCTCTTTTGAAGAACGTCTATTCCCTCGCGGTGCATTGTGTCTCGCCAATCTCCTTTGACATCACGGCTTAATAGGCCTCGCCCCGGCGTCTACCAATGCTCACATTCAGGATTTTACCAGCAGCGCAGGAATGTTGCAGAACCCCCCCTCGTCATCCCAGGATCGCTGCGTTGTAAGCTATTGGCCCAAAATAAGTTACCCGGTCCGCCGCAGTTGTTGTCGATTACCGCAGTTTTTTCAGGACCGCCTCAGGCGTCATACCGGGCACGACTTCCTTCACCCCGCAAGTCTTTTCGGGCGAAACACTTCTTCCGAGTTCTGCAAAGAACCTGTTTTTGTCGTGGGGGGACGCAAAATGGCGGTTTGCCCACGCGCTCAGGTAACCCATTTCGCCGGCGCTTTGCAGCACCGTGTGGGCATAGAGGATGAGGGCCCCCTCGACGAAGGCCTCGCGCAGCGGGGCCATCTCCGGCGCGCTGAAATCATCCACAAACCGCTGCCCGTGTGCGTTCATCTCCGTACCAGCCAGAAGGGGAAGGCCGCGCGAGCTTGCCAGCGCCGCGATCTCGTGGAGCTTGGCAACCTTGGCCTGCTTCTCGGCCGGATTCTTCACGTTCCAATTGCGGTCGGGAATGATGTTGAGGGCCGCCGCCCCCGAGCCCAGAAGCAGCTCGAGCAGCTCTTCAATGGCCTGTTCCCCCGCCGTGAGACCGTTCAGCCACGCGACCGTAGGAATGGCCCCAGCGCCCAGGATCAGCCGGTTCACCTCTTCCATGCGCGGGAAATCCGGTCCCCTGGGCTGCACATAGCCGACCCCGCCCTGCTTCATCAGCTTGGACCGAATCAGCCCTTGGAACGCGGGCGGGTCCGGAAACAGCTTCTCGACGGCCTCAGGCGTCTGGCCCAGCTTTGCCGCCCAGAAGGCCGCCCGCGGCCCCGTCTCCGGAAACACCTCGATGCCCCTCTTCTCGTACGCCATACACACGTGCCGCTCCGTAGCGTTGCCGTGCGGCGTCAGAGGCAGCACATCCCGCTCGTAGTCCAGGGTCACGGGGTCAAGGCACGGGTTCACCCGCTCGACGATGGCCCGGGTGCGCTGGCCGGCCGTTTCGCGCAATCGCCCGAGCACCTCGCTATGCGGCACGGCGCTCGACGTGAACCCTGCTCCCATGTGGTACATAATGCCCGGCTCGCCCGGAGAATTGATCTCGCGTGTCTCAAACTCGGGCAAAAAGACCCGCGTCTCGAGACCCGCGCACCCGCGAATCCCTACGGCCCGGCAAGCATCGAGAAACTCGTCCACGGCGTCCAACACGTCAAAATCCACCACCCCGGCGGCCAGCAGCCCTTCACACCGGGCCTTCCATGCAAAGCAGGACGGCGAATACCCGTAGCCGTTGAACGAGAAGAACGTGTGCGCGTGCAGGTTCACGGCGGGCTGCGGCGCAGGCAGGTCAATCTGCCCCGCTTGCACCAAGTCCATCAGGCCATGAAGCGCATCCCTCCGCACGCCTTCATCAAAATCGTTCAGTCGAGCTTCAAACAGTTCACGCGAATCGGACATGGCCACTCCCCAGTTTCTTTCAGGCAATAGACACGGGCGTGATGGTACTCAATTTGGGGAACGCAGGGAAAGCTCAGCCCCGAGGGTGTATCACCTGACCACCTCGTAGCCCAAGTCTTGCACTACCTGACGGAGTCCGGCCAGGTCCAGGTTTTCGCCCCGTACCGTCGCCTGGCCCGCCGCGAGATCCACCTCGGCGCTCGTCACCCCGGGCGCATTACGCAACCCGCGCGCCACCGAACTCGAACAATGCTCACAGGTCATCCCATCGATCTTCAGGACCACGGCGCCCTCGCCCGCACGGTCCCCCCCGGAAGGCGCCGGCGCTTCTGACGCAGCCGGGGCCGCTTTCCGGACCCGGCCGCCCCACAGGCTCAGCGCGATCATGGCTACAAGCGCTACCGCGGAGATGTGCTGCCACCAGGCGACCGTCATCTCGTGCGTCATGTGGTGTTCGGGAAGGCCCAACCCGCCCAGTACGCGGATGGTTGTGTCAAGCGCGAGACCGGCAGCAAGGGAGCCCAGCGCGACCGTGGCCAGATAGACGAGCGCGGTCTTTTTGCCCAGCACTTTGAAGACCGTTGCAAGGGTGGCCGCGTTTGTCGCGGGACCCGCCACCAAGAAGACGAGCGCGGCGCCCGGCGACGCGCCGAGGTGCATGAACCCCAAGGCCAGCGGAATCGAGGCCGTCGCACACACGTAGATCGGAATGCCCACTACCATCATCAGGAGCATGGCGAGGAATCCGCCGCCGAGATACTTGGCAAACAGGCCCGGCGGCATAACCGCCGCTATCAGCCCGGCTATGAGAATCCCTACCGCGAGAGGCTTTCCGATATCACGAGGCAACGTGACGAACGCGTATCGAAGCCCCCGTTTCCAGCGCGGCTCCGTATCTTTCGTAGCACAGCAGCTTTCGGTGCACGGACGACCTTTGGAATTGGGCGTATCCTCCGGTGCAAGCATCCCATCCGGCTCCACAACGGATACGACAGCGCCGCCAATGAGCCCCGTGACAAAAGCCGCCAATGCGCGAAACACCGCGAACACGGGGCCGAGCATCCCCCATGTCGCCACAATCGAGTCGACACCGGTCTGCGGCGTCGCCAACAAGAAACCTGTTGTGGCGCCCCGCGACGCCCCGTGGTTGCGAATCGAAGCCGCAACCGGAATAACGCTGCACGAACACAACGGCAACGGGATGCCGAGCACCACCGCTTTCAGCACAGGCGCCAGGCCGCGTCCGCCCAAATGGCGTTCCACCCACTCCGGCGACAGGAAGACCGATACAAATCCGGCGATAACAAAGCCGAACAACAGGTACGGCGCCATCTCGGCCGTGACATTCCACGTTTGCGCCAGGACCTGCTCGATGTAATTCAGAACGCTCATGCGTTTGCCTCAGACTGTTTTGCTTGTTCTTGCTGTTCTCCACGCGTGCGTGATTGCCAAAACATCGCACTCCTGTTTTCAGGGTCTTAATAAATGAACAGCACTGACCGGCCCATGTATTCGCAGGAGAGAGGAATCGCCGTTGAAAACAACAAAAAGCCGCAAGCGGCTATAAATGAGTTTTCCCATCAAACATCCGGGCAAAGGCATCTTGAAATGGAGGGAGCGGCGGGCTCGCGCCCGCCGCTCAGTGCGGGGAGTGTCTGGAAACTCTGTTCCGTGTTTCTTGGCGCAAGAGGGTCACGGCAATGAGCGTACCACGCTGAAACCATTGGGCTGCGGTCTGTTGGCTTCAAGCTGCTCAACTGGTGCGAACCGTAACGGCCGGGGCTGCGGAACTGACTTCACGGTGCGATGAAGTCGGTGGCCTGATTCGCAGGTTCAAGTCCCAGACACCGGGGCCAATTTACCACAACATATAGTGGCTGTCAACCCCCTTTATGAAAAAAATATGGCCCATAAGCGTTTCTTATGATGCCCATAAAATGCGGTAAACTACGTCAATCTACACCATGGATGGGGCCAATCGGGTATTTGGTTGACAAAGCTGCTGCGCGATTCCACATGTGACCGCACCCACATCTGGTGGTTGCCTTGTGGTATTTGGGGCTGGGAAGGGCCCGTGGAAGCGCGCACCGGGCAGTATTTGCAGGGCTCTGAGGGCGTTGGAGCTTCTTCGTGGCCGTCTAGTGGTTCCCCATTGCGTTGCGCCAAACCCACGAACACTGGTAAGATCGAGACAGGCAACATGGAAAGACGGAGTTTTGTGGCATGCCATTGTTTACGTACCAGTGTCCGGATTGCGGGTCTGAGAGCGAGATTTTAGTGAAAACCGCCTCCGCGCGACCAGTCTGCCCCTCGTGCGGAAGCAAGAAGATGGCAAAACTGGCTGGCGCCTTCGCGCCCCTGGGCGGAGAAGCGGCTTCAAGCGCAGGGCCCCGGTGTGAATCGTGCCCGTCGGCCGGGGGGGCGTGTCCGTATCAAAGCTGAACGCGCGCGCGGCGCGGAGTGTCCAATGAAAAAGCCTGACCCGGTAAATGATCCGCCCACCACGTTATGGGGCTTCTTCAAGGAAGCTTTCCGCCGCCAGAATGCCCGCAGGCCTGTCAGTTTCTATTTGCTGCTGGCGATCATCGCCGTGATGCTTCTGGGACTCCAAATGGCGCGTTACCGCGACGACCCGCTGCGATTCGCGCTGGTTCTGTCGGCGATGTTCGTATTCTTTATCATCGTGGTGTGGCGCGCTTCGGTTGAAGCGATGGAAATCATTCGGGAAAGCTATCGCGAGGAGCGCGAAGTTTACCGCAGCACGCTGGGGAAACGCGAGTTCGCCGAAGAACTTGGAAAACGCGTGGCGCAACACACCATAGCTGGCGATGACCCCGGCAGTACGGCTTTGCCCGATGCCGATGACTGAATCCCCGGGCCGTGTTCTGGCGTTCATACCCAACTGGCTTGGCGACGTGGCGATGTGCACGCCCGCGCTCCGCGCCTTGGCGCGCCGATTTCCCGACCGCGCCCTTATTGCCGCGGGGAGGCGCAGCGCATGCGAGCTTGTGAAGGGACTCCCGTGGCTCCGGAGCGCGGTTCCAATTCCGGCACAACCGGGAATAGCCGCGATGCTGGCCTTGCGGAAGGCCCTGCGCGGCCCGGGCGCCATGCTGGCCGTTGTGTTTCCTCACTCGTTTCGCGCGGCTCTCGCGGCGTGGGTCAGCGGCGCCGAAGTCCGGCTGGGATATGTTCGGGATGGGCGGTCCTGGCTGCTCACCCACAACGTGCTGCCGTATCGCGAGGACGGCGCCATCGTGCCCGTTTACATGGGACGGGAATACCTTGACCTGGTCAAAACCATCGGGTGTGAGGACGACGGCGAAGGGCTAGAATTGGCTGCCGAGCCCGAGGCCGTTGAACAGATTCGTGCGCGGCTCGAGGGCGAGGGCCCTCTTGTGGCCGTGGCGCCCGGCGCGGCGTTCGGCCCGAGCAAACGCTGGCCGCCGGAACGGTATGCTGCCGTTATCGATCAATTGCACGATGAAGCGGGGGCCCGGCTCGTGCTGGTGACCGGCCCCGGGGAAGAGGACACGCGCGACGCGGTGCTTTCGGCCGCACGATATCCCGTGATTGTTGCCGACGGCGGCCATCCTACCATCGACACATTGAAGGCTACGCTCGCCCTGGCCGACCTGCTCATCGGGAACGACAGCGGACCACGCCACGTGGCCATCGCCTTCAAGAAACCGGTGATCTGCATTATGGGCCCGACGTCGCCGCGGTATTCCGCGGGCCCGTACGAGACCGGGGAGGTGCTGCGGGTGGACGTCGATTGCGGCCCTTGCCAGAAGCCCGAGTGCGCGACCGATTTCCGGTGCATGACGCGCATCGCGCCCGAGACCGTTGTGGCGGCGGCGCTGCGCCACTTGCCGGCAAAGCGTTAGAGGGCGTCTTCGAGCAGGCCCAGAAGGTAAGCCCCGTAATCGTTCTTGTGCATGGGTTCAGCCAGGGCGCGCAGCTGGTCGCGGCCGATCAACCCTGCCCGGTAGGCGATTTCCTCGATGCAGGCGATCTGCAGACCCTGGCGTTCCTGCACGGTTTGTACAAAGTTGGCGGCCTGCACGAGGGACTCGTGCGTTCCCGTGTCGAGCCAGGCAAACCCGCGGCCCAACAACTCCACGCGCAGCCGTCCCCGCCTGAGATACTCGAGGTTGATGTCCGTGATTTCCAGTTCGCCCCGCGCCGAGGGTTTCAGTCTCTTGGCGATGGCAACGACGTCGTTGTCGTAGAAGTAGAGGCCCGGGACCGCGTAGTGCGACCTGGGATGAGCGGGTTTCTCCTCGATACTGAGCACCGTTCCCGTCTGGTCGAATTCCACGACGCCGTAGCGCGCGGGCTCGCGCACCGGATACCCGAAGATGAGGGCGCCTTCCTGCAACTGGCTGCCGCGGCGGACCACCTCGACCAGATTATGGCCGTAGAAGATGTTGTCGCCGAGAATCATGGCTACGGGTTCTCTTCCGATGAAGTGTTCGCCCAGGATGAACGCCTGCGCCAGCCCCTCGGGCCTCGGCTGCACCGCGTAGGAGAACGTCAGGCCCAATTGCGAGCCGTCCCCCAGCAGGCGCCTGAACACAGGCATATCTTCGGGCGTCGAGATGATCAGAATATCGCGGATGCCCGCCAGCATCAGCACGGACAGGGGATAGTAGATCATCGGCTTGTCATAGACTGGCAGCAGCTGTTTGCTGACCGCCAGGGTGATGGGATACAGGCGCGTGCCCGCTCCTCCGGCAAGGATGATTCCCTTCATGGCCCCGTCCGCTCCTTCCTCGGCATCGCGTTTTTAGAGATGATGTTTAGTGAGATGCGCCTGCAGATGCGCGAATGCCGTGTCCACATCGTCAAACATGTAAAACAGCTTGAGGTCCTCGGGGCTGATTACGCCCCAGCGCACCATCGCGTCGAAATTGACGATCTCTTTCCAGAAATCCGAGCCGTAGAGAATGACGCAGCGGTTATTGGCGGCCTTGCCGGTCTGAAGGAGGGTAATGAGCTCGAAAAGCTCGTCGAGCGTGCCGAAGCCTCCCGGAAATGCGATGATTGCGCGCGCCAGATGCACGAACCAGAACTTCCGGATGAAGAAATAGTGAAACTCGAAGGCCAGTTCCGGAGTCTGGTACGGGTTAGGGAACTGTTCGTGCGGCAGGCTGATATTCAGCCCGATCGAATCTCCGCCGGCACGCTGCGCGCCGCGATTGGCCGCCTCCATGATCCCCGGGCCGCCCCCGGAGCACACCACGAACCGGTCGCGCGGGTTCGCCAGCGAGAGCGACCATGTGGTGAGCCGTTCCGACAGCGCCGCCGCGTCTTCGTAGTATCGTGACATGGCGTGGGCGCTTTGGGCCATAAGGAACTCCCGCTGGAGCGTGTCCACGTCGCCGTTGGCCTGTTCGAGCGCCTGCTTGGCGTTCGCAAACCTGTCTGATGCCTCACGCGCCGCCATGGTCCGCGCTGATCCAAAAAAGACCACGGTGTGCTGGATATTCAACCGCTCGAAACGCATTTCGGGTTCGATGAATTCGCACAGCACCCGAATCGTACGCGCGTCCGGACTGTTCAGGAACGCGAGATTTTTGTAGGCTTTCTGGGGACGCACGGGGCCTTTCGGCGGAAGATCGTCTTGTGTCATAGCCGGCTTCCTGTTGGTCATGCAAAGCACTCTTGTACACGTTTTGGCGCCGTGCCGCAAGTTGGGAGTGTAAACCCCAAGCGTTGGATAAGAAAGCCCTCGCTGGAGGGATCTTATTTTCTCCATAACGACAAGAACGAACTCACACGGAGACACAGGGAACACGAAGATCGAATCCTTCGAAACAGAATGAGATAGGAAGCATCATTGTGGCTTGCGCGGTAGCGCTTCATCGAGAGACAGGTCCCGGGCCGTTGGAAACAGTGTACGAAGCGGTTCTTGCACGCGACTTGGAGGGCCGGGGTCTGCGCGTGGCACGGCAAATTCCCATCCCCATCGAGCTTCGCGGGCTCCGGTTCGACGAAGGGTTGCGTGCAGACGTCATCGCGGAGGATACCGTTCTTGTGGAACTCAAATTCGTGGAGAAGGTCACAAAGGCGCACCGTAAGCAGGTGTTGACCTATCTGCGGTTGACGGGCATCCGACTCGGCTGTTTACTCAACTTCGACGAGGCTTTGATGCGGGACGGCATTTCCCGCATCATAGACGGAGACATTGAGCAGATTTCGCTTCGGCGGGCGCTCCATTTCCTCCGCGTCCTTTGTGCCTCTGTGTGAGTTTCCCCAATCGTCGTGTTATCCAGCGATTTGGGTGTAAAGCGAGGAAGCGGTGGGGAAACGGTCGGCCGCTCCTGCCCGAAAAGGCGCGCCTACCCCTCTGCCTCATCCTAGAGGCATAGGCGTCGCGCGTCAAGCACACGGTGCAGTCGTGAGGCGCTTTGCGAAGGCGCCGAGAGCCGGTCTTGTCCGTGCGGCGTTTCGCGCGTATAGTGCGGGAAAGAGGAGAAGAGCCGGCATGAAAACGTCGCGGCGGAACTTCATGAAGACCGGTATCGCGCTAACGGCCGGTGCGCTCGCCGGACCGTTGGCAGGCGGCGGCGAAGCTCCGGTTGCCTGGCCCAATATCCTGGTGATCATGTCCGATCAACACAGCAAGCATTTGCTGGGCTGTTACGGCAACGATTTGGTACGGACACCGCACCTGGACCGCCTTGCGGCGGAAGGAATGCGCTTCAGCAACGCCTATTGCCCGGCGCCCCTGTGCGTGCCGAGCCGCATGAGTTTCCTGACCGGCCGTTTCCCGTCGGGCAACCGGGTGTGGAGCAATCTGGGCATTCTCAACTCGGGCATCCCCACGTGGGCGCACGCATTGACCGCCGCGGGCTACGAGACCAGCCTTATCGGCCGGATGCATTTTTGCGGGGGAGACCAGCGGCACGGGTTCTTGAGCCGTCCAATCGCGGAGTACAGCGCTACGTATCCCGGCGTGGGCTGCCTGTGCGACGAGCCCATTGGCGCGCCTTTTTACCATGGCGGCGCTGGCCAGACCCGCTCCGCTGCCGCGGAGGCAGGCCGGGGAAAGACCACGTACCAATACATGGACGAGCGAATTGTTGACGCTGCCTGCGCCTACCTGGGAGGCCACGCCGGCACGCTCGAACGTCCATTCGCGGCGGTAGTCGGCCTTGTGCTGCCTCATTGCCCGTACATTGCGCCCAAGGAGCTCTTCGACTATTACTATGAGCGTATCGACCTGCCCGCGGTGGAGGAGGAGGCCCCCGCGACCATCCGGAGATTTCGCGAATTGCGCGACATCGAGCGTCCCCTCAGCGAGCACCAGACCCGGGTCGCGCGTGCGGCCTACTACGGTCTCTGCGAGTACACGGACCTTCTTGTGGGCAAGGTGCTGGCGGCGCTGGAAGGAGCGGGGCGCTCGCGCGATACGCTGGTCGTATACTGCAGCGACCACGGGGACGCGGCTGGCGAGCATGGGTGCTGGTGGAAGAGCACGTACTATGAAGGCAGCGCGGGCGTGCCGTTGATTGCGCGTATGCCCGGCGTGGCGCCGGCTGCAACGGAATGCAAGGCCGTCTGTAACCTGGCCGGCCTGGGGCCAACATTCATGGACGCGGCCGGCGCGCAGACGCTCACGGGGATGGATGGCCGTTCGCTGTGGCCCTGGCTGCGGGGACAGCGCCCGGACGGTTGGACTGACGAGACGTTCAGCGAGTTGTGCCAGGAGGAGAAAGGCGAATACCGGCCGTCGCGCATGGTCCGGTCTGGCAAATGGAAACTGTGGCATTATGCCGGCAAGGACGACCTTCCCCCGGCGCTATTTGATCTTGATGAGGACCCTGGCGAAATCCACGACCTCGGCGGCGACCCGGCCCACGCCGATATCCGCGACCGTCTCATGGCGCGACTGCTCGAGGGGTGGGATCCTGCTGAGGTTCGCGAGGGAACCAGGCAAACCGAGGCCGATTTTCAAGCCCTCGCACGATGGGGACAAGTACATGGCCCCGCCTGCCCGGACGAGCGCATGAAGGTTCCTCCTCCAGCCTACGAGGCTCAGGTTGAGATGCTTTCCACAATGGACTGACCGGGACTGGGACGGGCGATTTGTACGGTCGGCATACGTTCCGCGGCAGCCGTGAACAGCCAGCGGCCGGAAGGATGCGGCCTCGGTCTGCTTGGTCTGGCAGGAGATTCCTGGCGCTGGCGCTTACTCCGCGGCCTGCAGATCCGCATTGTACTGCTTGGCGGCCTCGGTCACGTCTTCCAGGGTATGAAAGATCGTGTCGAGGTTGGTGACGTGAAACAGGTCGGCCACGTAAGGGTTGACGCCGCACACGCGCAATCCTCCGCCGGTCTTCTCCAATTCCCGGTAGGTCTGGATGACCTGAGAGATAGCGGCGCTGGAGAGGTACTCGACGTAATGCAGGTCCAGAAGCACATGCGAGCCGGGACATTTCGCGCAATATTCCAACAACTGGCGTCCCAGAGGCTCCGCATTGGTCGCATCGAGGCGCGGCGCTCCTGTAATGGTCACAATGACGACCCTTCCGCACTTGGCGATTTCAAGCATTTCCCTCGCTCCTCCCGGCCCCTCTGCCGAAAAGTCTGTGGGCTGATCAAATGGATGCCGCGCGAACCAGCACGGGTCTTACAGGGTTGAGAGATACGGCGCAAGCTCCGCTTCGAGCAACCGTTTGTATGCAGCGTATTGTTCTTCGCTGACGGTACCGATGGTCTTGCGGTATGCGGCGCCGTTCATGGGACGCGCATATGCTTCGACCTCGTAGCCGTTTTCGGTTGCGTACCGTTTGAAGAACTCGACGCTGTTGATGGGGAACGCCACGAGCTTGTACACCACATGCTGGGTGTAGACCGCTCCGGGGGCGTCGCCCGCCTCGAACTGCTCCTGCAGCGTGTTCAAGATTTGCGGATACATAGCGGCGCCCTGTCCGATGACGGCCTTCGAACCGGCGTATAGTC
>Ga0209201_1000864_pt1 | contig 39017 bp, 28 predicted proteins | sample AD_UKC055_MetaG_FD_184411 | JGI IMG/M metagenome (GOLD analysis project Ga0209201, IMG submission 184411) | Active sludge microbial communities of municipal wastewater-treating anaerobic digesters from USA - AD_UKC055_MetaG (SPAdes) (version 2) | ecosystem: Engineered > Bioreactor > Anaerobic >... | reverse complement strand
ATCAAATTCATGAGGAGATTTAGCTTACCAGCAAAGTCAACGTGTCAACCCCAGCTCCCGACAATTGCGGTATATTTAAACTCACTGGGTACTATGCTTAACTTGTAATAACATCATTTTAGCTTTCCCCGGGGAGTATGCAGCTTATGGGAATGCGTATAAATCGGGCTCTGTAGTTTTCAACATTCTCAAATACATCCCGCACATTGAACGAGTTTACACAGTAAGACACAAGCAACATGCCATCGTCAACGTACTGTGGGTGAGCTAGTGCATTGTATGTAAATAATCTTCCAGTTGAATCGTATCTAGTTTCGGGAGTGCTGTATTGGAACTTTTTGCCATCAAAATTTTTGTAGGGCGAATTGGAAGAGAAGGTGAATATATCCGATCCTTCCCGATCCATGGAAAGGAGAATGTACTTATCACCATATCTGAAGATGCTAAACTGCTCCGAAATCGACAGGTCAACCTTTATGGGGGCTGATTCTTTAATGTCGGAACGCCAGTTAGCACCATCAAAATACTCCCAACTTCTATAAAAAACCTTACTGTTTAAAGGAGTCCTTGCAACATGTAACTCGGAAAAGTTGGTAAGATTTTTTGTTCCGTATATGTAAACATACCCGCTATCGACTAATACGCAATTTCCAAAATCAATGGCATTCTGCTGATAGTCAAATTCAACCCTGTGGGTTTCGATATGGGTAAAATCGGGAAGCTTGAACGAAAGCAGGTCAACTTGTTTGATTCGAAAAGAAAACATTTCCTCCGCCATCCTATCAATTTCGTCCTTTTCTCCCTCAGGCTTACTTATAAAAATGTTTACTGAGCGGTCAGTATAGAGGTTAAGTGCAAAAATATAAAGAGTATCGCTTCTAACGAAGCCATGTCCTGGCCAGTACCAACGGTAAGTTGTATCACCGCTTTCGCAGGGTGGTTCCATTAGCGTTAATGGATCGATCAAAGTACCTCTAACAATGGCAGTTGCATGAGTCTGATCACTATCAATAAGATTAAAGGCATTCCTGAGCATGGGGGTTTTTATGTCCCGTGTTCCATCCATCACCTTACCCAGGAAGCAATCTCCTAGTAAAAAAACAGATGAGCCATTTGGAAGCGGAATAGAAAAAATACCATCTGCACCTGTAATTCCATTAGAATCTGCATAGAATAACTCCTTAAACCTATTGTCAACTATTACTTGCCTGGTTTTTGGCTCACAGGAAATAAAAATGAATATCTGTGCGAATAGTACTAAGCGAAAGATTTTTGTAAAAGTGTCCATTACGAAAATTTTTTATCTATATGTTACCCATACAAATCGCGGGTGGTAGATTGAGGCATCTCTCTGGATATCATTCCAGAAATCAAGGGTAATGGTGTTGTAGCTTACCAGAAGTTCTCCAGGTTTTGATAAGTGAAAATGGGCTTTTGCATTGTAAGGAAGAAGCCCTCTGTCTCTGTACTCTGGACATGTATAAACCTCATTTGTCTCCCCAAATGGGCCAACCGGACTACTGCCAACTTTCATTCCGATTTTATCAGAAATTCCCATAACGGTGAAGGTTAGCAGATATCTACCGTCCTCAATAGGTGTAACGCTCAGCTCATTTGAGATGCCATCAGTAATAGGGGCAATATTTTTAACGCCCTTTACCCAACCTGTTCCATTCCAAAATGTCCATTTATTGAAATGCTCAAAGTTTTCGGGTTTTGTTCTTGCTGCTAGGAGGGATTTTTTACCCTCAGCAATTCCGTAAATATATACGTATCCATCGGGGTACGGCGCTTTGGCTTTTTTTGTATTAACAAAAATTCCGCTTCCAAAGTAAACTCTTCCGTAGCTTGGGTGAACAAAACCCAGGTTTGTAGGAATTTGTTCGTAGGTTCTAATACCCTGCGGAGTAGGATTTTTAATTTTTAGAATTGATACGTTGGTTGCCAAAAAATCAAAAACGTTCGGCCCTGTTTTATGCACATGGTAAGCAAAGAGGTAGAGTGCGTTGTTCTTCTTATGGTTGATAAAGCCATCACCTAACCAGAAATACTCGTCATCATTGTTTTTCTTATTGGTTGGAGCAAAGTATGAAGTTGGCCTGCCTTCCATATCCGTACAGAACTCAAATGAAATGGCCGATTTAAGTGGTTTAACCCCGGTCATCCATGCTACAGAGTTGTTAACCATGATGTTGTTTGGTCTGGGCACATTATTTTCAACCTCACCAATATAGGTGTCGCTAAAGATGAATAGGGTTTGTTTTCCCTCCACACTTTGGTCTTCAACTCCATCAAGTGGAATAGAGTAGATTCCATCGGCACCAAACCAACCAGAGGTGCGCTCCATCAAAGCAGTCCATTCAGGAGCAGGTTTGCTTGTAAAGGTTAGGACCTCGGGCTGACCCAATGAATTTTCTTCTACCTCCCTCTTTATCTCCTGGCAGCAACCGGTAAACAAAAAAACTGCCAGTAAAGTTGATGAAATCGAACTCCTCATTTGCCTGCAAATTTTAATTGAAAAACCTTCCACCTAGCTATACCTGGCAGTGTGGCACCATATGAACCACCACTTTTACACCTCAGGCTACTCATCCACATATTTAAGTATGGCATTCTTCCACACCATATAGCCTTTACCATTTAGATGAAGCCCATCAAGGCTGTACTCGGGATTTAACTTATTATTGTCTGTTTTAAATAGCGAAAAAAGGTCGATATAGGTAAGTGAGTATTCTTTCGAAATTTGCTCGAGCTGTTGGTTAACCAGCATTATATCCGAATTTTTCCTAAGGGTGTGAATTTCATCATTAGTAGGTAAAATGCTCTGAATGTATATTTTTGTTTCAGGCGAAGAATCCCTAATACTTTGAATAATCTTCCGATAGTTCTCTACAATGTGGTTAATTGTTTTAGAGTAGGCCAGATCGTTTGTGCCAATCATGATAAATATTTTATTAGGCTTCGATTTTGTTATATCGCCTAGCCTTTCAAGAATTCCATCAGTATCATCTCCACCAATACCCCTGTTTTTGACATTCATGTTATTGAATAGCTCATGCCATTCACACTGGTCGGTAATACTATTCCCTAAAAAAATAATGTCTTTATTGGAAGCTGGAAGCATTTCGAATTGCTCTTTACGGTGGTAGTAGTAGGCCCTCATCGCCTTGTTCCATTCTTCAAGCTCCTTTGCTTTTGCTTCATTTTTAACTACAGTATCGGGAAGCTCTGTCATGGTCATGGACTTACTTGACGAAGAATCAATCAAGATCTTTGTTGTTTCCTGCGCTATTCCCAGATAGCACCAGGTTAGCATGAATACTGAAATACTAATTGTCTTCATATCATAGCTAATTTTAAGGGTTATGGTTAATTATTTTTTGTGTTTCCAAGCCCCAATCCCCCTGTAACTTTACAACCAGGATACCATGGGGTAGGTGGTTTATATTAAGGTCAGAATCGCAATAAACCTCCCTGTTTAGGTAAATTCGTCCGTCAACTCCATATACAGTTATGGTAGATTTAGCGTCTATTCCCCTAAACCTAAGATTTCCGGTTGCGTTTTGAAAGTAAATTTTGGATGACATTGGTGTTGGATGAACAATAGGAACGCTACTATAACAATCGAGCAACGAAATGCTGGCCGGGTAATCAGCAGCTACAGCATCAGTGATGGAAAGCCAGTAGAACCGAGCTCGGTAGTTCCGCGTGTCGGAATAAATCGAGGAAAAATTAGTGGTGTTTACGTTGAATGAAATAAGTATTTTACCGTCCAGCTGAAATTGGGGATGTGCAAAAAGGTTGTAGGAAAAAAGATTGGCTTGAGGTGTTATGGTTGCAAACAAAGTTTCCTTCCCTCCGCTTGTAGCCCTGTTCCATGGTCCGGTTATACTGTCGGCCTCCAGAATGTAAAGTTCTCCAACTGTCCAAATTTCATGCATAATCAGGTAAAACTTTTTATCCTTTTCATATACATAAAAGGATTCACTCATCGGACGATCGCCTACAGGTTTAGAATCCTCACAGCGAAGCGTCCATAGGCCATTCCCCGCATAAAATTCCCATGGCTCATTTATGCTTTCCTTGCATCTTGCAAGGTAGGGTAATGGCCATGTCATTCCTCCCGAGGTAGTATCCTTGACACCAAAAATGTAAGTGTAGTTCCCGCTTCTAAGAACACATGCACCAAAACGCATTGTTGTGTCGGTAACGCTTTGAATATTAGTAGACCCGATATACTCCATTTCAGGATATTTAAAGTTGGCGATTCGAGTAGTACCAATACGAAAATCAAAACCGGGAGTCTCATTATTCTGGTGTGTAACCCTAAGTGCAAATATCTTGATGGTATCATTCTCAATAATCGCATGCTCGGGCCAAAAGTAGCTCTCTCCATCTGCGGGTATTAATGAAGATGGGCTGGACATAGTGCCGTTATAGTATGCTGAAAGCAAGCCATTGTCTTCAATAATTGCCGAGTTATTTATCAGCCTGGAATTGACAGGACTAATGCTGAAATCGCCCGTTTTTTGGCCAATAAAAGTATCGCCAAACAGCCATACGGTTTTACCATCGGGCAGAAGAAGCGAAATGGTGGCATCGGCAGCACACCAACCGTTGGCAACGTTGGTAAACTTATTAAATTGATCCTGAGCTGGGGTAATAAACTCCTGCGCCAGAATCATCCTGTCTTCAGCAATCATACATATCAGGAAAACAACTAATTTTAATACTTTCAGCCGCATCATGCTAGTTAGTTTCTTTAATCATTACCGACTTCCCATTTTTAAGTTCAATAGTGTAGTACTCATTTTGATAGAAAACATGGTAAAGTTTACCACTTAACGGCAAACCATGTAAAGTCTGAATAACTTCACCGTTAAGCTGCGGGTTAAATCCGAAAAAATCGCGTAGCATTACCTGTGAGAATGCTATTCCTGACGATGATTCTCGGTTATGCCAACCTCTTTCAGCAATTCGCACTCTGGCCTTTTTAGTTTTCTTCTCATCACCCCAGAGTTCATGGGCTTGCGACCAAACACCCTCATAGGTAACAGGTTCAATAGCTCGATAAAAATCAAGTGCCTTATCTGGAAACCCCATTTGGGTAAGGGCATCCATTATTTCGGCAGGCCACCCATCAAAAGCGCCCAATGGACCATGATCGCATCGGTCAGATTGCTCGGCAGCAATGTCGCTTAACGATTGGGCACGCATCCAGCTATCAGTCATTAGCTCCCTGTAAAGAAAATCCATCATTTCATTTCTAATTGTCGGGGGAATATCGTTTGGAATGTATTTCCCTAAGAATGAAAAGTCTAAACAATGGCGTACCTCTACCATTTTTCCCCCAGGGTAAAGGCTATTCCAAACCCCATTCCCAGCGTATAGTTTAAGAATTCGCTGAATATTTTCGGATGCCAATTTGTTCAACTCATTTGCTTTGGCCAAATCACCTCTTTTCTCATAAATTTTGGCTGTCTCGCGCATCATCCATACATACCCTACATTAAAAGATGGAACAATGTGCTTATAGGTGGGCACACACTCCAGCAAATTCCATTCATCATCGCCAAAATCGGCCAGTTTATAAACATCATCCGTACAACCTTCAACTCCATAAATAGATATTTTCTGCCAGTTTAAGGCATAATCGGTTAGGTGTTGAAGAACGGTTTTCCCTTCAATGGACTCGTCAAGAAAATCATAATCACCAGTAACCACAACGTAATCACGAATGAGCTGAAAAAGTGCCCAGTAGTTTGCAGAATACCCGTTGCCTACACCATTTCCGCCAAAATTATCCTTTCCATAAAACTTACTTGGATCAATTTTAATCCATGATGAAATGTGTTCCTTCATCATTACAGGATCCACAACCGCCCATAGGGTTGACCATATAGTTATGTCCCAAAAAAATGTAATGGTTGCACCCCATCGTGGACCACCCGTCAGGAATACCTTGTTATGCTGTGGGAGGTTAGTATTTGTAAGGTAAAGCATGGTAAGAGGGCTAGTATAGTAAACCTTTCTGGCCAACTTATCGTCTGTTTCAAGAACCGGAAAGCAACCCGATATCAAAGAATTGTTAGGCTTGAAAATCATAGCCCATTTATCCTCCCAGCTGGTCTTGATACTGTTGAAAACGCTGTTGTATTGAGTAGTCCATACGTTTAGATTTTTCTTCAGCAACTCAAAATCATCACCATATGTCATAAGATATTTAATTACCCTCTTCTCCCCTGGTGCTAGTGATAATTCCCAACAAGCCGTACCGCCGGAATTCTTTGTAATAATCCTGTTGGGAGGTGTAACTATACCAAAGGCAACTTTAGCATCAGTTTCTTTATCACTCACTAACAAAACATTACCTTCGCCAGTGGCAACATACTTACTAGCATTCAGTATCTCTTCATCGCTTGGCCACCTCAGTATCGTTTTAACATAGGAGGGCTTGCCTTCAACTAACTCCCACTGGTACCCCTCTTTTTCATGAATAGGTTCACCCAAATGTTTCCTAACATTCTCCACCTCCTCATCCCGTTTTGTTTCGGTTCCATTAATTTTTGGGTAGGGATACCACCATTGCCAGTCACCACCATACTTGCTAATGAATCCAATCATATCAATATCCACCTTAATATTAATGGGTTCTTTTCCAGAATTTGTTAATTCCACCTGCCACATTACGGCGTCATTTTCGAAAAGCATTCGAGTTGTGCTGAGGATTTCAATACTTTCAAACTTCCCTTTGCGCAAGGCCTGGTATGGCTGCCATCGAAAAGAACTTAATTTTGGGGTATGACCATTTATCCTCATTGTCCCGGTGTGATAACCTCCGGAGTATGGCGCCGATGCAAACCAACTTATTGAGGTTAAGTCCCTGTTTACTAATGCTTGGCCACGAAAATTTCTAATAGATGGCTCCATATCTACAGAATCTGGAGAAACCCAAATTCCAGATAGTTCTTCCAGGGTGGGAATATTTCTACTAGGATTGGTGCTGTTTTCGGAACATCCCATAATACCCAGAAGAATAGCTAAAAGAGAAACTTTTAATATTATTGTATATGATTTCATCTGTACAGCAAGTTTATAACGTTTATACTAATGAACTATATTTCTGCGCTTTAAGTCTTTTAACATGATAAACCAACCCCAAAACAACCAGCGATCCGAAAAAACAACAACTCACCAGTAGGCAAAATATCCATGGTAAATATTAGCTTGGGTGTAGCCACTCTCATTCGGTTACAGAAACAACTACATGAAAGCTTGATAATGATTATTACTTTTAAGCATAAATCGGGTTTAAAAACATGAGCATCAGCCCAAAATTTAGCTATCTAATTGTTGTAGAGCATAAGCGTAAGCACCGAGTGCAATTGCCTTACTGGCGCCCAATTTAGACAGTCCGATACCAACCCTGGCACACTCGTCGTACTGTATCTCTCTATTACTATACGGCACTCTTATTTTCCTTACTCTGCCAAGTGCAAAATCCGGGAATACACTCATTTCCTCGAGGTTATACACTTCAAAATCTAAACGATTAAACAGCGTTTCCTCCCAGCTTTTATACTGCCTATTAATTTCTTTAAACATGGCGGGAGCATAAAGTGGCCAAGCCGCAGCAATTCCACCGCCAATTACAACCACTCCGTCAATAAGTGCAACAATGTTAGCTATGGAACTACCTAAAGCTTCACCAAATTGTCTAAAAGCCTCTTTAGCGGCATCAACATTCCCTTCTTGTTCACCCATGGCAATGTCGAAAATATCCTTTGGCATAAGCTGGCTTAAGAACTGATGGCCCGAGTGTTGTGCGTAAACTCTCTGAATCGCCCTTGTGCTAACGCTCTCTTCGGCATTCCACTGAGGGTTAAATTTGTTTAATGTTTGGTGAATGCCGGTGTCGTTTGAGTTATCTCCCAAAAGCATCATTTTATCTATAACTACTCCGCAACCGAAGCCTGTTCCTATCGTCAATCCTATAAGGTTTTTAAACTGTTTGATTCCCCCACTACTAATAATTCTTGCATTCAGCTCTGGTAGGAACCCGCATAGGGCCTCGCCATATGCAAATAAGTTACCATCATTATTGATAAAAACAGGAATCTCAAATTCATCCATCAACATGGGACCTAATGCCACACCTCCCTTAAAAGCAGGAAAATTTGGAAGATCTCCAATAATCCCATTTCTGTAATCGGCAGGTCCAGGAAATGCAAAACTAATAGCCGCTGCTTTATGGGGGATTAACTTGTAAACCTCTCTAAAACCCTCAATAATTGTATGAAGGCATTTGTCTAAATCGCTTGCATTGGTCGAGTAATTTCTGGGCTGAACAATCTCCTTATTTCCCTGAATAGCAGAAAAAACCAGGTTTGTACCTCCCGCGTCCAGAGTTAGGATAATCCTTGAATCATTATTAATATCTGACTTTGCCATGTTCGTAACACAATTAACGTTGTAAAACTTTCCGGGTGAGGTAGTAGGTAGCGTATGAAACGTAAACAACACATGCTAAGAGAACGTATATGATAGAAGAAACTCCAAGGGCATCAGTCAATATTCCAACAATAGGAGGAATCACTGCCCCGCCACAGACTGCAAAAATTATTAACCCGGAAATTTCATTGGCATACTCCGGTTTCCTTTCTATAGTAAGGGCAAAAATTAGCGGGAAAATATTTGAGAAGCCAAACCCGGTAATAAAAATTAGCACCCATGTTACGCCTAAAACAGGCGAAAGGAGAATGCCAACTAACCCTAAAACGGTAAGCACAACACTGGCATTCAGAAAGGTTTTGGAGCTGACTTTTCTAAGCAGGATGGCCCCCAGAAATCGCCCTGCCATCAGGGAGGCAAAATATACGCTGATACCCAGGCTAGCCGTTTCAAGGCTTATGGCGTATTTACTCTTCAGAAAATTGGCAATATTCGAATTGATAGAAACATCGAATCCCACGATAAAGAAAATGGCCAAGATCATGGTAACGATGAAAGGGTTTTTGAAAAGGGAAAAAACCGTTTTAAGGGTTGCGGGTTCCTTGTCGGGTTTTACCTCCACAATCTTCACACTATAAAGCCAAAAGGCTGACAGAAACGATATGGCCGCGTAAATGGGAAATACAAGTCTCCAGTTTCCTGTATATCTTGCCAATGCGGCAACAATGATGGGGCCTAACATGGAAGAAATAGCCTTTATAAATTGAGACAGACTAAGATTTGCTGCTTTGTTCTCGTCAGAAGATGTATCAAGTAAAAGTGGGTTGGCTGAAACCTGAAGAATGGTATTTCCAATGCCAATAATCATAAAAGCAAGGATAGTGCTTAAGTATGAGTAAGAAAGAATCGGCAGCAGCATACCGATACCGGTTATTATCATTGCCAAGTTTACAGTGAATCGCTTACCCATTCTATCCTGAAAAATTCCGGTGGGGATTGAGAATAATGCAAACCACACAAAAACAATGCTCGGAAGAAGTTGGGCTAGGCTATCCGAAAGCCCGAAATCCTGCTTTACATAACCGGTTGCCACACCCACCAAATCAACAAACCCCATGACGTAAAAGGACATGAAAATTGGTAAGGTAAATTTTAAGGAGTGCTTACTATTCATACCGCTATATGGTTTTTAAGTTCGTACAAATGCCTTTATGGTAGCACAACGCTTTCCTTGCGATTCCCCATGTGGACTTATAGTATACTCATCCACATAGGCTGGAACAATAAAAGTCTCCGCGTAATGCACAATAAATGGGTCGAAAGCATGAGTGGGGCTTTCTACGACAACCTCTCTACCTTCAACGAGGTTTAGCACATTTACTTTCCCATTTGTTTGATGTAATACCTTTTTTGAAAACCAATGTCTTCTGGTTTCAATAAATTCACGCTCATGGAGTCCGGTTGACTCCTCAACCCAACCGTCGCCTTGGGCTACCCTCCTAATGCGGTTGATAAGGTTGTTTTTTGTCCAGCTGGTGGTTCTGTCCCATTGAATGACGTTTATCCCATGGTCAATATTGATGGGACGGGGTTTTCCATCTAAACCAAGTCTATCCCAGTCCCAAAGCTTAAACGTAAAAATATAGGGGGTAGAACTAATTTCAAGCACAAGGCAGTTCTTTCCTGAACAGTGAACCGTGCCTCCTGGTATTAAAAAATGATCATGCTTATTAGCTGGCCAACACTCCACATATTTTTCAGCCTCAAACTTTTCGTCATTCTCTTGGGCTTTTCGCAAGTCGAAAATCATCTGATCGGGATTAGTCCCCTCCTTAAGACCCAGATAGACAGATGCACCCTCTCCTACATCAAGCAAATAGTAGCTCTCGTCCTGAGTGTAGTGAATTCCAAACTTTTCTTGAATGTACTCAGTAAGCGGATGAACTTGAAGGCTAAGATTACCTCCACCCATAGTATCTAAGAAATCAAACCGAATAGGGAACTCATCTCCGAACCGTGCATGTACAGCCTCTCCCAAAAGTTGCCTGGGGCGTGCAAAAACAAGATTTATTGAAGGAGTTTCAAAAATTGTCTCTCCAAAGGCAAAAAGGAGGCTGTTCTCTTCAGGAACACAGTTAAAGCACCATGCGTAATTATCAATTTCGGCGTCCAGATTGCAAACTTGCTTCATCCATTGGCCACCCCAAGGCCCCTCGTCAAAGTAGGGCATTAGGCTGAAAGGTTGAGAAATAGCTTTATCTAGAGCTTTTTCGAAAGTTTTAGCTGCAACCATTACAGGCTTATCCATTCGTGTAGTATCCAGAACATAATCCCATCGGTTCATTAGCTTCTTCTTCAGCCTATCACAAACTCGCCAGTCAACAAAAAATCCCCTTTTATACTTGGCTTCAATACTCTCGTCCCTGTTTCTAATTCCAAGATTATCAACCTGATTAGATCGCATCCGTAGCTGGATTTCCCATCTTGGCATATCGGCATAAACCAGCAACGTGGGTTCATCAACGAGTAATGATGCCCCATATCCGAAAACCAGTATAACTCCCTTTGCCGCATCTTTAATACTGTTCCTGTTGTACTGAACTTTTAGGTGATCGGTAAAATCTTCCATATGTAAACGGGTAAGAAACCCAAAAATCCGGTCGTCGGTTACATCTGGAAAGGTTATCCGTTTAACCTCTTCTTCTGAAAGAAAAAAATCTTGGCTGGTAATCACCCTGTCAGGCTTTATAAAATCCTTGAAAGTAAGTAGTAGCTTGTCAAAAAACACACCCTGGTAACACTCAACTACTACTGTAGTTATACCATCCGAGTCCTCTTCAATTTTTTTCTTAAGTTGGCTAAAAATACTTTCCCACCCACTAAAACAAGAATTATAGCCTTCATCTACTCTAATTACAGGCTTTTTATTAAAATTCGATTGCAAAATCAATGTGTATTAAAAGTTAATAATATACCTAGTTAGCTACTTACAACTTACTATTGGTACCCCTCATTCTGAGTAAGATTGGGGTTATAATATCTTTCCCTTTGAGGTATTGGAAATAGCGTATGTGTTTGTTTGATGTTGGCATTTGGTTTGGCAAGAAGAACTTTTTCGTACAGTTTTCCCATACGCACTAAATCGTACCATCTTTGTCCTTCCATAACAAACTCACATTGCCTTTCCTGCAGAATAGCATTTTTAAATGATTGGTAATCAAGCCCGGCGGGGAGATCGCCAACATTTGCACGATTTCTTACATCGTTAATAGCATTGTATGCTGCGGTTGTAGGGCTATGATAAATTTCGTTAAGTACCTCAGCATACATAAGCAGTACATCAGCATAGCGAAGGTAAATAAAATCCGCATCAGATTCTCCGTTTTGTCTTCCACCTTCAGCATCCTGATCCCAGTATTTTCTTATGTATGCACCATTAAGCAGGCTGTCGTCAAAAGCAGTAATAAATGTTGCCGCTTTCCGCTTGTCGGCGCTGCTATAACTGTTGAAGAGGTAGTCAGTTGGCCTTTCCCAAGCCTGACCATTATACACCCCGTTATCGGCAACAATAGTAGGCATCAGACGTACAATAAACTGTCCTGTTGTCCAACCCTCACCTAAAGTTGCGCTAAAGTTAACTGCCCATATTATCTCGTTTCTATTGGCATTTTTAAGTTTAAAAATATCAGCAAATTCATTCTCAAGAGAATATTTACCCAAGACTTTTTCAAGCTGAATCTGACATTGGTTAAAATCATCTGCATTTCCATTCAGTGCTCCTCGGGTCAGGTAAACCTTAGCTAGTAGGGCTGATGCCGCACTGGTTGTAGGTATCCCTTCCCTTCTATACTGAAAGGGATTTTCAACCAAAAGAGATTCTGCATTACTTAAATCGCTGATGATGCTGTTGTAAACCTCAGCCCTCGGTGTGCGGGGTATTAAAGTGTTTTGAACACTCCTTGTGGGAGCTAGGTAAAGGGGAACGTCCCCAAAAAGTTTTACTAGTTCAAAATACAGCATTCCCCTAATAAAGTAAGCTTCTCCTTGAAGATGTTGCTTAACGGTAGGGCTAGAATATCTCTGGATGTTTTCCGATTCCTGAAGTAGAATATTGCATGAGTTTATCACCTCATAGCATTGTTGCCAGATGTAGAAAAAAACTGTGTTGTTTGGATCGAAAGTAAAGTTAGAAATATCATGCATATCAATGGATGGGCCAGTTTCGTAAGCGTTATCAGAAGCCAAATCCTGAAGCACCCAAAAGTTGTTGAAAAACAAGCCACCCCCTTCCCATGTCCAGGAAATCAGCCCTCCATAAATACCATTAGCAAAGCTTATTAAATCATCCTCGGTTTGGAAATAGTTGTTGTAGTTATACTCCGAGCGTATGTCTGGATCTAAAAAATCCTCGCAACCGCTACCAGCCAAAACCAATATGGTTAAAACTATTAGAATTCTTTTCATACTTTTATCTTTTAGGCATAAACAGTTAAAGAAGCAATGAATATGTCAACAGGTGAATGAAGCGAAATCATAATGTAAGTGGTTACTAAAATGGTTCTTTTACTAAAAGCCAACAAGATCGACTGGTGGTGCGTTAGTGGCTAAAAAGTTGCACTAATGCTGAATATAACCGATATTGACTGAGGGTATGCCCCATAGTCGGCACCTTTACCATAAACACTTCCACCAAATATTGAAACTTCTGGATCGTATCCCGAATATCCTGTGAGTGTAAGGAGATTTCGCCCACTGATAGAAAGTTGCAAATCTTTGAGCTGTGTTTTAGCAAATATTTTCTTAGGGAACTGGTAGGTAAGGGTTGCCTCCTTAAGCCTTATATACGAGCCATCTTCAACAATTACATCGGACATTACGTTGCCATGAGGGGAGGCATTTGCCCTAGGATATTTATTTGAAGGGTTTGTTTCCGTCCACCGTTCAAGAGCCACCTTCAGGTTATTTTGTGCTCCGTCAAAACTTTCCAGCTGAAAGAGGTTAAAATTTACCACACTATTTCCAACATCACCTTGAATGTATAAGCTTAGTGTAAAGTTTTTGTAAGCGAAGGAGTTTTTCAGCCCAAAGGAAAAATCCGGGTTGGTATTTCCAAGCTTGAAATAGTCCTCGGTTGTAAGCTTGCCATCACCATTTTTGTCTATATACTTTCTATCGCCATAACGAGGAATTTTTGAAACAAAAAATGGTATCTGGGAAGGATCTTCGTCCAGCTGAATTATTCCGTCAGACTTATAGCCATAAATTGTTCCTATAGGTTCCCCCTCGCTTATCATGGTCCAGTCTATAATATTCATAATAGGATTACCGTAAATCTTGTCTGATTTGTCAATGTTGGTAACTTTATTCCTATTAAACGATAGGTTAAAGGCAGTACTCCACTTTACCTCATTTTTCAGATTGACGGTATTCAGTGTAAATTCCATCCCCTTATTAGAAAGATCACCAACATTTGCCCATACGTAGGAAAAACCCGAAGATGTATTAATAGGCATATAGAGAAGAAGGTCGGACGTTTGTTTCAGATAAGCCTCCGCAATAAATTCAACTCTCGATTGCCAAAGGCTAAGGTCCATTCCTGCATCATATTGTGTAGTTACCTCCCACTTTAGATCCTCATTTTCCAGGGAATAAACATAAGTGCCTATGACTTCGGCATTTGTCCCTTCGCCAAAGAAGTAAGGACGATTGGCCAAAAGGCTAAGAGAACTACCTGAAGGAATACCCTCGTTTCCAACTGTTCCTGCACTAAACCTTAACTTTAAATCGTTTACAGCTTCAATTGACTCCATGAAAGGCTCACCAGTAACCCTCCATGCCATGGAAGCCGATGGGAAAAAACCATACTTGTTGGAGGTACCAAACTTAGAAGAGCCATCTACACGACCTGACAGGGTAAGGTAGTACTTACTTTCGTAGTTGTACATCAACCGACCAATCCCCGAAAGCATTGCCCATGTTGTGTACGAAGTATTTATTGTTTTATCTAACGCCAATCCAAGGTTGTAGTAGCCTAAACGGTTATCCTCAAACCTTTCTACTGCAATATCGGCCGATTCCGAAACATACTTTTGTGCAGTTTGTCCAACCATTAGATTCAAATGATGTTTGTTAAAATCCTTCATGTAGGTAAAGGTGTTCTCAACAAGCCATGTATACCCATTAATACCAACATTTGATCCTTTGCCCTTACCCTGCCCACGTTTAATATAGCTAGGGATAAATTGCTGTTCATCATTAAAAAATGCATCAACACCTGCCTTAAGCTTATACTGCAGATCACTAGTAATATTCCAGTCGGTATAGTAATCAGCAATTACCCTGCTCGTGGTAATTTTAGTTTTCGTTTCGTTGATCTCAGCAACCGGGTTGGGAATTCGTGACAGGGTATTGCTTTCATATGTGTAGCCACTCTCATCAGAAGGATCGTACACATCCTGCCCAGGGTTAAATAGTAGTGCCATTGCGGTAACACTTGAGGCAACGTTTGGCACACCTGTAGTTACTCCATTATTTATACTTCTCGAAATATTTATGCTTATCCCGCTCTTAACTGATTTTGAAATCCTATTATCTAAGTTTACCCTAAAGGTTCCCTTTCCAAAATCGGAATTTTTTATAATTCCATTCTGCATAGCCAGGTTTGCCGACATGTAGTATGTAGAATTTTCACCTCCTCCCCTAACAGAAATTTGTTGATTTGTGAGGCTTGCCGTTCTAAATATTTGATTCTGCCAGTCTGTTCCCTCTCCAAAACGGCTTGGAATGGCAAATGCACTATTATAGGCTAAATCCGGGTAGTATTTCCGGGCTTCCCAAACAGCAGCATTCCCAAGCTCTGCAAGCTGGCGAGCATTTAAAACTTCAAGTTTTTTGGAAAGTTGCTGAAATCCTAGAGATGAGCTAATGCTGACCTGCATTTGTCCCTTAAAACCCTGCTTAGTTGTAATAAGAATAACCCCATTAGCACCCCTAGCCCCGTAAATTGCTGTGGCAGAAGCGTCCTTTAATATTTGGATTGATTCTATATCGTTTGGGTTGATGCCGGACAGGGGATTAATATCGGAACCTTGAATGGTTCCTGAAGTAAGATCGGAAGCATTAGTAATAATTGGAAGCCCATCAATTACATATAAAGGTTCATTGTTGCCATTAATTGAACTTGTACCTCTAATGCGAATAGAAACTGGCGCTCCAGGTTTTCCTGTTGACTGGGATACAACTACACCAGCAGCCTGCCCCTGTAAGGATTGATCGAGCGATAGAATGGCTGGCGATGAAACGGCTTCCGCTTTTACAGTTGAAATGGAAACAGATACATCTTTCTTTCTTTGCGTTCCGTACCCAATTACTATAACTTCTTCCATTTCTGTTGTTTCGGGTTTTAACGCTATTTCATAGTACGTTTTTCCTTCAACAAGTTCCAGTCTCTGCTTACCATAGCCCATAAACGAGAATAGAATAGCTCCAGTGGCGCTTTTGTTTATAGATATTGAGAATGTGCCATCTGTACTAGTTGTTGTTCCGGTAGAGGTGCCTTCAACTAAAACAGTAACGCCAGGCAATGGAACGTTGTTTTCATCCAGAACTCTCCCCTTTATGGTGATTTCTTGTGCCAGCAATGCAAAACTCAGAAGAGTAAAAAAAGTCGAAATCAGAATTTTTTTCATCTGTTTGTATTTAATAAGTTGTGATGCTACCTAAAACATTGAGGAACAGAAACACAATCAATCTTATGTGTCAAACAAACCCTACATTGCTCATATGATGTTCAAAAAGATTTAATGTCTATTGGTTTAGCGTATTATGAATGATGAAATAAGTTCAACACCCATCAAAAAAATGAAAAATGAGGTAAAATAAAATTAAATCTTAAGTACAGTAGCCCCACTTAGACTTTGAATTAATTATAGTGCTGGTGATAATAGTGCCATAGTTTCTGAAATTATAATCCGCCCTTTCTATTGAGCTAGATTTTCGTTCCTCGCTTAGGCAAGCATTCAGGTATTACTATGAGATTAAGTTTAAAAGTAATATCCCGGGATAACAGCATTATTTCCCGGGATACTACTACTATACTTACTTCTGAATTGTTAATAGGGCAGGGTCAACAGTGCTACAACTCATAACAGGATCATTTCCAACTTCAGAGGCCATCTCTGGAGTCCCGTAAGGTTGAAAAGCACCTTTTGGTTGACTAGTAAATGTGTTGGCAATATTAAACATGCCAAACACAGGGATATCCCAGTACATAGTCATTTCAGCCTGGGTGGCGTTTACAATACGGTAATCGTAATATTCATCAACAGCTGTTTCTCCCGATCTTAACTTTCTAACTAAGCGGATCACTGCTAACGTGTCGCCATTGTCAGGAGTTTCCTTAAAGACCCAATAGCAAAAGTGATGAAGGTTATCGGCATATTCGGGTGTCATATCAACTTCATAAGTGCCATCCTCATGAAACCTATATATATAGGCAGCATCATGAGGAGCTAAAACGTCCATTCCTAGCCATTCACTAGCAGTAACCTTCCAATCGAATTTTACAAATGAAGACTTTAACGATAGTTCAGTATTAACAACAAGTCCCAATACGTATGAAACATTGGCTTTATCAACTATCTCAAATTCAAAGCCTAGCGTATGGAGGTCGTCAAATTCCTGAACGGTGTAGGAAAATGAATATGTATATTTATTCCCTTCCTTCACTAAATTATTTATAGCATCATATTCTACCGCACGAACCTCATCAACAACCTTGTAGTACTTAAAGGATTTGATTCCTTCGGCAACGATATTGATAGTTGCAGTAGCAGATTCACCAACAGCAAGAACAGGTGTAGAAGATGTGCTAATGGTAGCGTTGGTCTTTACTTCATCCTCATCATTACAGGAAGAAATAGCAAATGGTATGCAAAACAGGGTAATGCAAACCAAAAGCAGTGGAAAATTCATTTTTCTTTTCATGACAGCTAGGTTTTGGTAAATAGTTAATTGGTTTGTGATTATTATGTGCATATGTTTGAACATAATAAAATACAATTATATAACAAGTAAATTTAAAAAGCAAATATTTTGAATAAAATAATTGAATTTTATTATCTGCCTTACTATTTGCGACTTATCAAAAATGTGTCATTCAGAAAAGTGGCATATTCATAACTTTCTTTCGCTTTCAATAGTGTAAACAAAGCTATCTCCGCGATAGAAACCCAAATTATACTCTATTGGTCTGCTTCCAGGATCAAAAACGTATCGTTTGCGCTTAAGAATTGGATCGCCAGGTTTCATGCCCAATTTCTGTGCTAAAAATTCATTAGCAGCAATAGCGATAATCTCTTCCTTGGATAGTTGGGCTATAGTAGCGTAATTCTTCTCAAGAATTTCGTACAAAGGCTTACTAAAATCCTCATTCCCTGTTAACCCAACTCTTGGATGAAAGTATGAAATAAAGTAAACGAAGGGTCCGTCCGGCCCCCCCCTTAAGCGTTCAAGTTTAAGAACTTTCTTTCCTTCCGAGATTCTAAAAAAATCAGCAATTTTCTTATCAGCCTGCTCCCATGATACATGTAGTTCATAGTTAATAATCTTTATGCCTAATGCCTTCATTTCCTGAGAAAAACTAGGCCAATTCATGAGACGGGTATTGACACTTTTGGTGGCAACAATTGTTCCGACCCCCTTCTTTCGAACAAGCAATCCTTCATAGGTTAACTTGTTGGTAGCCTGCCTCAAGGTGTTTCTAGAAATACCTAGACGCTTTGCTAAATCAACCTCGTTGGGTAGAAATTTTCCGTTTGCAAACTCGGGGTCCCTTATCATCTCCCGAAGCAGATTCTCCACCTGGACATGAAGTGGTATGGAGCTGCTGTGATCTATAGTATAATTCATCTAATCATGGTTCAAATGTTCAAACAAAATTAGCATATTTCAAAAATATTCAGAAAAAAGAGTTGAACATTCAGCTTTGGGGAAGATGAATTACATGTAAAACTAGTTTTTTCCGAAATAGCCCTACCTACCCCCGCACTCGGTTAAAATCATCTTGCAGGCATTCATGTCGCCCAGCTTGCAGGCCATGTGGAAATCGGCGCAGGCTTTCTGCTTTTCGGAAAGTTTCAGGTAGGTCATACCCCTGTTGTAGTAGGTAAGGGCAGAGTTTGGTTCAAGATCAATCGCGTTGGTGTAGTCGTTAACGGCATCAATGTAGAAGCCAAGCCTAAAGTTAACCAACCCCCGGTAGGTATAGATGCTGGTATTGCGGGGATCGAGCTCCATGGCGGCGTTGTAGTCGGCAAGGGCATCGGTAAAATTGTCCAGCCTGATTTCAGCAGAAGCCCTGTTCATCAGGATCTGTACGGACGTTCGGTTGGAGGGTTTAAGCTCCAGCGCGTGGGAAAAGGCAGAAATAGCCTCCTCATGGTTGCCCTTGAGGTTGTATATAATTCCCTGCAACAGGTGAAACTCGGGATAGGTAGGGAACTTGCCAAGTGCAATATCGGCATACCGCTGGGCATTCTTGTAATCTTCCGAAAGAGTGTAGCATTTGATTACCCCCTGTAGGGCAACGGTATCGTCAGGTTGAATCTCAAGGGCCTTTTTGAATTGATCGGCGGCAGCCTTATAGTTTTTTTCCTTCAAGTTCAGGTTTGCCGAGCTTACCAGCTCGTTGAAGCTGGTTTGGGCAATACTGTGGCTAGAAATAAGGAGTAGCAGGAGAATGCGTGTAAATCGATTTCCCATAGCTAAAGGGATTTGCTGGATGATATGTTTTACCAAATTACCAATCATAAAGTTACACCAAAATTCGTGATGCCAAAACAAATTTTTCCTCTAGCTAATCCGGGATAGAAGCATCGAACTTCACCCTGTTGAGGATTGCCCTGCCCAGGGTTACCTCGTCGGTAAACTCCAACTCGTCACCAAAAGCCACCCCTCGTGCCAACGTGGAGAATAAAACAGGCTTGTCCTTCAACTTTTTAAAGATGTAAAAATTAGTGGTATCGCCCTCGGTGGTAGCGCTAAGAGCCATTATAACCTCTCTTACTCCTCCCTGGTTTACCCGGTCAACCAGCTTTTCGATGCTCAGGTCGGCAGGGCCAATCCCCTCCATGGGGCTTATCACGCCTCCAAGAACATGGTATAACCCGTTGAACTGGTGGGTGCTCTCAATCATCATGACCTCCTTAATGCTCTCCACCACGCAAATAAGCCCCGCATCGCGATGGGGCGATGAGCAAATGCCGCAAGTATCCGTATCGGATATATTGTTGCACACCCTGCAGTACTTCACATTATGACCCAGATCGGTTATGGCCCTGGTGAAGCTATCAACATCCTCTATGTCCTGACGTAGCAGATGGAGCACCAACCTCAGGGCCGAACGCCTGCCTATTCCGGGGAACTTTGAAAATTCTTCAACAGCAGTTTCCAGCAACTTTGAGGGATATGACTGGACATTCATACTCTATTCTTTATTCATTTTTATCAACAGCCTTGCAACCATCAATTTTTTTGGCACTTCGTACTCCCTTAGGCTATTCCCATGTTCAACTTGGGACACAGCCACTCACAATCGGAAAGTTGGGTTCGATAAAATTTAAAGTTTCCACAAATCTACATGAATTTAGAATTAAATGGCAAATTCCTCCCCGTATTAAAGGAAAATAAGATGAAATACCAGCTTTATCCCTTCAAGCAGGAGATTACCTGAAAGAATTACCCAAGCATAAAACAAAATTTTGGAATTTATGCTTGGCGGATGAGCAGTATAAAACGAATCCCCATTCACCTAATCAAAAACCGCTGTCCCGAACCCTAGCATATTTTGGCTTAAATTGATTAAACTTGCAGCGCCTAAAACCAGGAGTTTATGTCGTCAACTGCAATTATCATTCTGATTGTCTGCTACTTCACAGCACTCTTTATTATTTCCTACTTCACCTCCAGGCGTTCCGATAACCAGTCGTTTTTTATTGGTAACAGGCGCTCGCCTTGGTACCTGGTGGCTATCGCCATGATAGGAACATCCATTTCGGGAGTTACCTTTATTTCGGTTCCCGGATGGGTTGGAACCAGCCAGTTCTCCTACCTGCAAATGGTGCTGGGCTACCTCCTCGGCTACTTTGTTATTGCCAACGTGCTGCTGCCATTATACTACCGGCTTCAGCTAACATCAATATACACCTACCTCGACAAACGCTTTGGGTTTTACTCCTACAAAACCGGAGCGGTTCTTTTCCTGGTATCCAGGATAATTGGCTCGGCGTTCCGGCTGTTCATCGTTTCGAGCGTGCTCCAACTTACGGTTTTCGACGCGTGGGGCATTCCCTTTTGGGTAACCGTAACCGCCACCATTCTTTTAATCTGGCTCTACACCCGTAAAGGAGGGGTGAAAACCGTGCTCTGGACCGATACCTTCCAAACTATTACCATGCTTGTAGCGGTTATCCTTACTATCTTTTTCATTGCCAAAGAGCTACACCTGAATTTTTCAGGGATAGTAAGCACCATAAGCCATAGCGAGCTATCCAGAATCTGGTTTTTCGACGATATCAACAACCGGTTTCACTTCCTTAAGCAGTTTTTTGGAGGAGCGTTCATCACAATAGTTATGACCGGCCTTGACCAGGACCAAATGCAGAAAAACCTGAGCTGCCGAAGCTACTCCGACGCCAAGAAAAACATGTACTGGTACGGGTTTGCCTTCCTCCCCGTTAATCTCCTTTTCCTTTCGCTGGGAGTTCTGCTATACAAATTTGCAGAGGTAAAGGGAATAAGCATACCCGCCCAAACCGACAACCTATTCCCCATTATAGCCACGCAAGGCTACATTTCACCGGTTGTTGGAATTCTCTTTGTGCTGGGGTTGATTTCTGCTGCCTACTCCAGCGCCGACTCAGCCCTTACTGCTCTTACCACCTCGTTCACTATAGACATCCTCAACACAAAGGACATGGATGAGGCTACACTTCAAAAGGTGCGGAAACGGGTTCATTTAATGATATCTGCTGTTGTTGTAGCCGTAATCCTTATCTTCAACGCATTTAATGACCGAAGTGTAATTGACTCCATTTTTACCGTAGCTGGTTACACCTACGGCCCCCTTCTTGGACTATACGCTTTTGGCATGTTCACCCGTTTTCAAACAAACGATAAGCTGGTTCCGCTAATAGCCCTGCTGTCGCCCATCATCTGTTTATTGCTAAGCACATACTCCAAGGAACTTTTTGGCGGGTACGAGTTCGGATTTGAGCTGGTAATCCTGAACGGCCTCCTAACCTTTACGGGGCTTTACTTCACACGCCGAAAAGGTGTAAAAATTCCGAAGGTATAGCCCTTTTTCATCCCATAGCCCCTACTCATTTAATCAGGCTAAAACTGCTAATCCGGTTTACCAAAATGTTACATTTTAAGCTGAAACTTGGTGAGGATTTGATAATTTTGTGGGTAAACAAAAGCAAACACCTTGGACGAAGGCAGGAATAAGGGCATGGTGGAAACACCCCTGATGAAGCAGTACCTTAGCATTAAGCAGAAACATCCCGATGCAGTGCTACTCTTTAGGGTGGGCGATTTCTACGAGACCTTTGGAGAGGATGCCATCCTGGCATCAGGCGTTCTCGGTATAACCCTCACCCGAAGGGCCAACGGAGCAGCTTCTTTTGTGGAGCTGGCAGGATTTCCGCACCATGCCCTCGATACCTACCTCCCAAAACTCGTTAGGGCAGGCTATAAGGTTGCCATTTGCGACCAGCTGGAAGACCCAAAACTGGCCAAAACCATTGTGAAAAGGGGCATCACCGAGCTGGTAACGCCCGGTGTAGCATACAACGAAACCATACTTGAGCATAAGGAAAACAACTTTCTGGGTTGCATATACCTGGATAAGAAGTTGGCTGGCATCTCGTTCCTCGACATATCAACAGGTGAATTCCTAACCTCCGAGGGCAACATGGATTACATTGATAAGCTGCTAAGCAACTTTAAACCCAAAGAGGTGCTGGTTGAACGCTCGAAACTGCGCGAGTTTACCGAACATTTCGGCGATAAGTATTACACCACCCGGCTCGATGAATGGGCGTACAGCGAGGATGCCGCTCGCGAAAAACTCCTTAACCACTTTAAAACAACCTCGCTCAAGGGATTCGGAATTGATAGCTTAAAACTGGGAGTAATCTCGGCGGGAGCCATACTCTACTACCTTGACATCACGCAACACAGCCAAGCTGAGCATATTTCAAGCATTTCGAGAATTGATGAGGAAAACTACGTTTGGGTTGACCGCTTTACTTCAAGAAATCTGGAGCTGTTCACCTCCATTAACGAGGGGGCTAAAACATTCATCGAGGTTATTGATAAAACCGCATCGCCAATGGGTGGTAGGTTATTAAAACGATGGGTTTCGCTACCCTTGAAGAATTTGAATGCCATTAATGACAGGCTCAACATGGTGGATTACTTCTTCAATAACCCCGATTTAAGAAGTACACTGCTGGATAGAATAAGGGGTATGGGCGACACCGAGCGAATTATATCAAAAGCCGCCGTTGGTCGTATTACCCCCCGAGAGATAGTTCAGCTGAAAAATTCGCTCAACCTACTTGCAGACGTAAAGAAGGCCTGCGATGAATCGGGCGAGCCCACCCTTTTGCGCATTGGGGAGCAGCTAAACCTTTGCACCCGAATTCGCGAAAGGATTGAAAGGGAGATTGTTGCCGATCCACCCCCGCTTCTGGGCAAGGGAGCTGTTATTGCCAACGGCGTTAACAGCGAGCTGGATGAACTCCGTAGCATCCTTTACTCCGGGAAGGATTACTTGTTGAATTTACAGCAACGAGAGGCTGAACGAACTGGCATACCCTCGCTAAAAGTTAGCTTTAACAACGTATTTGGCTACTACATCGAGGTTAGGAATACCCACAAGGAGAAGGTTCCAGCCGATTGGATACGTAAGCAAACCCTTGTTTCGGCAGAGCGCTACATCACCCAGGAGCTTAAGGAATACGAGGAGAAAATTCTGGGTGCAGAGGAGAAAATCCAATCCCTTGAGCAGTCAATTTTCCTGAATCTTATCCACAACTTGGGCGAGTACATCCCCTCCATTCAGCTAAACTCCAACCTTGTTGCCCAGCTCGATTGCTTACTGTCGTTTTCAAGCTGCGCCCATGAGTACGGATACACTAAACCAACAGTTAACCAGAGCGACGCCATCTCAATAACCCAGGGCAGGCATCCGGTGATTGAACGCATGCTACCGGCAGGCGAGGAGTACGTGGCCAACGACATCTACCTCGACACTACCGAGCAACAGATTATTATTGTTACCGGACCAAATATGGCAGGAAAATCAGCCTTGCTCAGGCAAACCGCCCTGATTGTTCTCATGGCCCAGATAGGCTGTTTTGTTCCGGCGCAAGCTGCAAGCATTGGGCTGGTTGATAAAATTTTTACCCGGGTTGGTGCCTCCGACAACCTCTCGCTCGGTGAGTCAACATTTATGGTCGAAATGCAGGAAAGCGCCAGTATTCTCAACAACCTCTCGTCCCGTAGCCTTGTGCTTCTTGACGAAATAGGTCGGGGAACCTCAACATACGATGGCATTTCCATTGCATGGGCTATTGTGGAGTACCTGCATGAGCATCCCAACGCCAGAGCTAAAACCCTTTTTGCCACCCACTACCACGAGCTGAACGAAATGGAGTCCAGCTTCCCCCGCGTGAAGAACTACAACGTCTCCATAAAGGAACTCAACGACCGGGTAATCTTTTTGCGCAAGCTCGTTCGCGGCGGAAGCGAGCACAGTTTTGGCATCCACGTTGCGCGTATGGCCGGCATGCCACCCAGCGTGATTAAAAGGGCCTACGAAATACTTGCAGAACTTGAAAAATCGCAACAGAATGAAACTCCACATAAACCGGTAGCAGAAATTGGAACCCGGAGGGAGGGTTACCAGCTGAGCTTCTTCCAGCTCGAGGACCCCGTGCTGAAGCAGATTCGCGACCAGATTAAAACGCTGGACATCAACAACCTTACCCCGCTGGAGGCGCTAAACAAGCTGAATGAAATTAAACGGCTTACCGGCCTCTAGCCACCGATTGCTATTCTACATCTGCTAACATCCGAGCATCCCATAAAAACCAAAGAAACCTACCCTTGATTTCAGAAAAGTAGATCTAGCAGATTCCCTGTTTGGATTAGGCTGTGTGCCTCGGTCGTATCTATCTCTTCGGGCTCTGCCCTGTAAATATAGCTAATTGTAAGTTTTCCACCGTATGTCATTTCAAGAATAGCAGGCTGATCCCGCTTTCGATAGCCCAACGGCGGTGCAACCAACCGCAGACTACGAATTGTTTATTACTTTTTATAGCCTCAGCCAAACATAAAACAACTAAAAAAATGGTCGCAGCCTAAAAGAATAGCTCGACGGATGAACGCTTTGCTAAACTTTGCCCAACCCAGTGCACTTCTTTATCAAGTTGTAGCCTTGGCCCAGCTGTGGGATTGTACAATTACATTTATTAACAGTAGTTTAAACCAAATAGCTAAAAGAACCCTAACTTTGTAACCTGAAATGCACTGCCAACTTCGTGCAATTTCAACTCAGCCTAAAGCTCCTCTGATAAAAAGTGTGCCTTACAATATATTGTTTAACTTTTTTGCTAAAACGAGATTACGATGAAAAGAATTTTTTTCGCCATTTTGTTGGCCGCAGCTTGCAGCACAATGGTTAATGCACAAAGCACCGAAAAGGTGGACGAAAATGCTCCTGAAATTACCTTTACATCAACGGAGTACGACTACGGGGTAGTTGCCGTAAATTCAGATGGAACCCGTAAATTCGAGTTTACGAACACCGGGAAACAACCCTTGATTTTAAGTAATGTTTCGGCATCATGCGGCTGCACGGTTGTGGAGTGGGCCAAGGATCCTGTTAAGCCAGGCGAAAAGGGAACCATTACCGTTAAGTACAACACAGCCATAGTTGGAACATTCCAGAAAAGCATACGCGTTTTCTCCAACGCCAAAACCAGTCCGGTTATGCTAGTAATTAAGGGTGAGGTTAAACCAAACGAGCCTGCACCACATCAATAGATTACAAACCAAATCACATAAAGACATGCCAAAAATATCCGAAAAGGGGCTGGCTATGCCAGCTTCTCCAATCCGAAAGCTGGTTCCTTTTGCCGAAGAGGCAAAACGAAAGGGGCGTAAGGTTTACCACCTGAATATTGGACAGCCCGATATTCCTACTCCTCAGGTAGCGCTTGAGGCTATTCGACATCACGACCTAAAAGTGGTTGAGTATAGCCACTCGGCAGGAAACGAAAGCTACCGCAAGGGGCTTGCCAGCTACTATAAGGGGATTGGCGTTGACATCACCCACAACGACATCATCGTTACAACAGGGGGATCAGAAGCCATTACCATTGCGCTGATGTCCTGCCTGAACCCGGGTGACGAGGTGATTATCCCCGAGCCATTCTACGCCAACTACAACAGCTTTGCCCTACAGGCGGGAGTTGTGGTTAAACCCATTGTTTCGTCCATACAAAACGACTTTGCGCTTCCCCCAATTTCGGAGTTTGAAAAGCTCATCTCACCTAAAACCAAAGGCATTATTATCTGCAACCCCAACAACCCCACCGGATACCTTTACTCCCAACAGGAAATTGAGCAGCTGGCAACCATTGTTAAGAAGCACGACCTCTACCTATTCTCCGATGAGGTGTACCGTGAGTTTTGCTACGACGGGAATACCCATTTTTCGGTGATGAGGCTCACCGGGCTTGATAACAACATTGTCCTAATTGATTCCGTTTCCAAACGCTACAGCATGTGTGGCGTTCGGATTGGTGCCTTAATTTCACGTAACAAGGAAGTGATTGCAACCGCCATGAAATTTGCACAGGCACGGCTTTCACCGCCATCCTTCGGGCAAATTGCTGCCGAAGCTGCCCTCAACACGCCACCAGAGTATTTTAAGGAGGTATATGACGAGTATATCAACCGTCGTAACTTCATGGTGGATGCCCTTAACAAGATGGAGGGGGTTTACTGCCCCAAACCAAAAGGAGCCTTCTACAGCGTTGTGAAGCTGCCAATTGACGACAGCGATAAGTTTGCCCAGTGGCTCCTCGAAAGTTTTGAGTATAAGAACCAAACCGTCATGGTAGCTCCTGCAACCGGTTTTTACTCCACAAAAGGATTGGGTAAAAACGAGGTGCGTATTGCCTACGTGCTGAACACCGAGGATTTGAGAAATGCCATGGAATGTCTCGAGGTAGCCCTTAAGCAGTATCCCGGTCGTAAGCTTTAGCAGAGCTTGAAATAAGTGCAAAATAAAGGGTGGCCTGCGGAACCACCCTTTTTGTGCTTTATAAACCATGTACTTCAGCTTCACTAGGCGGAATCAAAAAATATTTCTACTTTAGCACAAGGGTTTTAAACTTGGCATTTAAGGTATCCTATCCAAATGCATATCTACGCTACCCTAAGCATTCCGGACTATTTAAACTATCAGAATCAGCAACAACTCGCCATCCTATGAAGTTTTTTTCAACCATATTGCTTATTTTCAACTTTTTGGCGGCAACTTCACAGGACAAAACTACCGTTGAAGCCGGATCGGAGCAGGTGCCGGAGTACCTTCCCGAAATCTTGGGGCGAAACGTTGCTGTGGTGGCCAACCACACCTCGCTGGTGAAAGGAGTGCACCTGGTTGACACCCTGCTGTCATCAGGTGTAAAGGTGAGGCGAATTTTCAGCCCGGAGCACGGTTTCCGTGGTAACTTTGAAGCGGGAATACCTGTTGCAAGCAGTACCGACTACCAAACAGGACTGCCTGTTGTTTCGCTCTATGGTGGTAGCAAGCAGCCCACCAAGGAGCAACTTCGCGATATTGAGGTGGTGCTCTTCGACCTGCAGGATGTTGGCGTGAGGTTCTACACCTACCTATCAACCCTACACTACATGATGGAAGCATGTGCCATCAACAACGTCAGGTTAATAGTGCTTGACCGGCCTAATCCCAATGGATTTTATGTTGATGGCCCTGTGCTTGATACCGCCAACCGTTCGTTTGTAGGGCTTCATCCTGTTCCGCTGGTTTATGGAATGACTGTTGGTGAGTTTGCCCTGATGATAAACGGCGAGGGATGGCTTTCCAAGAGTCGTAAATGCAACCTGAGTGTTATCCCCTGCAAAGGATACAGCCACCGAATAACCATGCCCCTTCCGGTAAAACCATCACCAAATTTACCCAACCACTTGGCGGTGCTGCTATACCCATCGCTAGGTCTTTTTGAAGGAACTGCCGTCAGCGTGGGCAGGGGAACCGATTACCCATTTCAAATGTTTGGATACCCGGCTTTCCCCCTCAGGAACTTCTGGTTTTTACCGGTTGAGAAAAAGGGGGCCAGCACTAATCCACCCTACAAGGGTAAAAAGTGTTACGGCATCGACCTCAGAGACTATCCTGTGGAGTACTTTCTTGGTAAAAAATCAATAAATATCGAGTGGCTCGTTTACGCCTACAATACCTATCCAACCAAGTCGAAGTTTTTTAACAGCTTCTTCAGGCTGCTTGCCGGCACCGACGAGCTGCAAAGGCAAATTGAAGGCGGTATGAGCGCCGACGAAATCCGCAGGTCATGGTCGGACGACCTGGCTAAGTACAGGTTGATCAGAAAAAAATACTTGCTCTACTCCGATTTTGACTAGCTTTTTCAATCAAACTTTTAAAATATGGGAATATAGCATACTGCTTATATAGATATTGCCGAATTTTACTGATAAACTCTGTCCTATTCTGTATCATCCCTCATATCCGTGATACATTAAAAGTTTTTATTCATCAGCGTATTAATCAGAAATCATCATGTACCTTTGAAAGGTAAAACCGAAAGAAATAAGTCAACCTTGATAAAAGCCACTTTTCAAATTATCATGTTGTTTCCCAATGGTTTGTTTCATGGCATAAGCATCAAGCTAAAAAACCAATGAAACACCAATGCAATGCAGCTTGCACAAACGTGCATGAGCAAGCGGCAGTTACCTGCGGATTCGGCGAGGCCAAAATATGGGTGTTCCATCCGCTCGGCCGCTTGGCACAAAGGTATGGGCAAGTATTTGTAATCTTAACCTAAAAATTATGCACTATGAAAAGCAAAAATAGCTACTACGTGGTGTGGGCTGGTTACAACCCGGGCATTTACGGGAGCTGGGAGGAGTGCCAGCAACAAATTAAAGGGTTCCCGAATGCAAAATATAAAGGTTTTCCTACTAAAGCTGGTGCAGAGAAGGCTTTTAGCATAAGCTACGAGAAGTACATGGCAATGAATCCGGCACAGGAGGCCATATTCCAAATTGATGAAAACGTACCAAGCCCTGTTTACCCTTCGCTGGCGGTTGATGCGGCATGGAATACCGCAACCCTTGAAATGGAGTATAGGGGCGTGGATGCCAAAACCGGAAAGGAAATATTCCATCAGGGACCCTTCCCGGACGGGACAAACAACGTGGGGGAGTTCCTGGCAATTGTCCATGCGCTGGCCCTGTTGAACCAGAAAGGCAGCACCATCCCAATCTACACCGATTCCATGAACGCCATTGCCTGGGTACGGGCTAAGACGGCCAGAACAAAGCTGGAGAAAACTCCCCGTAACCAGATACTATTCGACTTGATACAAAGGGCCGAAAAGTGGCTAAGAACAAACCAGTGGAGCAACCCCCTGCTGAAATGGGAAACCCATGTGTGGGGTGAGATACCTGCCGATTTCGGCAGAAAATAGCACAAATCCTACCCAACTTATTCCATAAAGAAATTTCAACCTGTGCGCACCGAAAACTACATAGCCCGACGATTCTTTAAAGGCACAAACGGCATGAGCCTGTCCAGGCCTTTTATCCGTATAACCATTACCTCTGTTGCCCTTAGCATTGCAGTGATGATAGTAGCAGTAGCCGTAATAACCGGGTTCAAGCAGGAGATAAAGGCCAAAGTAGCCGGATTTGGTAGCCATATCCAGATAACCAACTACGACAGCAACCAGTCGCTTGAGACCCTCCCGTTACCATCGAATCTAAAGTGCGTGGAGGACCTTAAAGCGATTAAGGGGGTTAGGCATATCCAGGTTTTTGGTATTAAGGCCGGTATTATTAAAACACCCTCCGATATGCAGGGAGTGGCGCTTAAAGGAGTTTCCTCCGATTTTGACTGGTCGTTTTTCCGTCAAAACCTGGTGGAGGGCAGCATTATTAGCGTTAGCGACTCCACCCCCACCAACCAAACCCTCATATCCAAAACACTGGCCAACCTATTAAGGCTAAAGGTTGGCGACTCCTACGACGTTTTCTTTGTTCAGGAACCCCCACGTTTCCGACGTTTCGTAGTAGAGGGAATCTACGATACCAAAATGGTGGAGTTCGACAAGCTATTTGTCATCTGCGACATTGGGCATATCCGCCGTCTTAACGGATGGAGCAGCAACCAGGTAAGCGGTTACGAGGTGCTGGTTGACAACATTGAAAAGGTGGATGACATAGCCATCCGGGTTGACGATGCCGTGGGATACGATTTTCTCGACGATGGGTCACGATTAAAGGTACAAAGCCTGACCGAACGCTACTCCAGCATATTTGACTGGCTGGAACTGCAAAACATAAATGCAGCAGTGCTCATCATACTCATGCTTCTGGTTGCCGGCATCAACATGATTTCGGGTCTTCTCATCATCATCCTCGACAAAACGGGAACTATCGGCCTGCTAAAAGCGCTCGGAACAAACAACGAGAGCATTCGCAAAATTTTCCTCCTACAGTCGGCCTACATCATGATTCGCGGTTTGGCTATAGGCACAATTGCCGGAATTGCCATTTGTTTGCTACAAAAGTATTTAGGAATTGTTAAGCTCGACGAGGAGTACTACTTCCTGTCGGTAGTGCCCATCAACATGGTGTGGTGGCACATCGTTTTACTCAATCTGGCTTCATTTATTGTTGGGCTTGCCATGATGGTTATACCCTCCATGGTGGTTTCGCGTATAAGCCCCGACAAAACGCTTAAGTTCGACTAGCATGTCGTAATCATTACCAAGGTGGCCTAACCCGCATAATCCCCTCTTAACCGAAGATTGGAAAATGTTGTTGGCGGAATAGGCTGGGCGGCCGGCTCTGTCGTTTTTCGGGTAATACTACTGGAATAGCTTACAGAGCATGATGAGAGAAAAATGCCAGCCTAACCAGCGGCCCACCAAACGCTCAGGGTTACGCCCACAGCCAACTGTAAAAATACCCGTAGAGCATGCACCTTTACTAACAGCAAGGAAATACAGCCTTTTTCAGGAGTAGCCATGGAGAAAAGTCTAGGTCAGGGGACTTTGGCGGGTAGAAACATTTACCAATTGACATTTCCCCTAGTTGTTAAAAAACCTTTCGTGCGTAAAAGTTCTCGCACGAGAGGTTTTTTCAATTTTTTAAATCAAGTCAAAAATTTATGGTTAGCTCCATTTTCTAAATTTTCTTACCAATATAAAACATATAGCCGTAGTATGCTTTGTACTTGTAAAATAGCTCAGCTTCGTAACGCTGGGAGGCTATAAACTCCTCTACCATTTTATTGCCGTTATGTTTTTTTAGAAAGGGCTCTAACCTCAAGTTCTGGGAGGCATAGTAATCTGTCCAAATAGTTTCGGGCAAGATATATGTGGCAATAGGAAGATAGCCTGCTTTTTGCATTTGAGCAACCTTATTGGGAATAGTATCAATTTCGGGATAGGCTTTTTGCCAAAAATCCTGAATTTCGGCAGGACGCACCTCGCTAAACCAGGTATTTTCAGTAACAGCAATATATCCTCCCGGTTTCAGAAATTTACGCCATTCGCTAAGTCCACGCTCAAATCCAATGTTATATATTGCGCCTTCCGACCAAATCAAGTCTAACTCTTCTTCTTTAAAAGGAAGACTTTCCATGTTGCCAACAATGCCTTTCACTCTTTTCTGAAGATTTTTGATTTGGGCATTTTGGTTGAATTGTTTTATAAAATCGGGCCAAACATCAACACCAATAATCTCGCACGGTGTGTTTTCTCCCAAAACCATAGATTGGCCACCTGTTCCACAACCAATATCGGCAATTTTGGACTTTTCGGTAAGACCGTCAACGAAGCTCAATGCTTTAAGCGTTTCTTCAGGACTTCCTGGACCTTGACGTGCTGTATTTGAGAAAAAATCATAAATAATGTTCAGGTCAAATTCATGAATTGTATGTTTTTCGTTCTTCATTTTGGCTTATTTTGTTGCATACACGAATAGCAACGCATTGCTAATATCATTGTACGCGCGTTAACACTTTAGTTAATTTAATAGAAAACTGCTCCCGAAGAGGATTATCCGAGAACAAACAAGGATACAATCTATACAAAAAGTACAGATCGTTTACAGGACAATATCCGAGTTAACCATAAACATCCAGTTGCTTTAACATAGGCAAAAGTATTAAAATTTAAAAGTTATGAAGCTCCGTTCAAATCATTTTTACTGCAAGAGTTGTCTTAGAAAACGTTTTTCACTTGTAAATAGCTGGCTCCCGCCTGATTGGCTTAGACGAACTATCGGCTAACTGTCGGATCGGTTCATGTCGTGTGGCAACCCAATCCATACCGCCCAACCAGGGCGCTCAACATTCTCCTTACTAAATTTAAAACCCATAGTCCTTCCGGATTTGCTTTTTAATAGCTGCTACAGCGTTCTTTCATTCTCTCCACTAAAACTTACGCACTACTCAACACCATAGGGGATGACAAATTTCGTTGGGCTCTCCGCCGGCTGGCGAACTGGTTCGTGTGGTAGCATGGGGTGTGGTAGCCTATTGTTTTGCTCAACGTGGCTTCCTTCATTGTTGGGCTAGCCATGAAGGCCGTCCCCTCCATGGTGGTCTCAAGAGTAAACACTAAAATGCGCCACGCTCGTATAAAAAAATCATCGCCACTACGAGGCGTTTTAAAAAATCCTTACGAGTATTGCCAACCCGGTCAATCTCCGCCATACAGATAAAAACTAGCATCAGCTCAAAATGTCGTATGCACTGTTACCATCACCGTGTAGTTACAATTTTTAATTCATATTGAATATTTTATTAAACTTTTAAATCATTTAGCTGTCATAATAGCACTAAATGTTAGGAGAAATAATATAATTCTACTAATTTTGTGAGGCAACATTGTTAATAACAATTCTAAAAATCTGCAGTCATGCAAAATCTTGATTGGAAAAACCTTCCGTTTGGTTATTTGAAAACCGATTACAACGTAAGGTGTCGTTATAGCGACGGTAAATGGGGTAATCTGGAGGTTTCGGATTCGGAGTATATCAACATTCACATGTCGGCTACCGCCCTGCACTACGGGCAGGAAGGCTTTGAGGGCATGAAGGCCTATCGTGGTAAAGACGGTCGGATTCGCATTTTCCGTTGGGAGGAAAACGCCAAGCGGCTTCAGCTAACAGCTGATGGCATACTGATGGCACCCGTGCCGATGGAGCTTTTTCACGAGGCGGTAGTAAAAGCCGTTAAGCTAAACGAGAAGTATGTTCCACCCTACGGAACAGGAGCATCGCTATACATCAGGCCGCTGCTGTTCGGGTCGGGTGCCGAAATTGGCGTTAAACCGGCAAAGGAGTACGTTTTTATTGTATTCGTTACGCCCGTAGGCCCCTACTTCAAGGAGGGCTTTAACCCAACAAAAATAGCCATTATACGTGATAGCGATAGAGCCGCTCCGCTGGGAACCGGCACATTTAAAATTGGTGGTAACTATGCAGCCAGCCTTCGTGGCACCATAAAAGCGCACAATGCAGGCTACAGCTCCCCAATGTACCTTGATGCCTGCGGAAAGAGGTATATAGATGAAATTGGTGCTGCAAACTTCTTCGCCATCAAGAACAACACTTACATTACTCCAAAATCAACCTCTATACTCAACTCCATTACCAACATGAGCGTAATGCAGCTGGCACAGGATTTAGGCCTGAAGGTTGAGCGCCGTCCGGTTGCCGTTGAGGAACTTGAGACTTTTGAGGAGGTCGGAGCATGCGGCACTGCTGCAGTTATTTCGCCAATTGGCGAAATAAACGATATTGACGGCGGAAAGGTTTATAAATTCTGTAAAGATGGAAAGGCAGGGCCAATATCAACCAAGCTATACCAGACCCTTACAGGAATTCAGTACGGTGATATTGAAGATAAGCATGGATGGGTTAGCTTTGTTGAATAAGTAGTATTAAAGTAACGCACAAAAACCCTTGGGGGTCTTCTCCCGAGGGTTTTTTATCGGGTTATACCTTTATAGGGTTAAAATACCATGCAGGTAATTGCAAACCGAAGAGGCTAGCTACTCCCCTACGACACTCTCAATTTTAGGGTTGATTCGGGCAATTGCCCGGGCCACATCCTCCTCGGGCTCAATGAAGTTCATATCTCCCCAAAAACTCGCATCGTAGGCAAAATCCCCATCGGAGAAAACGGTGTAGGGTTTTACAACATCTCGTCTTGAAAAGCGCTGAACGTTAAGGGTGTCAATCTGCATGTTCACGAATTCGAAAAACAGGTTGTAGCTGTCGGTAAATAGCCTGTAGCGTGAGCTAATGCGTACGGAAATATCACCCCGGATATGCTGCACGTAGTAAACTCCGTTAAGCTCCCTGTAGGACACAGAGTAGCTAACCTGCTGGGGTTTTACCTTTACGGAGCGATTTTTCCTAACAATAAGGCTGCTGGCTGCCTTTTCAATATACTTCGGGTTTAGCTCGAAGTCGGCAGCCAGGAGCGCAAGGTTTTCCACATCAACGTAAAGGGTTCCCATGTAAAGAGGGAGTTCAACACCTTTCTTTTGCTCAAATGATATGGCATAGGCCGTTCTGCTATCGTGTGCTACAATGTCCGACTTGGAGTAGGTGTAGCTATCCATGTACTCCGGGTCAATAAAATCGGGTAGGCTTTTAGCAATGTCCATTTCGAGAGTTCCCTTAATGCCAGCCATCAACTTAACGGTCAGGGTATCGCTTCTATCTTGCTTTTCGAGTTTACGCGCCTTTAGCAGCTTGACCTGATCGCTGGATGTGCTTTCGGTAATGGCCGATTTGTAAATCCTAAATATTGCCTCGGAATAGCCGAGGTACTGGTTATTGCGGCTAACCCCTTCCCTGTAAAATCCGGTAAGGTAAACATCGTTTGAGGCATAGTTCTTGTACCGGTTTTCAACCATGGCCGTCACAATTCCACGAGCATCAATATTCCTGATAATTACCTCCTGAATGGGGATGTATCGGGGTTGAAGGTAAATGGTATATTTCTTCCCAAGCAGCAGCTCAATAGGAATGGTCTGGCTCTGGTAGCCTAAATGTGATATAACCACGCTGGCATGAATAAACGAGGAGGGAATTCTCATGGTGAAAGCCCCATCGTTGTTGGTTATGGTTCCAAGTCCAATTTCGTTTAGCGTAACAGTTGCAAACGTAATTACCTGGCGGGTTTCCCCGTCGTACAGCCTTCCACCCACCTGCAGGTAGCTTTCGCGCCGGGTTGAATCGCCGGAATGAGCGTCTTTTGATTTCCTGTAAATCAGAATATGCCTGTCAATTACCCTGTAGCTTACCAGCGAATCGGCAACCAGGAGGTTCAGCAGCTCATACATAGGTTTGTTTACCCAGGTTACCGGCTTGATACGCTTACTTCCCCGCACATCGCGGCTGTCGTAAATGAAAAAACAACCTGCCCTTTCGCCAATGTGGTTCAGGGCATTGTAAAGATTTTCGGCCGGAAGCGATATGGTTATTGGCTTGGTCAGCAGCGTATCGGCTTCATCAGCATGGCCGTTGATCCCGATACCTGCAAAAAGGATTAGAAGCGCAAATCGATATGCGATTGCCCTGAACAGCCTGTTTGCCTTACGGGCTAACTGATTTTTCGCTGAGAACAATGGTGCCATCGGGTTCTGTTTCTATTTGCAGGTTAAAGGAGGCCGAAAGAATGGAGACAATGCTGCTAAGCTCATTTTCAAATGTAACAGAAATTCTCCTATTTCTCAGATTATCGCCCATTAACTCAATGTTTGACCCGTATGTTCTATTGATTATTCCTACAATATCCTCCATCCTTTCATCCTGAAACTGAAGTCGTGTCATTCTATGCTTTACGGTTGGCTGTCCTGCAGAGATGGATTTTTGAAGTAAGCTATTCCTCACATAAACCCGTTCACCGGCTGTAGCCAGCACGTCACCGCCCAAGCTGCTCACTTTTACCTTTCCCTCCACCACACAAAGTTCAAAATTATTGCTATCAGTTGATTTGATGTTGAAGGTGGTTCCCAAAACCCTGACAGTGGCAGCCTTCGTGTTCACAATAAAGGGTTTATGGGGGTTTGGAGCAACCTCAAAAAATGCCTCACCATTAAGGGTAACGCTTCGTAATTTGCCTTTAAAGTGCTTGGGGTAGCTCAGGGTGGAGTTTTCGGCCAGGTAAACGCTAGTTCCATCGGGAAGGCTGGTAATCATTGTGCTTCCATCTCTCCCATTTTCAACCACAATTCTTGAGGGCGAAAAAAGAAAGTAGCCGGGTATTCCAATGAGTAATATGGCCAAAGCAGCAATGGCTGCATATTTCAAGTATGCTCCCTTGTAGAAAGTCACTGTATTCCTTATTTCATCAGGGATAAGGCTTTCGTTTTCCAACCTATCGTGCAATTTTTCCCACGCCACGTTGGGGTTATATGATCCTGCACTAATAAGCTTATCCGCCATCGCCATGTCCATCCTTGCAGCCTTAAAATTCTTCCTTAACCGAGGCTTGCAGGCTACCAGAGCAAGGAAAATCAACCTCTCGGGAAAAAGCATGTCGTCGCATAGGTAGCGGGATATTTTTTTGTAATCCTGGGTATTTGGTGTGCTATTGATCATCGTTATCTATAAAAATAAAAATAGTTGTTTTGAAAACCTTTGCCTCCTTTAATGGGTATTAAAACCCAATCTTGACAGGTTCTGCCTGAGAGCCATCAGCGCTTTTGTCATATCAGCCTCAACCGTTTTTTCCGAAACCGAAAGTTTTGCTGCAATTTCCTTGTATTTAAGCCCATCCCTACGGCTAAGTATAAATGCCTGACGGCATCTTTCGGGCAGCTGTTGAAGTGTGGCCTCAACAATTTTTAACAGCTCGTCGGAGCTCTCATCAAGATTATCAAAACCTCCAGATGTACTACCTAAGGTAACACCATAGCTGCTCTCCACCTTTCTATGTGCCAGGTATCGCAATGCGCTATTCTTAACAGCTTTGTACATATATGCCCTGATTGAAAACTTGATGCCGATATTTTTACGGTTTTTCCAGTAGTTGTAAAAAAATTCCTGAACAATTTCTTCGGCTTGATCGGAATCTCTGACGATTGAAAAGGCAAACCGGCAAAGCGGGACATAGTAGGTTTTGAAGAGAACCTCAAAATCACCAATGCTATCATCCTTAATCCTGCTTTGCCGGTTCAACCCGTTCAGGCTCATCTATAATCAGGCTACGGTATTAGTCCAAAGGTATAAAATAATTGGCTACGGGCAGAAACAATAGGTAGGCTAAGATGCCCATAGGGTTACCTTTTAAACCTACGGTTGTACTTGGCAATAGCCGATTGAATGGATTCATCAGGCTCAATGGTGTTATATGAGCCCCAGTAGTCCTCGTCAAAGTACTCGTTTACCTTGTCGGTTAAAATGGCATAAGGTTTAAACGATTCCTTTGCAGCAATCTTGGCAGCATTAACGGTGTCACGTTCGGTAATGGCCATTTCGGACATGAGGGTGTAGCTGGTTTTAAAAATCTTCTTTTTCCAGTCGGCTTGAAATTTAATTTCGCTGCGCATGTAGTTTAGGTAGTACCTGTCGCCCAACTTTTTGTAGGTAACCAGGTAGCTGGTGCTGACGGGTTCGAAGATCAGCCCGGCAGGTTTTTTCCTGACAAATGCCTGGGTAGCCTTTTCAACATCCGAAATATCCATGCTAAACTCGGCCATGGTGATGGCCAGCGACTCCACGTCAACGTATATCTTACCGTAGTAAAGCGGGTATTCGAGCTTAGCAAGTGGCTTAAATGAAATAACATAGTTGGAACGGTTGTCGATGCTGACCATATCGGTAAGCTCGTATTGGTAGTGCTTCATTTCCTCCAACCCCAGTATAAGCTCGGGGTACCTGACTATATCCAGATAAAGGGAAACATTGGGGCCACCCTGCATTTTCACGATAAGGGTATCGGCCTTTTTCACGTTATCGCCTTTACGCCCCTTGATAACCTTAATCCTATCCGATTCCAGGGTAAACTTATAGGGTGATTTGTAGATTTCGGTAACAGCTTCGGCAATGGACACATAGTCGCGACGCTGCTTAATGGTTTCGCGATAGAAACCGGTCAGGGTATTGGGAACCCTGCTGTAGTTGTCCTCTATCCGGTTGAGGGCCTGCAAGATTAAAGTCCGTGGGTCTTTGGGCCGAACAACTACACCCTTAATCTCAACCGAGGCGGGATCAAGGTAGTACACATTTTCACGTCGCCCGTTCCCATCGGAAACCGGGAAAATACCATTATGGTAGCCCAGGTGGGAAATTCCAAATTCCTGGACATTCAACGTTTTAGGAATTTTCAGGGTAAACTGCCCTTCGGAGTTGGCCACTGTTCCGATGCTGGTTCCGGGAACATATATTCCGGAAAACACCAATCGCTCCTTCGTTTTTGAATCCTTTACCACACCGTTAACGGTGATGTAGTCTTTTTCCTGTGCCCAAGCGCTTGCTGAAATAAGAAGTGCAATAACCATTGCGCTGTATTTCAGACTTTTTCTGAAGAATCCTGCTAGCACTTTCATCATTCTTGCTGGTTTATAGGGTTTTAACTTCAATGATTTTTTGTTCGATCAGCTTACATTAATCAAGTAAAATTAATCCTTTGCATATATGATACCCGGAAAGGCATTTACCCTATAAAAAATGGATTATTATATAAATTTTAATTCAATGTCGTTTAGTTAAGGTCAAGATTCAAGAACTTGTCCGCCTCTTGGCGGAACTTGTCCGTCTCCTGACGGATTCACCCTTCGACAGGTGTTACAGTGAGTAGTTCGGCTGGTGTTATAGTGAGCCAGTCGAACTACTCACTATAACATTTGTCGAACTGCTCAGGGTTCAAACTTATCCGGCTCCTGGCGGAACTTGTCCGTCTCCTGACGGATTCATCCTTTGACTGTCAAAGGGTTCAAACTTGTCCGCCTCCCGGCGGAACTTGTCCGGTGGTTTAAGCCCCGAAGAGGCGTAATAAGTAGCAAGGGGCGCAGCCCCTTGTATGGAGCGAACGATTTTTTACAAGCCCTGAAAGGGCGGAATAGTTTTGAAACGAAGAGCCAGGAGAGCGTTTAAACAAGAGCCCCGAAGGGGCGTAATAAGTAGCAAGGGGCGCAGCCCCTTGTATGGAGCGAACGATTTTTACAAGCCCTGAAGGGGCGGAATAGTTTTGAAAC
>Ga0209201_1000860_pt1 | contig 39066 bp, 29 predicted proteins | sample AD_UKC055_MetaG_FD_184411 | JGI IMG/M metagenome (GOLD analysis project Ga0209201, IMG submission 184411) | Active sludge microbial communities of municipal wastewater-treating anaerobic digesters from USA - AD_UKC055_MetaG (SPAdes) (version 2) | ecosystem: Engineered > Bioreactor > Anaerobic >... | reverse complement strand
CGCCAATTGCCAGGCAGGACTGGTAGGACAGGCCTCTGTGCCTGTCGCCAATTGCCAGGCAGGACTGGTAGGACAGGCCTCTGTGCCTGTCGCCAATTGCCAGGCAGGACTGGTAGGACAGGCCTCCATGCCTGTCGCCAATTGCCAGGCAGGACTGGTAGGACAGGCCTCTGTGCCTGTCGCCAATTGCCAGGCAGGACTGGTAGGACAGGCCTCCATGCCTGTCGCTGTGCCTGTCGGTTCTTATGTATTTACCCTCAATTCCTCATTGACTTCCCGTTCGCAAGGGCTATACTATAAGCGGGATACGTATGCAAAGGAGCAGAGGCGATGGTAGATCCGATTCGAGGAATGACCCCGATGACACCGATCAGACCGGGAGGTACTCAACCCGGACAAGGCGTCCAAGCGGGTCAACAACAACCTACTCAAAGACAGCAACGTCCCGGCCAGACTGGTGGAATGAATGCCACCAATGGGATGGATACGGTGAATGTCAGCCGTCAGGCCGTGCGCGCCAACCAGAGCGAACCAACCGGCGTGGAACAGACACAACAGACCTATCCGCCCAGAACCCGTCAGGTGGCAGTGGATGCCAATCAGCCGCCTCCACCGCCACCCCCGGCACAGGTTCCTGAGGTAATGCAGGAGTTCGCACCCGCCCAGACAGCCGGCCAGGCGGTCAGTTTTTACGCCTGATCCAGGCGGATTTGACATGGAATTCGGAAAGGCCCTCTCGCCGAACAGGAGAGGGCTTTTTGTTTGCTTTCCGCTTTTGTGAGAGTCCTTCTTGTTGAAGATACGGGAATCTGGCATAATTTTGTCGTGGGATAAGAGGAGAAGAACCTTGCCGTTCGACAAAATCACAGACAATGAGACGATCTATCGAGCCAGGCAAAAGGGACTCCTGTGTGATTGTTCCCGGTCATATCGGATCGTCGATCTTTTCGCCGGTGCGGGGGGAATGACGCTCGGTTTCACCAAACCGTTAAGCCATGCCTTTGTACCTGTCTGGGCCAACGATTTCAATCCCTTTGCGGCGGAGACCTATAACGCCAATTTCGGGGATCACTGCACCACGGCGGATATCTTGGAAATTGTGGAGAACGACCTTGACGAGATTCCCGAAGCGGATGTTGTGATCGGCGGACCCCCGTGTCAGGGATTCAGCTTGCTGAACAAGCAACGAGGTTGTGATCCACGCAAGCAACTCTGGCGGCCTTTTCTGCGCGTCGTCGAACACACAGGTGCGGAAATCTTCGTGATGGAGAATGTGCCCCAGATTCTTGGGTCGATTGAATATGACGAGATATATGAGGCGGCTCACGCACTCGGTTTCAGGATAGCCTCCGCTAAATTGTGTGCAGCGGATTACGGTGTTTCCCAAACGCGATGGCGCGCGTTTATCATCGGCTGCAAGTTTGCTCATCCCGGTGAGTTTTTTCCACCGAAGAAGACCCATCGAAGGCCCGGCGATGTGAACACCGGAATGTTGTTTTCCGAGGAATTCGACCTTTATATTTCGCGCGCACGACCTTGGAGAACTGTGCGCGACGCGATTGCCGATCTTCCCCCTCCTGAAAGGACGGAGATCAGGGATGTTGCCCCGCCGCTTGACCTTCATTTCGGACGGACACCCACAGCGCAGAGTCTGAAGCGGTACATGGCGATTCCCAAAGAAGGGATGAACCGTTTTGATTTACAGGAACGAGCGCCGGAGTTGACTCCGGCGTGTTGGATCAGGAAAACCGAGGGCGGAACGGACCTTTTCGGGCGTCTCTGGTGGGATCGACCCGCGTTCACTATCCGTACGGAGTTTTTCAAGCCGGAAAAAGGCCGGTATCTTCACCCCTGCCAACACCGCCCCATTACTCACCGTGAAGCAGCCCGACTGCAATCATTCCCGGACTCTTTCAGGTTTACGGGCAGCAAAATCGAGATTGCCAAGCAGATCGGCAATGCCGTCCCTTCGCAGCCACCCGGGTTGGCAGTTGTCTGGTTTGGATGAATCAACAGTCCCTGGATGATTGGGCATGCTGGGAGAAAATCATGGACTGCTGTTCCAACATGCTGGGTCCATAATTGAGATCCATTGGCGAGTAAGGTCCGTCACGGATCTTATTGTGTTGCTGGAAAGGCATAAAGATATTCCTCTTCGTGAAAGAGATGCACGATGAGATCACGCTACGGCGAAAAATGGTCCAGAGAAGAACTGATACTCGCTTTCGATTTATATTGCCGAATTCCGTTTCAACAGACAAAGACAACCAACCCGAAAGTCCAATATCTTGCACACTTCTTGGGACGGACTCCGGCTTCTGTCGCTCGCAAATTGGGGAATTTTGGGGCCTTCGACCCAGAACTGATGAGGATAGGGATATCGGGTCTTGTCCACACAAGTAAGATGGATAGAGAAATTTGGGTGGAGTTCAACCAGGATTGGAATGCACTGGTTCTTGAGGCCCATCGATTGCGTCAAGAGCATGGCGATCAGCCGCATTCCACTGGGAGTCTTGTTCAACCAGAAGGGCCGACGGAAAGCATTCGTGAAACCAAAGTCAGAGTGCATCAGGACTTTTTTCGAGAAGCTGTGCTCAGTAGCTATAATGGGACTTGTTGCATTACTGGCATACGAATTCCTGAATGCCTAATCGCCAGCCACATTGTCCCCTGGAGCGTAAGTGAGGAAAAAAGGACAGACCCTTCGAATGGTCTTTGTTTGAGTGCAACTTTTGATCGTTTATTCGATAAGGGTCTCATTTCCATCACGGGGGAGATGCACATTGAATTCTCTAAGCGCTTGCTGAACTTGGACGATCCAGCCGTTCAGAAACATGTGATCTGCTACCATACGCAACAAATACTTCTACCCCATCGGTTCATTCCTTCACGGGATTCCCTTCAGTGGCACAGAACGAATATTTTCCTGGGCTAATGATATGCTCGAGGGGCACCGTTTTTCGCAGATTTTCAACTTTGTGAGAACTGAGAGCTGAGGAAGGATTTCAGATCAAGACCCATGTCGACCGGGCAGACCTGAAACCGGGCGAGTATATTCTGGAGACGCTTGAACGCAAACCGGTTATCTCTCGAACCATCTCACCCCAACTCAGAAACGAGATTCTTGAGCGCAACGGTTTCACATGTCAGTTATGCGGCGCAGGTCCCGGCGACCCGGATCCGTTCAATCCGAACAGGAAGGTCCGACTGCATATTGACCACATAAAGCCTCTCAGTCAGGGAGGGACCGATGACCAAAGCAATTTGAGGGTACTTTGCTCCGCCTGTAATCAAGGTCGAGCGAATATCCAGCCACCTTCTAACACGGCTTTGAACATCCTTGCCAAGATCCGAAAACTTCCAAGAACAGAGCAACAAGAGATCTTCAAGTTCCTGAAGCGCAAGTTTCAGCCGAAAGAATAGAAATTATCTGACCTGGGTATCCGACTTTCCCCCCATTCTATCCCGCTTACGATATCTCCCAGGAGAACCTGTGCCAAGCGAAAAATTCATATTTGTGAATATATGCAAATAACTCCTTATATATCAGTATAATATAATAATAATTTTCTCAGTTCAAAAAGAATAAACAAAAAATAATTTTCACATACGTTTCTATTTCTATTGACATTCGTATATGATTGTGTATAATTGAAGTCCGAATGGGACATGAAATTGGTTCCGGATCTCCATACCGAAAGGTGATAGATGCCATGAACACAAATGTGAAACTTGTTCCGCTGGTTGGTATGGTTCTGCTGGTTGCTGTGCCGCTGACTCTTACGGGGTGCACAATGCTGGAAACCACTGCGGTCGGGACAGCAATGGGCAGCGGGTTGGGTGCAATTGCCGGTCACCAGTGTGGTCGTGCCGGAGAGGGCACCGCGATCGGGGCCGGTGTCGGCGCCCTGACCGGTGCGCTGGTCGGTTCCATAATGGAGAACCAGGAGATGAAAGCGGAACGACGGGGGATTGAACAGAGCAATCGAATCGCGTATTCGAGCGGTTCGGGAACCTGGATAGACGGGCATTACGAGTACGTGGTCAAGAAAGAATGGGTCGATACCACCACAACTGAACGGGTGTGGGTGAAAGAATACTGGGACGGCAACCGGCGCATCGAGGGGCACTACGAAGTGCGCAAGGTTCCATCCGGCTATTACCGGGAATACGAAGAGAAAATCTGGGTTCCGGAACATTATGAGTGATTGTTCATCCGGCGTTTTCTCCCACCTCATTGTTGTGTGGGAGGGGGAAAAACTCTCCTCCCACACTTTCTTGTTTGTCCCCGCCAAGCAGGATTCCATTCCTGATTCAAGGTGAGAAAATGGAATCCCATGACTCTCCACTGTCGGAATCAAGCCGATGAATCCGCTTCGGAGTCGGTTTCTCGTCTCTCGTGGAAAGCGAATATGGCGAGATGGCTGATTTCCGTTGTTGTGTTTGGCGCAGCGGCTGTGCCGTACGTTGCCGGATATCTATCCTCCTCAGAGGAGTTTCATTTTCAAGGCGCCGTGGATTATGTGGAGGATGTGCAGTCCTATTTTGCGTGGATGCGATCCGCTGCGGACTCCGATGGTCTTCCGGTCAACCTGTACCACACCTCCCCGGAGAAACCGGGATATTTTCACCTGCTGTGGTTTGGTCTCGGCAAGGTTAGGAGGTACACCGGTATTTCGGCGGTCCTGCTCTATCACGGGTCCCATGCAGTTGCCGTTATTCTCTTCCTGTCGGTGCTGTGGCGATTTCTGGGGAGATTCCTGGCGGATGAAAAGCAAAGGTGCATCGCCTTCGGGGTGTGCGCGCTGGGGTCCGGGTTCGGCCGGCTGACCATTCTTCACGAACCCAGCATTCCGCAGATTCTTCGTCACAAGCCGCTGATTGTGGGGATGTCCATGGATCTCTGGAGCGCGGATGTCAACACGTTTTACTCCATGCTGGTTTCCCCGCATTTTGCGCTCGCGCTCTGGATGCTGGTAGAGATCATGGACCGGCTGTACCGGACCGTTGCGCACGATGATTTTCGCGCCTGGATATCGGGAGCCGTTTTTACAATCTGCCTGGGGTTTGTGCATATTTATGATCTGTTTGTGATTGCCCCGCTGGCGGTGTCTTTTGGAGTAGTTTACGGATGGAGGAAAACTGCGCGATTCCGGCGAATCCTGGTCGGTGTGGCAGCGTTTGTGATATCTGTCGGAGTTCCCCTGTTGGTCTATCGGCTCTTGATGCTCCGGACGCCCAGCCTGGCGGCATGGTCCGCGCAGAATGTTCTTTCTACCCCTGCGCCAATCTGGTATCTGCTCGGATTCGGATTGCCGCTCATTCTGACATTAACTTATCGAAACGGCTGGACACGAATTCGAACAGGAGAGTCGGATGTGCTGTTTCTGTTCCTCTGGGTAGCGGTGGTGTTGCTGCTCATGTATGCCATGCCTGTTATTCCATTTGCCAAACGGCTGACCGAGGGGGTGCACATCCCGCTGGTGATCCTGGGAGTGCGGTGCCTGTATGAGCAGTGGATACCCTGGATTCGGGAACGATATCAACCGTCGCGGTTGACCTGGAGCATGCTCGGCGGCACAGCGGCTATTTTAATACTACCGACAAATCTATTCCTGGTGCGGAATATGACTATTGCGGCAACCGGCCATGAGGCTCCGTATTTTCTTACGGGGGGTGAATACCGTGCGCTGAACCAATTGGATCGCTATGCCGACAAAGACAAAGGGATTCTGTCAACCGAAATAGTCGGGAATGTTATCCCGCGACATACCGGAATGCGGGTGTATGCGGGCCATTGTCATATCACACCGGACTGGCGGAAACGTCGGTATCTCATCTCGAAATTCATGATGGGACAGATGGGCGAGCGAGAAATCGGGATGTTTTTCAGGGAAAACAATATCGGCTATGTCTGGTTCGGGCAGGAGACGGACCAGTACCGGTCCCGTCTACCGCTTGAGTCGAAGGAGATGGAGTTGTGGTATGAATCGGGAGGAGTAAGCCTGTATAAGGTCCATTAAGAATTAAAGATTGAAGACAAGAAAGTACAGAGAGGCAAAAGGTCGGGCGAGTAACAGACTTGCTCCCTGCTTCCATGTAGATTCTTTGCAGTTTCGTAAGCGTTCGGTTATTCGATTACTCGGTTACTCCGTTTTCCTCGGTTTCGATTCCATTGGGTATCTCTTCGTCCGTTCCGTTATTATTGTCGTTACCATTATCGTTACTACTGCCGTTTCCGTTACCGTTCACTCCGTTTGTTTCGCAGATTTTGGCGGCGGCGACGACACGGTCATCATCATTAAGCCGGATCAAACGGACTCCCTGAGTATTGCGGGAGATTTCCCGAATTCCGGCCACGGGGGTTCGGATGGCCATGCCTTTCTGGGTGATCATCATGATTTCGTCGTTTCCCCGGACTTCCATTACGGCGACGACTTTCCCGTTCCGTTTGCTGGTTTGAATATCGATAACCCCTTTACCGCCCCGGCGGATTTTCCGGTACGCCTCGACAGGGGTTCGTTTCCCGTAACCGTTTTCCGTGACGGTCAGCAGCTGCGAGTCGGCGCGGGTAGCCACCATGCCGATGACCCGGTCACCTTCGGCCAGATTTACCCCCAACACCCCGCGTGCGGTCCGTCCCATCGGGCGGACATCGCGTTCATCAAACCGGATCGCCATGCCCTGTTCGGTAGACAGGATTACCTCATCGGTTCCGGTTGTCATTTGAACGCCCAGCAGGCGGTCATTCTCTTCCAGGTCGATCGCGATAATGCCGACCTTGCGCGGGTTAGAAAACGCATCGAGTCGAACTTTTTTAACCGTTCCCCGTTCGGTTGCCATCAATAAGAAACGGTCTGCCTGAAAGTCGGCGACCGGGACCATAGCGGTGACCTGTTCCTCTTTTTCCAGGGAGATTAAGTTGACAATGGCCTTGCCTTTCGACTGTCGTCCACCTTGGGGAATCTCATAGACTTTTAGCCAATAGGCGCGTCCACGGTCAGTGAAGAACAGAATGTAATTGTGCGTGGAAGCGACAAAAAGGTGTTCTACAAAATCGGTATCTTTGGTTCCCATGGCGGTAATTCCTTTACCGCCCCGGCCCTGCCGATGGTAGACAGAGGTAGCGATCCGCTTAATATATCCCGTGTGGGAAACCGTGACGACCATGTTTTCTTCGGCGATGAGGTCCTCGACATCAATATCCCCGGCGGCGCCGACAATCTGTGTCCGGCGCGCATCCCCGAAACGTTCCTTGATGCGGAGTAATTCTTTTTTGGCGATATCCATTACCATGGCCGGGGTTTCGAGTACCCGTCGGAAATAGTCAATACTTTTGATCAGCTCATTGTATTCGTTCTCGAGTTTTTCGCGTTCGAGGCCGACCAGGCGCTGGAGCTGCATTTCCAGAATGGCCTTGGTCTGTTCGGCGGAGAGATCGAATCGTTCCCGAAGGCGTGTGGCGGCCTCTTCGCGACTGCGGCTGCTTCGGATGATGGCCACCACTTCGTCGATGTTCATGACGGCGATCCGCAAGCCTTCGACGATATGAGCGCGCTGTTCGGCCCTGGCGAGATCGAACCGGGTCCGACGGACAATAACCTCCCGACGGTGCTTGATGAATTCCATCAAGGCATCTTTGAGAGTCAAATACTGCGGGCGCCCATCCACGAGGGCCAGCAGGATGATCCCGAACGTCGATTGCAGCCGGGTGTGTTTGTAGAGATTATTGAGCACAACCTCGTGATTCTCTCCCCGTTTCAGTTCGATGACCATGCGCATTCCATCACGGTCCGATTCATCGCGGAGGTCGCTGATCCCCTCAATTTTTTTCTCCCTCACCAGTTCGGCGAGTTCTTCGAGAACCTTGGCCTTATTGACCATGTAAGGGATTTCGGTAATGACAATGGCCTCTCGGTTGCCGGAGAGGACCTCTCGCTGTGCGACCGCGCGCACCAAAACGCGACCGCGCCCGGTGGAATAGGCCTCATGAATGCCCTCGACACCGCAGATGCACGCGCCGGTGGGGAAGTCCGGCCCTTTGACATATTTGAACAGGTCGCGGACTTTCAGCTCCGGGTTGTCGATGAGTGCGACGGTTGCATCGATGATCTCGCCGAGATTATGCGGCGGTATGTTTGTCGCCATGCCGACGGCAATGCCGGTGGAACCGTTCACAAGCAGATTGGGAAATTCGGCGGGAAGGACGACGGGTTCGTTCACGCTGCCGTCGTAATTCGGCATGAACTCCACGGTTTCCTTCTCGATATCGGTCAGGAGGGTTTCGGTGATTTCCTTCATGCGGGCTTCGGTATACCGCATGGCCGCCGGGCTGTCGCCATCGACGGAGCCGAAATTACCCTGGCCATCCACCAGTGGGTATCGATACGCAAATTCCTGGGCCATGCGGACCAGGGTGTCATAAATCGCCGCGTCCCCATGCGGGTGGTATTTTCCCATGGTTTCCCCGACAATGGCGGCGCTCTTTTTGAACGGGGCGCGGTGATTCAGGTTGAGGTCCCGCATGGCGTAGATGACACGGCGGTGGACCGGCTTGAGGCCATCCCGCGCATCCGGCAGCGCTCTCTGGATAATCACGGACATGGCGTACGAGATGTACGATGTCCTCATTTCGTCTTCGATATTGATCGAGCGAATTCGCTCGGAAGGAGGATTCAACATGGACTATTTCTGCATCCTTTTCCACTCAGCTTCAAACTGCTCAATAAATGCTTCCTGACTCTCCGTTTCAATAGCTCCGGGGCGACAGATGCGCACCGCGCGAATGGCGGACTTGGCATCGTAACCCCGGCTGACAAGATAACAGGCCAGGAAGGTTCCCGTCCGTCCGACTCCCCCCAGGCAGTGCACAACAACCGGCCGCTTTTCCTTTTTGCAGGCATGGGTGAATTTCAAGAATTGTTTTACCTGCGCGAGAGTCGGCGGACTCATGTCCGGAACCGGAAGATGCAGATATTTGAATCCGTTTCGGCGAATGAGCGCGGCATGAAGGGGTCGTTCGGTCAACGTGACAATCGCCTGAATGCCGCGCAGTTTCAATTCCCGAATTTCATCGCGGAATGCCTGCATTGCCGATTCGGAGGAAGCGGGGGAAGCCGCATTAATGCCGCTCGGCAGGCTCATGCCTGCGATTTCGTGCTCAATAAGCCAGAAAAAGCCGTAAATCATCAGCCGGTTCCTTCAGGCAAATTCCCACACAGACAATCCATACAGAACGTGGCTCCTGGTCCGGTGTCGTGTAACCCTATCGTCGTGAGAATTCACCGGACCGGAAGAACCACAGGTAAGATGCCGGTTCGTCCTGAACAAGTTTTCATCCCCAACCCTCTCCGGGAAATAGCCTGCACAGGCCTGCAATCTGTGAAATCCTTGTAAAAATATTGGAGGTACACAACACTCGAGGCGGCCTCCGCAGGAACTGTTTGGAATCAGATATCTATGAATCGTACTTCCGGAGCGTGGTTCTGAATAAATTCGCGGCGCGGTTCGACCTGATCGCCCATCAGGATGGTGAAGATATTCTCCGCCTCAACCGCATCCTCGAGACTTACTTTCAAAACGGTTCGCGTTTCCGGGTTCATGGTCGTGGACCAGAGCTGTTCCGCGTTCATTTCACCCAGCCCCTTGTATCGCTGGATACCGATTCCCCGTCGGCCCATTCGCTGAACGGCCTCCATCAATTCCGGCAGGGTAGTCAGCCGTTCCTCGGAATCTTTATAGACCAGCTTGAAATGGGCTTTTTCATTTCCGTTTCCCTTCGCGATACCGTTGAGATAACCGTCTTCCTCAGGCCATATTTCAAGGAAATTGAGACCCATTTTTTCGAGTTTTTTGATGACCGGTTCGAGTTCCTGTGCTTCCAGCATTTCCACAACGCGGTAGTGCATTTTTTTGCCGTTGCCTTTCGGCTTATCCTGGCCTTCTTCCCCAATATCCCAGAGTTTTTCTTCCCCGGCATCTTCCAGGGCCTGGACGATTTCAGTAAACTCCTTCTCGCTCCAGGCGTACTCTACGCCTGCGTCACTGACTATCTGATACAACGGCAGTCCCCGGTTGAGTTCTTCGCGTACTCGGAGCAGTTTTTGGAAGGACACTCCGCGTCGTTTCATTTTCCGCGCAAACTCCTCCAGTTGGAGAATCTGTCGCAGCAATTCCCGGAACCTCTGCGGTGGAACTTTTTCACCTTCGCCGGAGGGATCGGAGTTCAGAACATACAAGGTTGCGCCGTCGGTCGCATTCTCGATAAGGAAAGAGTTCAGGTCGGCTTCCGTATCGAGATACTGTTCGTGTTTTCCTTTTTTGACGCGGAAGAGCGGCGGTTGCGCGATGTATACCAGGCCGTTCTTGATCAAATCCGGCATTTGACGGAAGAAAAAGGTCAGGAGCAGTGTGCGGATGTGCGCGCCGTCAACATCGGCATCCGTCATGATAATCAGTTTGTGATACCGGGACTTGGAGATCTCGAAGTCATCCTCGCCGATGCCTGTGCCCAGTGCGGCGATGATGGTTTGAATTTCCTCATTGGAGAGGACTTTGTCCAGGCGGGCTTTTTCGACATTGATGATTTTGCCTTTCAGCGGCAGGATGGCCTGGAACCGTCGATCCCGGCCCTGTTTTGCGGAGCCACCCGCGGAATCGCCCTCCACGAGGAAGATCTCGCAGAGTTCCGGTTCGCGTTCGGAGCAGTCCGCCAGTTTTCCGGGGAGACCGCCGCTGTCGATGGCGCTCTTGCGGCGGGCGAGGTTGCGGGCTTTCCGAGCGGCTTCCCGCGCTTGTGCCGCGGTCACACATTTCCCGATCAGTCTTCGGGCAACATCGGGATTCTCTTCAAAGTACTCGGACAGTCCCTCATTGACGATGGATTCGACAAGCCCCTTGACCTCGCTGTTCCCCAGTTTGGTCTTTGTCTGGCCTTCGAATTGAGGCTGGGACAATTTCACGCTGATGACGGCGGCCAGCCCTTCCCGGACATCATCGCCAGTGAGGGTGTAGTCCGCTTTTTTCAGCAGGTCGTTCTTCCTGGCATAGTCGTTCGCCGTTCGGGTCAGTGCGGAGCGGAATCCCACCAGGTGAGTTCCGCCTTCTTTCGTGTTGATGTTGTTCGCAAAGGAGAAGATGTTGTCCTGGTATCCGTCATTGTATTGCATGGCGATCTCGACGGAGACCATCCTGGTTTCTTCGCCCTCCTGGATTTCCCGTTCTTTCTGAAAACTGATCGGTGTGCGGTGGAGCACGTTTTTGTTCTGGTTCAGGAACTTGACGAATTCGACAATGCCACCTCTGAAGCAGAACTCCACTCGTTTGCCTTCCACCCGTTCATCGACGAGAGTGATGGTGACACCGCTATTCAGGAAAGCCAGTTCACGAAGACGAACCACGAGGACCTCAAAAGAGAACTCGATTGTCTCAAAGATTTTCGGGTCAGGGTGGAAAGTGATCTTGGTTCCGGTTCTTTTGGCGGGGCGGATCTTTTCCAATGGTCCTTCGGGGAATCCGTGGTTGTATCGCTGGTGGAATAGGAATCCATCCCGCTTGACATCCACCTCCAGCCAATCGGATAAAGCGTTCACGACGGAGACACCAACCCCATGGAGTCCACCGGAGGTCTTATAGGAGTGGTTGTCGAACTTTCCCCCGGCATGGAGCACAGTCAGCACAACTTCCAGAGCCGTTTTGTCCGGGTATCGTTGATGTTTCCCCACGGGGATACCGCGTCCCTCATCCTCCACGGTAACGCTGTTGTCGTAGTGAATCACCACATCAATTCGAGTCCCGAATCCGGCAGAGGCCTCGTCGATGGAGTTATCCACAACCTCATACACCAAGTGATGCAATCCTTCCGGGCCGGTCGATCCGATATACATGGCGGGCCGTTTTCGTACGGCCTCCAGGCCCTCGAGGACCAGGATGTTGCTTTCGTCATAGGTTCCCACGGAACTTATGGAATCAGGCTTGGTCATTGGAGATATTCCCTCAACCAGGTGTTGTCTCAGGCATCACAGATTTTCTGTGATGTGAGAGTGATGTTACGAGTCTGTCGCCAGGGATACGCGGATCACACGGAACGTGTCTTTCGGGGCACGTTCGAGTGAAAAAATCGGGGTATTACTCCGATTCAGATTCCAGTCTGCTCTACCTTCGTTGAAACTATAAAAAGTATACGAGAAACTGGACTTATTGTCAAGGAAGTCTGCGAAAAGAATGCACAATAAATTGTGTATTCGACGGGCAGGAATCACAATTTGTTGTGGTCTGTTAGATCCAACAAGGGAAGAACTTGCCGGATGGGTTTCCCGGTGCTAGTCTCCCTGCTCAAGAACCCTGAATCGGGCTATTAAAGGCCCCCAGATCGACCATGAAATCCATTGTCATTCTCGGCTCGACCGGCTCTATCGGGACGCAATGTCTGGATGTTATCCGTCAACACAAAGACCGATTTCGAGTTCTTGGATTGGCTGCCGGGGCCAACGGCCGACTCCTGGCAAAGCAGGTTGAGGAATTCCGCCCGCGAGTCTGCGGATTGGTGGAAGCCAAAGAGCCAACGCCGCTGCCGGCAGACTGGGAGGGCGAATTCCTGAGTGGGCCGGAAGTACTGTCTGCTCTGGCGGTACTTCCGGAAGCGGACATGGTTGTGGTGGCGACGGTGGGGGCAGCGGGATTGGACCCCACCTTGCAGGCTATCGCTTCCGGCAAAGACATTGCGATTGCCAACAAGGAAGTGCTGGTAATGGCCGGGGATCTGGCGATCGCGGAGGCCAGAAAACACGCTGTGCGGTTATTGCCCATCGACAGCGAACACAGCGCAGTATTGCAGTGTCTTACAGCCGGACGGCGAGAGGAGATCCGGAGTATCATCCTGACGGCTTCCGGCGGGCCGTTCCGCCGATGGGATGTGGAGCGCATTCCATACGCCACGCCGGAGGACGCACTGGCTCACCCTACCTGGGACATGGGACCGAAAATCACCATCGACAGCGCGACCATGTTCAACAAAGGCCTGGAAATTATCGAGGCTCACCACCTGTTCGACCTGCCGGTTGATCGGATCCATGTGTTGATTCACCCGCAATCCATTGTGCATTCCATGGTGGAATATTGCGACGGATCTGTGATCGCCCAGCTGGGGACGACGGACATGCGGACGCCGATCCAGCTGGCGCTGTCTTACCCGGAACGTCTTCCGGCTCCCGCCGAGCCGCTGGATCTTACCCAGCTGGCGGGATTGGAGTTCATGGAACCGGATATGGAACGGTATCCCTGCCTGGAGCTGGCGCGGGAAGCAGCACATATAGGGGGAACCATGCCGGCTTTTCTTTCTGTGGTGAATGAAGAGCTGGTCGCCGCGTTCCTGGGACATCGCATCGGATTTGGAGCGATTCCGGACCTGATGGCCCAGGCAATGGAACGGCATACGCCCATCCAGGACTATTCACTTCAGACCATCCACGAGACAGACCGGGAGGCCAGAATGGTGGCAAGGGGGTTGATGGGGGGGCAGGAGATGGATTAGCGGCCTCTCAATCTGCTCAGATTCCTCACATTCGTTCGGAATGACAACTCTCTTGTCATCTCAACCGAAGGGAGAAATCTCCTCGAAGGGACAAATCATTCATGCTGATTCGCAACGGCAACATATCAAAATGACTCGATTGCGGAATCCCAAGTGACATCGACGGCCTCCCGCAAAATGCCCTCCCGCATCTCCTCTCGCAACGCGGGACGGGTGACCAAACCAATCTTGCGCTGCAACAGCTGTGAGAAATGCCGACACACACGCAAGAAATGAAACATCCCCACGGGGCCATCGAATTCCACAAGCAGATCGACATCACTGTCCGGCTGAGATTCATTCCGCGCGACAGAGCCAAACAATGCCGGTGACTTGACTCCCTGTTCGCGGAGTTCGCTTTGATGCGCTCTCAGGGTGTCGATGATTTCCTGTCTGGGCATGGTCGTTCCTGCCTGGTTGGGTTCTGACAATGATACCATTTTACCACACAATTGCCGATTGATCTGACGGTCGTGACCACACAGCGATCCGAAGGCCGGTTTCTGTCTCTATGGCTCTATTTTCCGGCCGGTTCGCCCTCCGGTCGTGAATACTTGCAGGCTTTATTGGGGCATTTGATGGTCAGGCCTTTTTTCCTGTAGTCTTTTCGGATCAGAAACGGGGAGCCGCACAGCGGGCAGGTCTCCGCGACCGGCGGGTCCCAGCTCACGAACGCACACTGGGGGTATTTACTGCACCCGTAAAAGACCTTGCCCCGGCGAGACCGGCGCTCCACAACATTTCCATCGCAGCCCGGCAGAGGGCATTTGATACCGGTAGGCAGGGACTTGGCGTTTTTGCACTTCGGATACGCGGAACAAGCTAAGAACGGCCCGAACTTGCCGTCCCGGATAATCATTTTTGCGCCGCACTTATCACAGATTTCGTCCGTTTCAACCTCTTTCACTTCGGCGTCCGATTCCACATAGGAACACTCCGGGTACCCGGAGCAGCCCACAAACCATTTTGTCCGTCCCCATTTTCGCACAAGCGGTTTTCCGCATTCGGGACAACTCCTGCCGACCTCCTGCTGCATTTCTTTCAGGACCTTGCCGAAACTGGCGGGAGCTGCAAGAAGGTCCTTCGAGAACGGTTCGTAGAACTCCTTCAGCAGTTGAACCCAATCGGTGTTTCCTTCCTCCACCTCGTCGAGTCGCTCCTCCACACCGGCGGTGAAACCGATCTCGAATATGTCAGGGAAAGATTTCACCAAAACGAGGTTGACCACTTCTCCCAGTTCGGTGGGATAGAAACGGCGATCCTTGCGTTCCACATACTCGCGGTCCACGATGGTTTTGACGATAGAGGCATACGTGCTGGGGCGTCCGATTCCCTCGGCCTCCAAAGCCTTGATGAGGGAGGCATCGTTGTAGCGCGCAGGCGGACGGGTGAAATGCGGATTCGGATCCAATTTGCGCAGCTCCATGGGTGTGCCTTCACTCAGATGCGGCAGTTCCTGGTCGTTGTCCGATGACTCGTCCCGGTACACTTTGGTGTATCCATCAAAGGTCAGGATGGACCCCTGTGCGCGGAACACGAACGGGCCACCGACGATATCGATCGTTGTGGAGAGATACTCTGCGGCCGGCATTTGAGAGGCGATAAATCGTTTCCAGATCAATTCATAGATTTTGCGTTGATCGACGGAGAGGTATTTCCCGATCTGTTCCGGCGAATGGTTTTCGTCAAGATGAGTGGGCCGGATGGCTTCATGGGCATCCTGGGCGGCTTTTTTGGTTTTGTAGTAGTTCGGTTTTTCCGGAAGGTATTTCTTGCCGTATATGCGCTGGATGAGAGTCCGAGCGGCATGAATGGCCTCTTCCGCGACGCGGACGGAATCGGTTCGCATGTAGGTGATCAGCCCGACGGTTTCCTCGCCCAGTTCGACGCCCTCATAGAGCGCCTGGGCAGCGCGCATGGTTCGGTCGCCGGTAAAACCATAGATTCGGGACGCATCCTGTTGGAGGGTGCTGGTGATATATGGCGGAAACGGGCGGCGTGTTTTTTTGCGGGTTTTCACCGCTTCAACGCGGTATTGTTCCGCGCGGATACGTCTTACCGCTTCCCTGGCTTCCGCCTCAGAGGCAATCCGCACGGTTTGAAGGTCCTTATCCTGCTCCTCCGGCGATTCCTCACCTTCGCGGCTGATTCGTTTGCCGTCCATGAGGTAGAGAGACGCGGCCAGTTCCACATCCTTCGTGCCGAATACTCCGTCGATGGTCCAGTATTCCACGGGAACGAACGCGCGGATCTCGGCCTCCCGTTCGCAGATCATCCGAAGGGCCACGGACTGCACCCGTCCCGCAGAGAGCGCCTTGCCTTTCCTGGTAAGTCGTCGCGTCAACAACGGGCTGATTTTGTATCCCACCAGGCGGTCGAGTATCCGTCGAGCCTGTTGCGCATTGACCAGCTGCATATCCACCTCGCCCGGATTCCGGATGGCTTTCTGAACGGCCTGATGGGTGATCTCGTGAAATGTGACCCGGTAGACCGGCTTGTTGTAAGTTTTCAGCAATTCGAAGAGATGCCAGGAGATGGCTTCTCCTTCGCGGTCCGGGTCCGGCGCGAGATAGATGACATCGCTTTTACTGGCGGCTTCTTCCAGTTTCTTGAGTGTTTTCTTGCTTCCAGGATTCAGGACATATTTCGGAGCGAAATTATTCCGGATATCCACCCCCAGTTCGCGTGTGGGCAGATCGCGGACGTGGCCCATGGAGGCCTCGACACGGTAATTGCTGCCCAGGAACTTATTGATGGTCCTGGCTTTGGCCGGTGACTCCACAATCACAAGAGATTTCGACAAGGTATCCTCCCTGGCATCCTGGTTATCGCGATGCAATTCGATGATTTCCCGGCTGAATATATCCTCAAGACACCGCCTCTTCAGCCCAAAAAGGAAGCGCCCATTTTTTATTCAATACATGGAATGGGGGTCGATGTCAAAGACCTCCCGCTTTCTCCAGTTGTCGGACCTCATCTGTGGAGAGCGCTCGACACTCTCCCTCCTGCATGTTTCCGAGCTCAATCGGGCCGAATGCAACTCGTTTCAGGTGAAGCGCTTGTAATTTCACCTCCCGGCACATGCGGCGGATTTGTCGTTTCCTTCCTTCGCGAATGCGAATCTCCAGCACTGTTTCGGAAGAATCCGTGTGTTTGACCGGGTGAACCTCCGCCGGGGCGGTTTTTTTCCCGTCCACGAATACGCCGGAGCGGAGACGTTCCATAACGGCGCTGCTGACTTTGCCGCGCACTGTCACCTGATATCGTTTCCAGACTTCGTGCGAGGGGTGCAGCAGGCGGTGCATCAGGTCGCCATCATTACACAGCAAGAGAAGACCACTCGTCTCCTTGTCCAATCGACCTACCGGAAAAAGGCCCTGGCCACGGAATTTTTCCGGCAGCCAATCCAGGACCGTTTTTCGTCCCTGTGGATCATCCGTCGTGGTGACAATTCCGCACGGTTTATGGAACGCGACGATGAGGCGATTCTGTTCCGGTTTTACCACATTTCCATCGACAGTCACAACACTGCCGAGAGGGATCTCCTGGTCCGGCGACCGGATGGGAATGCCGTCAATGGCCACGTGTCCGGCCCGAATCAGATCTTCGGCTTTCCGCCGGGAGGCGAGTCGACACTGCGCCAGGAACTTGTTCAGGCGGATCGGCTCAGTCGGGCGGTTCTGTGGATTCTCCGTTTTCATCAAAGAGGCGTTCCTGTGTAGAATCGTCAACAACTGTCCCATCGGGACTGACCGGGGGGGCCTCCTCCACCTGAGATTGGGAACTGAAAGTATTCTCCAGTTGTTCGATGGGCGGAAGGTCCGCGAGCGAGTTCAGGCCGAAGAATTCCAGAAACGTGCGGGTGGTTTTATAGAGATTCGGACGGCCTGGAACTTCTTTGACACCGGCCACTTTCACCAGGCGCTTGTCCAATAGAGATCGGAGTACACCATCCACCGAGACGCCGCGAATGGCCTCAACTTCGGCGCGTGTCAGCGGCTGCCGATAGGCAATGATGGCCAGCGTTTCGAGCGCGGGTCCGCTGATGGTGATTTTCTTCTTGCGTTCCAACATGCGTCGGACATAGACCGCATGGTCTTGCCGGGTTCGGAGTTGATACCCTCCGGCGACCTCCAGGAGCTGCAATCCGCCGGGCCTGGCGGCATAGTCCGCCGCGAGATCATCCAGCGCCAGTTTTACAATATCCAAATCCGTTTCCAGAATCTCCGACAGCCGCCGGAGCGGCAGCGGATCGCCCGAAACGAACAGCAAAGCCTCCATGACCGGCTTGAGTTCCGATATTTCCATGTTATTCCTCGATCTTCGTTTCCGTGTTTTCCGGGGCGGGGATTGCGTTGTCGGATGCTTCGTCCGAATTTTCTTCCCGTATCGTTCCCGGTCCCGGCCCGCGTTCCAGCCAGATTTCGCCGTGGCGGGCATCCTGACGCGCTCTCACAATTTTGAGACGGATCAGTTCCAGCAGGGCCAGGAATACCACAATGACCTCCAGCCTGCATGTAAGGGTCCGAAGATAGGCAGTCAGCAAAAGGGAATCTTCTCTTTGGAGCAGCATTTCCAGTTCCATCATTTTTTCATCGACAGAATAATCTTCGGGCTGAATGGTTCGCGGTTCGCTTGCTCCGAGATCGTCGAGAATCCGCTTGAATGTCGCGTACAGGTCGTACACACTGACCTCGGTGAATTCGAGAACCTCTTCCGGCTGCTCGGCGATGGGACCGAGCCTCGGGAACAGCGCGGAGACTTCCTCTTCGCGCTCGCGCAACCGGATGGCCGCTTCCCGAAACCGTTCGTATTCCTGCTGACGCTGGCGCAGCAGATCATCGCTGATCGCCTCTTCTTCCTCTTCTTCCTCTTGTTCTTCACGGGGTACGAGGCTTCGTGACTTGTATCGAACCAGAGTGGCAGCCAGGACCAGGTATTCCCCGGCCAGATCCAGGTCTTTCGATTCCCATTCCCGGATGACCCGGAGAAACTCCTCGGCGATGGTCGAAATGGAAATGGAAAAGATGTCGATCTCGTGTTTTGCGATCAAAAGAACCAGCAGGTCCAGGGGGCCGCTGAATCCGTTTATCTCCACCGGCAGACGCACCGGACGACCGTTTCCGGGCTCTTCATCAGAGGAGGGTTCCCCGTTCGGCAACGGCAAGCCCCCCTCATCCGAGGGAAGCGCCGAGGTTGTATCCGATTCTCCCATCGGTCGTGTGTTTTCGTCGAATGGCTGACTCTCCATGCTCACAGAACCATCTCTAATCCGGAAGGAACCAACAGACAATACACCGGATAAATGATTTTTCCGGCAAACCAGCCGATGATGGAGAAATCCAGCAGCGGTTTGCTTGCCAGAAGGACCAGCAACACCACCATCCCGTAGCTTCTCAATCGGAGAACCGGCCGCACCCATCGTGCCGGAATCAGCCCGACGATAACCTTTTCTCCATCGAGAGGAAAGATCGGCAGCAGGTTGAAAAACATCAATGAGAGATTCAACAGAATCCCCATTATTATGGCGCTGACCATAATTCCCAGAGATTCCTGTCCGACCCACAAAAACGATCCGGGACCGATCCAAAGAATCCACAAGACGGAGGCAAAGAGTATCGCCAAGAGGAGATTTGCAGAAGGACCCGCCGCAGAGATCCAGACTCCATCGCGACGGGGGTCTTTCAGGTTGGCCGGGTTGACCGGAACCGGTTTACCCCATCCGAAATATCCGAACAGAAGGCAGAAGGTTCCTATCGGGTCCAGGTGGGCCAACGGATTGAGGGTCATACGTCCCTGGGCACGGGCGGTGTCATCCCCCAGGCGGTACGCGGCCCAGGCATGGGCATACTCATGCACCGATATAGCCAAGCAAAAGTTGATGAAGAGAATTGTGTAGGTAATCATGTCTGTGTTCATTTTGTTCAGTATAGCAGGAACGAGTGGAATGAGGCGGATTGTCCTCACCCCCCTTCCCCTCTCCAAGTACCGAGAGGGGAGGTGGACAGGATGGGGGGAGGAGAAGAGATCACCGGCAAAATGCCGGCGCCACCCGGATTGCTCTCACGCCAGCCCCGGCCGCGCCGCACACTATATCTGCCGCTCTCACGCGAACCCTCTTCCGGTGGGAGAGGGGGAAATCAAGGAGTGAAAGTATAGATTCCGGCGGATTGTGCGCCGGGAGAACTGTCTGCGAACAAACGGGGTTCTCGCCCGGTTTGTTCTGTGTATCGGGCCAGGATTTGCTGCAAGAGGGTCTCGGTTCCTTCCGAGGCAAGCACGGCCACTGTGCCGCCACAGCCGCCGCCCGTGATTTTGGCTCCGTACAGCCCCTTGTCCGGTCCGGCTTTGCGGGCCAGCTTTACCAGCAGGTCGGTCTCTGAGGACCCCATCCCGCAACGATTTCCGTAACTCCAGTGGGAGGCGTACATTAACCGGCCCAATCGGATCATGCCCCGATCCATATTTCCACATTCCGGCAGCGATTGCAGAATCCGACGGAATTGCTCCACCCGGTGGTTCTCATAGATCGGGTGTTCCGTACGGCTGCGGACGGCATAGATTTTCCCCGGATCAATTCGAGTCACCGGGTCCACTGTATCGCCGTAACGCTTCAGGAACTCTCCACCGGTAATTCGGGAAGGGAGAAAACGGCGGTATCGGGCGTTGTATTCATCCGGCGAAATCCGCGCCAGGTATCCATCAAACGGATCTTCTCTCGCGCCCAACTCGGTCAGGATGATCTTGTGCCCCATGAATGCCCCGATGCGGGTATCGGTGTACCGCGACCCGCCGACACTGTGCTTTACGTTGGAATGGATGCCGACAAATCGGAACCCCTCCGGGACGGAGATGATGCCTTCCATGGTATGCGGTTGACAACGCAACGCCAGAAGCGCGCGATGCTCTCCGAGCGCGGCTGTGACCTGGTCCATGATACCGCAGGGAGCGCCTGCAACCCTGTTCTCGGCAATCTGGGCGGCTCGAGCGGCCTTCAGACCCTCCATCTGCAATCCATAAGCTGCCAGGACAGCGTACAGAACCGCAACCTCCAACGCCGCCGAGGACGCAATTCCGGACCCGAACGGAACGGAACTTGTCAGGCAGACGGTCACGCCTGTTTGAAACGGCGGCACAAGTCTTTCTTTCTCCAACACGAAGAAAATGCCGGCCACATAAGAGGCCCAAGCCTTACGGGGATCGGCGCGCAGTTCGGAAGAAACTTGAAAATAACTTTTCAGACCGCGCGTCAAACGAAAATCGTCGAGGGAGTATTCCGCATCCGGGTAGAATCCCTCTTTGCCCGCCTCTACGCTGCGGATGACAATCCGGCGATCTTTCCTCTTCTGAATCCCGGCCAGGACCGCCTCTTTCAGCGGCATCTCCAGAACAAGCGAGCCGCAATAGTCCGCGATGCCGCCCATGACATCCAGTCGGCCCGGCGCACGCGCTACAAAAACTTTCCCGCCCGGCTGGAGCAAATCGCCAAACAGTCTGGGTGCATGTTTCTCAAACCGCTCGAATTCTTTTCGGACCCCCGCCGGTCGGTTGTTCACCATCGAATGCCGATCCTTCCGGACCCTGCTGGAAGAGTGACCTCTTGCATGGATACACTCTCCCGCCAGGGCGAATCGGTGACGGCTGTGCCGTCCAGGATGATTGCAGCGGGTTTAGGGGAGCGCAGCAGGATGCGCGATCCGGCCTGAGTTCGGACGCTTGAGTCGATTTGATTCGATCCGATCTCATAGACCAGGTCGGACTTGGCGAACGACTCGAAAATGGACCCGGAACCATCGCGCAGAAAACTGCCGTTGTGTATCCCAAGCCGGAGTATTTTCCCCTGTGCATCTCTTACGGCGAGTACCAGAAAGGCATCGGTAATAAATCCTGCCATGTTGTTCGCGGTGTTATCGTCCATCTTTCGGCCATCGGCGAGAAGGTTGCAATACAGGTTCGCTTTTCCATTCCGACAATCAAATCGCATCCCAATCCAATTCGATCCCTCCAGCCGTTCCGGCGGCGCAGCGGGCTGGTCTGAGGACTTTCTTGTGGAGAGAACGGAGAGAAACTTGATATCCTCCGAAGGCTCCGTGGTCTTGAAAGCGAGGTACGGCTTCGGTTTTGCCGTGGTTTCTTCCATTCCCGAACGTTTCTCATTTTGCAGGTCTTTCGGGAAAGCGAACCGGAGGTCTGCGGCCGCCGGACCGTTGACAATGCTCACGGACTGCTTTTCGACATCGTATTTTCCTTCGGGGTGCAACAGCCAGGAGAAGACGCCCGGTTTGTATGCGCGAAGATCATCCACCAGCACATACACGCCATCCATCGCAATGATATGCCGGACGTTCCTGGAAAGGACGGAAGCGTACGGGCCGGTCGCGTCGGCATAGAAATACGTATAGTGAGGACCGGAAACCCAACCGTGAATCTCACCGGGCACGGCGCGGCCCCGAAACGGACCCTCTTTCGGTTGGCCCTGGTTTTCCCACAAGACCACGTTGTGCGCTTCGCTTCGAACAAAGTAAGAAAGATATTCATCCCTGGAGTACTCACAGCAGCCGGAGTCGATGACAAGCGGTTTGCCGCCGGAATACAGGATGAAAGAACTTTCATCCGCATGGGTGTGGTTCCAATAGTCGCCACAGGTCAGAGCGAAAAGATTTCCATCCGGGGTCCAGCCGTCTCGGACAATCGCCCAGTTGATTCCCTCGAACAGGCGCGAGGGAGGAAGGTCATCGGGCGCTTTGGGCGCCATATTCGACGGCATCCAGAGGAACCCGAAGGAATCGTTCGGTCTTCCGTATGCCTGATTCCAATGCCGGACGGCATACGGGTCCTGCATTCGACGGGCCAGATTCAGCAGAACGGAATTGCCGGGAATAAACCGTGACGGCGAATCCCCGAAATTGACACTCCACCAACCCTCCGAGCTCGGATAAGCGGTGTAGAGATAAAATTGTCCCATATATTTGAGTGCGCGGTTGTCCGTCAGGAGGTCTCTGCCGGTTACGCGTTGAAGCGCCTCGGCATACCGGAACAGGCATCGGAGGCTGGAATCCGCATAGTTCAGTCCTTCATAGAACCCGCCATCGAATGCGAAACTCGGAACCTTGTTCAGAAGCGGATTGCCCTGGTAGCAAAGCCATTCCATAAAAGACTGCGTGATATCGCGCTCCCATTCTTTGGCTCGCGGATCTTCATCATACACACTCAGCGCGCCGACTCCCGCACCCGCCAGGCAGACCACCGACCCATTGTGACCCATACTATCGAGTGCATGAATCCGGGAACCCGGTTGAATCCAATCCCGGATCACAGGGAGAATGCCCTTTTCAATAATTGCGGAACGGACCGTTTGCCTCTCGCTTTCGGACAAAAGGGGATAAATCCAGTCGTAGACTGTGGCCGTTGTCATGCACAATTCACCGGTGCGCAGCCCGCTCTGCCATGGAAAAGATGTGCGGTCGGATTGACTCGCATCTTGCCAGGACGGCATCTGGACCGCCTGCAAGAGCATCTCTTTCGCCGCTTTGCCGATGTCCTCAACACCGATCAGCAGATATGCGAAAGCGAGTCGTTCGCAAACCGTGCTGTTCCATTCTTTTTGATCTTTCTCGGTATAGGCCGCTCGGTAGAACTCATCCCACCCCGCCTTGGTTTTTTCATCCGAAACAACCTTCATCCGAATTGAGTCGATGGAGCCGGAATCGAAGTACAGACGAGGATGGCCGGTCTGGGCGCTGACCGGCAAAATCGGACTCAAGGCCAGGAGTGGCATGAGACAGGTTGCGCAAAGTAAATGTGACGGATATCGAAACCGGAAAGACACTGTTTTTCCTGCTTTGCCACGGCAGAGATGTCCTGCTGTGATTGTGTTCTCGTACGATCCCAAGCCCCGCTGTTTTCCCTCACCCCAACCCTCTCCTGTACGAAGAGGGAAAAGCAGTTGTCCTCCCAGAGAGAGAGAATTGGGTGGCACAGGCTTCCGGCCTGTGGGGATGGAATTCTAATCCACAAAATCCTTGAGTCGGCGGCTTCGAACCGGATGACGAAGTTTGCGGAGAGCTTTGGTTTCGATCTGCCGGACTCGTTCACGAGTCACGCCGAACCGGTTTCCGACCTCCTCCAGGGTCCGTTGGTAACCGTCCCCGATCCCAAAGCGCAAGCGGAGAACCGTTTCCTCACGTTCGGTCAGGGTTCTCAGCACACCCTCCAATTGTTCACGCATGATATGGTCGGAAGTAACGTTCGACGGGGAAGAAATATTCTTATCCTCAATGAAATCTCCGAAATGCGTGTCGCCCTCATCTCCCACGGGAGTTTCGAGAGAGATCGGCTGCTGAGCGATCTTGAACACGCCACGGACTTTTTCTACCGAGAGGTTCATCTTGTTGGAGATTTCTTCGGGGGTCGGCTCCCGTCCGTACTCCTGGACGAGGCGACGGGATATACGGGTCATCTTGTTGATGGTCTCGATCATGTGGACGGGAATGCGAATGGTTCGTGCCTGGTCGGCGATGGCGCGTGTGACCGCCTGGCGAATCCACCAGGTGGCGTAAGTGGAGAACTTATAGCCGCGACGGTATTCGAATTTATCCACGGCGCGCATCAGGCCGATGTTTCCCTCCTGGATCAGGTCCAGAAATTGCAAACCGCGATTGGTGTAATTTTTCGCGATGGAGACCACGAGGCGCAGGTTGGCTTTGACCACGTCCATTTTGGCGAGGTGAGCAATCTTTTCGCCTTTGTGAATCTGCTCGGCGATGCGATCCAGGTCCTCGATATTCTCTTCGGCGTCTCCTTCGATTTTTTCGATTTTTTCCCGGGCGCGTTTGATTTTTCTGCAGACCTCAATGAGCGCCTCGCGCGAAAGGCCGGTTTTCTTTTCAAGTTCGCTCTTGCCGAAGCTGGTGTGACGCAATTTCTGATAAAGGCGCATGGCCTCGTCCATTTTCATGCCGAGCGCTTTTTCAGCCTCGCCGATTTCCTCTTTGGCGCTGTCGGCTTTACGATGAAGAGCGATGATTTTCTTGGCCACTTTCCCCAGTTGCTCATGATCCAGGCGCATGGAGATCAGAAGATTTCCCAGGTGAATTTTTTTGCCGGTGACCTTTGCCTGGTTGATTTTCGTATTCGGTTTGCTTTCGAGCTCGTGCAGTTCCTGCAGTTCCTGTTGGACCTGCAAAATCTTGGCCCGCAGATCATCAACAATTTTCTTTCTCTGTCGTTCGGAGATTTCCTCCTGCGTTTCCAGATGCTGAAGGGCATCTTCCATTTTCAGCCGGTCGCTCTCGATCCGCTCCACCAGGCACAGAATTTCTTTGATGGCGAGTTTCGAGAGGGCCAGGGCGCGGCAGATCTTGAATCGGCCGGATTCGATTCGTTTGGCCAGCTCGATTTCCTCCTCGCGTGTCAGAAGGGGAACCCGGCCCATTTCCCGCAGATACATCCGCACCGGGTCATCCACACGGGATCGCTCCTCTCCGCGCATACTTTCCGGTTCAATGATTTCATCCCGTGTGAGCGGTTTCCCGCCTCTTTCGACCGGCAGTGCGTACTCATCCACCACGGGAATGTCCTCATCGTTCAGAACAATGAATATCTCGTCAAGTTCCTCCGCCGATATCATTTCATCGCTCAACATGCGATTGATGTCGTCATAAGTCACGTGGCCGTTTTCACGGCCCAATTGGATCAGCTCATTGATTTTTTTGGCGGCGGAACGCCGCAATCGGGCTCGGCGGTTTTCCGACATTATGCACCTCGACCGATAATGAAAAACGGAATCGTTCCGTACGATAAAACGGATAGGGGGATGATGGAAACGAATCGGACAGAACTCAGCACAGGTGATACAACTCCAACTTGCAGAGCTTGGCCAAAGCTCCAATTATAGGAGTCTGCCAAGGGCCGTACAAGCCCCAGACAACAAAAATTTTTCATCCGTATCATTGCCCCTGAAAAGGACAGAATCGGACAACAGATCGATTTTTCCAAGGCGGGCACGGTGGCCCGGAAGGTGCAGTGTGGTACGATTTCCGTATACCGGATTGAGATGGAGGTCCTGGGATGGATCGACGGCAATTCCTGGCGACGATGGGCGCAAGTGGACCCGCGCTTGCCCGACATATTGAAGCGGAGACGGCTATGAACGAATCGGGAATCCTTCGGATCGGAATGATCGGCAGAGAAGGCCACGTCGGATACGTGTTGGATGGAATCCCCCTTGTAAAAGGCGCCTGTCTTGTGGCTTACGCCAAAGCGACACCGGATGAAGATGTTTCCGGGGTGAAATCCTGGCCGGCTTTTACATCGGAAACCCGCATTTTCGACCACTATGACGAGATGCTGGAAAAGGCAGAACTCGATATTGCGGTAGTGTGCCTGCCGTACCATCAGAATGCAGGGGCCTCCATGGCCGCCGCGAAGAAGGGGATTCATGTGATCTCCGAGAAACCGGTTGCGACCACAATGGAAGACCTGAATGCCCTGGAGCAGGTTGTAAAGGAAAGCGGCATTCGGTTCACGACTCTTCTTGCCATGCGTCTTCTGCCGCCGTATCGTCGTATCCGGCAGGCGCTTGCGGAGGGTGCCATCGGAGAACCCATCCTGGCCTCAGCACAGAAATCCTATCGCTGGGGGTCGAATCGACCCGACTTCTACAAGCGCCGTGAAACTTACGGCAGTTCATTCCTTTGGGTGGGAATTCACGCCGTTGATTATGTCCGGTTCACAACAGGGCTCGAGTATACGCTCGTGATGGGAACGCAGGGCAATATCGCTCACCCCGATTACCCCGGCTGCGAGGACCACGGCGCCATGGTGTTCCGATTTGCCAACGGGGGAACCGCTGATATTCATCTGGATTTCCTTCGCCCGCCCAAAGCGCCGACGCATGGGGACGACCGTCTGCGCATCGCCGGTTCCGACGGCGTGATTGAAATCAAGGACTTCGGGAAGCGGGTAGAGCTAATTGCCGGAGAACAGGGACCTCGCGATTTGGACCTTCCGCAGGAGGAAAACTTCTTTGTCAATTTTGTGGCGGAGTTGCGCGGCAAGGGAGAACATATTATTCGTCCCGGCGAGGCCGTTCATGTTACCCGTGTGTGCATCAAGGCACGCGAGGCAGCAGACAGCCGGAGGGTGATTGAGTTGTGAGATAAACTCTCCGAACCATGATCGGCAGGATTAAAGGATGAACATGATGAGGAAAAAAATCACGGTAATCCTATAATCAAGTGAATCAAGGTTCAGACAATCCCGCAAAGAAAGGACAGAATCATGACGGAGCTCCAACAATCTTCCCGACGCAGTTTTCTCAAAACCACGCTCCTGGCAGGCGCCGGAATCGCGGCTGGAGGCTATTTTCCATGCAGGATCGCTGCAAACTCTGCGGATACAAAGGTAATGGGTCGCGTTTCGCTTACTGCCGGAGACGATCGCGCCGCAAATATATTCGACGGGTTGCAGGTTTTTAAAGAGGATATCCGGCAAGCCATCGGCAACCGTCGGATAGTCCTTAAACCGAACAATGTTTCATTTAACAATCCGTTGGCTTGCACTCATGTAGACACTCTGGAAGCCATTTTGGAGTTCCTGAAATCCATCGGGAAGAATCGTGTTACGATAGCAGAATCGCCCAGCGCCGGATCGGCATTCGAAGGGTATGAGGCGCTCGGCTATATGAATCTGGCAAAAAAATACAATATTGAGTTCCTGGATATCGACAAAGAACCGTACGAGGTTCTTTACGTGATCAGCGATGAGGATTTCCACCCGCACGCGACACGGCTTTCGAGCCTGTTGCTGAACCGGGATCACTTCATCATTTCCCCGGCGGTGATGAAAACGCATGACCGGGTAATCGCCACCCTGTCTCTCAAGAACATCGTGTTCGGCGCACCCATCAAGGATGAGGGGTTTCACTGGGGAATAGATCCGAGCTCCGGAATCCGAAGCGACAAAATCATTACGCACGGCGGCAGTTCGCGCGGGGTGAATTACAACCTGTTTGCTCTTGCGCCCCGCCTTCGCCCGGATTTGGCAATTGTGGATGGATTCCAGGGTATGGAGGGTAACGGTCCCAGCAGCGGGGATCCCGTGGATCATCGCGTAGCGCTGGTTGGAATGGACTGGCTGGCGGTGGATCGTGTCGGCATCGAGCTCATGGGAATCGACTTCGCCAAAATGGGATACTTGAATTATTGCACCGAGGCGGGGATGGGAGTGGGGGATTTCAGTCGGATCGAGGTAATTGGTGAACCCGTTGCCGATCACGTCAAATCCTATCGGTTGCACGATAATGTCGAGAAACAACTGAACTGGCTGAAACCGATGCAGGGGTAAGGCCATTATTCCGCATCTACTTGGGTCCTGTGTCGCTTTCGTGCAGCGAATTCCGGGGCTTCGCGGATGCAGGTACCGAGAACTTTCGTACCCTGCCAAAGATGTCGGCCGGTTCCTTTCACCACACCTGTCGGTGTTTCCTGACCGACATCCTTCCAGCCGTTCTCATCCGGTTCCACATTCTCCCAATTGTGGAACAGGCGCGCCCAGTCGCTGTTTAACACATTCGGGACCTGCCGATTCGCGTTCTTCGGATACCAGTACAGGTCGTGATATAGCACACTGGCGATATACGCCCAGGGAGCCAGCCAGGTTTTCAATGACCATTCCAAGGCATGTTTAAGTTTGCCCCAATAGATTTTATGTTGCATTTTCGCGGCGAAAGTCATTCTTTTGAACGGACCGTCGAAATGCCAGTTTTCCTGTGCCGCCTGCGGGTCGCCGACGATCTCGATTTCACGCGGATCGCCGCAACCCAGGCCCATTTCATGCGCGAGCCTCACATATTTCAGGTCGCGCAACGGATCGAAGCCCATCATTTTCGCTGCGACGGCATCAATGGCCACCTGGTCTGCCGAGGCCAGAATCACATTCTTTACATGCGGGGTCATACAGCGCGGCCCAGGCCCATCTCCCGCGAATGTGCCGTCCATCACGGCAAACACACCTCGATGGATCTTCTTCTGAATCATCAGCAGGTCCACCAGGGTCTCATGGATCACCGGGTGGGTCCAGTGCCGACGCTCGTTCAAAAGCCCCCCGAAAGCATTTTTCATCGCGCCGGTCGTAGTGGTGAAAACATGTGTCTTGATGGTCGGCAGGTGGATGATGTTTTCGCCGAGGAACCGTTTCGGAATGGAAAACCCGTTCGGATAGACCTCGTTCAGGCATAGGAACTTTTTCGCGAGATCGCCGACCGCATCGCGGATGTCGATCCATTCTTCTCCCTCATAGAGATGGACATTCCGCAGGCCATGTTTCTCAATGACCTGCACCTGCTTGTTTTCACGTTCGCCGAGATGGGCGTCGATTACCACGGTTCGGTTGTGGCAGCCGTGAATCCGGTTCGGGTCATACCCGTCCTTTTTCATGGCCCGGATGACACCTTCGAGCTGCCAGGGTGTAGTGGAACTGGCGGGAAAGAAGAAATGCCAGCTGATATTGATTTTCAGGGCCGTTTCTGCGTCTTTCGCAACAACATCCTGGTATCCCGCCAGGTTCATCAGGCGATGATAGTCCGCCAGGACGGTAGCCGGAGAGGTTTTCAGGACAGCCACAACGGATTGGGACATCGTCAAGTTCCTTCGTAGAGACGCAAAAAAAACCGTCTCCAATTTCAGTTTATCCCACATAGTATCCACGAACAGGGATGGATGGAATGGTTTTGTTCGTTTGCTGTTCGGTTTGCCCATTCCTTCAAAAAAAGGAAATCATCAGGAAAATAGAGACGGATTCTTTCGGGAATCAATCAGATTTCGGGAGGCGTGTTATGCAGATCATTCCAGGGATATACCTTGTGGGCAGTCAGGACTGTTTTCTGACCTATACGGATTGGTTCAGCCCGCATTGCGAGTATGTGGATTCGAACGTGTTCGCGGTGGACCTGGGGGAGGAGATCGTTTTGTTTGATTGCGGGAACGGGGCGTCTCGGCAGCAAATTTTCGAGAACATGCGGGCATGGGGACTCGATCCGGGGCGGATCAGCCACTGTTTTCTCACGCATCCGCATTACGACCATGCCGCCGGAGCCGCCCGGTTTCGCGAGAAAGGTATCAAGATTGCGGCGCATCGGATTTGCGCGGAGGCAGTCCGGGCGGGAGATGCACGCACCTGCCCGTATCTGTATCATCGTCCCCCGGCCCCATCGGAGGTTGATATTGAATTTCAGGATGAGGATTCGTTTTCCGTGGGCGATTTTGCTGTGGAGGTTTTCCATACGCCGGGCCACGCGGATGGGTCCGTGGTGTATGTGTTTCCCTGGCGCGGTCGCAAGGTCTTTGTCACAGGGGATCTGGTGGCGGAATCCGGCAGCACCGGCTGGAGCGGCAGTATCGACTTCAATCCGAAAGCCTATGTTCAGAGCCTCAAGAAACTGGCTCAAATGCCGGTGGATATCCTTCTCCCCGGTCATCGTCGCCCCGCGCTGTCGCGCGGAAAGATCTGGGTCGAAGAGGCCATGAACCGGTCGATTATTCAGTGGGGAAACGGGTGAGGCATTTATCATCACAAAGACAGTTGTCCTATGGCAACCTGTCGCAGCGGCGCATGATGATGGCAACCTGTCCGTAAAAGGAGCCCTCCAATCCTTCCAGGGTGTGTTCGATATCCACACTTTTGCCGATCTTGCTACTCCAGAATCCCAATAATAGTATCCCCAGAAATCCGGCTCCCACCACAACTCGTGGTCTCCTGCCGCCCAAGCGATGCAGTTGTATCTGGGATCGAAAGGGCTTTTGATGGAATAGGGGGATGTTTCGAGATTCGGAAAGAGACTCTCCAGCTCTTTTTCAACACTCATATCCGTGTTCTCGTCCCCATTTCAGCCAGGCGTCGGTCATTTTGTCGAGACAGCCTTGTGGTGATTCAGGGATCGGGTCTTCTCCGGTGATGGCACGAAGCGCCCAAAACCAATGGTCCGGTTCAGTTTTCAATTCATGCAAAATCAAGGGGATCGCTGCGGGTCCGATGCCGATGATTTGCTGGTAGGCCGGGTGCATGGCCATTTCGTATGCCGTGGAGGAGAACTTGGTTTCGGATTTCCAGATTTCAACGAGAGACCGGAATCGCTCTTTGAGAAGAGCATCCCGCTTGTCGCTATCTTCAAGAAGAGCGCCTTGTTGAGACAGGGACTTTGATCTCATCGGACGTTTCCTCTCATTTCAAAACCTCTATCCGAGAAAGTGCGGCATGGAGATAGTACAAGAAGGCGGCGACCGGATTCGAACCGGTGGATAAAGGATTTGCAGTCCTCTGCCTTACCACTTGGCTACACCGCCGGAAACTGTCTGCTTTTAAGTTATCGCAAAGGATATCGCCCTGCAAGTACGATTGCCGCGCGCAAAGTCAACATCAGAACCGGGTCTTGATGATCCGGTGCTGTTCCGCATCCACAACATAGAGATTGTCGTCCTTATCGCAGGCGATTCCTTTCGGCGCGCCGAATCCGCCTGCCACAACACCCAGCCTGACATTCCCGCCGGATTGGTTGAAACGATGAATCATGCCTTTGATAGAATCGGTGACATATACCGATCCATTGGGGCCGAGGGCGATGTATGGTTCGACCCAGATACGCGCATTGGGATCCTCAGTCCACCCAAGAATGTTCCATTGGCGACGGAACATGCCATCCGGTCCCAATACCTGGATGCGCAGATTGCCGACATCCGCAACATAGATTTCACCATCGGCGCTCACGGCAACTCCCACCGGTTCGGTGAATTGCCCGGGACCGGCCCCCATTGAGCCGACCGTATTCAGATATTTTCCATCGGGACCATAAAAAATCAGGCAATGGTGCCCGGTATCGGCAACAACCACTTTGCCGTCCGGGGCGACAGCCAGTCCACGAGGACCAAAGTATGTGCCTCCCGGTCCGGCCTGTGTCCATGCGTCAACCGGATCGGCATCCTGGCCAAAGATCAATATACGGTTTCCCCAAGTATCCGTGGCAAAGATATGTCCATTGCCTCCGAGAGCGATCCCGCCGCACGGTCCGCCATAGTCCGGATTGAACTGCCCCGGACCCCTCCCTGCCGAGCCGCACTGGGCCATGAAGTTCCCGTTGACATCCAGGACCTGGATTCGGCAATTCCCGCTGTCCAGAACATAAATGAGTTGCCCATCGGGTGAGATCGTTACACCCTTCGGCATCTGGAACTGGCCGGGGCCGGTTCCTTTTGAACCCCATGCGGCAAGCCGGACAAGAGTCTGTGGAGCCTGGGAATACCCCTCGTCCACTTTCGGCGCAGGGACTTCTTTGAGCAAATCCTTACGGACATAAACGAGCATGTCCGATGATCCGGGCGGACTCCAGACCTCCCGGGTCCACATATATTTTGCGAGCCATCCCCAAGCCTGTGAGGCGCTCTTGATGGAGGGCTGATCGGGATCATTGATGGCGGCAAACGGCGAGACTGTCTTCCCGTAAGGCGGCCACCACGCTCGAATGGGATATTTCCGAACCGTGTATTTTCCGCCTGCCAGGGTCTGCATCTGTGTATCCATATTCGGATCGACAATAATCACCGGCGGAAGCGGTTTGACGGGCATTCCAGGGGTGGTTCGATAATGTCGAAAATACCAGACGAAGGGCCACTGTGCCTCGCCCTGTGTGGCCACCAGCGTCTCACTGCTCTCGTTCTGATACCGGCTGCGTTCATTGTCACGGCGAGCCATGAACTTGTCTTTCCCGAGAAGATGCGCGATATGCTCCACCTCATCTCGAATTCGAACAACATCCGGTGTGCTTTGCGTGTAGACCATGATTTCGCGCGGGTTGTCGGGATTGTAAATGTTCAAAAGGATATTGGTGCGCAGGGAGTAAATGGCGAGAATGACAAACGCCGCCATCACCGCTTTTCGCGCAGCCCCCCGACCCGGAAGTCTCCAGAGATCCCCGGCGAATACCCCGGCCAGGAGGCAGATCGGCAACGCCTGGTGGGTCATCAGCCACGGGACTTTCTCATTCAAGATGCTGTATATAATCAGTGCGACGATACTCCAATACACCAGGAACAGCCGATACCCGTCCACTTCTACACTGTCGTTGTACGGAGAAGGATACGGCCTGCTTTCATCGACAGCAGGCCGCAGCAGGATCAGGCGGATGATTTTGTATCCGGCGAGCACCAGTCCGCCGAGGGCAACAAACAGAACCAATTCCAGGATATGGCCCGTCAGGTTTTCGCGAAATGCAGCCGGACCATGGATGTACGCATAAAACTGACGCAACGCCCCGAAGAACACGATCTGGCCGGACAGAAACCATCCCCATCCGATCGCCCGAACCAGGTAATATATGTATGCGGCAATTCCGAACAGAACCCCCAGAATCTCATAGAGAAACAGGCGAGGAATGTAATAACTTAACGGCCCGCCGATCCGTGGATGCTCCTGCTGGCCGATCCAATAGGCGTAATACTCCACCAGGCCGTACCTCAGCCCCGCAGGGTTGTATAGAAGCGTGGTGAACAAGAGGCAGAAGAGGCACACAATAATCGCCCAGCCCAGCACAAGCGGATAATTTTCCTTTGCGATAGCCTCCCATTTCCCCCGACCCGCAACGGCCTCCGCCGGTTTCCCGCCCGCCCACCGCCTTATCCACCACATCCCCGCGAACACCGCCGCTGAAACGAGTACCACCAGAACCATCCAGGTCGCGGTGAATTTCGGGTGTTCCGCCAGGTACGCCTGAATATGGCTCTGGATCACGCCCAGGGTCATGTCTCCGGTGACATCGGACCAGTCGATGCGGCCGATAATGACCTTGGAATAGAAGAACGCAAAGAAAGAAAACAGGCCGTAAATCACCAGGGATTTTGTCAGCGGCGCATAGTCTCCGAACACTGTGTACAACGCAATCTTTCGAGCCTCTTTCGGGCGGGAAAAAATGTAATACACTCCGAAAAAAACCAGGTATGAACAGAGAATGAATCCTGTAATGAGAGAGTTCTCCTTACAGCAATACATCAGGCCCAGAAAGAACAGAGACCCGACCAGGTGGAGAGGCTGCCTGGTTCGGATATAGTCCATGGCAAACACTACGATGCCGAGTGTCATGCCGGCAATCAAAATGTCGTTCCGTGCAAATCGTGAGAAATAAGTCAGGGTCGGTGACAGGGCCACGGCAATCAATGTGCATACTACCCCCGGTGTGCCGATCCATGGGCGCAACCGCAGAACAAGAAAAAAGATCAAGAGACCGAAGGTCACTTGAGGCAGTCGGCCGGTGAAGTCCGAATCACCGAACAGGGCATAAATCAGGGCGGTGTAGTGATAGAGAAACGGGCCGTGATAAACCGGGTCATAGCGGTATTCCTGACGACCGTCGTGAAACAACTTATAGGAATAATACGCATGAAGTGATTCATCATGGTGATAGGCCATTTCGCTCAGCTGATAGAGGCGAAGAAAGGCCCCGATCGCAAAAATTCCGCAGATCAGCAGACCCACACGGGTCAATTGAATCGGCTGGGAGGGTTGTTCTTTCACGGAAGGTCCTCTCAAAATCGTGGAAATAGCGCAAGCCGCCGGTTTGTTCCACCCGGCGCAATTCATGCGCACACCATAAGTCACCAGGAATCAACTGTCAAATGATACCGTTTGCGGTATAAAAATGGCGGGTCACCGCCCTCTTCCCGTTAAAAATAGAAGAATGATCCGTCGGATTTTCTCCAGGAGGAATCATGGCAGGCATCTTTTCCCGTTTGTGGCGCAACATTCCTTCCCATCGCAGGCAATCCCCCGTGTTTGAGACTGTTTCCGAGTCAAACCGCATTCCGGTCAAACCCATTTCCACCCCCGGCGGATCGTATGCCTCACTCGGGCTGATGAACGATCCCGATATGATCCCGCCGCCGGAACCGGATTTTACCGTCCTGTTTCCTGTATTGCGCTACATGCGGGACCATATTCCCGATGTTTCTGCGGGAGTCTGGGCGTGGGTGCGTCTATGCAACACACCGCAGACGATGCACCTGGATGGCGGAAGTCCCACCGAACATGAGGCCGCAAAAGTAATCCTGGCCCGCTTGGACCGGCGGATTCATGAATTCGAGCACGCGAAAAGCCAGGGAATGGAATCCCTGGTGGCGGCGTTTTTCCTGTCTGTGTTCACCTGCGGCAGTTTTGCGGGGGAGGTGGTTCTGACGGAGGACCGGTCCCGAATCGACAAGTTCTATATCATCGACCCTGCCACGATTCGATTCCGGCGAACTCGAATCAACCGTCACCTGGTCCCGTACCAACTGCTTCCCGACGGGAAATTTGTGCGGCTCAATCCGGCGTCGTTTTTCTATTATGCGTTAGATGCGGAAGGCGATTCGCCGTACGGTCGCTCGCCGCTGATGGCCCTGCCGCTCGTGGCGCGGATTCAGCAGCAGATGATTGTCGACCTGGCCCGCGCAACACACAATGCCGGATTCCCGACGCTTCATGTGAAATACGCGCCCGGCCCGCCTCGGCCCGGCGAATCTCCCTCCGTATTCAACGAACGCTCCGCGCGCGAGTTTCAGGAAATCCGGGACCGTCTTCGGGAAAAGAAAACCGACAGCAATTTTGTGACCTTCGACAATATCGAGATAGAGTATGTCGGAGTCGGCGGAAATCGCACCCGATGGAGCGAGAGTCTTCAGGCCGTCAGCGAGCAGGTCATCTCCGCGCTCCACCTGGCTCCGTTTATGCTGGGACGAAACTGGGGGACAACCGAAACCTGGGGCGCATCGCAATATCAACTACTAACCAACCACGCAACGACTGTCCAACAAAGCGCAAAACGCATGGTGGAATGGCTGCGAAATCTGGAACTGGCGCTGCATGACATCCCCGTTACCTGCCGTCATGAATTCAGCCCGCACAAGAAGCCGGATGAATTCGGCGCCGCCCGCGCAGAATCCCTTCGTATCAAAACGGGCCTCCAACTGCTCGACCGAAAGGTGATTTCACAAGAAGAATTCACCACGAACTACCTCTCTGCGGGCGGGAATTGACCAAAACGGTTGGAATACTACAGGTAACTCTCAACCCATCCGGCGGACAATCACGCACACGGATAATCAATGCCGACACCCGCAACACCTTTCCGTGGCTGACCTTTACTGATGGCAAACCGATTACCGTCCTGGATGTTTTCGAAAATGAACCGGAGGGCCATCCGCCCCTCTTAGAGATGCCGAATGTTGTTCTGACCCCGCATATCGGCCAGGCAACCCGTGAGGTTCCTAAACACGCGCACCTTCTCGCCGCCCGGAATGTCGCCCGGGTCCTTCTCGGCCAACCCCCACTCACCCCGATCACCTGAAAAATCAAAGATTGTTGAGCCTCTTAAAAACTCCCCTCTCCGTCGAGAAAGAAAATCAGAATCGGGAATCAAATCCGGCCACGCCCGGTAGAAGAATTGTGACAAAATGTGACACCCACTACCCGACCCCGCTCTGCCCCAAGTCGGGTGTGGAACCTTGAACAGTCTCAAGAAGGGGCTTAAACTCCCCGATATCCATGCGCGTAGCAGCAGGCTTATTGGCATGACCCATCTTTCCCATCTCATCCGATCCGAAAAAATACACGGAGGGTCTTGCTCCCACGGAAGATCAGAGGGAACTTCCCCTCTTCAGTCTGTTCAATCTCGCAATCTGCGGAGATTGGGGTCGGGTTTCTGAAGCAGGCGACGAGGTGCATACGGAAGGTTGTGTGCAATCGTCCGGGAAAGCGGTCATGTAATGTGGTTTTCACCGGGATCGTCGAAAAGATGATTCGGTTTTGACAACAAAAAATCAAACGAAAGGATAGACAGCAGCATGACGACGTTTTTATTGTTAGTCCTCGTCATCGCAATCAGTCTCTTCGGGCTGTGGTTCGCGTACTATCTGTCCCGATGGGTACTGAACAAGAGCACGGGCAGTCCGGAGATGCAGAAAATCTCCAACGCCATTAAAGAGGGCGCGGAGGCATTTCTACACCGCCAGAATCAGACCATTATGATCCTGTCGGTGGTTGTCGCGCTCATCATCTTCATCGCCTACGGGTTCATCCGCAGCCATCAGGACTTCGATCCCGTTGGTTCGTCCATGGCGTTGGCCTTTTGGATTGGGTTCTCATTTATCCTGGGTGCGCTCTGCTCCATGTTCGCGGGATACGTAGGCATGTGGGTCTCCATCCGCAGCAATATCCGCACGGCACACGCGGCCCTCAGCAGCCTGAACGATGCTTTGCAGATTTCGCTGCGCGGTGGGGCCGTCTCCGGACTCCTGGTTGTGGCTATGAGCCTTCTGGGCGTCGCCGGTCTGTATGCGCTGGTCAGCCTGACCACAAGCGTTGAACCGACCCGCATCCCCCTGCTGATCGTCGGGTATGGATTCGGCGCATCATTTGTTGCCCTGTTCGCCCAACTCGGCGGTGGAATCTACACCAAGGCCGCCGATGTCGGCGCGGACCTGGTCGGCAAAGTGGAGGCCGGTATTCCGGAAGATGATCCCCGCAACCCCGCTGTTGTGGCCGACCTCGTCGGCGATAACGTCGGCGACTGCGCGGGCCGTGGCGCCGACCTGTTCGAGTCCACCGCCGCCGAAAATATCGGCGCGATGATCCTCGGCGCAACCCTGGCCGGTATCTCTCAGAAATCGGGCGTTACATTCTCCATGGGCGTCGTCGGTGTGATGATGTTCCCCCTGGTCGCCCGTGCCTTCGGAATCATCGCCTCCATCGTCGGCATCATGATGGTCAAGCTGGACAAAGAAGAAAAAATGGATCCCATGACCGCCCTGAACCGGGGCTATTATGTCGCCGTGGGCCTGGCGATGCTGGCGTTCCTGGTCGCAACCCGCTGGCTGCTTTACACAGAGGCCGCTCCCAGCGCCTGGTGGCACTTCTTCCTGTGCGGAGTCGTCGGCGTCGTCACTTCTGTGCTGTTCGTTTATATCACCCAGTACTACACTGAATATAAGTACCGTCCGGTGCAGACCATCGCCGAACAATCCAAAACCGGTCCGGCCACCAACATCATCGCCGGAACCTCTGTCGGCTTTGAATGCACCGCTGCGCCGACCATCGTGATGATCGCCGCCCTGCTCGGTTCGTATTATCTCGGCAAAAGCAGCGGCCTGGAACATGCCGGTCTCTTCGGAACCGCCGTGGCAACCATGGGCATGTTGGCCACCGCCGCGTACATCCTGGCCATGGATACCTTCGGGCCGATCACCGATAACGCGGGCGGCATTGTGGAGATGAGCCGCCAGCCCGCGGAAATCCGCCAGAAAACGGACCGCCTGGATGCCGTCGGAAACACCACCAAGGCGCTCACCAAGGGCTATGCCATCGGTTCCGCCGGTCTGGCTGCTTATCTGCTCTTCCAGGCATACATGGATGAGGTCGTTCAGTACGCGGGGAAACCGGAGGGCTTCCATTTCACCGTCGATCTCTCCAAACCGGAGGTATTCTGCGGTGCGTTCTTCGGCATCATGCTGGTGTTCCTGTTCTCCGCGATGGCGATCCGCGCGGTCGGCAAAACCGCCCAGTCGATCATCGAGGAAGTCCGACATCAGTATGCCAAACTGCCGCGCGTGAACGACATCATTCAGTTCCCTCAGGACTTCAAGCCGGATTACAGCTCCTGTGTGGACATTGTGACCAAGTCGGCTCTTAAGAAGATGGTGGCTCCCGGGTTGCTTCCTGTTCTCGGTCCGGTGGCGATCGGCTTGATTTTCCGCATATTCATTACCGAAGGCGAGGAATTGATCGCCGCGCAGGCCGTTGCCGGTTTGTTGATGGTGGGAACCATCGGCGGCATTCTGATGGCTTTGTTTTTGAACAACTCCGGTGGCGCCTGGGATAACGCCAAGAAATACATCGAAGCCGGTGCGCATGGCGGTAAGTACCTGACCGATAAGCAAGGCAACAAGATCAAGAATCCCGTGCACGCTGCCGCCGTTGTCGGCGATACCGTCGGTGACCCGTTCAAGGACACCGCCGGACCGTCACTGCATGTTCTGGTGAAACTGTTGTCTACAATTACCTTGGTGCTCGCTCCGTTGTTCCTGTAACAGGATTACACGAAGCAGGACTACAAACAAAGCGGGACTACGGTAAGATCAATCTGCAAAAGATCAACCGCGCTGTCGGCCAAAAACCGGCGGCGCGGTTTTGTTTACTTCGTCTTCTTCTTCCTGCCCATCCCTTAATCCCACGAATCATGGTTCAAACTTCTTCTCTTCATCAAGGTAATCCCTTAATCCCACGAATCATGGTTCAGACCCCTCCTTCCCGTTTGTCCCATTCAAGGCCCTCCTCGGAACCGAGGTCTGTCTGTTGCTCTCTTTGGGAGACCCCATCCGGCCCATTTCGGCTGCACGTTTCTCTGTTTATCCTGACTCGCATGGTCTCATCTCTTCAAGAAACCACTCGCCGCGATTATTCTCGCGATATCCAACCGGCCT